>WNGK01012126.1_pt1 | contig 12106 bp, 12 predicted proteins | sample 5400601 | NCBI WGS metagenome assembly WNGK01 (sample SAMN13153376, study PRJNA577476) | soil metagenome | isolation source: 60 cm soil or saprolite under Garry oak tree replicate 1 | place: USA:California | collected 2016-06-15
GTGCGTCCCATGGCGCCGCGTCACGAGGATGAGGAGCCAGACCCGCTTATCGAGGATTATCGCACATCGCAGCGCATCCGCGAGGCTGCTCAAAGTGCCCACACCGGGGAGATGACGCGGCCCGCCGACGAACGAGCATTACGAGAGCCTACCAGCGCGATGCCTGGCCCACGTAATACCGTGCCGCCACCGCCTGACCAGGTTCATCCTGATCCTTTCGAGGAGATGGAGGATATCTCATCTGTTCCGCTGCCTGAACAGCGTGGCTCAACCTTTGTGCATGATGTAGATGAGGGCATTCCCGATATCTCCGATATTCCAACGGATGTGCATGAAATTGAGTTCCTGGGCGATCAGGGTGATTTCATCGGAACGCAAAATATTCCAGGTCGCCAGTGGCCCGATGCGATTGTCAACGAGCCAGAGGAAGACCTGCCACGTGTTTATGGCACGCGCCCTCGCAGCAGCCGTTCGGGAGCACTGCCGCGCAGACCCGTACCCGAGTTTGGCGACGAAGATTTGCTGCCACCCATAGAAGATCAACCCACGCTCACTCCAACCCACGCTCACTCCTAACCACTCGCCCAGGCCATCGGGCTCACTCAGGAGGGGTAATCGTGGTGCGCAGCCTGCCGCTCAAGGTCCCCAGGCTCCACAGGCTCCACAGAGCCAACAGCGACCAGCGCGCAACGTTTCCGCGCGGCCTGGGCCGCCGCCATCCAGAGTAACACCCAGGATAGGAACGCCAGTCGCACCACCGGCAGCACGGCGCGCCGGTAGCACAGGGCGTCGCGGCAGCCGCATCGCCACCGTGATCCTGGTCTGTTTCCTGCTGCTTTTGCTGGTGGGTATTGGATTGCTCTATTTCGGCACCACCGCGACGATCACGATTACCGTTCCTTCGAGAGCCCTGAGCCTTAACCAGATCAAGCTCAATGCCACTACCAACGCGGGTGCGCACGGCAATGTCACCCCGCAGGTCCTCTCTTACAACGCAAGCGTCACCGGTCAGGGAACGGCGACAGGCACCACCCCCCAAGGGAAGGCCAGAGCTATTGGCAATGTCACCTTTAGCAATACCGGGTCACAACCACTCATCATTCCTTCACTTACTCTTGTCTCTACCACTGCTAACCCGGGCAGCGCAGGCATACTGTTTGCCACAACCGCCCAGGCGGTTATACCCGTGACCAATGCGAATAATCCTCCTGTGCCGGTACCAGTTCAGGCGCAAAACCCGGGCGGTGCGGGGAATGTAGGCCCAAATGCCATCAATGTCATTCCCGCTGAGAGCATCACGAAAATCGCATCGTTTAATAGTGTTCCCACGTCAACCATCAGGTTAAGTGTGACCAATTCTACGGGGCTTCAAGGCGGGGGGGCGATCAATGTGCCAGCGGCGACCAAAGGCGACATCCAGGCGCTGACCGCGTCGCTGCATCAGCAACTCCAGGCCAGGATCAACATGTGGCTGAAAGGGCAGCTACAAAAGGGCGACATTGCAGGAAAGCTGATCCCGGATGTGCTGGGAAGCAAGAGTCCGTTGCCGCAGGAGCAACTGACCCAGGTGCCAGCCGTTGGGCAACCTCTCACAGGGAAATCCTTTACGGGGCAACTCGCCGTACATATCAGCGTGCTGGTAGTCCGTTACGCCGACCTGGTGACTGCCGCACAAAATCAACTCAACGCGGCGGCGCTGAAGATGCAGCAGCCGTATGAGCTTGCCATGCAGATTCCCATTATGCTAGGGAAGAATGTGACCAGCACTCCCTCAAAGGACGGCTTATCCATCTCCATCACTCTCTCGGCGAAGGGGCAGATCGTGCAACATGTCAACCTCGATGATATCCGCGCTTTAGTGGCCGGCAAGACGGAAGACCAGGCCAAAAGCGAAATTCAGGGCGGCGAAACCGGGTTACACCCGGTAGAGACCGTCTCGACTGTAGTATCTCCCTCTTTCTTGCACCTTATGCCGTTCCGCACGGAGCATATACGCATCATCATACAACCAATGCCAAACGGGTAGGGTCTGTCTTCCTGGCGATCATTCACAGACCCTGTACCAAACGGGTAGGATTGCTGGACAAACGCTCGCTCCTTCGTTAGAATGCTATAGGGAGTAATGTTTGCGTCTGGAGAGAGCGACATGGCGCGTTTGATGGCCCTGGATGTAGGTGATGCCAGAATAGGCGTCGCGATTAGCGATGCCTCCGGCTTCCTGGCCTCTCCCTACATAACGCTGCACGTTTCTCGTGATGAAGCCCAAACATGGGCTGCGATCCAACGACTCATTAGCGAAACGGAGGCTGAAGGTCTTGTCGTTGGACTGCCCATTAGCCTGGATGGGCAGATTCATACCCAGGGAGCGCGGGTACAGGCCTTCGCGGAACGCTTAAAAGAGCATATCTCCATCCCCCTTACCTTCTGGGATGAGCGACTTTCGACAGTTGAAGCGCAGCGTTTGCTCGCAGAACGCCAGCAAGCTCCGCCGAGGGCCCCTACAGGCAAAAGAAGCAGCGGTGGTAGAATGCGTAGGACGACGCGGCGCAAACATCGCCAGCACGAGATAGACGCGCTGGCAGCGGCTGTTATTCTACAGGAATACTTGGACCATGCATCGAGCAAGATAGAGGATTAGAAATACATGAAAAGACGAGGATCACGCGCCGCTATCATTGCAGTGCTTTTGCTTGGTCTCCTCATATTTGGGATCGTCTACTTTACGTGGACGACGGTGACGGATGTATTCCAGCCGGCCAACGCCAATGCAACAAGCACGAAACCTTTTGTGATTAACAGTGGTGAATCGGGGGCGCAGATTGCCGATGCGCTCCAGGCAAAGGGGCTGATTCGCAACGCCCTCGCTTTTCGCATCTGGGCCAGGATTAAAGGGCTGGATACGCAACTACAGGCAGGCGCGTACAACCTCAGTCCGAATATGACGATTGATCAGATCATTGCCTTGCTGCTTCACGCTCAGCCCGATGCCGTGCCGGTGACTGTCCTGGAGGGATGGCGGCTGGAGGAGATTGCGAACAAGTTTGCACATAACGATCCAGCGTATCCGCCGCTGACCAAATTCAATGAGCAGGATTTTCTGAAATATGCGATGCACCCGAATTTGTTTCCCGGCGCCGCCAATTTCCCAATTCTGAAAGATATTCCGCCGGGCAAGAGTATGGAGGGCTTCCTCTTCCCGGATACCTACCTCATTCCGGTCAATGGGACAGCCCAGGACGTAATCACTGCCATGTTGAAAGAGTTTACCAGCAAGGTACAGCAAAATCACCTGGATACGCTGGCAAAGCAGAATAAGCTCTCGGTCTACCAGATGGTGATCCTGGCGTCTATCGTGCAGCGCGAGGCGCTCTTCGATGATGATCGTCCACTGGTAGCAAGCGTTTATTGGAACCGTATCTTCAAGCCGAATGCTGAAACCGTCAGTGAGCTGGACGCGGACCCGACGGTGCAATACGCGCGCGACTCGCAGCCTGGCACGAAGAAGTATTGGACGCCGTTGCAGGCAGCAGGACGCCTCCTGATGGCGGCGGCAGCCCCGCGGACGACCTCGTTTTACTTCTTCCTATCGAAACCAGATGGGCATAATGTGTATGCAAAGACGAACGCGGAATTTATAGCAGACGAGCAAAAATACTTATCACATTAGAGAGTAACGACCCATGTTGAATTTGAATATCTGGCAAACCGTTTTTCTGGCCTTGCTCCAGGGTGTGACTGAACTATTTCCTATCAGCAGCCTCGGCCATACGGTGATTTTACCCGGACTCTTTGGTTGGGCCAACCTGATTAATGATACGGGTTGTGGAGGTCAGAGTTGTTTTCTCCCCATCATAGTGGCACTGCATCTCGGCACCAGCATCGCGCTGGTGATCTATTTCTGGCGCGACTGGTTGCGGATTATCTTGACCCTCTTCAAAAGTATCAAAGAGGGCGAAGTTCGCACCGGTACCGATGAGTGGGTAAGCTTCCTCATCATTATTGGTGTCATTCCAGCGGGTTTAATCGGTCTCTTTTTAGAAACGCCGCTCAAGACCCTATTTGCTTCGCCGGTGATCGCCTCGGCGTTCCTGGTGCTCAACGGCTCTATCCTTTTCGCGGGGGAGCGCATGCGGCGGCGAGTAGAGGCGAAGCAGGCTCTTACAAGCGCGAAGGAGCGCGAGGCAAGTTTTCGCCCGCTTTCTTCTCTGACGTGGAAAGAGGCTATCATCGTCGGGTTAGTGCAATCACTCGCATTGATTCCGGGCATTTCGCGCTCTGGCGTGACAATGGTTGCAGGTCTGGGAGTGCGCCTCAATCACGAGGATGCAGCGCGCTTCTCCTTTTTGCTCGGTACGCCGCTCATCGGGTTAGCGGCGGTGCTTGAGATACCCCAGTTGATCGGCCAGTCGGCTTCAGCATGGCTGCTGATAGTAACCGGGATGATATTATCCGGGATCGCCGCGTATCTGAGCACAAAGTTCCTGATGAAGTACTTTGAGACGGGTAGACTCAATCCTTTTGCCTACTACTGCTGGGCATTAGGGCTGGTTTCGCTCGTCTTGCTGGCAACAGTGCTGCATGGCAGGGCGTCTTAGATCATTAATTACCCAAAATGGCTATTCTAGATATGCATATGCAGCTTGAAGAGGTAGATACGTTTGATACAATAGATGCACGCTTTGGATAGGCTAAAGCGCATATTTTGTACTTTGAAAGCCATCCTGCCTGATTAGCACGCAGTGTGTTGGCAGGATGCAAGGAAGTACCCAATACAAGTCCCAAAGAAGAGGTAGAAAGATTTTAACATGAAGAATCCCGCAATTTTCTATGCCGTTATCGCCCTTGGCATTATCGCCCTGGCAGTTGGTGTGTACTATCTGACCGGTGGGCAGCATCCAGCACGTGCCTATACAGGTCTGGGCCTTGGAGTAGTTCTGCTCATCGCTGGCGTCGCCGGCATGTTCATGACCCGCTCCAAAGCGATTGCCAAGTAGTTTTGCAAAAACGGAAGAGCCGGGAGATACAACACTAAGTATCTCCCGGTTTTTTGCTTGTTTTGGATGCTGTAAGCAGGAGAAGTCGCATCTATTTTGGCTAATCCCCTTGTAGGGTTTGAGATATTTGTTATAATAGGGGCGTCCTATAATGGATTATTAAGTGCTTTCAAAAAAAGAAAGGTAATGAAAATCGATGAACAACAACCCGGCACTTTTCTATGGCGCAATTCTTGTAGCAATCGTTGGTCTGGCCCTGGGAGCTTTTTTCCTTGTTCCTAACATTAACCATGTTATTGCTGATTCGAACATGCACTGGAAACACGCTATCGCGTTTTTTGCTCTCGGTGTGATTGGTATCATCGCGGCGCTGGTTACGCGGCCCAAAGCTACCTCTCGGTAAACATGTCCTGGTAAGGGCAAGGGACAAGCCAGGGCGGGGACAAGCCCGACCCATACCCCATAGAGGCGTACCTCCTTGCCCTCATCTATTTATCCGAGCACATCTCCGACAATCTGTGGGTATCCTCGCAAAAATTCTCCGGCGCTCATGGCTTTCTTCCCCTCCAGTTGCAGGCGGTCGATTACCAGCATTCCTTCTCCTGTGACGACCTGAAGCGAGGGTTCGCCGTCTTCTTTGCGCAGCATCACGATTCCGACAGGCGCATCTTTCTGTGTTTCGGATACGAGCGCGTGCGCAGAGACAATCTTTACCAGTTTGCTGCGCCAGGTAGTGTAGGCGGTGGGCCAGGGTGTATAGGCGCGAACCTGGCGCGCTAATAGGTCGGCTGGACGACACCAGTCAATTTCTCCGTCTTCTTTGCGCATCATACGTGTATACGATGCTTGTTGCTCGTCTTGAGGCTGGGGCGTCAGCTCTCCCGAAATCCACAAAGGTAAGGCTTCCAGCAAGGCTTCCGCTCCCACGTTTGCTAATCTCTCGGTCAGGCTGCCGGTAGTATCATGCAGGGTAATGGGGATGGAGTGCTGCAAGAGTATTGGGCCGGTATCCACGCCTGCATCAATGAGCATGATCGTTACGCCTGTCTCAACATCGCCTTGCAATATAGCCTCGGTGATGGGGGAGACGCCGCGATATCTGGGCAAGAGTGAAGCATGAATGTTGAGCGTGCCATAACGTGGCAAATCGAGGACGGCCTGCGGCAATATCTGGCCGAAGGCAGCTACGATGTAGAGGTCGGCTGAATAGGCAGCCAGCGCTGCTATGGTTTCCGGGCGTTTCAGTGATCCAGGCTGCCAGACAGAGATATCGTGAGCCAGGGCTGCCTGTTTGACCGGCGAGAAGACTATCTCTTTGCCGCGCCCCACGGGTTTATCCTGGCGAGTAATCACCGTGACAATTTCATAGCCGTCAGGCAATAGAATTCCAGGCGCGCGATTAGCAATCAGGGCCTCAAGAGCAGGTACAGCAAAATGGGGTGTTCCCATATAGATGATGCGTAACATGGCGCAAATCCCTTCTACGTTCTTTGAAAAATAGTTGTTGTTTTCTATGGTGTACAGCTTTGTTCCATATTAGCATATTTTGGCTATGATATAACCACGAGAGGTACCTCCTTACTTGATTGCTGTGGCAATATGTTATACTCCTTTCACAGCAAAGGGGCGTAAGGGCACATCTTTATTTGTATGAGTGGAAACGGGACACAGATAATTCTATGCAACAGGCACAGGCGCAGCTACCTCACGTTTCCAGGTTCAGTGTTCACGCGCTATTACCGCCATCTACCGATTCCCACGTTATTTTACAGCGCGCGGACGAAACCACCGCTATCCTGCGTATGTTGGCAGAGGCGCAAACCAGCACTGTTGTACTCACTGGAGACGCGGGGGCAGGGAAATCGATACTCGCGGCGCTGGTCTTTCGACAGGTTCAGGCAGGCGCATCTCCTTTCCAGCGCTTTGCCTGGTTGAGTCTCGGGCCAAACGCGACTTTGCCAGATTGTCTTGTTGCGCTCCTGAATAGCCTCAGTTCAGGTATGCTCCCCCCGGATTTCTTGCTCTGGAAACCTGATCAACAAATCGCGTTTGTCCTCCAGGCATTACGCAATCCTCGAGCCAGCGCATTTGTGGTGCTGGATCAATTTGAGGAGTTACTTGACGAGGACGCGATACATCTCGATACCCATCACTACTTGTCAGCAGTGAGGCAAGGTAGTAACCGCATCCCTATAGCAGGACGCGGAGCAAATTCTCTCTTTTTGGAAATGCTCCAGCAAGATCTGGGCAAAAGCCGCGTTATGCTGACGAGCTACCGCTCGCCCTATACGGCGCAAAACGAGCACACGCGCGTACGAGCCTACATGGTATCGCGTATAAGCCTGCCCGAAGGTGTAGTGCTCCTTCATCAGCGAGGGGTACAGGGTAGCTCACAGGAGTTGTCGCTGATCTGGCAGCGCTGCGCGGGTCATGTTTATGCGCTGGTGTTGTTCTCCGCCCTGTTCACGCTGAGTGGATTTTCGCTGAGCTATTTACTGAACGCGCCTGATTACGCATTTATGTGGAACGGGGATGTCACCCTGAACCTGATCAGTCTTGTTTATAATTTCCTAAATCCCATTCAACGCACCCTGCTGCGCGCGCTTTGCCTGTTCAGCGAACCAGCACCGCTTGAGGGCATACTACAGGCGATCACGGGTGATGGTCCGGCTATTGATGGGAAGGCATTCGAGCGCGAATTCGCGGCCTTGACCCGCATGTCGCTCATCCAGCCGATGCCGCCTGTAAGAGCACTCGCGCTCAATCAGCTGCACTACCGGCTGCCTGCATGCATACGCCTGTATGCGATTGAGCACTACCTGGAGGGGCATGACCGGCGGCCTAGTGGAAGAAATTTGATCTCCGCTCTCGGCGTGGCGATTGAGCCAAATCCTATGGTCGGCAATCCGGAGGCGCGTGAGATTGCGCTGGCGGCTGGCCATATGCGAGTAACCAGCTATTATTTCTCGCAGGTACAACGCTATTGTCCACCTCCTGGGCAACGCAAGAATTTGCAGGATGTTGAACCACTGCTGGCACTGATTTCCCATTTATGCCTGGCCTGGCACTGGCAGCAGGCCTGTGATCTGTTCTTCAGCGAGGGGCTTCATACGCGCCTGGTCTCATGGGGCGCATGGAATACGCTAATCCGACTCTATACGGTGATGATTCCACCTGTTGGCATCGTGACCCGCCGTGACGAAGCGTTGATTTGCAGTCATCTTGGCCTGCTCTATGGCCGCCTGGATGACTATGCGCAGAGCGCGCATTATTATGCACAGGCACTTAGCACGCAGCGCGAGATTTCTGATCTACAGGGGCAGGCAATTACACTGATCAATCAGGGTGAAATTTTCCGCAGCGCAGGTAATAAGCAGCAGGCCTTCGACAATTATGAGCAGGCGCTTCCCTTGCTGCAACAGCACCCGGATGCACGCCTGGAAAGTGTGCTCTTGCACAATATGGGGCTGCTGGCGCAGGACGAGAAAGACTACGACCTGGCCCTCAAATACTATGTTGCATCGCTGCAACTGGCTATGAACTTACAAGAGCAGTACAACCAGGGGATGATCCTGACGAACATGGGTATGCTCTTCTTTGAACAGGGCCACTTACTCGAAGCGCTGGCGCTCCTGTTATCTGCCTTACAGGTGCGCCAGGGTCTGCAGGACCCGACTGTCAATGCACTTATACTCTTCCTGGAGACCCTGGAACAGAAAATGGGGTCGGAAGCATTTGCGCAGTTGTACGCGGAAGCTACAGGCAAACAAGGGCAAATGTTGGCGCAACTTGATATAAAGAACAGGAACCTCTGGTAATATCGGGCCTCTGCATATATAATGAGCATGCAAGATCATGGATTGGGCGCATCGAAGGACTATGCAAGAGCGAGTGTAACCAATCAACGTAATAATAACTGCCAGGGCTTTTTATTTTTTGTTATTCACAAAAGAATTTGTCAAAGGGGCTGCTGGGCAGCGCGACCCTCGGTCGCCCTGGAAACTGACTTATTCGCCTGAGCAGGAGCATATTGTGGGTACACTGCGCGGAAAACACGCGAGAACACATCTTGTCACAGCAGAAGAGCAAGTTGATGAGCGGCAAGGTTCTCGAGGGGCCAGGGGAACCAGGTTCTCGGGAGGGGCAAACGTGCAGGAATTTCAGGCGTTTTACCAGGAAAACATCGGCCTGATTTATCGCTTTGTCTACAGTAAAGTGGGTAATCGCGAAGAGGCCGAAGACCTGACATCGCAAATATTTATCAAGGCTGTGCGCGGGATGGATACCGAACGCGGTCCGCAGAGCATGCAAAAATGGCTGTATCAGGTTGCGCGCACGACAATTGCAGATTATTGGCGCAGCTACTATCGTATTTCGACGAGTTCGCTCGAGGAATTGTTAGATGCTGGCTGGGAAGGTCCGGCTGACATAGAGTCGATGATTGCGCGCGGTGAGCCAAACGAGCGGGTGAAGCTTATCCTCGCGGCTTTGCCTGAGCATTTTCGCGAGGTGCTGACTTGCCGTTTTCTGCTCAATTTGTCGATTCGCGATACAGCAAGTCGGATGGGTTTGACGGAGGCAAATGTGAAGGTATTGCAACATCGGGCGTTGAGACGCGCTGCTGATCTCGGACCTGTTGTGACGGGCAGCATGTGACTAGGATTAGCGAAAACTTGGAGACACAAAACTATGGCCGGGGAAGACCAGGAAAGATTTGAAGATTATCTGGAGCTAGAGCATTTCATTGAGGAGCTTCAAGCTGGGCGCGTGGCTCATCCTCCAAAGGAGTTGACGCCTGAACAGGCGCGCATCTATGGAATGGCGACGCTCTTCCATACTGCCTCTAGTGAGGAGGCGACTCCCCGCCCCGAATTTGTGGCTGAGCTACAGGCAAAACTGGAGCAGGAGCTACAACCCCGGACGAAGCCTTTCCCTTTCACCTCTAACAAGCCGCAAAAACGATTACACGTCTCGCGACGAGCGCTGCTCACACGCGGAGCGGCAACGGCTGTTGCTGCCGCCACAGTAGCCATGGGTGTGGGCATCGATCACGCAGTCGAAGAACAAAAAATAAGCGCGCTCCAACAACAACAACAAGCATCATGGTTGCCGATTGTGCCAGACAATATTCCTGTTACCTGGATACGAGTGGCGAAGGCCTCTCAAGTTGGGGACAATCCAATTCCATTTAGATCACCTGCACTCGCTGGCTACGTAATACGGGTGGATAACGACAGTGGCGATGGGAATCTAGCTGACAAGGGAAAGATCATCGCCATGTCGGCCCACTGCACGCACCAGGGATGCATTGTGCAATGGCTAAACACGGCACGTAAATACGAATGTCCATGTCACGGCGGGCTGTATGGCGAATATGGACAGGTGGATGCTGCTTCAGCGCCTAACCTCTATCTTTCTTCCCTGCCACGCCTGGATTCAAAAGTTGACGAAGAAGGCTATGTAATTGTGCGTGTGCCAAAGGTCAGTCCACAGTAATTTCCTTGAAATTCTCTCGCTCCACATGCGAGGACGCGATACGTTCCTTGCACCCCTCCATTTCGCTTGAATCTTGACAGTTCACCACAAGCAGAATGATATAATGCTATGCGTTGATATGTACCATGCATCTATCTACGAGGAGGCGTTGCTACAGCAGGACGCCATGAGAAGGAGCAATCAGTCCATGCCTATATATCGTCTGAGAATCGCGTTGCCTTTCGCCTTACTACTGATGTTGTTGCTGGCGGCTTGTGGTGGAAGTTCCTCAACGCCCGCCAAGCCATCACCCACACCATCGCCTGCGCCGGAGCAGGGTGCGCAACTACTGGCGAAGGCTGCGCAAGCGTTGAATGGCGCGAAGACAGTGCACGCCATCTTCGCTCTGACACTTGTAGGCCCCTCTTTTAACGGCTCGCTTACAAGCGAGCTTTGGAATGTTCCGCCAGATAAAAGTCGCACGCTTGTGCTGCAATCCACCATTACACAGGCCCCTGCCGGGTCCATTACGGTCAGCAATGGTACACAAATCTGGCAATACGACCCGGCTAAAAAGGTTGTCTATAGCGGGCGGGTCGGTACAACCGGCACGAATAACGAGGGAAATGCGAATCAGTCGATCTTCAACCTTGTGCGTTCTATCTTCGGCCACAGCAATGCGACCCTGGTTTCCACGTCTGCCAGCGTGAATGGACATGCTGCCTACGACATCCATGTCAGGCCACAGGCTCAGACAAGCGGTAGCAATGCCAATACATTCAGTTACGACGGCGATGTTTACCTGGACAAAACCAGCGATCTGCCCCTGCGCGTCATGCTCAACATCCAGGGTTTGGGGCAGATCACGCTCGATTTGTCTATGCTCACGCTCAACCAGCCCATCGACAATAGCCTCTTCACCTTTGTGCCACCAGCGGGCGTCAAAGTCCTACCTTTCCCCCAGCCGACCCCGGACACCGGTTCGCTGACGCTGAGCGAGGCGCAACAGCAGGCGGGCTACCATCTCCTGAGCATTCCGACCTCCCAGGCGGCTTATGCATTGCAGTCGGTGGACGCGCTCGGCGCCCCCGGTAACCAGATTTACACACTGAATTACCTCTATACTCAAGGGAACGTCAAGTTCTCTATTTCCGAGGGCAAGGCGCTGGCGAACTTACCCGCCACCGGCCAGCAGATTCGCCTGCGCGGAACAACTGGAACCATCTCCACCGTCGGTAATATTACGACGCTCTCATGGACAGAGAAAGGCGTGGGTCTGCAGATCGCGGGACAGATGGGTTCAGATCAACTGGTGGCTATCGCGAATTTGCTGGGGTAATTGATGGCACCAATTTCGATATTGACCCAGGGCGATCCGTAGGGGCGAGGGCGGTGGACGTGGGGTTGGGAGGGCCTTTATGGTCGCCCGCGTCCTGTTCATCCTGCTCGAATCTTGGGGGAACACGACTACGCCCTACCCCCGGGCGACCGTAAAGGCCATTGACTCCAGAAAATACTGGAAGGCTGGCGCCAAGGTACCTCAAGCCGTGGCGGAAAAGGATGCCTGAGTCGCCTCTCAGTCTCTGTCCGCTCACGATGCCCAGCCGTTGGCTTGCCGTGAGCGGACGAAGGCACTC
>WNGK01010606.1_pt1 | contig 12105 bp, 10 predicted proteins | sample 5400601 | NCBI WGS metagenome assembly WNGK01 (sample SAMN13153376, study PRJNA577476) | soil metagenome | isolation source: 60 cm soil or saprolite under Garry oak tree replicate 1 | place: USA:California | collected 2016-06-15
TCGATTACACTGACACCAGAGGGCGTCCCTGCGACATAAGCCAGGTTGGGCGCTCCACCATCGGCAGACGCTCTTGGAAAGGAAGGCATATAGAAGAGGATGAGCACAAGCTGGAGTGCGAGAAACCAATGGTATCTCTCTAAAATCCTTCTCAATGTTGATATACCTCTCGCAAAATGGATAGTGCAGATAGGTATTACTATACTCCAAAAAGCGAGTATCGTCTACTTATCCGTCTTCTTTCAAATCGGGTACAATAAGAGTGATAACGAACTCTTCCATTTTATACAAGTTTGTGTTATTATCCTGATATGGACTGGATAGAGATTTGTCAATATTCTGCCCCTGTGTTGTAACTCTTAACATCTGTAATTTCTCAAAAATGGCCTTCTAATAAACATCGGCTGAGTTAAATACAATGCTCACAAAGCAATAAATTTGGATGGTAGTACGAGGGATCGTATTTATAGTGGAGAGGCTCTCCACTATAAAAGTGGATACGTCTTACCTAAATATCTTCATTCATGTAGTGATCGCGTCATTGTTTCTATCCATCTGGATATCGAGATTGAATCAGTGCAAGAAATTGCAGCCCTACACACGAGGGAAGAAATCCATGACAAAAGCCAGAAGAATACTGTTGCTGGTAGAGAATACTCCTGCGCCTCTTGATGTACGCGTCTGGGGCGAGGCCACGACGCTACGTGATGCTGGTTTTCAAGTCAGTATTATCTGCCCGAAAGGGACTACAGAGTATCAAGAATCATACATCTACATCGATGGCATCCATATTTATCGCTACCAATTGCCGCTAGCTGGAGCCAAATACATAGTCTATTTCAAGGAATACGTCATTGCCTTGCTCATGACCTTCTGGTTAAGTTTGAAAGTATGGTTTCGCCATGGCTTCGATGTAATTCACGCCGCTAACCCTCCTGACATATTCTTCATGATTGCCCTGCTCTACCGACTTTTTGGGAAAAAGTTTGTGTTTGACCAGCATGATCTTGCACCGGAACTGTTTCAAGTGAAATTCAAGGGCCGTATGAAGCTCTTTCACAAGCTTCTGCTCTTCTTGCAATGGTGTAGCTACCGAGCGGCTCACCTGGTTATTGTAACCAATTTATCACAGAGGCAGATTGCTATTGAACGAGATCACTGTCCAACAGACAAAGTGTTTGTGGTACGCAACGGACCTGATTTGGAGCGCCTGAAGCTGGTTACACCCGAGCCAGAATTAAAAGGAGGACGACGATATCTACTAGCTTATGTTGGTGTGATGAGCGTTCAAGATGGTGTTGAGTATACGCTTTACGCACTGCATCACCTGGTCTATAAACATGGGCGTCAAGATGTTTCCTTAGTCCTGATGGGAGACGGTGAGTATCTTCCCGTATTGCGTGCCCTTGCCCATGAGCTCCACCTTGATGATTACGTTAATTTTACTGGCTGGACGCAAAGCAGAGATATCGTGCGCTATTTGACAGTAGCAGACATAGGCCTCTCACCCGATCCACAAAATGGCTTAAATGAGTACTCCACCACGATTAAAACGATGGAATACATGACGATGGAAAAAGCGATCGTGGCTTTCGATCTGGCTGAAACACGCTTTTCTGCACAAGATGCGGCTCTCTACGCGAGGCCGAACTATGTAGAAGACTTCGCGAACAAAATTGAAGTTTTGCTTGATAATGAAGAACTGCGTCTCACAATGGGGGCAATCGGACGCAAACGTATCGAAGAGGAGCTAAGCTGGAATCATATGAAAAAGAATCTCTTACTAGCTTATGGAGGCAGGGTGAAAAGTGCTAGGATCGCTATGGGAATAAGTCTGGAGTGAACCCCTTTGCCGATACCCTCGCACTTTCACTGATTCGTGACAGCGAGATGCGGAAAAACTATAGCTTGGCGCAAACCATATCTGATATGAGTTTTAGTGAATTGAGAAGCGTTCATGAACAAAGACCGAAGTCATGACTTTGCAAAATCGTCTTCAACCTTACGAGTCGTCGAGGTTGACTTCCAGAACGATCCCCGCTGGGAAGCTTTGGTGGCTACCCTGCCGAACAGCCTGATTTATCATCATCCAGCCTGGTTGCAGGTTCTCGAAGAGTCATACGGCTATAAGCCTGTCAACTTGGCCTGTGAGGACGCCAATGGCAAGCTTCGAGGCGTTCTGCCGCTCTTCTATATGCGCGGCCTATTCACCGGTCGTCGCTTCTCATCTCTGCCTCGCACTCCAGTAGCTGGCCCGCTTGCTTGCGACGACCAGGCGATGGCTGCCTTAATACGTGCAGCTGCTGAGCGGATTCGTAACGAGCCAGGTGCTCAACTCCAGCTCAAGGCGTCGTCGAATGCACTCGATGGGCTCGTGGATGGCGTAATCGGTGTACCTTGGAGTGCGACGTACCTGCTGGAGCTGCCAGAGCGACCAGAACTTCTGCACATCGGCAATTCCCGCAACCGAACTCGCATCAAGTGGGCGGTCAACAAGGCAAGCAGGCTAGGTGTGCAGATCCGACCAGCGGAAACAGAACGTGAGCTTCGAGCCTGGTACGAGCTTTACCTGGATACCATGCGCTGGTTCGCCATACCACCTCGGCCTTATCGCTTCTTTCAGGTTGCCTGGGAACAGCTGCGGCCACGTGGACTGATGCGACTACTGCTAGCTGAGCAGCATGCTATGGGGCGAACCAGGTTATTGGCAGGATCGCTCTTCCTGATGTTTGGCCAGACCGTCTTCTATGCCTTCAATGGACGGCGGCGAGAGGATCTGTCATTGCGACCTAATGACGCCATCCAATGGCGAGCAATCCACGATGCATGCGCTGACGGATTTCGCTATTACGACTTCGGTGAGGTAGACAAGAACAACGTGGGCCTCGCTGAGTTCAAAAGCAAGTGGGGTGCCAGGCAGCAGTGGCTGTATCGCTACTACTATCCCGCACCCCACAAGCTGGAGATCGGCATGCGCGAGTCAAGCAGCCCTGTCTTTCAGTTGGCGAGCGCTGTTTGGCAGCATCTGCCGCTCAAAGCGACTGTTCTGTTGAGCAACTGCCTTCACCGCTACTTCTAGAAGCATAGGAGAACATCTTCATGGTGCAGACTGTCACCAATCGTGCAACAAGCCCTAGCGGCAACGAATTTCTCCCGAGCATTTTACCTCGTCGCCTGGCGCTGCTCGGCGGCACCACGACGTTAACTGACTGCCTGGTTGCTCTACGCTACCTGGCTGATGTGCGCCACTTGGTTCGGGGGGCGGCCATCGCTGAGTATGAGCGGGCTTTCGCTAAACAGATCGGTGTCCGCTACGCGTACAGCTTTGCTCATGGACGGGTAGGGCTGTACGAGATCCTGCGTGCATTGGAGGTTGGGCCGGGTGACGAGGTACTTCTCCAGGTTCCTACCCATATTGTTGTGTCCAACGCGATTCGCTACGTGGGTGCTCGACCAGTCTACGTAGACTGTCGGCTGGACACCTACAACATCGATCTTGAACAGGCCGAGCAACGGATTACACCCAGGACGAAGGTGTTGGTACTGCAGCATACTTTTGGTATCCCGGCAGAGCTTGACGCTGCACTTGCGCTGGCACATAAATATGGGTTAACAGTCATCGAGGACTGCGTGCATGCTCTGGGTACCACTTACGGTGGTCGGCAAGTCGGTAGCTTTGGCCGTGCAGCCTTCTTCAGCACCGAGGAGACGAAGACGATCTCGACCACAATGGGCGGGATGGTTGTGACCGATGATCCAGAACTCGCAGTACGTATCCAGGCACTCCAAGCGAACTGCGCCTGGCCATCTGTCTGGCTGACCGTTCGTTACGTCCTAAAGTTGGTGCTGTACCACCTGCTGACCGAGCCGCACCTACACAACTATACACGGACGCTCTACGAGTTTTTTGGGCGACGCAACCCGCTGCCCCAACCAACGAGCGATGAGGAGGTGCAGGGACTTTGTCCGACTAAATACGAACTGCGTCTGAGCAATGCTCAGGCTGCTCTCGGCCTACGTCAGCTCGGTCGACTGGAAACGAATCTGGCACACCGCCGTACGATTGCCAGAGCATACGGTGAGCGGCTTTCCAGGCAAGGGTTCAATGTGCCGCGCCCTCCGGTCAAGGCAGAACCTGCCTTCGTTCGCTACCCTATTTGGGTAGAAGATCGGGCTGCGGCCATGCGTATTGCTAATCGGCACGCTGTGCTCGGCACCTGGTTCACTTCCGTCCTTGAAGAGGCAACCTCACCAGTTTATGGTGATTACGAGATGGGCACTTGTCCCCGAGCCGAGGAGGCCGCTCAACACATGGTCAACTTGCCAACTCACCTACGAGTGAGTATGCAGGACGTAGAGGTAATCTCCTCTTCTATAGCGGGCATGGCAACAACTGGGAGGGGGTAAAGTTGGTAGCCACTTATCCTATAGACAGCTTAGCAAACTTGTATGCTGCAAACACACTGGATGCCTTCTGGCATCTACTAGTTGAGCCGCAGGTTTCGTCAGCCGAGTGGGCTGATGCAGGTGAATCCGCCGCTTTGATCTTGTCTGGAGTGGACGCCGTAATTGGTACTGACATCGATAGTACAGTATCAGCCATACTTGGCGAGGCTCATTTTGGAATCAAGCACTGGCAGCTCGATCGGAGCAAGCGACTGTACTATCAATTGAAGCCGCTGGTACCCAGGAACCTTAGCATCCTACTGCGGAGGCTGTACCGGCGGCGACAAAAGATGCAATTTACACTCGGTTGGCCCATTGAAGATCGGTATGTGCGCTTTCAATTCCATTGTGCTGCTCACGTGTTGGGCCAGCGAGGGCTAACCTCTGTTCCTTATGTGAATTTTTGGCCGCATGGTCATCGCTTTGCCCTGGTACTCACCCATGATATAGAGGGTGAAAGGGGTGTTGCATTTGTGGAGAAAGTAGCCGATCTCGAAGAACGCCTGGGATTCCGCTCAGTTTTCAATTTTGTTCCTGAGCGCTACCCCGTAGATCCCAACCTACTATCTGCTCTGCGGCAACGGGGTTTTGAAATTGGCGTCCATGGTCTCAATCACGATGGCAAGCTTTTCTCTTCTAAGCAAGTCTTTGAGCAAAGAGCGACAAAGATCAATAGATACTTGCGCGAATGGGAGGCGGTCGGCTTTCGTGCTCCATATACCCATCGCAATCCAGAGTGGATGCAAGCGCTGAAGATCGACTACGATTTATCATTCTTCGACACCGATCCGTACGAACCCATACCAGGCGGAACAATGAGTATTTGGCCATTCTTGCTGGGGTCCTTTGTGGAATTACCGTACACACTTTGCCAGGATCACACGCTCATGGTTGTTCTGGGTGAACACTCTCCCCGTTTGTGGTTGGATAAAGTGGACTTCGTTGAGCGATGGCAAGGCATGGCGTTGGTAAATATTCACCCTGATTACTTGCGAGAGCAGGGACGCCTGGTTATCTACGAAGAATTCTTAAGGGCGGTGAAAGATCGGGGAAACTACTGGCATGCTTTGCCATACAGCGTAGCTCGTTGGTGGCGACAACGTGCGCAATTTCAAGCGCAATGTCGTAATGGACAGTGGGATCTGTCTGGCTTGCCTGGTGCAACCCTATCCCACTTTTTAATTTAGGAAGGTAGACCAATGGCTTCCAACATTCAGCCCAAGCACTCAGAGGACAGGGAGCAGTACTCCCTGGTTCACCGCCCATCGTTAGTGCAATCCGCAACATTCGGAGCCAAGCCCATTGGTGCAGTGGTAGTTGGAGGTTGCTTCCAAGGCCTGGGTATTGTTCGTAGCCTTGGACGGCACGGTGTACCCGTCTGCGTTATTGACGATGAGTCATCGATCTCCCGATTCTCACGCTACACCGCTCATGCTGTACGGGTGGCTGACCTGCGTGATGAACGTCAGACCGTGGATACAGTACTTGATTTAGGCAGACAACTGGATCTCAAAGGCTGGATACTCTACCCCACTCGCGATGAGACAGTTGCTGCCTTTTCGCGCAATCGGTCAGAACTTATGGAATGGTTCCGAGTGCCAACCTCTGAGTGGGATGCAGTTCAGTGGGCATGGGACAAGCGGAATACCTATCGCCTGGCGCAAGAACTCGCTATTCCCTGCCCAAGAACATGGTATCCACGTGACCTCAGCGAGTTGGAGCAAATTGAGGCCGACTTGCCCCTTGTGATTAAGCCAGCGATCAAGGAGCACTTTATCTACGAGACCAAAGCCAAAGCCTGGCGAGCAAATAGCCGTGCAGAGTTGGCAGAGGGCTTTCTGAAGGCCAGCGCACTGCTTGAGCCCGGTGAAACCATGATTCAAGAACTGATCCCCGGTGATGGTCGACAGCAGTTCTCCTACTGCGCCTTCTTCAAAGATGGTCACGCAGTGGGAAGCATGACCGTTTGCCGTCGGCGCCAGCATCCCCCGGAATTTGGACGGGCAAGTACATTTGTGGAGACGGTCGATTTGCCGGTGCTTGAGACACTCTCCGAGCGCTTCTTACAAGCAATTGACTACTATGGTCTAGTCGAACTGGAGTATAAACTCGATCCGCGTGATAACCAATTTAAGCTCCTGGACTTCAATGCTCGTACCTGGGGCTACCATACGCTGGGGGCACGGGCGGGGGTCGATTTCCCTTACGTGTTGTTTGCCGACCAACTTGGAGAAGAGGTAGAACCAGTCCGAGCCAAAGTCGGTATCAAGTGGATCCGTCTGCTCACCGACCTACCCACTGGAGTGGTAGAGATATTAGGTGGGCACTTGGATTGGCGCACGTACTTACGCTCTCTGAGGGGATTCCACGTTGAGGCGGTCTTCAACCGAGAAGACCTTCTGCCTGGCCTATTGGAACTCGCTCTCATTCCGTACTTATACATAAAGCGAGGTTTCTAAGCTCATGTTTGAACACACACTGATCGGCATCATGCTTGTGTTAATAACTACACTGCCCCTAGCCTGGAAATGGCAACTGGGCATGCGTCGCATTGCTCTCCTCGTTATCCTTCTGGCTTTGTTGTCCGGCCTGATCGTGACATTCTTGGAGAATCTGATCTCGATCAACGTCCTGACGCGAGCCGGTCTGGTTTGGCTTATGACGCTGGCTGCGACGTTCGCGTTTCTAGCCTACCGTTTCTACCGTGATCCAGAGCGAACGATATCCAACCGCAATGATGTGATCGTGAGCCCGGCGGACGGTAAGGTGATCTATATCCGCGAATCGCACGGCGGGCTGTTACCCGTCTCGACCAAGTACAGCCAGGTCTATCCACTTCAAGAACTGACCAAGTCACCATTCTATAGCCAGGAAGCCGTGGTGATCGGAATCAGTATGAACTTCCTGGATGTCCATGTTAACCGAGCGCCAATCGCAGGTCGAATCACACTTCATCGTCACTTCCCTGGACGTTTCGGCTCATTGAGACGACCCGAGATGGTTTTCGAGAACGAGCGAGCTACAACACTCATCGAGCGGGATGAACAACTGCAAGTAGCGGTTGTCCAGATTGCCTCCCGGCTCGTCCGCCAGATCGCTACCTTCGTCCGTGAAGGCCAGGGTGTGGAGTTGGGACAGCGCATCGGTGCCATCCGCTTTGGCTCTCAAGTCGATTTAGTACTGCCGATTTGCCAAGACTTGAAGATAAGAGTGCAACCTGGCGAGCTGGTCAAGGCTGGTCAATCAATTATCGCTACGTTTGAGCCGATGGGTGCAAGTATGGGTGAGACCCAAGAGCGTTCAGGTGTTCTAAGCTAGGATGTAGTAGCCCTGGCTCAGCGATAAACCAGGAATAGTATCTGAAATCGATATGCCAGTGTTCACTATCACGGAGCTTGCCACACCTGCACTGTTTTATCCGAACTTCCTGAGGCGATGCGGGTGCCATCCGGCGACCATGCCAATGTCCATATGGGCTGGGAATGCCCACGATAGATGTAGACATGCCCCCCATTGACGGCATCCCATACCTGCGCGATTGTATCGCCTCTTCCATTATCGACATTCCCTCCTCCATAAACGATACGTTTGCTATCGGGTGACCATGCCACCCCCAACACAGCATCAGCATGCCCACGATAGATGTAGACATGCCCTCCATTGGCGGCATCCCATACCTGCACTGTATGATCATCACTCCCTGAGGCGATGCGGGTGCCATCCGGCGACCATGGCACCGCATTTACATGATCAGCATGTCCGCGATAGATGTAGACATGCCCTCCATTGGCGGCATCCCACACCTGCACTGTGAAGTCCGCACTCCCCGAGGCGAGGCGCTTGCCATCGGGTGACCAGGCCACTGCATTTACACGACCAGCATGCCCGCGATAGGTGTAGACATGCCCACCATTGGCGGCATCCCACACCTGCACCGTGCCATCATTGCTTGCCGAGGCAAGGCGCTTGCCATCCGGTGACCAGGCCACCGTTACCACACGTGCTAAATGCCCGCGATAGGTGTAGACATGCCCTCCATTGGCGGCATCCCACACCTGCACCGTGTCGTCATTGCTTGCCGAGGCGAGGCGCTTGCCATCGGGTGACCAGGCCACTGCATTTACACGACCAGCATGCCCGCGATAGGTGTAGACATGCCCTCCATTGGCGACATCCCACACCTGCACCGTGCCATCATTGCTTGCCGAGGCGAGACGCTTGCCATCGGGTGACCAGGCCGCCCCCATCACACCAGCGGAATGGCCACGATAGGTATAGAGAGCCGTTCTGAGGGAGGTAGAAGTGGAGGTCTGGGATGCGGGGGGAGGGTTGGTAGGAGAGCCAGTGGAGGTCCGGGATGCGGGGGGAGGGTTGGTAGAAGAGGCACACGAAGTGACGAACGATGTGATACTGCCTCCTGCGAGAGTGAGTCCTGCTAGCTTCCGTAAAATGGTGCGGCGAGACATCCTCTGCTCGCCAAGCAGCAGGTCGAAGGGACCGGCGTCCTGTGAAAATGATTGTTGATGAGCCATAAGAGAGGCTCCTTTCTATCTTAGTGTGCGGCTCCACAGGCTCTATTTCGCACCTCAAACTAGCACTAGCCCACACTTTTTGATAAGCTACTCTTTGTGATAGGCACCGGCAACTACCCTTCCAGGTTTAAGAGTAATCATTGGGGTTTGAGTGCAATCAGCTGGGTGACATTGGAATATGTTCCGCCAGTCGTGCCATGAATAGTGCCTGTTGCACCAGTTGAAGAGTAGCTCTCCTGGGACATCTCGGAGGTGGTCGACGCACTACTGCTGGTGCTCCACTGCTGAGTAAAGCCTGAGGGAACATTCACGCTCGTTGCGATAGTAATGCCAACAGCATAGACTAACATATCATTGGCCGTCGTGGTGGTCACCCCGCTATTATCCACATTGCTGGTGGAGTTGTTGTATTGGCCATGACCGGCATCCACCGGCGTGGTGGTATTCACCCCAATGTAGCTGGCAATCGCTGAACTACTGTCTTGCCGCAGCACCAGACTCCAGCCCGCGGGAGGAGTAATTGCATTAGCAGCTGTTTGCACAACCACATGGGCCACCATGACGTCACCACTTGCCGTTCCGGCGGGTGTACTGATGATGAGGGTGGATCCTCCTGCGCCATTATTGCCCGTGGCTGTGGCGCGCAGCGAAATCCCTCCGGTGGGTGGCGGCGTCGGCGTGGCAGTGGGGGTCGGCGTCGGCGTGGCAGTGGGGGTCGGCGTCGGCGTGGCCGCCCCGGCAGGCATTAAAGCAATCAGCATCGTGATATTGGAAATTGCTGTGCCAGTCGTGCCATGAATAGTGCCTGTTGCACCAGTTGAAGAGTAGCTCTCCTGGGACATCTCGGAGGTGGTCAACGCACTACTGCTGGTGCTCCACTGCTGAGTAAAGCCTGAGGGAACATTCACGCTCGTTGCGAGCACGGCGCCAACAGCATAGACTAACATATCATTGGCCGTCGTGGTGGTCACCCCGCTATTATCCACATTGCTGGTGGAGTTGTTGTATTGGCCATGACCGGCATCCACCGGCGTGGTGGTATTCACCCCAATGTAGCTGGCAATCGATAGCTGACCCCGTATCTTGCCGCAGCACCAGACTCCAGCCTGCTGGCGCAGTAATCGTATTGCCGGCTGTTTGCACAACCACATGGGCCACCATGACGTCACCACTTGCCGTTCCGGCGGGTGTACTGATGATGAGGGTGGATCCTCCTGCGCCATTATTGCCCGTGGCGGCGGCGCGCAGCGAAATCCCTCCGGTGGGTGGCGGCGTCGGCGTGGCGGTGGGGGTCGGCGTTGGTGTGGCGGTAGAAGTAGGCGTCGGCGTCGGCGTGTCGCTAGAAGTAGGAGTGGGCGTGGCCGTTGAACTAGTAATGTTAAAAGAATCAGTAAAATTATTGGGAGTAGTGGAGCCCATAAAATTCGCCGAAACAGACAGTTGATCGGAAGAAAGGTTAAACGTAGTAAGCCCATTTGTTGGGTTGACGTTGGCCCCCATCCAATTAGCAAAGTAGCCGGCATCTCCATCAGAGGTGCTAAGGGCATGGAGGCCTTCTCCAACAGTGCCTATAATAACCAGTACAGGTCCCAAACCTTGTGTGTAGTTTCCTGTTGAACCGTCATTGACGGCGCAATTGCTATTGTATGTCTCTGCTTGAATAGCAATACAAGTTGTGCTATTTAAAGCAAGTTGTTTACTTCTTTGATAATTATGGTCGTGTCCTTGCAAGATAAGATCAACTTTTTTACTTACCAGAAGGTTAAAGAGATCATTTCCTATCTCGCAAGTCATTATACCCATGCTAATACAGTTCTTGTGCATGCCCACAATTATCCACTTTACCCCTGCCGTCCGTGCCGCATCAATAGTATTTGCCACCCAATTGTAGTGTGATGTTCCAACGTTGTAACTATAATAACCGCCATTAGTAAAGGTAAGACCTGGAGAAATCATAATAAATCGTGCGATCGGGGAAGAGGCAGGATAATCAAAGGAGTATTCTTTCCCATACGTTCCTACTGCTCCTAACCTATCGGGAAGACACTGAACATAGTTGTCTATCAATCCATCTTGATTCTCTACTCCATCCTCATGGTTGCCAGAAACAAGCTCAAATGGAAAAGTGCTGCCAACATGGCTTTGCACATAGGAGCACCAGGATGATTCGGGAGTAATCTCTGAGTAACTCAAGTCCCCCAAAACTAAATGGAATTGACTAGAAGACTTTGCAATAAGATCAAGTGACGCTGAAGTGTGAGTATTTCCTCCAATATCCCCTCCTGCTGTAAAGGTAAAACTTGGAGTCGTAGTAGCCGCCTTAGTAAGAAGTGGTGTTATAATAAGTGAAGCAAATAACGGCATAAATAGTATTATACCAAGAATCAAATAGAAAAAATATTTTTTCGTAGATTTTGCTTGCAATGGGAAGAATTTCAAACTGACGTAGAACGATTTCTTTTTATTTGGAGCAAGTGGGCTATTCATGTTTTGCCTTTCTGCCAAGTTATATATGGCAAGAAGCTAAACCATTTGTTCGCTGTCAAGCCAGCAAATATGTAAGTATGCCGCCACTTTATGGCTCTTGGTCAGATCTGGTGATTCGGGGTGGCAGAACAATAGATATGCTTTTTCTTAGGGCTTCAGCGACTGGTACTGAAAACGAGAGATCTCCCATAAGTTCATCATTCGCCAAAAGTGACTATAAGCCGACTTTATGCATCGGCCAAAGTAATAGATTATTCGGCAAGGACAGCAACTACTGTTGAGTAGTATATAACATCCAAATGATTTTTACAAGAGGTTGTATTCCATCTAGGAAAATGTTACTAAATCTGGTACACTTCCTTCAAATAAAAATGTTACTGAGGGAAGTAGCCATATCAACGAATAAAGAGATGACGGTAGATGAAAGACGCAAGTAAGTGAAGCTGATGAAACCGCTTTTTGCCTGAAGTGTCCTGGGCGATGGCATTGAGAGCAGTCAGAGGTTCATGCTCTTTTCTTGTGGATACGTCTACGCGTTCTCCTCACTCTCTTTTGTGAGGAGTGTCTTGAAGAACCGTCTTTACCTTTGGGGTAAAGTCCGTGGCGCTTACGGAAATGCAACAGCAAGAAAAGCAGGAAA
>WNGK01006700.1_pt1 | contig 12104 bp, 6 predicted proteins | sample 5400601 | NCBI WGS metagenome assembly WNGK01 (sample SAMN13153376, study PRJNA577476) | soil metagenome | isolation source: 60 cm soil or saprolite under Garry oak tree replicate 1 | place: USA:California | collected 2016-06-15
GCTCTTTCAAACCCTCGCACGCCAGTTCCAGGGCCGACGTACCAGCATTGGTTCCCAGCGCCTGCGCCACTTGATAGCGTGCCTGAAGAAACCCTTCTAAGTTCTGGACGCGCGGTCCCAGGAGGAAGATACCCTCGCTGTTGACGGCCCGCTTGAGGGCAAGCGACTCTTCTTCGAGGAAGAGCTGGCGCTGCTGTATGCCTTCCGCGGAAATAATGGTTGGGGCTGCTATAGTCATAGTATCTCTCCTCTCGCAACGAAGACTTCATAAACCTCCAGCGCCTGCCGGTTCGCATCCGTAGGAGATGTATTGCCTCCATTCACCCGTCCTGGTATGCTGGGGCCGAAACCGTGAACCGGCGTAACCGCAGCGGTGGTAATAGAGCTGTGTTTTACCCAGTATGCAGCAGTGGATTGCTCGGGTTATCGTTTCCCCTGCCTCCTTTGGGTATAAAGAACTGCTTGCAGTGCAGTGCAGGCGAAATGTCCATGTATCCTCCGAACTTAGGGATGATGGGGTGGAAGGTAGCTATGAGGCCAAACCAGCGCTACCTTCTGCCCATACAGGCCAAATTTCTAAGAAAGAATCGCTTGTCGTGTGTGTTCCCGCCTCCTTTCTAACAGAGAATCTCTGCTCTCTATCTCTATGCAGCGGGCCTGCGAACTGAAGTGGCCCCAGGGTAATTGTCCGAAAGATCGCTTCTTTGATTTTCCCTCCCACGTCTCACGCACCATGGCGACAGGTCTAAGAACACCTCCCTGTCGCAGGGGAAGGCTATCAAAGGAAGAGCTAGATACAGCATCCCCGCTCGGCTTTGCCTTTCTGGGGCGATCTGAGCGACAGTCATTGCGCTTCTTCTCGTTCTCCAGCAGCTCTGTGCAAAGAGGGAAAGGAACATCTCTTCAGTGATATCCGAAGTGCCTGCCAATGCTATCCCTGGCCTCGCCGTTGAGATTCCAGGGAGCATTGGGGCTGTAATGAACTGGACAGGTCACGAAATCGACTGTGCCCGGTTTATTGAACCGATGGCATGCCTGGAGGGAGCACTGTGTGTGGCCGACTCACACCCACACCGGATAGTCATGAACTGTGGGGTATGCAGCGCTGTTCCTGGCAAAGGGTGCAGCACAAATGTGGGTAGAGCGAGCATAGCCAAAAGGAGTGCCGTTGTGAAAAATTTGCGCACATGTGTTATCATCAAGATAACCTCCATCGTGGGGTATGGGGGGCCGACGAGCGACAGGGGAATGCCAATCAACCAGCCGCTTTAGAGGCTCCTCAGCACAACAATATTAACAAAAGTGTATCAAGCCCTCATTTGTACGTCTCCCATCTTCCTACAAGTTACTTCCTACTTATATGTTCTTCCCATTGGGTGACCTTTTCAAACTAATCGGCCACGCTTTCTGAGCGTAGCACGTAGATGACAATTTTGCAACGACAATTGTCGATGAAATACCGACAATTGTTTTTAATTATAGTCGAGTAGACTTTCGCGCAAAAGCATGGATGGCTTCCAGGTTACGTGAAGGAGACGAGATAACTGCCATATCAAGCATTCCTCGTCGAGCCTGAAGCCATTTGGGCTGAGAGCAGTGCTGGGTTGTCTCACATGAGAGGCAGAATGGTGCCGGACTTGCTATTACTCCTATTAGTTTGCTTGAGGGCGGGAAAACAAGGTATCCTCATATGGATGGGGAAGACAAACCGTGATGTTCTATCGATGATGTATGCTGCGGAGTAGTCCTTGCGAGGGGGAAGCGCTGCGAATTACGGCGGTAGCCATGCATGATATGCGGCCAGGAAGGGGGCTAGCTGGCGGAATCCACGGGAAACCTACGAGGCAGGCATACGAGAAGAGAGGAAACGGCCCGTATATGGCAGGGTATGAGGGGCTGTCTTTCGGCAATTACCAGGTATTGGGCCTCCTCGGCAAAGGAGGCTTTGCTGAGGTCTATCTTGGTGAGCACATCTATTTGAAGACCAGGGCTGCCATCAAGATCCTGCATACCCAACTTGGGGAAGAAGACCAGCAGCGCTTTCTGGGCGAGGCACGCCTCATCGCGCATCTCGATCACCCGCACATCGTGCGCGTGCTGGACTTTGGCCTGGAGGGGGCGCTTCCATTTCTCGTGATGGACTATGCGCCACTGGGGAGCGTGCGCCATCTCTTTAAGCGCAGCACCCAGGGGCATGGCACAGCGCTGGAACGCATCGCTTCTTTTATCAGGCAGGTTGCTGACGCTCTGCAGTACGCACACGATCACAAGGTTATTCATCGAGACATCAAACCCGACAATATTCTGCTCAAAAGCAGTACCGAAGCCCTGCTCTCCGACTTTGGCATTGCTGTAGTCATTCAGAGTGCGCAGCTGGCCCCACTGGACATCGCTGGAACTGTCGATTACACTGCGCCTGAACAGCTGGAGGGCAGGCCGTGCCCCGCCAGCGATCAGTATGCGCTTGGCGTTGTCGCGTATGAGTGGATCACGGGTGAGCGACCGTTTCATGGATCGGTCGCCGAACTGTACGTGCAGCACAGGGAAGTCCCTCCCCCACCCTTACGAACAAAGGTGGCTGACGTGCCGCCTGCTGTCGAACAGGCTGTGCTCAAGGCGCTGGCCAAGGATCCACGTAGGCGCTTCAGCAGCGTGCGAGAGTTTGCCTCCGCTATAGAGCAGGCTATCCATGTAGCGCAGGCTCCCCGGCAGGTCAGCCGAGTCCCCGCGTTGCCTTCACTTATCTGTGGCAGGCATCAGGCTGACCAGACACAAGGGGCGGGGACCCAGCTCTGGAATGTCCCCTATCGCCGCAATCCCTACTTCACCGGGCGGGAGGAGATACTCTCGCTTCTCCATGATGTCCTTGCCACAGGACAGGCAACTGAACTCACACAGCCGCAAGCGATGAGTGGGCTGGGCGGGATCGGCAAAACCCAGACGGCTGTTGAGTATGCCTACCGGTATCGTCATGAGTACCAGGCGGTACTCTGGGCGCACGCCGAAACCTACGAGGCGCTGGTCGCCGACTGTATCGCTCTGGCCCGGCATCTCGGCCTCCCTGAAAAAGACGACCAGGACATTGGTCCTGTCATTGCAGCAGTCAAGTCTTGGTTGGAAACTCATACAGACTGGTTGCTCATCCTCGACAACGTCGAAGACTTCTCCACGACCAGGGAACTCCTCCCGTCGCGAGGCAGTGTCCTCGTCACGACACGCTCGCAGCTCACCGGGTCACTGGCAAGGCGCATTGACTTGGAAGAGATGCAGCCTGAAGAGGGAGCCCTCTTTCTGCTCCGGCGGATCCATCTCGTCGATTTAGCGATCTCCTACGGCTCGGCCCCGTCGGCAGAGCGCATCAAGGCCAGGGAGATTGCGGAACTCCTGGCAGGCCTTCCCCTCGCGCTTGACCAGGCCGGCGCCTACATTGAGGAAACCGTGTGCGGTCTGTCCGATTACCTTTCGCTCTACCTGGCCCGTCGAAATGAGCTGCTCGGCTGGCACAGCCTCGCGCACTCCGATCACCCGGAATCTGCCGTGACGACCTGGTCCCTCTCGTTTGAAAAGGTTGAGGCGGCGAACCCTGCCGCAGCGGACCTCCTGCGTGTCTGCGCCTTCCTCGCTCCCGACGCCATCCCGGAGGAAATTATCACGATGGGCATCCCCAATTTCGGCCCATTTCTCGCTCTCTGTGCCGCTGATCCGTTGGAACTGGATGAGGCCTTGCGAGAACTGCGTCGATTTTCCCTGGTAAAGCGCAATCCGGAGGCGAAGACGCTCTCGGTCCACCGCCTGGTGCAGGCCGTACTCAGGGATGCCATGCACAGAGAGGAACAACGGGTGTGGGCGGAGCGGGCTATTCGCGCGGTGAATTGTGCCTTTCCCGAGACCATCGATGATGTAGGGCAATGGCCCCAATGTGAGCGGAGTTTAGCACATGCGCATGCTTGCGCTATACTCGTAGATGAGTTCGGTCTGTCCTTGCCTGAGGCTGCCGCTCTGTTAAATCGTGCAGACAATTATTTGCTCGATCACGCACAGTACTCGATGGCAGAAGCTTTTCTGCAGAAGGCCCTTGGCGTGCGTTCGATTCTGTTGGGGCCTGCGCATCCGGATGTGGCCGAGAGCTTGAACGACCTGGCTGTCATGTATATGCTGCAGAAAAACTATCAAAAAGCCGAACCACTCTTGCGGAGCGCACTGGCGATTTATGAACAGCAACTTGGTCCAAACGATCATATCGTGGCAGTAGCGACGAATAATACCGCGATTCTCTGTTCCAATCAAGGGAAGTACGCCGAAGCCGAGGCGCTCTATCGGCGCTCGCTTGCGATCTGGGAGCACCTGCACTGGCCGGAGCATCCTGATGTGGCTCGCTGCCTTAACAACCTGGCAAGACTCTATGCTAACCTGGGAGATTATGAAGCAGCTGAACCGCTCTACCAGCGTTCGCTTGCGACCTGGGAGCGTATCCAGGGGCCGAAGCACCCCGACGTGGCCAGGTGCCTCAACAACCTGGCAAAGCTCTATGCCGCACAGGGGAACTGTGCGGAGGCCGAACTGCGCTTCCTGCAGGCACGGGCGATCCGCGAGCAGTTGCTCGGGCAGGACCATCCCGACGTGGCGCAGACGCTGGGCGACCTGGCAAAGCTGTATATGGATCAGGCAAGGTACGCCCAGGCTGAGGACCTCTTCCTGCTTGCGTTGGAGGTCCTTGAGCAGGCCCTGGGTCCAGAGCACGTGAGCGTAGCGGAGGTGCTGGAAAACTATGCCAGTCTGCTACGGCAGACTGAAAGAGAAGCTGAGGCGGTCAGGCTGGCTACGCGGGCGAAGGCAATACGAGCAAAGCAGACGGGGCAGCCTGAAGGGATGTGACAGCGGGAGAGTCGCATTCCCCCCAGGAAGAGGCCCACTGCCGTGCAAGCTGATCTGAGCGCCCGGTGGGCGAGGGAGGGCTTCACCGGTATTCGATAATACCCAGCTCTAAGAGGACCTGGAAGGCCACCAATCGGTTGGGAATCTCCTGTCGTTCCGATAATTGCTGGAGAAGGAAGAAGATCCGCGAAGTGGTGGAGCGCACGGTCCCCACTGGCCGGTGGATTCTCTGTGCGATGTCGTCATTGTTGGTCCCGTCAAAGTGGGAAAGAATCAACAGTTCGATCTCGCTGAGCGGCCAGCGAATGCTCGCCGCCTGCTCTTCCAGGCGTTCCTGGAAAAACACTGGTTGCCGTTTCGCGAAGAGCTGTGGCCGCAGCTCGGTCGAAGGAAGGGGATGGAAATACTTTTCCCCTCGCGCAACTTTGCGGATGGTTTTCACCAGTTGTTGAGAAGAGGCCGCTGTAGGACAATATCCGTATGCCCCAGCCTCTTCGAGGCGTTTCGTCTCACTGGGGTACATGGGAGGCGCAATGATCAGGCAGCGCAGGTGCCTGGAGAGCACCTGCAGGAGGTGGTAATGCGGCTCTTCACAAAACTCCCACTCCACGATGACCACATCAAAACGGGATACCTGGTTCGTCCTGGACAGGACATCCAACGCTTGATCGAGGTCGGCAATGGGAGGAAGGAGCTGCATATCTTCCTGTTCGGAAAGCAGCGCTCGCAACTCCTCGACACGCAGCTCCGGACCGATAAGGAGGATGCGCAAAAGTCCTGGTTGCGCAGGGGGTGGCTTGGATGTAGGCTCCCTGGAATGAGGAGAAACATGTGGTCGCTGCATACTCATCGATTTTACCAACTATCGCCAGAACGTCCTTGCTTTCCAGCATGGGGATGAGGAGCGATATCTCCTTTCCGGTTTTGTCCTCGTGGGACAGAATGGATAGGTTGTTCTCTTGTACACGAACAACTGAATAGTGCTTCGCTGGTGCCGTAGGAAATCGTTCCCGCGGGTAAAAGCGTGAGCGTACCAAATTGTTCGCTGTGCCATGCGATACAGAAGTTGTTTTTGAGCCGTCGCTCGCTTCTGTGCATGCAACTGAACTGCCATCGCGTTGGGATGACACTGCATCGGTGTGAGGCCGTAGAAGCCCCTTAGCTTTAGCTCTGGGGAGTCATCACGCACGACCTGTAGATCCGGGCGCATCCTTCACTGCATTTACCCTCCGAGGATTGGAAGCATGGCATCAGTACCTCTCGAACTCTAGAACGCGTGACCGTTTGTCTCGTGGAAGTATACCCAGAGCAAACGGATCGCACCTGGGAAAAAGGCGGCAAAAGGCGGGAAGCCTTTGAGGAACCGACGGAACGGCTGGTTTTCATCCAGCCGGTGCCCAGTCCCACTGCACTTGAGGGCCGATACACACACAAAATAGAGCGCCAGTTCAGCCAGGCACTGCGTCGATATGCCTACTCATCTGCTCTCAATATCACGAACAAGTAGTCCACACGATGCCATCCTCCGACAGACAAGGACAGAAATGAGCCAGGCCTGTATAACTGTAGCATATAGCATACGCAATTGTCAAAGAAATTAGTACAATTGTCAAGACAATAGAGGCCTTGAAGCCAAACCGTTGTTGAATTATAATACCTATTGGAGAGAGGGATAGCAACGCTGAAACCAGTCGTGTCTAGGGAGCTTAGCTTTCGCGGTGTATGCGTATCGAGTGACGAAGTACGTCATATGCCTGGTTCTGTCCTGCAGCACCAACTATAGCTTTCTTTATCAGCACACTCGTGTAACCACTCACCGCGGCCACGCTATTTTGGTGATGAAAATGCGCATGAGGTTGCCCTGGAACTGGGTGTTAGGCTATCGCTGTATTGTGTGTTTCTCTCAGCAGGAACAGATGCTTTGGGGTGCATTTTGCTTGGGAAGCCGTATCATCGTCCGTAGCGGACCCTCCAGGTATGTGACAGCCGATCAAACGGCCTGGTCTACCACTGCAACAGAGGAGATACAGGAGCGTGACAACTTCAACAGAACCGGAAACATGGCGACAGTTACTTGCTTTGCGCATTAGCGACCTTGACGAACGCAGGCGTATCGCTCAACTGGCAGGAGTTGATGAGGTTACTCTGAAACGGTACGCTGAGGGGAAAACCAAAAGAATTCGGCCCCATCTGCTCCGGCCTCTTGTTGACGCCTGGCCCAGCGGGGAGCGACCCTTGCTGACCAGACTTATCCTCGAAGAGTTCCCAGATTTTGTTCCGAGTGAACAGCCCGATGCTTCTTCCTTCAACGGACTCAATGCAACAGAAGCGCCGACCGGTATTCCGCCGGAGGTCTACGAACGAGCATTGCGAGCACATGCAACCACCCCGTTGTCGCTCCGTTTCTGGGCCATCTCCCATCTTGTTCTGGGCGCTGCGCTTGAACAGCTCGATCCAGGACCTCATCCGGTGGGGGTCGAAGTCGTCCTCGTCCAATGTATGCGCTGCATCCACAGTGAGACCGTCGGTTGCCTGCAAGAGACATCCTTGCTTGGAACTCCGCCGTGGAGAACGGACCAGATCACGCCATTATTTCTGGGGGCTGAGTCGCTCTCTGGCTATGCGGTTACCTCTACCCGGCCTGCTATTTGCCAGAACCTGCGGACGAACCCTGCGTTCCTGCCCGTGCGGGCGGAAGCATATGAAGAAAGCGCCGCTGCCTATCCCTTACTCCAGGGCGAACGGGTGGGTGGGTGCCTCCTGGTCGCAGCAGCGCACATAGATTTCTTCACACCACTACGGCTGCAACTCGTCAATGCTTACGCGGATCTCGCTGTCTTAGCCCTGCGAGATGACCAGTTCTATGAGAAGCAGGCGATTCAACTGCGCTCCATGCCAGCTACCGATGTGCAGCAGGCCCATTTTGCTTCGTTTCGCTGGCGAGTGAACAAGATGATGAGTGTCCCAGATCGCCAGATTGCAAATATCGTCCAGGCTGAACAACTGGTCTGGAGCCAACTGGCTGAAGAACTCATGAGCCTGAATTAGGGCGGGAGAACGTGCGCAGCACATCATGCCGCTCATTGAGGAACTGCCGTAACATGCATAAAGGTTGGAGGGGAATCTGGGGTGCAGCCTCGTGTGTCTCGTTGCGTCTCATCGCTCGATAGGTGAGCAGGCCGTTCTCCCTACGCGTACTGGCGGAAGCTCAATGGCCACTGATAGGCGCCCACTTGGGCCGAGTCGTGCTGGGCTCTTGTTTGTACCAGGCACGAGCGAGGTATGCCGCACCTCACGGCGGAAAGAGATGGCCGTCGATGCTAGAGGGAGCTGCTCGTGCCGACGTTCATTCGAGCGTTTTCACATGGTATCGTGCATATTGCTCTCTACATATACTAACCCGTTCCTTAAGTGGGGATTCCAGCAGGTAAAAATGTCGGGACCTCCTTATCACCTGGCGAACCACCTTCAGTCTATCTATCGTGCGAGGATATTCCCCCTGGTCGTCGTTGCCTCGGTTTTCGTTGCTAACATGAACCACTTTGTGTTCTGCTCTCCGACCCGGGTTGCCGTTCTTTGCCCAGGTGCGATCCGTCTTTTTCCGCTCGATTACCAGACGTGACCCGCCTGTCCCGGTTATACTACCTGGTGGCCGTGATCCCACACGGAAAACAGCCTTTAGACCCAACTCAACTGGCTGGCTTTCGGAGCGCGGATATGCCAGCTTCTCATGAACCGTTGAAGCGCGAACGCGAACTGCGCAGCTGGTTGCAGCGTGATCTTGCTGCACAGCTCGCGCGTTCCTGACACGCAAGAAAAAAGGAGCCACGTATGAAAAGAAAACGCTATCTTCTTCCTTTCCTCTCGCTTGCTGCCATCACCCTGCTGATACCAGTGGCGCTGGGAGCGGGAATAGTGCTTGGGCAGAATAGAAGCACAGCGGGTACCGTGCTTGGAGCGCTGGGCGCACTTCGACTCAACCAGGCCGGGCAGTATCACCTTGACAAGCAGGGGCAGCAGACAAAGCAGCAGCAGCCCGCCGTGAACATGGATTGCACGTTGATCGTGCCTGCCAACCCGCTCTCCGCACAAGGGCTGGCCACCCCCTATCAATTGACGACTACAAATCCAGCGAACGGTCCCTGCAATGAAAGCAACAAAGCGCAGGCGGCCTTTGTCCAGGGGGCGATCATCGATCCTGCCACGGGGGCGATCTCCATCTACAATCCACTGGTCGTGGACCAGGGAACGCAGCCCGCAGTGGAGCCTCAGCCTCCTTTTGGTGGCCAGATACCACCAGGGGATAACGTGGCCCTCTGGTTCGGATCCAACGGCAATACCCTGACCTTACAAGATAGCAATGGCAGCCTCGGGCAGGGCCAGTGTGTCAATGGCAGCAACGGGTCCATCTTCGGACAGGTCTCCTACTGCAACGCGCCGACGTTCTTCCAGGCTGCTAATCAAGCGATACAAGCAGGGAAGCTTGTTCCCCCGCCGCTCGGCGTGGCATTGGATGGGCAACCCTGTCCAACCACACGCGATTTCTCCATTGTCGATCAAGATCCGAGCGATAACGTCACCACCACCTATCTCGTCACGGCTTCGGGCCAGACCGCCCAGGACACGCAGGCCAACGCCGCCGCCCTCGGCACACAGGTGCAGAAGAACGGCAGCGACGAACGACTGCTCACGCTCGTGGACGCCGCAATCGGCTGCACGCCGTGGATGGTCCCCGACCTGGCGAACCCGGGACACATGGTCCCAGCGCTGCCGCTCAACGAACTGCAAGCGGCGACATCGCAGGGCATGCCGGTGGCCCTGGTACCCAATGCGGACCCCATGGTCCTGGTGAACAACCAGCCCGATCTCGCCAAACTCAACGCCTACCGGGCAGGCGTCGATCAGCCCCCCTCGCCAGACGCACAGGCTTCCAGTACCCACACCTACTGCCAGCTCCTCCTGCATATCGCGCCCGGGCGGTTGCTGTTAGATGAGCCGCTCACCAGACAGGCACCCCCGGCTGATCCGGCGGTGGCCAATTCGCTGTTCACCTTCCTGGCCCAGCGCTTCGTCACGACCTACGAGGCAAACGGCTTGAATTGCATGAAGAGGCTGAATCAGCCCGATCCGGTCACAGTGACGACGGACGCGAATGGCGTGACCATAGATGCGACGATCTCAGCCCCAGGTACGCCGTCCCCCACCGGGATGAGCTTTGACTGCGTGGTCAACGGGACCCTTCTGGCCGGGTGTACGGGGACGGCAATGATCAACGGGCAAGCGTGTTCCTTTGCGCTCGACGCCAACACTCGCAAGATCATGATTACCTGTCCGGCGGGGGCATAGGGAGATAATCCCAAGAGAGTGAAGTGCTGTAAGCTTCAAACTCCTGCCTCTTTGGAGAAAGCACTACCGAACTGGACCGTGAATGGCGACATGATGGTGGATTGCAACAGGACGATCTCCGCTGGCGGAACCCGCAATTGTACAAAAGGCCCACCCCGTGGCATTCGGGAAGAGAGCTTTTGTACGGTAGTTTATTATCCCATATGTTGACTCAGGTTTCCCATTGCCACATCATAGGCTAATAAGCCCCCATAGAGAAGAAGGCATATTATGGCCAGGCATTGGAGCAGTCTATTTTTTGCCACAACGATGACAGGAAAACTACTTGGTACGAGATAGCTCAGCGCTAGCTGCACGAAGAAATGATACAAGTTTGCTGGTAGCAAGGTAAATCTTCCCTCTTTTTGTGATAAGGCAAATCCGTACATTCCAACAGTTACAGCAAGGGCACTCAATAATATTAGCCAATGCCACATCTTCCCGAAGAAAAAGCTCTGGGGTAACGATTCTTTTTTGCAGAGCCAGCCTACACAGAACAGATAGACGAAGAGAAGAGAATCGCCTGGAAAACTGGCGCGAGAATAATCATACAACCGACTCTCAAAGATTACTCTGAGTAACCAAACGATCCCTGTTGTACATAAAGGGCCAACAAAAAGCAGTGCCCACCAGGGTAATCGCTTGAGGAGCAGGAGACTCCCGACATATGGCGTTTGTACGCTAAATTCCTTCATAATAAAATACAATCTGCTTGACAACTCAAGAGGCTTCTAGAGTGACCCTATCCTCCATTCTCGCTTAGCTTTCATACTCGATCGGCTTGAAAAGGAAGTCGTATAAAACCTGTTTCAATCGTCGAAATTGTTCCCGCATTGCTTCTCCTGAGAGTTCAGGATATGTCGCTCTTTCAAAGGTGAGCAAGCCGACTACATCAAAGAGCAGGAAAAAACTGAATAAGAGGAATATGTTGTGCCAAATGAGAGCAGCAAGGAAACTTCCACCTGCTAGCAGGGAACACAGATTTTGTTCAACAACTTTCACTGTGAGCATTATTTGTTCTTTTAGGCGTCCTATTTTTCTAGACAGCAGAAGAATGGTAATGAGCGCGCATGCTACCACCACTCCAAGTATCCCCAAGATCAAGCCGCTCAGCCAACTAAAATCAAGAGAGTCACGAGCCCCAAAGACTGGGCTATACCACCAGTCGCGTAGCATTGGCAACGTTTGGGCGTAAGAAATAGCGAGAAATTGGAGAACGACAAGCAGGGCAGCAACCAAGACTGCTGCAACTAAACCGAGGCGCTGCCAAAGTCTTCCGTATTTCAAAAAATACGCTCCCTGTGAGCGATCAATGATATGCTTATATGTATCGTCTCCTTTATCGAGCCTTTGCTTACGCTCTTTTGCTTCGGCTGCCCAAAGCGCAGCCATTCCCCCAACCGAACTAAAGTAGAAGAGCACAAAGAGTAAAACAAATGGAGCCTGGAACCACTGGAAGCCAACGAGGGCCACACTGCCAGCAAGAAATCTGAGTGGAAAGTTGAACGAGACAAGGAACAAAAGGATTAGCTGATATTGGTCTAACGGACCTTTCACGATTTTATGCTTGGCGCCCCTCGGTTTGGCCCACAACGTGTACACTCCCTGGTGCAGGGTGATGATGAGGAACACAAGGAGCAGTGCGAGACCGCCTAAGACGTAGCCGAGCAGAAGGGCTAGCAACCACCTCATTATCATGTGCCGGACTGCAGAGCGAATGACCCTCGGATCACTGGCTATGCGATCGGTGATGAAACGCTCACGGTATGAGCTGACGACTTTGTCGCGCTGAACATCCTTCAGATCCCCCCACATCAGTTTTGCCTGTTGAAGCAGGACTTCTT
>WNGK01006703.1_pt1 | contig 12103 bp, 9 predicted proteins | sample 5400601 | NCBI WGS metagenome assembly WNGK01 (sample SAMN13153376, study PRJNA577476) | soil metagenome | isolation source: 60 cm soil or saprolite under Garry oak tree replicate 1 | place: USA:California | collected 2016-06-15
TCCACAGCCAACCGGCGGACACCAGAACAGCCGAAGCGGCATGGAATGAGGCAGATGGGCGTTCGGCTACTGTTTATTGCATCGGTATCGATATGCCTGCTTCCCGGCGGTGAATGTGCTTACGCGCAAGATGCGGCCGGCCCCGTTCAGGCGTTGCCAGCCATCGTGGTCTCCGGGCCCGCGACAAGCGCCAAACGCGGCCGCGCCCAAAACGCGACCCGTGTCGCTCGGACCTTGCCGAGGGTCTTTGTGTATCCGACCACGCCGATATCGGGCGCGGGCATCGATCCCGATAAGGTGGCGGCGAGTGTCAATGTCGTCGACGCCAATCAGATCAAGCAAACCGGGTCGCTGAACGTCACGGACGCTCTGCAACAACACGTGCCGGGAATCATCGTCAACGAGGTTGCCGGCAATCCGTTTCAGCCGGATGTGCAATTTCGCGGCTTCGTCGCATCCCCCGTGGCCGGCACGCCTCAAGGACTTGCGGTTTATCAGAACGGGGTGCGCGTCAACGAAGCGTTCGGCGATACCGTCAACTGGGACCTGATCCCGACTGCCGCGATACAGTCAGTCACCGTGGTGACGAACAATCCCGCTTTCGGACTTAATGCGCTGGGCGGGGCGGTCAACGTGCAGATGAAGAACGGCTTCACCTATCACGGCGCCGAGATCGACACGATGGGCGGCTCGTTCGGACGTATCCAGAGTTCGGCGCAGTGGGGCAAGCAGATCGATAATTTTGCCGTTTATGGTGCCCTGGAAGGACTACACGACGGCGGATTTCGCAATTTTTCGGCGTCGAACGTGCGCCGCTTCTACGGCGATGTCGGCTACAAGAACGACGTAAGCGAATTTCACGTCAATATGGGTGTGGCCGACAATAATTTCGGCGCGGCTACGACGGTGCCGGTTGAATTGCTGCAGCAATATTATGGCGCGACCTATACCACGCCGCAAACCTCAACCAACCGCGTTGGCTATGTCAATCTGACCGGGAAGGTCGAGGCCACGCCGAGCTGGACGATCGAAGGCTCCGCCCATGTGCGGGTCTTCGATCACAAGACGCTGGATGGTAATCCGACCGGCACGCAGCCATGCGCCAACACGGCGCTGCTTTGCTTTGGCGACAACGCCACGCCGGCATTTGGCTTGAATGGGGTTCAGCTCGCCAATCCTTTCGGTAATGCCGTGCTGGGAGAGAACGATCGAACCACAACCCATTCGACCACGACGGGCGTGTCGTTGCAGGCAACCAATACCGATCAACTGTTCGGTCACAACAATCATCTGGTGGTCGGAGCCAGCTTCGACTCCAGCGTCAGCCGCTTCTCCGCCAGCGCGGAACTGGGCACCATCGGTCCGGATTTTGTCGTCAGCGGCAGCGGAATATTTCTCGGGCAATCCGGCGATCCGATATCGATCGGCCCGGTCGCGCTTCGCACCACCAATCAATATGGCGGGCTATATGCGCTCGACACGTTCGACGTCACCAATGCGTTCTCGATCACGGCCGGCGGGCGGTTCAACGCGGCGCGCATCAGGCTCGAGGATCAGATCGGCAGCGCCCTCAACGGCAATGAGGCGTTTGACCGGTTCAATCCGGTTGTCGGCGGTACCTATAAGGTCGCGCCCGGATTGACTGCCTATGCCGGCTATTCGGAAGCCAACCGCGCGCCAACCCCGCTGGAACTGGGATGCGCCGATCCCAAGCACCCCTGTGTCGTCGCCGCATTCCTCGTTTCCGATCCCCCGCTGAAGCAAGTCGTGTCCCGCACCGTGGAAGCCGGCCTGCGCGGCACCAAGGATCTGAACATCGGCACGCTTGGCTGGAAGGTCGGGGCTTTCCGATCCAAGAACACCGACGACATCCTCGCGATCCCCAGTCCGGAGGTGCAGGGATTTGGCTATTTCCAGAACGTCGGTTCGACGCGCCGCCAGGGCATCGAAGCTGAAGTCACGCTGAAGTCGTCCACGGTAAATCTGTACGCCAGCTATGCGCTCGTGGACGCGCGATTCCTTGACACATTGCTGGTCGGCTCTAACAGTCCGTTTGCCGACGGCAACGGCAACGTCCAGATTCTGCCCGGCAACCGTGTCCCGGCGATCCCGCGTAACCGGGTCAAGGCCGGCATCGATTTTTCGGTCACCGACGCGTTCAAGGTTGGAGGTGATGCGCTGTTCGTTGGCAGTCAATACTTTGTCGGCGACGAATCCAATCAGGCACAGAGGCTGGCTTCTTATGCGGTGTTCAACCTCCACGCCTCGTATCAGATCAACAAGACGTTCCAGATCTACGCGCGTGCGGACAATATCTTCGATAACCGCTATGCGACCCATGGAACATTCTTCGATACCGGCGCTATCCCCAATCTCGCCAATGGCGGCGCGGATTTCACGGACCCACGTTCCGTCAGCCCGGCACGGCCGCGCGCCTTCTACGCCGGCTTGCGGGCAACCTTCTGAAATCAATGTGAGTCGCGGGACTGAGCCAGCGGCCATGGCGGATGAACAAGGATTCGGGCGCGGCGCCAGCCCGGTGCGCCATCGTTCACTTGTCTCTTGTCTGGACGCAGACAATCTTGCCGAGCGTTTGAGTGCGCTGGCCTGCGATCGGTGCGTTGATCTCAGTCTTGATTGCCTCGGCGGCCTTGTTACAGAGTTCTTCCGAGGAAAAATGCTGAATTTGTTGCGAGATGGGTTGGGTAGGACTTCCAAAAACAATCCATTGCAACGAAACGAAAAGAACCCATTCCATGCGGTATCTCCTGCTTTGCGCCATCATATCATGGCCTGCCGTTGGCGGTCTTGCCTATTGGCCGGCGCCCGCCGTTGGTCCCAAAGAGCGGATTGGCATGAAGGTACGCACGAGGTGGCGTGAGACACGGTCTTATCGCCAGCGAAGGATCAAGCGGATGGCTCGTCCGCTCCCAGCAGGCAAATCTCGATCGCGAATTTACTGCTGGCGTTGGCGGTCTTTGCCGTCGCGATCCTGCAGTCGGGTCAGTTCGGCGCCGTCAGGGGAAATCTCCGCAACCAGGCGCTCGCTTCGGATCACAATTGATGCGGGTGATGCGGGCTGCATTTCACCGGTCATGGGCTTGGCTTTCGAGCCCAGGTTCCAGCGTTCCAGTCGCGCTTCCTGGTCAGCAACCGAAACTCCGTCGTTGGTCAGTCACGGACACGGCTCGAGGTCGCTCCGGGAACCGCCGTTTGGGGATGCATATCCCGGCAGCCTGATCTATTGTGGTGGCTTGAATACAAGCGAGGGCACATGAGATTTACACTGGCGATTTTTTGCATGTTTGCTTGCGGCACTTCAGCAATGGCGCAGTACGGCGTATCAAACGCCAGGGATGGCAACGGCAATCTGATCCGCAATACCGGCATGAATCCGGTGAGAGGTTTCAGCCAGGGCCCAGCCAGTTATCTCGGGCCCGCCAGCAATCTTAACGGGCCAATCACAAACGCGCCTGGCCCGACCCCGCGGGTCAAGGCGGGTACGAATAACGGTGCAATCCGGTAGCGCGCGGTATCGATCTTCTATCGGATGCGAGCTGACCGAAAGCGGTCAGTTTCTTACCACCAGATCATCGATCTTTCAGGTGCGCCGCAAACGATAGCGCGCCGGTGCTCGATGCCGTTGGGCGTTTCAACAGGGACCACCTTGATGCAGCCGGGGTAGACGGCGACGTTGTAATGGAAGGGTGCCTGATCAAAGTAGCCGTGGATAGGGCAGAGGTAGGCGAGATCGGGTCCGCAACGAGTCAGCGGATAGAGGCGTCCGCGAGCGGACGCCTCGTTCGATATGCCGCCGAGCGCAGCAACGAATGCAGCAACGATAGCGATCTTGGTGGCGTGCGACATATCCTGATCCTTGAAATATAATCGTCGGACGGTGATACTTGGTGACGCGGACCATAAACCGTAAAGCGGCGGTTCGCCAAGGCGTATGCCGCGCGATCTTTACAATCGACTACCGCGATCCCCTGACTAATGGTGTCTGGCCAATCTGATGGGCTTCCCAAATGGACTTTTGCCGGACCGCTGCCGCGCGCACCACCGCGATTCGTACCCGCGCCGATGCGGCGCGCGCAAGAGTGCGAAAAAGACTTGTTTTCTCAACTGTTTACGTGAGTGTGTGGATCCGATAAAATTTTGCCAGTCAACCCAATGCGGTCATGAAACCTGAGTTTCCAGCGATAGATCAGGACAAGACGGTCTCGCCTCATGCGCAAGAGGTCGAGTTCGCCCTGATTCTTTCGCGGATGATCAATACGGTAAAGGAAGATCCGGTTCAGCTGCGCCTGTCGATCTACGAGTTTGCGCGCGCCCGACTGCAGATCGATACCTCATGGGCTGAAGAGGCTGAACGGGAGCGGTTTTCGGCCGCGCTCGAAACGGCTATCCAGGGGGTTGAACAGTTTTCGGCGCGCCGCGACGAGAAGGAGCGCCTGCAGCCTCCGACTCCGTCTCCGCAAATTGGGCTTGGCGCTTCTCCGGCCGAACCGCCGGCTACCTCGATGGTGACGATCCATCAGGTAAACTCCGCGCCAAAAAGCGTTGTTTTGAAAGAAGTTTATGCGCGGCCTGAAGCGGAGTCGATTGCACAGGCGCAAACGCGGGTGCTGCTATCGACGCTGGCCCGGTTCGCGATCGGAATATTGCTGTTCAGTACGGTCGCCGGCTTGGCAATATATAGCCAGCGGACGTCCCTGCTGGGGACGAGCGCGAGAGCGCCTTCCCCGGCCACATTGGCGGCAAAGCCGGCGATTCCGGATCCAGCCCAACAGAGCCCGGTCACAGGTGCCGTTTCACAGGGTTCGTTGCCTTTCCCGCTGCCGACCGATTATGGCGTATATGCCCTGAACGATGCCAAGCTGAGCGAACTTGATCTTCTGCAGGAGCAGGTGCCGGATAAGCGGATTGCGATGTCGACACCCATCAATCAGTCCAGCCGGACGACTCTTCCCGACGGAAAAGCGAGATTTGTGGTGTTCCGCCGCGATCTCGTGGGCTCCGCGCCCGATCGAATTGAGGTTCGTGTGGTCGCCCGCGTGGTGCGCGCCCTGACCTTCGATGCCAAGGGAAAAGCGAGCTTCACGCCAGTCTCGGACGCCTGGAACATTCGGAATCTATCTTCTGAATTCAGGGTACGGCCGATTTCCGGAAATCCCGAAATGCTCATGGTGCAAGCGGAGAACCCCGATTTCGTGCTTCCTGCCGGCCGCTACGTTCTTGTTCTAAAGAATCAGGGATACGACTTTACTGTCGCCGGCAAGGTGACTGATCCATCGCAGTGTCTTGAGCGGACGGATGCGGCCAACGGAACTTTCTATTCAGATTGTCAAAAGCAATAAGCGCTTTTCTGAGTTCAAGAGACCTGATGCGTCAGGTGTTGGTATCAGAGAATGGGCCGCATGCGATGACCTGCGGTCAGAACCGCCCGGATCACCAATCCCAGAAAATAACTGGCTTGGAGAATGGTCTGCACGACCATGATCGTCAACGCGGTGTCCAGGAAGCCAAAGCCGCGGTCGAGGGAAAACAGCACCGAAACGACAAGCAGCAGCGCAAGAACCGGTAAAAGGACTTTCAACCGGAACGCCAGACCAACCGCAGCGCCCACTATGGCAAGCGCGATGGCGGCATATACCATCCCAATGTCCCCGTCGTTTGCAGCAGTTAACGTCAGTATCCGCAGGAATTACACTCAAAGCACTGCCAGACGAGCACCATTGGTGACCGGCAAAGATTAATATTCCTGCTGCGAGTGAACGCATCGCCGAAGCGGGCGCCTTTTTGGCATGCCCTGCAAAAGCGAATCACACCCTGATTCAATCACAGCGTTTTACCAAAAGCAGCCACAATCTCGACGGAATTTCAGTCTGGCCGAGGGGCTCTTCAATGGCGCTGAGATTTTGCTGCAACCATCAAGTGCCCTCGCGACTCGTTAAGGGAATGATGACGATGTGCGGTCATCATCTGGGGCGATCGACGCACTCGACAGCGATGCCGCCAAGCCATTGGCATTCCGAACGATGCCTCATTCGAGCAAAGAAGGAGGCCCGCTCCCACGAAAAAAGAGCCGATTTGCGAACCCTTACAATCACATGCGTAGCAGATCAGGCGAGTGTGGCACGAACGCAACGAAGCGGGCAAAACGGCGGCTAGCTGGTATTGAGCTATTTGATACCGGCGACTCCCCCTGTAGGTTTGCACCAAGAGAGAGTTTGCGGGCCAGCCCGCGAATTATGGTCAAATTAACCAAAAAGTTCGACGGCTGAGCGGAAACTTGGGGGCGACGTTGGAATTCAGGACCCTACCCATTTTTGCAACTGAGGGCGGGTCGAATTTAGCCAAGCGTTTGCGTGCGAATTTGGGGCTTGTGGTCATGGTCGGGCATTCTGGCGGTCGGTGGGGCGTGTCGGTATGCTGAAACGATTGGGTTCTCGGCTACTTGCGGTTGTTGTCGCAGCGGTGCTGCCTGCTTGCTCGCTGCTTCCGGGAACGGGGCCGAAAGGCGATGTCGTAGAGAACAATGCGACAGCCGGGGTGCGGTCCAGCGCAGCACTTTCTTACGCGCTGGTCGACGTGAGCGCCGACACGATCGGCTTTTTGTCGCAACCCAATTTGGTTACGTTCCAGGGCGAATTCCCCGATAAACGCGCCAAGCCCAACCAGGTCGTCGGGGTCGGCGACGTTCTCAACATATCGATCTTTGAAGCCGCGCCAGGCGGTCTGTTCACGCCCGGACAAGCCGCGGGCGCACGCCCCGGCAACTTCGTCGATCTGCCGGCACAGGCCGTTGATCAGAAGGGCAGCATTTATGTTCCGTATGCCGGCGAGATTCCCGCCGCTGCGCGAACCATACCGGACATTCAGCAGGCGATCGTTGCCCGGCTGCGCAACCGCGCTATCGAGCCTCAGGTGGTCGTCAGCCTTAATCAGCAGCATTCCAGCGTCGTCAGCGTGTTGGGTGATGTGAATACGCCCGGCGTATTGGCTCTCAACAGCGTCGGCGAGCGGCTGCTGGCGCTGATCGCGCGCGCCGGTGGACCGAAGTTCGAGGCGATCGAAAGCTATGTGACGCTGCAGCGGGACGGCAAGCGCGTCAAAGTCCTGCTAAGCCGTGTGGTGCACGACCCCCGCGAAAACATCTTCATTCGACCGAATGATGTGATTTTCCTCACCCGCGAATCGCCCTCGTTCACCGCGCTCGGCGCGCTCAATCAGAACATCTTCGGCACAAATACCGAAATTCCGTTCGACGTTGAAACGCTGACACTGGCCCAGGCGATGGGCAAGTCCGGCGGACTCAACGACCAGCAATCCGACCCCAGCGAGATCTACGTCTATCGGTATGAGGACCGCCGTTTCCTGGAGAAGCTGGGTGTCGACACCACCAAGTTTACGCTCGACCGGGTTCCGACGATCTATCACATCAACCTGCGCGATCCTGCGGGCATGCTGCTCGCCTCGGCCTTCCAGATGAAAATCAAGGACGTGATGTACGTCGCCAATGCGAAGGTCGTGGACTACTACAAGCTGCTAACGCTCATCAGCAACACGGCAGCTACGACATCCGCTACCGCAAATGCGGTGACTAATGTGAACACGGCCGTCAAGACCAGGTGGTAGGTTTAGACTGAAAGTCACGATCTCATCGCGATGATGCGCCGGCCGCAGTCGGAGTTGCCGGTCGCGATGTTCAGTTCAATCCAGCTTTGGACGACGGTCGTCGCGTTGATTCTGGCGCCGCTGTTCTTCGGTTCGGTCGATCTGTTCTGGGTCGCGGTTTGGGCAATTCTGCTTTCGATCAGTGTTCTGTGCGGCGTAGCCGCGCCGATGGACACGGGGCAGAGCCGGGTATTGTTCGGCTTTTTTGCTTTGTGCGGCATTTACACGCTGGTAGCGATCGTTCAGATCACTCCCCATGTCGTCGACCAGCTCAACGATCCGAGTTGGCGGCAGGCAAACGACCTTCTTGGCCTGGATGCGTTGCCACGGATTTCAAGCCGTGCGGAGATGCCGCCGCTTGCGGTCGGGCATTTCCTGCTGTTTGCGGCTTCTGTCATAAGCGGCTTCTTCATCGCGACATCGCGGCGTAACAGCGACAGCCTCATTTGGTTCGCGCAATACTCGATTCTGCTTTATGCGATCTACGGCCTGGCCGCGCTGATACTCACCCCGAATATGGTGTTGTGGGCCCCAAAGCTCGCTTACCGCGGAAGTCTGACCGCGACCTTCATCAACCACAACACCGCCGCGACTTTCATTGGTGCCGGTGCGATCCTGTGGTTCTGTTCTGCCTTTTCCTCGTTGCAACAATCGTCCGGATTTTCGTCGATCCGGTTGTTGCTGCTGAATCGAGCGAATGAGCATCTTGCATTCAGTTTCCTCGCTCGATCCGGGGCCGCACTCACCTGTTTCTTCGCGCTGCTTTTGACGGGCTCGCGCGGCGGTCTGATTTGCACCTGCTTAGGATTGCTCGTCGCAATCATCCTGATGGTTGCCAACAGGCAAAAGCCGAGATTCCGGCGCATGGTGGGTTGGGGAGCCGCGGCACTTGCGGTCACTGTCGTGTTGCTCAGCCGAATGGGTAGAATTGGCAGCCAGGGGCTGTTCGATGATGGGCGATGGTCCGTCTACGGATTTTGCGTGGAGGCCATCCGGCAGCGGCCGCTGCTGGGAGCCGGATTTGGCACCTTTGAGGATCTGTTTCCTTCGCTGCGGGCCGACAGTTTTTACAGTTGGGGTGTGTGGGACTATGCTCACTCGACCATTCTTGAAATCGCGGTCGAGATGGGAATTCCGGTTGCGGCCATGGTTGTGATTGCCGCGTTGGCGTCGCTGTTTATCCTCGCGCGCGCTGCACTTCGATCAGAGAGCAGAAGTCGCCGCCCGCTGGCTGCAATCACCGGGATCGCGGTCCTCAGCTATCTCCATTCGATGATCGATTTTTCCCTGCAGATTCCCGGCTATCTTGTCCTATTCGGTATTCTGCTCGGTTGCGGCCTCGCCAAGGCATCCGCTGTACCGGCGGCGGTCGGCGCAGTGCGATCGTTCGCGCCTGCTTGAGCTAGCATTTCAAGACAGCGCCGAGATGATGTTCATGTGTGCCGACAAGGGATTTCGCGCGAAGCCGAAAAGTATGACGAGGGACGAAGCCGTCCGCGATTGCCGCGCGGGCTTCGGAGGATTCAACCGGACCGGTTATCGACCCGCCAAACGAACTTTTTGATCAGCTTGCGACACGGTCGGGCCGACCGCGCGTGCCTTGACCTCGTACCAGAACTTCGAGTCGGTGGCGGACTGTATCTTGAGCCAATGGTAGTCTGTGCTCTGCCAGGGGCGGATCACTTCAGTCAGATTGTCCATTACGATGTCGCCCTTTGTCGTTACAACGACAAGAACGAGATGCCCAATTCCCGAGGCTGTCTTGACAACCGACAGCCGCAGGGCTTTCGAGGGCAGGCCGTTCTCAAGAAGCTCGTGCCGCTTGGTGACCGCGTAATCGTTGCAGTCTCCCACGTCCGGGGCGATCGTCCAACCGTCCCCGAGATTCGGGCCATAGCTCTTGGGTGTCGGAATAATGGAGATGTTGACGCTGCGATTGACACGCTTCAGCAATTCCGTGGTCTGTGCGTCGAGATCGATGCGTTCGTTTTCCGTCGGATTCGATTTGCAGTCGGAGGGATAGCGAAGGCAAAATCGTACGTGCTGAAATGGAGCCAAGGTTGGCGACGCTTCAACAATCGGTGTCAGCGAGTTCGAATCCGGCAGAGGCCTGTTGCGCGCGTCGGCGCTGCCCACGGAGAGTGCGCCAACAAACATCGCCAAGCATATCGACGGAAAGCGTCGCGCCATGAAACACCAATGATCGAGGGAGATGCGATCGTGTGATCGCGCTATCGATTGATGGTGCGATTGTCCCGCAGCGAGGTTAAATCTTCGCTATGGAATGGCGTTAACGAATCGTGTCGATGTAGGTTCCGCCGCTGCGAAAAACTTCGGCTTACGCGGGCAGGTAGTTTGAGTGCCAGTTCCACGCGGTTCCGATGATCGACTGGAGATCATGCTGGGGGGACCAGCCGATCGTACGCCTTGCCAAGGCATTGTCAGCGACCAGAACTGGCGAGTCGCCTTCGCGCCGTGGCCCGTATTTGATATTGAGATCTCTGCCTGCGACGTGCTGAACAGTCTCAAGCAACTCCTTCACGGTTGTCCCATGTCCGGTCCCGAGATTCAGGGCATGGCTCGTGCCGTTATTCAAGAGATGTTCGATCGCGCGGGTATGCGCATCGGCGAGATCGAGAACGTGAACGAAGTCGCGCACGCAAGATCCGTCGCGGGTATCGTAGTCGGTGCCGAGAACTTGAAAATGTGGCCGGCGGCCCAAAGCGGTCTCGATTGCAATCGGTATGGCGTGAGTTTCCGGCGAATGCCATTCGCCAATTCTTCCTTCAGGGTCTGCTCCGCCCGCGTTAAAATAGCGCAAGATAAAAGACCGAAAGCCCTGGTGGAGGTCCAGGTCGTTCAATATCTGCTCGACGATGAGCTTGCTTCGACCGTACGGATTGATTGGCGACTGGGTGTGAGCCTCATTCATCGGTATTGATGAGGGAATGCCATACGTGGCGCAGGTCGAGGAAAATACGATCTTGTCGATGCCCGCGGCCTGCGCCGCTCGCAGCAAGGTTATTGTTCCGGCGACATTGTTGTCATAGTAGGCGCCGGGATCTCGAACCGACTCGCCAACCTCGATCGCCGCAGCGAAATGTACGATCGCAAGGGGGTTGTATTTCGTGAGCACTTCATCGAGTCTGCCGCGGTCACGGATGTCGCCTATCTCAAGCGGACCCCATTTCACGAATTCAGCATGACCATTCGAGAGATTGTCATACACGATTGGTGTGAAGCCCTTGTTGAATAGATCAAGGCACGTGTGGGCCCCGATATATCCCGCTCCACCAGCAACGAGAATATTTGTCATCAATAGAATTTCCCAAAATGGGCCGCTATTTTGTCAGTTCCGTTGCGATCGATAATTCGTTCGCTGCGAGGCGAACCCTAGTGGCAGAGAAGGATCCAGGTCCAGGCGCGTTTTCAAACGGAGGCTGACTATCTAAATTAGTAAGACATCCAGAAGTTCTTAATGCAATCAAGCAGCCACTGCAATATTGCGATAAATCCCCAGCCCAGGAAGCTGAACCATACGATCATCACCGTTACGATCAGTGCGGCAAGGAGGCAGATTGTGATTTTCTGGCCCGGTTGCGCAGACAATCGAGACTTGATTGGCGGATTCTGCAATTTCACTGATCGCTGAAGATCATTCATTCGTTGTTACCGCTGTTTGATAAGCGATCAGTAACTGCAACGCATCGGGTCGGCAATCTCAACGGCGAATTAACGTAAAGGAATGTTTCGCATATCATGAGGGCACCGGGTTATCCTTTTCTTATCCAAGGCGGGACTACCCGATTTGCCAAAATTCAGCTGGTCGAGGGATTGGGCCCTGTTGCTGAATGTGGTCCGACACATACGAACACTCACAGATCTGTCGGTGACAGCCGTCGAAAAGTTCAAGCCGAGACATTGGCAGATTTTAGGCAGATTTTTCGGGATTAAGACGACGTGGTTTCACAGGCGGCGTTGCCTGTCACCAGATCGGATCATCTCATTGAAAGAGGCGTTTTAAAGGAGGCCCGATAATCCGGATGCCTGCTCACTTGTGCCACGACGTGGCGTCAAAGACGCGTCCGATCGGTCGATCTGATGCTCAAATGCTGGGGCCGATTCGAAAACAGGCCCGTCTGTGAAATCCAGCCGGGTTCAACTGAAATACGGAAGCGCCAAACGGGGCAGGGGTATAAGAGCTCTCCCCATCTTTTGTTTCCTGCCGGCTGTATCAGAGATTGATCATCGCATCTTCAATAGGCGCCATCGGAAAGCAAAAGGGCAGGAATCGTCACAATCACTATCTTCGCGTCCAGAGTCATCGACCAATTGCGCGCATAGAACGTGTCACACGCGATGCGCTTGTTATAGGTCGTTGTACTGCGGCCGCTAACTTGCCAGAGCCCGGTGATGCCCGGCC
>WNGK01006704.1_pt1 | contig 12103 bp, 13 predicted proteins | sample 5400601 | NCBI WGS metagenome assembly WNGK01 (sample SAMN13153376, study PRJNA577476) | soil metagenome | isolation source: 60 cm soil or saprolite under Garry oak tree replicate 1 | place: USA:California | collected 2016-06-15
CGTCCCTGGCGAGCTTCGCGAACATCGCGAACATCGACCTCAGGTGAGGATCGCAAGCCTGCAGCGCGCGTTCGACCTGCTCGAGAGCCCGTTCCTGGCGGGCGGGCAGGCTCATCAGTCAACTCCGATCGGTTGACCCGTCCAAGGACGGCGCGGTCGTTCTGACAGCTGGCGATCAGGCCACAGGCGAATCAGGTGCACGCGGCGTGCTCGCTCCGCATCCCAGGGTGCAGCGCCTTGCTCTTCCGGTTACCCTGTGCGGCCTTGGTCCGCAACGTGCTCACCGCGCCATCAGGCCAGCGGGCCGTCGGCGGCGTTAAGCCGAGACAACCAAATCATTAGTGTCCTCCCTCGCTGCACCGCCGCCTGGGCCTCGCGCCCTGACGCAGCCAGCGGTGATCTCGCCATTCACTACTAACACATATAGGAGACATGGTCCGGTTCAACTGGCTGACTGGGTAGGGTTGCCGGGCCCGGTGGGCGTCGACAGCCAGCCGGTCGGCGGTGGTGGCCAGCCAGGCTCGAGATGAGCGGTGGTGGATGTCCACGTTGTTGCGGTGGGTCCAGGCCCGCAGCATGGTTTCCTGAACGAATCCTCGGCGCGCTGCCGGTCACCGCCGGTCAGCGCGGTGGCCAGTCGCAGCAGGGCCGGGACGTGCTTAGCGTAGAGACTGCGGAATGCGGCGTCCGCCCGCCTGTCGAGGATAGCGACTGGGTGATCGCCGATCATGGTGCCTTCACTCTGGGTACCCCCAGGCGCGGGGAGCCGGCCTTGGTGGGGTCGAACTGCAACACGGGACCTCCCGGTGCGGCCGGTTAGATGGCTGGGCTCAGCGCTGCTGATGCCGCTTCGGGCCGGGTTACCCGCCCCGTCTGCGGGCGTGCAGCATTTTGGGAGCGCACCGGCCTGGGCCGCCTCGGCCTGGCTGCGCCGGGTGGCTCGCCTGTCGGTGGCGCAGTGGGCTTGGGGGTGGTTGCCGGTCTGGCTGTCCTGGCCGGCGGTGGCCAGGACAGCCACGGTCAGCAGTACCCCAAGGACGGCCGTGGCTGTATCGGGGATCGTATAGGGAGCGTGGAAGCCCGATGCGGCAGCCTGCGGCCCCGACGCGGCGCCGATCAGCACTGCCGCCCAGCTTGACCAGCGCCTGCCGCCCTGATACTCGCGCGCGGCCCAAGTGCTCAGCGCGGCTGCGGCAAGCCCGCCGGCCACCAGCCCGGTGGCGGGCCCCGGGTGCCGGGCTGTGACCAGAACCAGGCCGCACCGGGCTAGGTCCAGGGCCGCGGCGGTGAGCAGCGTCACGGCAATCAGGTGCCCGACGCGCCGGACGCCAGCTGCCCTTCTTTTCCCGTCGTCAGCGTCGGTGGCCGGGACATCCCACGGCAGGCGGCCGTTCATCAGCGGGCGTTCGGGTCGTGCTCTTGTAGGTACTCGCGCAGCGCTTTGAGCGCGTAGTGAAGCCGTGATCTGGCTGTGCCGTCCGGTATCCCGAGCCGGCGGGCAACGGTCGCCGTGGTTCCGCCGCGGTAGAAGGTCTCTACTAGCACGGTCCGGTGGGCGGGCGACAAATGCTGGAGGGCGCCGGAAACCAGGTGCCGGTCCAGGATCTGATCGAGTCCTGAATTGTCTTCCGCATCATCGCCCGCCTGGGAGGGCACGGTGTCTGGGCGCCTGCGGGCGGCCCGGTCCGCATCGGTCAGCAGGTTGCGCGCGACCCGGAACAACCAGGGCCGGACAGGCCGGTCATCGCTGCACAGCTCGGGCGGGTGCCGCCAGGCCCGGATGAAGGTTTCCTGCACGATGTCATCGGCGCTCGCCGGATCTGGGCAGAACCGTCGGACGTAGCTGTGCAAGGCCTTGGCATGCTGGGAGTACAGCTGGCGGACCGCAGCATCGGCGTCGCCGGGGAGATCGCCGCAGGGAGTGTCCGCGATTGCAAGCACATCTACTATCACGGATAGTGAAAGAATTTTGTTCAGCCCCGCCGTCTTGAAACCGGCATGCCGGGTGAACCGCCGGCTGACGCTATGCGTGATAGTAGGAAGCGGCGGGGCGCCGTGAGTGCTGGCTGTTTGCGGGAGTGTGAGGGATGCGGCGGCTTGGTGAGCTGGAGGCTGTGATCATGGACCGGTTGTGGCAGTGGGGGCGGCCGGCGCTGGTCCGTGAGATGGTCGAGGATCTGCGTGGTGAGCGGCCGCTCGCCTACACCACGGTGATGACGGTGATGGAGAATCTGAACCGCAAGGGGTGGCTCCGGCGGGAGCGGGACGGCCGCGCGTGGCGGTATGAGCCCACCGGTTCCCGGTCTGGGTACACCGCAGCGCTGATGACCGACGCGCTGGGCACCAGCGCGGACCGGCGGACCGCTTTGGCGCATTTCGTGTTCCAGATGAGCCCGCACGACGCGGCGCTCCTGCGCGAGGCGCTCGACCGGGCGCGGCCCGAATCCGAGGAGGGACAGGCCCGGTGACCATTGCCGCGGTGCTGCTGGTCTATGTGGCGTGCGTCGGCACGCTCGGCGCACGGGTGCTTAGCCGGGCTGGGTGGATGGCTCGGGCGCCGCTACTGGGCATCGTCACCTACCTGGCCGCCGGCTGGTCTGTGCTGGCTGCGGCCGGGCTGGCCGGGGTGACGCTGGCGGTTCACGCGACCGCCCTCGGCGGAGGCCTGAGCCACCTGATCGGGGCGTGCGTGCTGCGCCTTCGCGCCATGTACGCCACGCCCGGGGGCGCCACCATCGCCGGGCTTGGCCTCATCATGGCGGGCGCTGTGATGGCCCGCACCGCACTGACCGCTGTCAGCCACCTGCGTGCCGCCGGGCAGCAGGCGCGGCGGCACGCGCAAACCGCACGGCTGGTCGGGCATCCCGAACCAGCCCTGAGGGCCGTCCTGATAGAGCATCCGGAGCCTGTCGCCTACTGCGTCTCCGGCCGGCACCCGACGGTGATCGTGACCACGGGAGCTCTGCGGGCACTGGACACCGGCCAGCTCGGTGCGGTGCTGGCGCATGAACGAGCTCACTTGGCCGGCCGTCACCACCGGCTGCTCGCCATGGCCAGGATCGCCGGCCATGTGCTGCCGTTCCTGCCGCTGATGCGGGACGCCGGCACACAAGTGGCGCGGCTGGTGGAGTTGCATGCCGACGATGTGGCAACACGGGCCAGCGATCCCCGGTCACTGGCCACCGCCTTGGTCGTTCTTGCCACCGGCACCAGCCCCGAGCCCGCTCTCGCCGCGGCCGCCACCGACGCGGTGCAGCGGATCCACCGGCTGCTCGGCCCGGCCGAACCGCTGGGCCGGGCACGCCGGCAGTTGCTGCGCGCCACCGCCGCCTCGCTCGCGCTGGCCCCGGTGCTGCTGGCCCTGGCGCCGGCCGTGGCGGCGCTCGCGCTGGGACGGGTTCCGGCCGCCTAGCCGGCCGGCCCGGCAGGGCCACCACGATGCCAGGGTCACAGCCGGATGACCGGCTGCCCGCCGCAGGCCGTTCTGCAACCCAAATGGGCGCCGCGAGCCAAGGCGCCCCGCGAGCGTTTGAACAATCCGCCCCGCCACCCTCGTGTTCCCAGATATCCGCACCACATGACAACGCAGCCCGCGTTGCGCCGGGAGGACGACATGACAAACACCACGGGCGGGCGCCGCCGCTGGTGGTGGCCGCGCCGCCGCAGGAACCACTGGCCAGCCCGGCGCGCGCCAGGAGCGTTCACGGATGGCTGCCAGACGACGGCCGGCGCCGTGCAGCTCGCCGCCGGGCTGCTCACCTCGAGCCTGGACTCACCGCAGCTGCAGGCATGGGCGGTCGAAGCCCTGATCCCGCAGGACGCAGGGGACCTGGGTGATTTCACGGCAGGCTTGCACGTGGTTTCCCAGATGCTCCTTCACGAGCTGCAGGAGGTAACGGGGCAGCCGGCGGCAGCCACGCTGCAACGACTCGCGATCTTGGCTGAGACCCGGCGAGGGACACCCTCCGCCGACTAGAGCGCCGCCGCGCGTTTCCGATCGGCAGCTGCTCACGGTGAACAGCTGCTGCCTGCTATCCGTGTTAGTAGACGGGTCCGCCTGAGGGTCGCCGGCCAAGCCCGGGCATGCTCGCCCGGACGGTGGCGACGGTGACGCAGCCGCGCCGCGGAACTTGAGGAGCTGGTTAGTTTGGCCGTCATTGCCTTCTGTGCTGTCACCGGTCGTCAGCCGCCTGTGGCTGCGGGTCCCGGCCGCGTGCGGGGCGCGCCGCGGTGACGGCGGATCTGCATACAACCGCGGCCGGACTTATCGAGCGCTCGGCGGCTGCGTATGTGTCCGGTGTGCCGGACGACGCCGCGGACGATGGCTATTTCGGGCCTGCCAGCGTCACCTGGCGGGTGAGCACCGACCTGGCTTGGCCGGTTGCGGGGTTGCGGTCGCTGCTGATGCAGGCGCTGCATCCGCTGGCGATGGCCGGGGTCGACCAGCACAGTGGCTGGCGCCGGGATCCCGCAGGCAGGCTCGCCGCCACCTCGGCGTACCTCGCCACGATCACCTTTGGTGAGCGGGCCAAGGCCGTCAGGGCCGCGGCCCGGGTGCGGCGTATCCATGATCATGTCCGCGGTGTGGACGCGGTGACCGGCCGCCGGTACGCGGCGGGCGATCCGGCGCTGCTGCTGTGGGTGCACGTGGCCCTGGTCGAGTCCGGCCTGGCTGCCGGCCGGGCGTTCGGGACGCCGCTCTCGGCGGAGGACAGCGATCGCTATGTCGCGGAGATGGTGGTCGCGGCCGAGCTCGCCGGCGTGCCCCGGCGTCTGGTCCCCGCCAGCGTCGCGGACCTCGACCGGTACGCCGCATCGGTCCGGCCTGAGCTGCGCCGCACGCCAGCGGCCGCCGAATCGATGGCCTACCTGCTCGATCCGCCCGGCCTGGACGAGGAGGTCGCCGGGATCTGGCAGGACGTCCGCGACGCCGCGGTCGCCGTGCTCCCGCACTGGGCGCGGGACATGTATGGCTATGGCGCGCCACAGCCGCTGACACCCGGCCGCCGGACGGAAATCCGGCAGTCGCTCGGCGTCTTCGATGCAATATTCCTCGGCGAGCCTGGCGTGCTCGAGGCGCGGCAGCGGATCACCCTGCGGATGCGCACGGCGGGGCCCGCATGAACTCCTGGAGGCTCCTCGCCACGGTAACGATCGGTGGCGCGGCCGCGGCCCTGAGCCTGGTCCTGCTGCGCCGTCGGCTCGGACGGCTGCGGTGCGATCGCGGGCTTGCGGCGCTGCAGCTCGCGCTGCGCGGCGGGGCGCGGTACGCCAGAAGCGCGCCGCGGCTGTTCGCGGCCGCGGGCGAGCAGCGCCAGCTGCTGCGAGGCGACCTGGCCCTGCGGACCGCCGAGGACGTGGCTTCCACCCTGGCGGCGTGACCGGCCTGAGCCGGCACCTGAACGCACCGCGCAGCGCCGCAGCGAAGATACGAACGGCGGGTCCTCGGCTGGACTTGCGTCATCGTTATCGGAGCTGCCCTTGCCGCACCGATGACCCGCCTTGCGGAGGCCGGGAGGACGACGTGCGGGGAAGCCTTTGCCATCGGATCCGGGGGCCTTCCCGGCGGCACCACCTGGCCCTGAAGCCGCCGGCTGACTGTTCGGCAAGCGACGGAGATACCCGTGACCACCACTGCGCCCGGCATTCGGCTTAAGCCCGCAGGGCAACCGCGGCTGGCCCCCGGCAGGTGGCGGGTCGATCCGGCGCATTCGAATGCGTCGTTTGCCGCGCGGGTCGCCGGGTGGCCGGCGCGAGGACGCCTGACGCTGACCGGCGGGGTGCTGCTTACTGAGCCGATCGAGGATTCAACAGCGTACCGGCCGCCAGGGCGAGCGCGGTCAGCACCGGGTCACCGGTGCTGGACCGGCTGCTGGCCGGGCCCCGCTTCCTGGACGCCGAGGCCTTCCCGCAGATCAGCTTCCGGTCCAAGCTGCTTGTCTGGGTCCCGGCCGGTTGGCGGGCCGTCGGCCGCCTGCAGGTCAAGAACGCTGAGCACGAACTGGCCTGCCAGCTCGATCTGGACCTTCCCGACACGCGGCCGGGCGGCCCGCAGCGCGTCATCATCGCCACCAGCTGGGTAATCGACTCCCGGTGGGTAACCAGCCAGTGGATCCCGGCCCTCAGCCGCCGCATCATGATGACGTGCTCATTTTGAATCGAACCGGAAATGTGAGCGGCTAGACGTCCTCGGTCGTCCGCCCGTGCGGGTGGCTGGCCGCCCCGACGGCACCTGCCGGGTGCGGTGCTTGCATCGCACCCCGAAAGCCTGGATCCCGGATCCGCTCCCACGCCACGGCCGGTGAATATCGCGATGAGCTGCGCGGTCAGGCTCGAACTCGCGGTGTGATCCCGGTGCCGCGGACGCCGGCCGTCTTGGCAGTGTGATGCATATCGCACCCGGCCGGCTATGTCCCGCTGAACCTGCCAGGTCTCCTATCCGTGTTAGTAGTTGAGAGCGACACTACCGCTAGCACCGGGCGGCACCAAGCCCGCGGGGGCGGTCCGACACCAGGAGGCATCAATGTTTGATCGTGCTGGCCTAACGCAGCCGCCGCAGGGCGCGGATGTGATCGCGCGCGCGGTGGGCGCTCTGGCGCTGGCCGCGCTGGCGGTGATCCACGTGGTCGACCTGCCGGCCACGCTGGGCCCGGCCCCGCTGGTCGGCATCGGGTACGTCGGGATCATCGCTGCGGCGGTCTTGGTCGGCGGGGTGATGATCACCCGGTCGCACTGGCTGACCTGGGCCGCAGCCGGTGGGCTGGCGGTTTCGGCGATGGGTGGCTACGTGCTGACCCGCGCCCTGCCGGGAGGCTTTTTGGGCGATCACGGCGATGTCGGCAACTGGCGCTGCCCGCTCGGCATCGCCGCGCTCAGCGTGGAGACGCTGATCCTCCTGCTCGCCGTGCTGGCAGCATGGCAGGCGCGGCCCCGGGCCGCAAGCGTGCCCGCAAGGCCCCGGCTCGCCGTCCGGCGCACCCCCGAGTACAGCCAGCACCACTGATCATCCAGCAGGGGCCGCGAGCACTTGTTAGGCCCCGCCCGGTTTGCTGCCGGACACGCGCGAAGGAGCTCGACGATGCGCATGTCCCAGCCGGGCCCGCCCGGCCACGCGAACGCGGCCCCGTGGCGGCGATGGCTGCTCCCGGTGGCTGTCACGGCCGGCTTGGTGGCGCTGCTGGCCCTCCCGCGCGGCGCTGCCCCGGGCACGGCACTGACCTATTCCCGGTTCCTGGCCGATGTCAGCGCCGGCACGGTCCGCGCGGTGACCATCGGCCCGGCCGGCCAGGTCACCGGAGCCCTGGCCGGCGGGCAGCCGTTCACCACCACCATCCCGGTCGCGCTCGACGGCAACGGCCTCGCCGGTGACCTGGCCGCTCATCACGTCCAGGTCACCGCCACCCCCGCCATGCCGTCCTCGCTGCTGTCGGCGCTGGCCGGGCTGCTGCCGCTGCTGCTGATCGGCGGCCTGGCGTATGCCGCGTTCCGCAGCGCCCGGCGGCAGGCCGCCGGCCTTGGCGGGCTGGGCGGGGTGAACAGGGCGAAGGCTCGGGTCATCGACGCCGAGCGGCCGGCCACCCGGTTCGCCGACGTGGCCGGCTACCCCGCGGTGAAAACCGAGATCGGCGAGGTCGTCGATTACCTGCGCGACCCCGGCCGTTACCACGCGGCCGGCGCACGCGGCCCGCGCGGCGTGCTGATGGCCGGGCCGCCCGGCACCGGCAAGACCCTCCTGGCCCGCGCGGTCGCCGGCGAGGCCCACGTCCCGTTCCTGTCCATATCCGGCTCGAGCTTCGTCGAGATGTTCGTCGGCGTGGGCGCCGCCCGGGTCCGGGACCTGTTCGAGCAGGCCCGTACCCGCGCCCCGGCGATCGTGTTCATCGACGAGATAGACGCCCTCGGCGCCCGCCGCGACCACGGTGGGCTAGTTGGCAGCGACGAGCGGGAGCAGACCCTCAACCAGCTGCTCGCCGAGATGGACGGATTCGACCAGTCCGGCGGCGTCGTGGTGCTGGCCGCCACCAACCGGCCGGACACCCTCGACCCAGCGCTGCGCCGCCCCGGCCGGTTCGACCGCGAGGTCCTCGTCCCGCTGCCCAGCCGGGCCGAGCGGCGCGCAACCCTGGCTTCCCACGCCCGCGGCAAGCACCTTGAACCCGGCACCGACCTCGGCCAGGTCGCCGCCGCCACCCCCGGGATTTTCCGGCGCAGACCTGGCCAACCTGGTCAACGAGGCAGCGCTCACCGCGGTCCGCGCCGGCCGCACAATTATCACCGCCGCCGACTTCACCGGCGCTCGCGACCGTGTCGTACTCGGCACCCGGGACCGCAGCGCCACGCTGACCCTGGACGAACTGGCCACGGTCGCCGTCCACGAGGCCGGGCACGCCCTGGTCGCCGCCTTGTCGCCGCACGCCGACCAGGTCAGCCGGGTCACCGTCCTGGGCGCCGGCCGGGCTCTCGGCCTGACCGAGCTGCTGCCCGCCGACGACCGCCGGCTGTACGGGGAAAGCTATCTGACCGAAACGCTCGCCGTCCGCCTCGGCGGCCGGGCCGCTGAGCGCCTGGTCCGCGGCGAGGCCTCCACCGGCGCCGCCGACGACCTGGCCTCGGCCACGGCCCTGGCCACTCAGATGGTCAGCGAGTTCGGCCTCAGCGACAAGGTGGGGCCGGTCAGCTACGGCGGCCCGCCCCCCGGGCACCTCGCGCTCGCGATGCAGCGCGGCTGCTCCGAACACACCCAGTGGCTGGTCGACCAGGAAGTCGCCGCGTTGCTGACCAGGGCCGAAACCCACGCCCGGGACCTGCTCACCCGCCACCGGGACGCTCTCAACCAGCTCACCGCCGCCCTGCTGGAGCAGGAAACCGGCACCGGCGACCAAGTCCGCGCCCTCGCCCGGGCCGCCAGCCCCGCCCCCCTGCCAGCCCGCACCCCCACATCCCTCCCGGCCGAGACCCCAGCATCCCTCCCGGCCGGGATCCCGCCCCGACCTGCGCCCGCGTCCGGCCACCGGCGATGACCACCGGCTGGAGAGCACCCACCGCGCGGCTCCGGCACGCGCCCGCACCGGGACCGTCCTGGCGGATGCCGGCTGGGCGGACGCCGCGACTGCGGCTGCCGGGCCGGCCGGGCTGGGCCGCCGCCGGGTGCGGCTGGTCTTCGTGACCCTGATGCTGGGCATGCTGCTCGCCGCGCTCGATCAGACGATAGCCGCCACGGCGCTGCCGACCATCACCGGCGACCTGCACGGGCTGAACCACATCGGCTGGGTGGTCACCGCCTATCTCCTGGCGGTGGCCATGGTGATGCCGGCCTACGGGAAGACCGGCGACCTGTTCGGCCGCAAGCCGGTCTTCCGGTTCGCGATCGTGCTGTTCCTGGCCGGCTCGGCGGCGTCCGGGCTGGCGCACTCGATGGACCAGCTGATCGCGTTCCGGGCGGTGCAGGGGATGGGCGCGGGCGGGCTGATAATCGGCGCCCAGGCGATCATCGGAGACGTGGTCAGCCCGCGGGACCGGGGCAGGTACCAGGGGCTCATCGGCGCGGTGTTCGGGCTGGCTTCGGTGGCCGGGCCGCTGCTCGGCGGGTTCTTCGCCGACAACCTGTCCTGGCGGTGGATCTTCTACATCAACCTGCCCATCGGCGCGGTCGCGCTGATCGTCACCAGCGTCGCGTTGCGGCTGCCCCGGCCGCGCGTCCGGCCGCGGGTTGACTACCTGGGCATGGCCCTGCTCGGCGGCGCCGTGGCCCGCCTGGTCCTGCTCACCAGCTGGGGCGGCACCACCTACGCCTGGACCTCGCCGGTGATCACCGGCCTCGGCGCCGCCGTACTGGCCCTCACCGCGGCCTGGCTGGTGTCGGCCCGCCACGCGGCCGACCCGGTCATCCCCCTCAGGCTGTTCCGCGACCAGACCGTGGGCGTCGCCTGCGCGATCTCGCTGATCATCGGGATCGGCATGCTCGGCGCGATCAGCTACCTGCCGACCTATCTGCAGATCGTCACCGGCGTCAGCGCGACCGCCTCCGGGCTGCTGCTCCTGCCGCTGATCGCCGGGTTGCTGGCCACCTCGACTTCCTCGGGCAGGCTGATCACCAGGACCGACCACTACAAGGCCTACCCCGTCGCCGGGACGGCGGTTGCCGGTGCGGGCCTGTACCTGCTGTCCACTATGGGCACAAGAACCTCACATCTGGCCTCCAGCCTGTACCTGCTGGTGCTGGGCCTGGGCTTCGGCCTGATCTTGCAGGTCATGGTCCTCATCGTGCAAAACAGTGCGGCGCGCGCGGATCTCGGCGCGGCCACCTCATCGGTGAACTTCGCCCGCCAGATCGGCAGCAGCATAGGAGTGGCGCTGATCGGGGCGCTATTCGTCCACCGGCTGGACGGCCAGCTCGCCACCCAGCTCCCCGCATCCGCCGCTGGGCACCTCAGCGCACACCAGGTCAGCTCCATCACGCCGCAGGGGCTGGCGCACCTTCCCGCCCCCCTCCGGCACGTCATCGCGGCGGCATTCGCCGCCGCCCTCCCGCACCTGATTCCGCTGCTGGCCGTGGCATTCCTGCTCGCGCTGTTCCTCAAGGAGATCCCGCTGCGCGCCCGTGCCGGCCCGGATGCGCCACAGGCCAGCCCATCTTCGGCCGGAGCGCGCCGCCAGCCACCCGGCCGCCAGCCGCCGCGCCGCAAGCCGCCCCGGGCGCCGGCCTCATCTGCCGGAATCACCCGTGCGCCCAGAATTATCCGCCAGCCGGTGAACCCAACCTCTCTACTATCCGATCTAGTAGTTAGTGCGCGGTCAGAGCGTACATCACGCAGGAGGTAATCATGCGACACCCCAAGGTCATCATCGGTGGCCTCGCCCTGGCCGCTGTCGCCGCCGCCGGCGGCATCACCGCCGCCTCGGCAGGCGGATCACCTGCCAGCATGACGCCCGGCGCCCGCCCCGGCACCGCGGCGACCGTGCGCACCGCGCGCGCGACGGTCGGGGGCAACAGCGAGACCATCCTGGTCAATGCCGCCGGCCTGCCCCTGTACTTCTACCGGCCCGACACAGCCACCAGGTCGCTGGTCACCGGGGGCCTGGCCAGGCTGTGGCCGCCGCTGACCTCGGCCGCGGCCACCGCCGCCGGGGTGAACGGCAAGCTCACCGTGGTCACCGACGCCCACGGCCACCAGGTCGCCTACAACGGCCACCTGCTGTACACCTTCACCAGCGACCACGCCGGCCAGGTGACCGGCCAGGGCGTCCAGAACTTCTTCGCGGCCACCCCCGGCCTCGCCCCGGTCACCGCCTCCTCGGCGCCCGGAGGCACCCTCCCGGCCGCCCCATCCGCCAACGGTTACGGCTACTGACACGGCCAGGAGCCCCCGGACCGCTGACTCCGTACTTTCGGAGCAGAGCCCAGCGGCCAGGGGCGCCGTTGCGACCAGGCCCAGGACCTCCGGTCACCACCATCACCATGGAAACTCGCCCCCGGCAGCCTGCGCCACGAGCCCCCAGCCGGCCACGGCGCCACCGGGCCCGTGGCCTCGGACAGGCAGATATGACGATCACCAGACCCGCATCAGCCGGCCGGCGCCGGACCTGGCTCCGGCCGGCACCGCGGCGCGTCGACACCGCCGCAGTCCCGGGCACCGTGCCGGCCCCTCGCCTCCGGGGCATCAAACGCGTGGCCCGCACCGCCGCCACCGCCTTCGCGCTGGCGGCACTGGCGGTCGCGGGCGTCACCAAGCGGGCCGCGCTGGGCGCATCCTTTGCGGTGCTGGGTCATCTGGACTGGATCTGGATCCCGGTCATCATCATGCTGGAGTTGGCGTCCATGGCTGCCTTCGCGATCATGCTGCGGCGGCTGCTCGCGGCGGGCGGGGCACGGTTCGGTGTCCGGCCGATGCTGGCCACCGCCTATGCGGCCAACGCGCTGTCGGTCTCGGTGCCCCTGGCCGGACCCGAGCTGGCGACGGCCTTCACCTTCCGCCGCTTCAGCAGGCAGGGGCCGATGCCCCGCTGGCCGGCTGGACGCTGCTGGCCGGCGGGGTGGTCTCCTCGGCCGCGGCGGCCCTCGTCGTGGTCGGCGGCGGCCTAACCTTCGGCAACATCCTGGTCA
>WNGK01006712.1_pt1 | contig 12097 bp, 11 predicted proteins | sample 5400601 | NCBI WGS metagenome assembly WNGK01 (sample SAMN13153376, study PRJNA577476) | soil metagenome | isolation source: 60 cm soil or saprolite under Garry oak tree replicate 1 | place: USA:California | collected 2016-06-15
CGGCCGCAACGCCGAGCGGACCTGGCTGGAGTTCCGGATCGGGCACTGCTCGCTGATGGTGTTCAAGGCCGATGCCGGGCACGACGGGCACGACGGGCCGGCCCAGGCGACGCACGTGCCGTGGATTTACGTCGACGACCTGGACGCCCACTGCGCGCGGGCCGCCGCGGCCGGGGCGAGGATCGTCGAGCCGATCCACCAGCACGGTTACCGCGCCTACCAGGCCGAGGACCCCGACGGCCGCCGCTGGACCTTCGCCCAGGCGCGCCCGACCATGCGGTAGCCGGCGGCCGTGATGGGGAAGACGGAGTAAAGGGCAACCGACCAGGGGGGATGCGGCGTGACTGGCATCATGATCAAGAACTTCAGTGCGGCGGACGAGACGCGGACGCCGGACAAGACCAGGGTCGAGACCGTCGGGCTCGGCGCCGTCAAGGCAGCCCGCTTCACCCTGCAGCCCGGCTGGCGCTGGTCCCAGTGCATCAAGCCGGTCGCGGGCACCGACACCTGCCAGGCGCGTCACGTGGGCGCGGTCGTCTCTGGCCGGCTGCACGTGAGCCACGCCGACGGGACCGACGGTGACCTCGGTCCCGGGGATGCCTACGTCCTCGAGCCGGGCCACGATGCCTGGGTGAGCGGAGACGAGCCGTTCGTCGGCTACGAGTTCGAGGGCACGACGGCCGGGTCCTACGCCAAGCCGGCCGCCTAGCCTGGCGATGTCGTGACCGGTCCCCGGCCGGCGGGTCCCGGCCGGGCCGGTCACGAGGGCGTGCCGAGCCGCATCCGGCGTAGTCTGGCGGTGTCGCGCCGTCCGGGCGAGCCGGGAGGACCGGAGTTTCGTGGGAGCCTACGGGAAATACGTCCTGCCGCGGATCATCAACGCCGTGTGCGGCGCCCGCGCACTCGACCCGCTGCGGCAGCGGGTCTGCGCCGGCCTGGCCGGCGACGTCATCGAGGTCGGCTTCGGCTCCGGGCTCAACGTCCCGTTCTACCCGGCCGAGGTGACCAGGGTGGCCGCGGTCGAGCCGTCCGATCTGAGCTGGAAGCTGGCGGGCTCGCGGCTGGCGGCGGCGGCCGCCCCGGTCACCCGGCCCGGCCTCGACGGGCAGTCGCTGCCGTTCGACGACGACAGCTACGACGCGGTCCTGTCGACGTGGACGCTGTGCACCGTGCCCGACGCGGCCGCCGCGCTCGGTGAGATGCGCCGGGTGCTGAAGCCGGGCGGGCGGCTGCACTTCCTCGAGCACGGGCTCGCTCCCGACGAAGGGGTGCGCCGCTGGCAGCGCCGCCTCGACCCGGTGCAACGGCGGATCGCGGGCGGCTGTCACTTCACCCGGCCGATCGTCGACCTGCTGACGAACGCGGGTTTCACGATCTCCGAGCTCGACGTCTTCTACGAGGCCGGGCCGAAGTTCGCCAGCGCCGACTCGCTCGGCATCGCGACCTCGCCTTGACCACGGCCCGGGTGCGGGCGGTTTTCTGCCGGCTCGCCCCGGCTTGCCCGCGTTCCGCGGCCACCTGCACCAGACTGTCACCGAGGCCGGTCCGCGGGCACCGGGACCCGGCGCCCGGCCGGCTCGGGTGACCCCGTGTGCTCGTTGCATCAATCGCCGGAGAGGACAGGACGTTGACGACACCCGAGGATGCGGTGCTCAGGAGCTTCATGCGGGACGGCAGGATCGTGACCATGCCCGCCAAGCGGTCCAGGCGGCTGGTCCTGCTCGACCACGTGGCCCAGCAGTTCGAGGTCGGCGTGCGCTACAAGGAAGGGGACGTCAACCTCAAGCTGAGGACCCTGCACGACGACTACGCCGCGCTGCGCAGATACCTGGTCGACGAGGGCTTCCTGAGTCGAGAGCACGGCGAGTACTGGCGCAGCGGCGGAACCGTGGACGTGTAGTTACCGTGGCCTGATCGTCAACGCGATGCTAGCCGGGACTGCCGGGACACGGCGGTGCTCCGGCTGCGCGGCAGGCCTGGTTGCGCCCTCGGCCCGGTGCATCCAGGCGAGGTCACCGCTGGTCAGGACCTCGTCGCCAATCCGCACCCAGCCGCCGGTCCCGTCGCTGCCCAGGCAGGCGACCGGGGCGAGACCGGAGTCCGTGGTGCAGATCTCGCCGCGCGGCCCCTCGTACGCGCCGGCCGCGTTCTGCCAGAACTCCGCGAGGCCGGACGGGTCGATGATGAGCAGGGCGTTCTCTACCCTCGGCCCGCGCGCGTCCCTGATGACCAGCCCGTCCGCCCCGTTGCGCGTCATCGTGACCCGGCAGGGGTTGGCGGAGCACAGCGCCCGGCCCGCGGTCGGCCCCGAGCCGGGCCGCAGCCCGAGTCCGAGCCCGAGTCCGGCTCCCAGCCCGAGCGCGAAGGCAATCAGCGTCGCGACCGCGACGGCGGCGGATCGGAGCAGCTTCGGCTTCATGGCGACTCCCCTTCAGCGGTCTGGACACGCCCTGGAGGCCAACCTATGACGCCTTGGGCAGGTGCAGGTCCGTCGGCACTGGCGTCATGGGCCAGGACTGCCCGACGGCCACGCCGCCGCCAGCGAGCACGAAGCTCGCGCCGATGTAGCCGACAGTCTCGGTCAGCAGGGACACACGCCGCCTGTCCTGCGCGTTCTCCCGTTCCTCCGCCGCCAGCCCGCGCCGGCTGAGCCAGTAGTAGAACGCACCGCAGACGGCGGCGATGAGCAGCACGAGCGGAATGAGCGCCAGCATGGCGAACCCTTCTTTCGGCTCCCGGCTTGGAATGTCCAAGATCCGCCAGCACCAGTCTCGCCCCGGCCATTTCACCCGGCAGGGCCGAAGGTCATCACGAATGGCACCCGCCGCGACCGGCGCCGCCGAACTGGCCGGACCCGCCGAGCCGCCGGTCAGCGGCTGGCGAGCACGAAGTCGGCCCGTCTGGCGATCGTGTCCAGCGGCAGGGTGACTGCCTGGTATCCGTACTCGGCGTAGGCGGCGCGGGCCGCCTCGCAGCTCGCGACGGCCTCGGCGAAGTCCTGCTTGCGCTCGGCGTCGGTCGCGTAGATCTCCGGCCACGGCGGCGCGACGAAGACCCGGTGCCGGTACCTGAACAGGCGCGCCGCCGCCGCCATGTGCGCCGGGACCGGCCGGCCGAGCATGCGCATGTAGCCGGTCAGCTCGGGGATGCCGCGGTCGAAGAAGATCGCGGGGCCGGGCTCTTCCTCGGCGATCCGGTAGGACCGCATCTCCCAGGCGAGCATGAGCTCGGCGAACAGCGCGTTGTCGGCCGAGTGCAGCGCCCGTCCGCCGATCAGGGCCTGGTCCCTGATGATGGCCCGGCCGGCCTCCTGCGTGCCGCGGAAACCCCGCCGCCGCAACTCCTCGATCAGCGCGGTCTTACCGGCCCCGGGACCGCCCGTGATGATGGTGAAACGGTCGCCGCCGGTCTTTGTTGCGCCCAAAGGCTTGTTGTCCTTTCCGGGCAGCACGGACCCCCACGGTCCGTGGCGGGCGAATGCGATTGCCGGATGAAGGAGGTCCCGCGATGCCGAGATGGCGAAGGTCAGCCGGACTGCCGCTGGCCGGGGACCACCAGGCCGCACTCGTAGGCCATGACGACGAGCTGCGCGCGGTCGCGGGCGTCCAGCTTTGTCATGATACGGCTGACGTGGGTCTTCGCGGTCAGCGGGGACACGTAAAGCCGGCCGGCGATCTCGTCGTTGGACAGCCCGGCCGCGACCAGCGTCATGACCTCGCGTTCCCGTTGGGTCAGCCGCTCGAGTTCGCGGCCGGTCGGCCGTGGGCTGCCCGGCCGGCTGGCGATGTCGGTGATCAGCTTCCTGGTCACGCTGGGCGAGAGCAGGGCCTCGCCGCGCGCGACCACCCGGACGGCCTGGAGGAGTTCGGCGGGCTCGGAGTCCTTGACCAGGAAGCCGCTGGCGCCGGCGCGGATGGCCTGGTAGACGTACTCGTCGGACTCGAAGGTGGTCAAGATGACCACCCGGACCCCGGCGAGGTCCTCCTCGGCCGCGATCCGCCGGGTTGCCTCCAGGCCGTCGACGTTCGGCATCCTGATGTCCATCAGCACGACGTCGGCGCGGCGGGTGTGCGCCAGCTCCACGGCCTGAGCGCCGTCGGTCGCCTCGCCGACGACCTCGATGTCGTCGGCCGACTCGAGCAGGATCCGGAACCCGGCCCTGATTAGCGACTGGTCGTCGGCGAGCAGCACCCGGATCACGGCCGGGCCCTTTCTTCGGCGGCTGCTTGTCCTGCGGCTGCTTGTTCGGGGGCTACCCGATGCCCCGGCCCGTCGGGGCGGCGCAGCGGGAGCGCCGCCTTGACCCGGAACCCGCCCGTCGCGCTGGTCTTGGCCGGGCCGGTCTTGGCGGGGCTGGTCTTGGCCGGGCCGGTCTTGGCCGGGCCGGCCTGGAGCGTCCCGCCGGCCGCGGCGGCGCGCTCGCGCATGCCGGCCAGCCCGTGTCCGGAGCTTGCCTGGCTCGGGCCCGCCTTCCTGGCCGCCGCCGGCGGAACGCCGCGGCCGGTGTCGGTGACGTCGATCAGCAGCGTGTCGTCGAGGTAGGCCAGCGCCACCGTCGCGGTGGCCGGGCCGGCATGGCGGATCGCGTTGGTCAGCGACTCCTGGATGATCCGGTACGCGGCCAGATCGACTCCCGCGGGCAGTTCGGCGGGATCGCCTGATATCTCGAGCCTCGTCGGCAGCCCGGCCTGCGTGACCCCGGCGACCAGCGCGTCAAGCTGGGCCAGGCCGGGAGCCGGGGCGGTCGGGTCCGCGTCGTCGGCCTGGCGCAGCACGTTGAGTATCGCGCGCAGCTCGCGCAGCCCGTTCTTGCTCGCGGACCTGATCGCCGCGAGCGCCTCGGCCGCCGCCTCCGGGCGTTCGTTCAGCACCATCGCGGCGGCGCTGGCCTGCACGTTGATCGTCGACATGGTGTGCGCGACGACGTCGTGCAGTTCGCGCGCGATCCGCAGCCGCTCCTCGTCCACCCGGCGCCGCGCCTCGTCCTCGGCCCTGGCCTGGATCGAGGCGAAGAAGGCCCGGCGGTTGCTCACCGCGATGCCGCCGAACAGCGCGGCGGCGACCATCGCGGGTATGAGGAAGAAGCCGCCGCCGGTGGGACCGAACGGATTGCCGAGGCCGGTCGATCCCATCAGCGCGACGAGCGTGACCGCGGCGGCGACCACGGCCTGCCGGAGGGTCAGCGCCAGCGCGACCGAGTACAGCGCGATCGGCGGCCCGACCAGGGCCGCGCCGTTCACGTAGCCGAGCAAGCCGTAGCCCGTAACCGCCGCGGTGGAGACCGCGAGCGTCGCGACCGGGTGACTGCGCCGCCAGATCAGGGCGAGCGTCGCCGCGGCGACCAGGAGCAGCGCGGCGTTCGGCGTGTACGGGACATGATGCCCGTTCACGTTGATGTCGGTGGGCTGGTTGGGGTGGGCTTCGCCGTAGGAGCCGGAGACCAGCACGGCGGTCAAGATGAGCGCCGTCACCAGATACCACGACTGGCCGGCACGCCAGCGTTGCCACCAGGCACTCAGAGCGCTCACGGGACCAGCGTAGGGCCGCGAGCCGGGACGATCATCCTCCCGCGGGAGGCCGCCGCCGTACTCCGGCGGGAGTACGCGCCAGCGCCGCTGCTCCCGCGGCGGTAGCCGCAAGTGTCGCCTCCGGCACGACGACCGGCAGGGCGCGGAACGGCAGCCTGGTGAATGCACGGCGGAACGGCCGCCGGCGCAGAACCTCGGGAGACCCCGATGCCTTCCCTGACTCGATTCGTGCTCCGCCACAAGGCGCTCGTCGCGTTGTTCTGGCTGGCCGTAGCCGTCGCGGGCGCAATGACCGTCGGCGGCACGACGCACCGGATGACCAACGACTTCTCGATGCCCGGCCAGGCGTTCAAGGTCGACAACCAGATCGCCAGGACGTACGGCAACGGCGGCTCGCAGGCCCCGGTCGTCCCCGTGCTGACGGCCCCGGCCGGCCAGCGGATCAGCGACCGGGCCGTCGCCGCGCAGACCGGGCGGATCTTCGCGGCCGTTGCGGCGGCGGTGCCGCACGCGCGGGTCGCCGACTATGCGACTACGCACAACCGCGCGTTCATCACCAAGGACGGCCGGTCCACGTTCGCGCTGGTCTACACTCCCCCGGCGACCGGGTTCGGCGGCCCGAGCACGGGTCCGGTCGTCACCCGCGCCCTGGACCGCGCGGCGCCGGCGGGCTGGAAGACCGGCGTGACCGGCCAGCAACTGCTCGCGAGCGGCCAGGCCCCCGCCGCCAGCAAGGGCACGGGGATCATGGCCGAGGCGATGATCGGCGCGCTCGGCGCGCTGGCGATCCTGGCCTTCGTCTACGCCAGCTTCCTCGCGCTGCTGCCGCTGCTGATCGGCGGGATCTCCGTGCTGGCCACGTTCCTGGTGGTCGGGGGGCTGACCGAGATCACCGGGATCAGCCAGATCGTCGAGTTCCTGATCGCGCTGATCGGCCTCGGTGTCGCGATCGACTACTCGCTGCTCGTGGTCAGCCGCTGGCGCGAGGAGCGCGCGGCCGGCCGCGACAACGCCGCGGCCGTGGTCGAGGCGATGAACCACGCGGGCCGGGCGGTGGTCTTCTCGGGGCTGACCGTCGCGATCGGGTTGCTGTCGATGATCGTACTGCCGGTGCCCATGCTGCGCAGCGTCGGCTACGGCGGCGTGCTCGTTCCGCTGATGTCGGTCTTGGTCGCCGTCACGCTGCTGCCGGTGATCCTGGCGACCGTCGGGCCGCGGCTGGACTGGCCCAGGCTGCGCACCGAGCGTTCGGCGAGCAGGCTGTTCTCGGCCTGGGCGCGCGGCGTGTACCGGCACCGCTGGGTTGCCGCGCTGGCCGGCCTCGCCGTCATCGCCGCGCTGATGCTGCCCGCCCTGTCCCTGCACCTGGGCGAGCCGGGCAGCGCCGCCGAGGCGACGTCGGGCCCGGCGCACACCGCCCTGATGACCCTGACCCGCGGCGGCATCCCGTCCGGCGTGATCACGCCCGCCGAGGTGCTGACCTCCTCGCCGTCGGCCGGCGGCGGTCCGGCCGGCGGCGGTCCGGCCGACAGCGGTCCGGCGGCGCAGGTGGCTGCGCGGGCGGCGCGGGTGCCCGGCATCTACGCGGCGGTCGCACCGTCGACGCCCGACTACTCGCGCGGGGGCACGGCGATCGTGACCGTGGTGCCGCGGACGGAGAGCACGGTTCCGGTCGGCCAGCAGACCGTTGACCGGCTTGAGCAGGCACTGATCGGCCAGCCGAACGTGGTCGGCGTCGGCGGGGGCGGGGCGTCGCTGATCGACTTCGACCACGCGGTCTACGGCGACTTCCCGCTGATGCTTGCGCTCATCGCGGTCGCCACCTTCCTGCTGCTGGCCCGCGCGTTCCGGTCGGTGCTGCTCGCGGCGAAGGCGGTCGTGTTCAACCTGATCTCGCTGGCGGCCGCGTACGGCGTGCTGACCTGGGTCTGGCAGGACGGACACGGCTCGAACGCGCTGTGGGGGATCCCGGCCACCGGCGCGATCACGATGTGGGTGCCGCTGATGGTGTTCGCCTTCCTGTTCGGCCTGTCGATGGACTACGAGGTGTTCATCCTCAGCCGGATCAGGGAGGCCTACGACGGCGGCGCCGACGCGCGCGCCGCGGTCACCGAGGGGCTCGGCAGGACCGGCCGGCTGGTCACCAGCGCGGCGGCGATCCTGATGCTGAGCTTCCTGTCGATGTCCACCGGACCGCAGACCGACCTGAAGATCCTCGCGACCGGTCTCGGCGCCGGGATCCTGATCGACGCGGTGGTGATCCGCTGCCTGCTGGTTCCCGCCATGGTCGCGCTGTTCGGCCGGGCCAACTGGTGGATGCCGGGCCGGCTGGCCAGGATCCTGCGGGTGTCGTCCCCGGCCGTGGTCGATGGTCGGCGCGTCGTCGGCGAACTGCCCGGCGAGCTGCCCGGCGAGCTGTCCGCCGAACCGGTCCTCACCGGCACCCGGTAGCCGTTCCGATCGCTCTCGCCGGCCTCCCGCGACCCGGGGGGCCGGCGGAGCGTCGTGGCTCGGATCTGGATACTCAGCGGAGGCCCGCGGCCATCAGGTCAGCGTTACGCAGCGTCCACCGGTAGGCGGCCCGGACCGCGGCGACCGCGCCGTCGTCGCGCAGCCGGAGCATGGCCGGCTCGCCCCGGTCCGCTCCGGCTTCGATACCGCGCCAGCAGCGGTCCTGCCACCACAGGACCGCGTCGAGCACCCCGGACCGGTCGTCCAGGCCGTAGCCATCGCAGATCACCCTGATCAGCCGCCCGATCTCGGTCACCCCCGACCCGCCCGGCTGGCCCGGCCTGCTCGGCCTGCTCGGCTCGCCCGACCTGCCCGGCCTGCTCGGCTCGTCCGGCTCGCCCGACCTGCCCGGCTCGGCTGCCGCCCACGAGCCCGGCCCGATGTCGAGGTACTGCCAGCACACGTGGGCGAGGTCGTGGATCCGGCGTCCCGGCGCGGCGAGGTCCCAGTCGATGAACGCGACCGGCCGCAGCCCGGACCCGAGATCCCGGTACACGGTGTTGGGCGGGGACAGGTCGTTGTGGCAGACGACCTCGCAGGAGCCTGCGAGCTCGGTTCCTGCGGTCAGGTCGTGAAACTCGCGGACCAGTTCAGCCACCCGGCGCAGGCTTTCCTCGCAACGGACGTCGGCCGGCTGCTCGGGCTCCCAGGCCGCGTGCCCAGGCAGGTAGCTGAGCACCTCGCGGCCCAGGTCGTCGACTCGGAGGAATCTCGGTGCGCCCGGCCACCGGTCACCGGCCAGCAGGTCGAGCAGCGGGCGGACGAACTCGGACCGCGGCGAAAGCGGCCGCCTGACGGTACTCCCGGCCACGGTGACGAGGTTGATCGCCCCGCCAGGCAGTTCTCGCTCGGTCACCGGATGGATCAGCCGCGCCTGGCGCTGATCCGGATCTTGTCGGCCGGGTACTCGCCGGTCCTGGGCGGCCGCGTGCTCGTCAGCTCGGGAACCAGGCCGCAGTCGCTGAGTCGGCCGGCCAGCTCGGCGGGCGAGTACCGGCTGAGCACAACCCGGCCCTCTGGCCGGTCGAGCCACTCCTCGCCGCGGCCGCCGTGCGTGATCACGATCAGCACGCCGCCGGGCTTGAGCACCTCGCGCAGTCCGGCGAGCGCGGCGCCGAACCGCGCCTGCGGCAGGTGGTGCAGCGAGTACGAGGCGATGGCCCCCGCGCAGCTTTCCGGGCGCAGCGGCAGGGCCAGCAGGTCGGCGGCGAGCAGGCGGGCCTCGGGAACCAGCCGCGCGGCGGCGGCCAGCATGCCGGGCGCCATGTCAATGCCGATCGCGGCCCGGCCGTAGTCCACTAGGTATCCGCTGACCTGCGCCGGCCCGCAGCCGACGTCCAGGACCGGGCCCTCGGGAAGATCGGTCAGCGCGGCGTCGAGGAACGCGGTGTCCGAGTCCGGCTCGCGCAGTTCGGCCCCGTAGCGCTCGGCGTAGTCGGCGGCCATGGCGTCGTAGACGCCGCGCACCGCGAGCGGGTCATAGCCGTCGTGCTCTTTGTCGTCCACTTGGCTCCTCGATGCTGTCCGTCCTGCGTGAGCGGCAAATCGCGCGGTCCGTGAGCGCAGCCAGGCGCTCAGGGCTCGGCGGTCGCCAGGTCAGCCACCGCGAGGGGGATGCGGGCGATGACCGTGGTGCCCTCACCCTCCCGCGACTGCAGATCCAGCTCACCGCCATGGTTGACGATGATCGTTTGCACGATGGTCAGCCCCAGACCGGTGCCCGATATGGCGCTCTCGACCGCGTTGGACGCCCTGAAGAAGCGTGTGAACAGCGCCTTCTTGTCTCGGTCCGGTATGCCGATGCCGGTGTCGCTTACAGCTACCACCGCCCAGTCACCGTCCCCGGCTGCCGTGAGCTGCACAGCGCCGCCTTCCGGCGTGAACTTCACCGCGTTGGAGAGCAAGTTGATCAGCACGCGGTCCAACTGGCTGGCGTCACCGCTGACCACCAGGCCGTCGTCCGGGCATGACGAGGTGAAGCTGAGACCCTTGGCCGCCGCTGCGGGCTGCAGGGCGGCGTGGGCCCCGGCGACGAGATCGGCCAGGTTCGTCGGCTGCAACTCGCTCTTGAACGCGCCCGACTCGATCTTCGACAGCGTAAGCACGTCCTCGATCAGGTTCCGCAGCCGGTTGGCGTTCCTGTCCACCGTCGCCAGCATCTGGTCCTGCGCCGTGGTCACCGGCCCCGCGTCCTGGTCCCGCAGCATCTCCACGTAGCCAATGAGGCTGGTGAGCGGAGTGCGGAGCTCATGAGAGACCGTCGCGAGGAAGTCGGACTTGGCGCGGTCCAGCGATTGCAGCTCCTCGACCAACTGGTTCTCTTTCTCGTACAGGCGAGCGTGGTTGAGACCGCGGCCTATGTCCGCCGCGATCGACTCGAACGCGGCGATCTCCGCCGCGGTCCACGGGCGGCCGTGACTGGTGCGCCCGCCGGCGATCATTCCGAGCAGCTCGGACCCGAAGCCGATCGGCGTGACGACGTGCGACACAATACCCAGCCGCAGCAACTGCTCGCGGATCGGCGAAGGTACCTGTTCGCCTTCCTGGCCCGACAGGTCCTGGACGACGAAGCTGGCGTTGTTCCTGAGCAGGTCCGCTGCCCAGTCGGCTCTCTCGTCGGCCAGGTCGACGAGAAATCCGGGCGGCGTCGGCGAGCTCTTCTCGTTCGCCGCCGGGCCGCTCATCTGCCCGTCATTCACCAGGTGCAAGAACACGTGGTCGCACTTCAGGTTCTGCTCGATCGCCGCGCAGGCCTCGCGGATGACATCCTCGGCGCTGAGCGGCTCGCGGATCCGGTTCCCGGTCTCCCTGGCCATCGCTCGCAGCCGGGCGTGCATATTTTCTTCGGCGCGCAGCCGGTCGCTCTCATCGGCCAGCGCGTTGACGGACAGCGCCACGTTCCTGATTTCGGCGGCCCCTGTCGTGTCGGCCCGGGCGGCGTGATCGCCCGCGGCGAGCCGGTGGACGGTGCCGGTCAGACGGTACAGCGGCCGTGTGATGCTGCGCAGCGTGCTGAGCGACGCCACCAGCGCGAGCACCATCGCGATACCGAGCACGGCGGCGCTCCCAGCCAGGCCGATGCCGAAGGAGCGCCTGCTTTGCGCGGTCAGGTGGCGGATGTCCGTAGCCAGATGTCGCTGCAGTTTTGCATTGACGCCGATGAACTCCCTGGTGACGACGGACGCCCCCCGGATGAGCCATTTGGTCCGCGAAGTGCCGAAGGGGAGTGTGGCGGCCACGCCAGCCAGGTTGAACCAGGCAGTCCCGATGGCGGCCTGCGCCCTGACGTAGCCACGCAGGTTGCGAGGCGCAAGCCGCCGCATCTCGGCCAGATGCGCGGCGAAGTCCGCGCGGGCCTTGCGGTAGACCGGCAGGAGGTTCCGGTCGCCCGAGAGCGAGTAACTGCTGACCGCCAGCTCGCTGGCGACGAAGTCCTGCTCCAGGTGGCCGGTTGCCGCCTGGAGGTTGTAGACCTCGCCGGTTAGCTCCTTGATCGCAGCCGCCTGGCGCGAGGCGCCGATGAGGACGAACCCGGCAGCCGCGGCAATAAGTGCCGCGAATACCGCGAAGCCGAACCAGAGCCGACTCCCGATCGAGTTCCGGGACATCACTTCTGCTGGCCCCCGCCCAGGAATCCCAATTTCCCGTCGTTGTTTGCCGGCAGCACCATGACCGTCAGTCCTCCCCCGGCTGACTGCTCGCTGGATTCAGGCTCGACTGGCCAGAGCTATCTCGACAGACTGAACTGCTCGAAGGGGTAGGTACCATACGGGTTGCCCTCGAATCCGTGCAGCCTCGGGCTGGCGAGATAAGTCAGCCGAGGGAAGTACAGCGGGATCGCCTGGTCGGTCTGAGCCATCTTCCGCTGGACCTCGTCGAACAGCGGTCGCGCGGCTGCCGCCGTAGTCGCGTTGACCGTTCTGTGCACCAGCGCGATCGATGCTGGGTCGTCGAACCCGGTGAAGTAGGACTTACAGCAGAAGGCCGGGTCCATCCAGAACAGTGGCTGCTCGCTGGGGTCGCCTACGAAGTTTCCCCAGAACGTGGTATTCATGGTG
>WNGK01006713.1_pt1 | contig 12097 bp, 9 predicted proteins | sample 5400601 | NCBI WGS metagenome assembly WNGK01 (sample SAMN13153376, study PRJNA577476) | soil metagenome | isolation source: 60 cm soil or saprolite under Garry oak tree replicate 1 | place: USA:California | collected 2016-06-15
GGCGAAAAGGTCGTTGTCCTCATCGGAGACCGTCAGCATGACGATCTTCGCCGTTGGCAGCCGGGCCTTGATCTCCCACGCCGCAGCCAGGCCGCTGCCTGGCATGCGGATATCGAGCAGGCAGACGTCGGGCCGCTCACGAAGGGCCGCCTGCACCGCCTCGGCGGCGTCTGCCGCCGAGGCGCAGACATCGAGCCGCTCGTCACCTTCGATCGCGCGGCGCACATCGTCCCGGGTGGGCGGATGATCATCAGCGATCAGTACCCGCAGCGGCTTCGCCCTCACCATCACAGTGCGGCCTCCACCTTGCTGCCACGGCCGGGCACGGAGGAGATCCGCAGCTCGCCGCCGACTGAGCGGGCTCGTTCACGCATCGAGACCAGCCCGAAGCCGCTGCCAGGGGCGGCGGCCGGATCGAATCCGCGCCCGTGGTCGCTGACGCGCAGCCGCGCTCGGGTGCCGTCGCGTTCCAAGTCCAGGCGTACCCGGCCGGCTCCGCTGTGACGCGCGGCGTTGGCTACCGCTTCGCAGGCGATCCGCACCAGCGCCTCCGCGCGTGCCGCCGGCAGCTGGAGACCGGTGGCGAGATCGAGATCCAGCCCGACGTGGAACCGGTCCGCAACCTCGGCCACCGCTTCCTCCAGTGCGGATTCGATGGACTGCCCGGCCGGGGCGGCGAGCGTGCGCACCGCACGCCGTGATTCAAGCCGCGCCCGCTCCACAGCCTGCCGCAGCCGCTCGAGCGTGTCGTCGCCGGCGCCTCCATCGAGGGAATCAAGATTGCGTGCGAGAAAGGCCAATTCCTGCGCCAGCCCATCGTGCAAGTCACGGGCTATCCGCCGGCGCTCCTCAACCACTTCCGCTCGCGACAAAGCGTGCCAGTATGACCAGATCTCCCGTATCGACCCGGTCAGCAGCACGGCATAGAAGCAAAGCCGGAAAATGTCCCCGGTGTGGACCCACTGTCCATACAGACTCGGATATAGAAAGTAATTGAGGTGGGAAGCGGCGGCAAGGATGGCCGCGATCGCGATCCAGCCGTAGAACTCATCGCCGAGCCGCTGGGAGCGGCGGAGGTAACCAAAAGCGGATAGGCCGTAAAGCAGCGTCATGAACAGTTGCAGCGCCAGCACCGCCGGCTGGGCATAGAGATCAGGCCGTGCCTGTTGCCCATGTGGCAGCCTGGCGGCTGCGGCCGGCAAGCGCCCCGTGAACTCGCCGACGAGCACAGCGGTGATGAGAACCGCTGTGGCCGCGGCCGCGAGTGCCACGCCAGGTCGTCGCAACTGACCGCGCGGGACGAACGCCGCCAGGGCGAATAGGACGGCGCCGAGCGAACTGCCGATCAGCGCGGCCACAACCATCAGGTCGTGCGGCACCAGCGCCGGCGTCATCACATAGAGAAGGTTCAGCAATGCCAGCGTCGCCAGGGCACAGGCCAGCAGCATCTCGTTCAGCCTGCTGGCACGCCGGAGCCGGCCAAAGACCAGGAAGCCGGCGAGCAAGGCGATGAGCGACGCCCCAGTCTCCAGCGCCACATGCAAGAGCGGCTCGCGGTAAGCGAAGTGAAGCTGCGGAAGAACCGCGACAGCGAGCGTCGCGATACCTGACACCGCGGCCGTTACCAGCGCCGCAGCACTCCCACCCCGCATTCCGCCAGCGTAAAGGCGACCGCAAAGCCGGGCAAGCCTCTGAACCCGGAACGGCGCCCTCGGACCAGGCTCAGCCGTATCGTCCGCGAAGTTCCACAAACGGCTGCGGATCGGACGTGATGTGAGCCTCCGCGCTCAGGCACCTGAGCGCGCAGTTCCTTGCAGGCATCGATCATCGGCAAGAACACTCAGGCTAATGGACGGACCGGCAGGACCGCTGCGGACCTCATCGCAGATGATCACCCGATCCGGCGCGCGCTCCGCCGCGACCTTGAACGGGGAGGGCTTGAGGTCTGTGCCGAAGCCGGCACAGGCGCCGAAGCCATTGAAGCGGCTCTGCGCGAGCGACCCGACTTGTGTCTGCTAGATATCCAGATGCCCCGGGGGCGGGGCCTGGCCGCCACTGCGGAGATCCGGCGCTCGCTGCCAGCGTCCAAGGTCGTCCTGATCACCGCGGCCCCCGACGAAACCGGTGTCCTGGCTGCTGCCCGCGGAGGCGCGGACGGCTACCTGGCCAACGACGTGGACCCGCGCAGGCTCCCGCAGATCGTCCGCGCGGTCGCCGAGGGGGAATCCCTACCCGCGGCGGCTGCTCTGGCCACTGTTGCGTGCGCTGCGGCAACCAGGCTGAGCGCTCAGATACCTGAACGCCAGATCGCGCCTTGCCCGTGGCACTACGGCAACGCGAGTCTCGACCTACCAGAGACCAACTCGAGGGCTTCTGGGCTAGGGTGCCCCGAGCACACTAACGTCGGCGAATGCATCAATTTCCACCACGCCCATCACGGGGATCGTCTGCCAGCCAAGAGGTCACACAAGAGAACAGCACCGCACATATAACGGACTGCGGATCTTCGGACGTTCCCGGTGACCACGCGAGCGCACCGAACTGGACGATCTGCACCCGAGAAACGAGGAATGTCTACTTAATCGGTAGACATTCCTATTCGGCGATCCGGCGCCTGTCCTTGTTCGCAAGCCAAGGGTTCGCGACCTGGCCCAGCCGCCGCCGACGGGTACGTCGCGCTACCCGGCCAGCGCGTGCGCGATCCGGCGACCTGCCGGCCTGGGCCGCCGGCGACGCCATCGGGCGTGCGGCCGCTGAGCACCTGCGATGCGATCCTGAGTACCAGTTCGCCGCTGATGGCGGACTTGTGCGCACGTGGTGCCTCGGCCCTCGGGCACCCGAGAGGTCAGGCGGCAGGAATTCAGTCTTCTGTTCGAGTACGCGAACTCGTTCTCATGACCCTCGATTGCGCACCTGGTGCACATTCACTTCGTGAAGATCTTCCTGGCGAGCGCGGCTCGGGCGGCGGCCAGGTCCCGGTTTCCGGCCTCGGATGCCCGTTCTGCGGGTTTCTTGGATGGTCAGGGAGCGTCGCCGTGCCGGCGGGCTGGCAACGTGATGGTGATTGTCGTTCCGGTGCCTGGTTCGCTGTGAATTTCCATGCTGCCGTGGTGCCCTCGCACGATCTCGGCCACGATTGTCAGCCCTATTCCGCTGCCGGCGATGCCGGAGGTCCGCGCGCTGCGGAAGAACCGTTCGGACACCCTGGGCAGGTCTTCGGGCAGGATGCCGATGCCGGTGTCGGTGACGGTGAGCCGGGCTTGCCCCCTGCCCGGCTCACCCGGCGCGGTTTCGACGAGCACAGTTCCTCCGGGGGGCGTGAATTTCAGGGCGTTGGTGAGCAGGTTGGTGGTGATCTCACGCATCCTGGCCGGATCGCACCTGACCTGCGCTCCGGCGAGGCGCTGCCGGAGTGAGATGCCGGCGCTGTCGAAGGCGTCGGCCAGGCTGCCGGCTGCGTCTTGGGCGATGGCGGCGAGGTCGCCCGGGATGAGCCTGAGCTGGAGGGCGGCGGCTTCGGCCGACGCGAGCCGTTGCAGGTCATCGACCATCCTGCTCAGCCGCAGTGTCTCATCGTGCAGGGATGCGAGATTCTCTGGGCTCGGCCTGGTCAGCCCGTCGAGCATGGCCTCGTGCCCGGCTTGCAGCACGGCGATGGGGGTGCGCAGTTCGTGGGCGACGTCGGCGACCAGGTTGCGGCGCAGCCTGTCCTGCTCGTCCCTGGCGTCGGCCGTCTGGTCGAATGCCCCGGCCAGTTCTCGGATCTCACTGAAACCGCCGACGTCGCCGGCACGGACAGCTAGATCGCCGCGGCCCCTGGCCCTGGCGACCCGTATCAGCCGGTCCAGGGACCCGGTGATCCGCCCCGCGAGGAGCAGCGCGGCGATCAGCGCGATGAGCGCCGCCACCCCGGCTGCCATGATCCAGGCGGGCCACCGCCGGGCCTGGAACTGCTCGACTGCGCCGGCCAGGCCCGTGTGACCGAACCTGAGGGTAACGCTGCCGACGTGCTGCCCTCGCAGGCTGACCGGCTCGGTGAGCTCCGGCTGGCCTCGCCTGGAGGCGAAATCCGGTGAGGCGCCGATCACCTGCCCCGCCATGTTCCGCACCCGCACCGCCGCGCCTGCCTTGCTGAGCACCATGGTCAGGGCTGTAAGGTCGGCCCGCTGCCAGCCCGCGTGGTCATAGGCGGCTGCCGCGGTGACGGCTGTCGCCAGGACCGCATCGGCACGCTGCCTGCTGATCAGCTGATCGACATTGCCGCTCGTAGCCAGGGACCCGAAGATGACCGCCGCCGAGACCGCTGCGAGCGCGACGGCAACGAACACGAGCGTCAGCCGGAGGCCGAGCCGCCCGATCCAGGGCCCGGTGACCCTAGCCACCGCGGGTCAGAACCGGTCCGGCATGCGCTGCAGGAGCTTGCAGATCACTCATGGATCCCCCGATGTGTCGGCTTTATAACCGCGCCCAGGACAGCGCCGGCTAGCCCCCGAGAAAGCGCCTCGGCTAGCGCCGGGTTAACCGGCGCGGACTGCCCTGGTCACGGCAGGATATGCACTGGACCGGCGCCGCTCGGTCGCGGGTCAGCAACTTTGACGCGGCCTGCCGCTACCTGGATCCGTGATATGCCTCACACCGCGGGGCCGCTTCGGCAACAACGCGATTCCCCATCGGATGTCCGTTTTACCGGTTTCCGTCTTCCCGGTGTGCTGCCGGACACCGGCCGGCACCGGCGCCTATCTGGGCGCCGTTGCGATACCGAGTCCAAGGCCGCTGCCCGGCCTGGCGATTACGCTAAGTGATTGTCGCCACGGAGCCTATGACGCTTCCTGTGCATTCAGAGCAGAAGAGCGTCTCCATGACCCGGTCCACGAAAGCGACATTTCGGATCGCGATTAATTTCGAAATAGAGGACTGAGCTGGAGCCCCTTACGGAATCGAACCGTAGACCTTCTCCTTACCATGGCCACGCTGCCCCGCCCTGAGAGCACTAGCTGCACCGATCGCCCAGCCGGATACCCAGGAAGCACAGAATGCACTGGCTGTGCCTGACACCCGGTCCACGACCCGTTCCACGCCCGGCAAGTCTTCCCGGGTAACCTTCCGTAACTGTCCCGCGGTGACAGCGCGTGAAGGCCTTGGGCTGCTGCGCGCCAGTCCGGCCAAGCCTGCCATCCCCGTGCCGTCCCGGCTATCCGCTACGGGACGGCCCCGCGGGGGACGACCCAGCGCACGGGCTGGCCGGTGATCTGCGCGACCAGGTCGTAATCGGCGTCATAGTGCAGCACAGCGACGTGTTCCTGTTCCGCGACGGCAGCGACCAGCAAGTCAGGCAGCCCGACCGACCGCATCTGCCCGCTCCGACACAGCTCCGCCTGGCCCTGCAGCGCCGCCCAACCAGTCATAACCGGTGTCGCCAATTCCCTCACGGCCGAACTACGCAAGAAATCGTCGCTATGTGGCAGCGAAATCTCCCTGACACCGATATTCGAATAACACCGAGTAGGCAACAGGCGCTGAGCGCAATTCTGAGCGCTACGTTCTATGGTCGATGCTCGGTTCGGAGCGAGGCTGATCTCGATCTGGCTCCACCATGGCCTGCGAACAGCCGCTCCCCCGTCGTCATCGAGCACGTCAGCCCGGCGATCCGGCGAGTGTCGCGTCGATCCGGTCGAGCAGCATATAGCTCAGCTGCTTAGCGACCGCGACGCAAGGCGCGGTAGGGAAATAGGTGCCACCCGGCCCAGTCGGCTCCGCGCGGCGGCAGCGACTGTGACCCGGCTGCCGGCGGCTGTTCGAGGCTGGTAGCCCAGCGAGGAGGACCTGGCCAGGGCCAGGGACGCCGGATTCACGGAGGACGAGATCTGGGACGTCGGGTTCGATCACGGCGCTGTTCGCCGCCTCGAATCGGCTGGCTCATCTGGCGGCACTGCGGCCGGGCGGGGAGTTCTATCTGATGGGACGGATGCCGAAGTGACGGGTCAGGCGCTGGTCGCGCTGACGGGGTCGGGCTCGGGCGTGTACTGACCGGTGGACCGGGCGCTCTGGCCGCCCAGGGCGATCACGGCGCGCGCTGTCACTAGATGGTAGAGCAGCAGCAGCTGGGTGAGCGCGAGCGGGTCGGAGCGGTACAGGTCCGAGCCGATCGTGAACTCACCGAGCCGCTGCTTGCGCAGGTGGCTGGCGAAGTGCATCCGGCCCCAGATCGCTTCCTCCAGCTCGGCGGCCCGCTCGGGCGTGATCGTGCCGGGGATGCAGAGCTCCTGCTGGCCGGGTTGCTCGGTCAGCGTCAGGTCGCCCGCGGAGCCGTCGCCGACCACCTCGGCCAGGTCAGGCAGCGGCAGCGAGTCGCGCAGGAATAGGTGCGCGTCCAGCCGGTCCGGGTCGGGCGTGCTGCCCGGCCGGAATGCGACGACCATGTCCGCGTGGTGACGCTGGGGGCGGATGAACGCCTCCGAGTCGCGCTCCCTGCGGTCCAGCTCGGACAGCACCTGGTCGGTCGAGTAGCCGCGGCGCGAACAGTCCCGTGCTACCTTCCAGCGGCGGCGCTGATCTTCCGGCGGGTTCAGGTAGACCCGGATGTCAAACATGTCGCGCAGCTCGGCTGCGTGATTCACCAGCAGCCCCTCGGCGATCACGAACCGGGCGGGGGTCATGTAGACCGGCGGCCCGAAGGTGCCGTCGGAGTGCTGGTATACCGGCTTGAGAATCGCCTCGTTCTCCCGCAGGTGCCGGACGTCGCAGGTCAGCACGTCCAGGTAGTTGCACTCGGGGTCGAGCGGCGTGATCCCGCGCTCGGCGCGCTGGCGTCGGTCGTAGCGGTGGTAGTCGTCGGCGCAGAAGTGGGTGACCTTGTCCTCGCCGAGCACGCGGACGACGCCGCGGGTGATCGTCGTCTTGCCCGAGCCCGAGTCGCCCGCGATGCTCAGCATGATCGGCCGCGGCATCAGTCCTCCCCGGCCGGGCGGCTGGCGACGAACGAGACGACCTGGCCCTGCCTGGTCCGGTCATAACCGTTCACCTTGATGAATGCGCCGGGGTTGGCCCGACGGCACTTGTTCAGCTCGGCCAGCACCGCTGCCGGACCGGCCGAGCCGAACAGCGGCAGCTTCCACATCGTCCAGTAGTGGTCGCGCGGGTCGGGCGCGGTCGTGTACTCGATGCCGACCACCAGTCCGCCGTCCAGGATCGCGCGGACCTGCCTTTCGAGCTGCTCGCCGGTCAGGGCGGGCAGATAGGAGAAGGTCTCGAGCCTCATGCTGGCATCACATCCGGCGTGTCAACGGTGTCGAAGTCGAAGCGGATCTCCCGCCACGTGTCCAGCGCGGCGGCCAGCTCGGGCGAGCGGGCGGCTGCCTGCTTGAGTATCTGCGTTCCCTCCGCGGTCAGGTCGCGCCCCTCGTTGCGGGCCTGCACGCAGGCCTCCAGGGCCACCCGGTTGGCTGTCGCCCCGGCCCGGCTGCCCTGCGGGTGGCCGGCCGATCCGCCGCCGAACTGCAGCACCGAGTCATCGCCGAAGATCTCGACCAGGGCCGGCATGTGCCAAACGTGGATGCCGCCGGAGGCGGCGGGCAGCACGGCGGGCAGCGAGGCCCAGTCCTGGTCGAAGTACAGGCCCCTGGCCCGGTTGGCGGGCACGTAGTTCTCCCGCAGCAGGTCGACCACGCCCAGGGTGGTTTCCCGCTCGCCTTCCAGCTTGCCTACCACGGTGCCGGTGTGCAGGTGGTCGCCGCCGGCCAGGCGCAGCCACTTGGCCAGCACCCGGAAGTGGATGCCGTGGTCCTTCTGCCGGTCCAGGACCGCGTGCAGGGCGCGGTGGACGTGCAGCAGCATCCCGTTGCGCCGGCACCACTTGGACAGTGTGGTGTGCGCGGCGAAGCCGCCGACCAGGTAGTCGTGCATGATGATCGGTGACCCGAGCTCGCGGGCGAACTCCGCCCGCTCCAGCATCAGCTCGCAGTCCGGCGCGGTGACGTTGAGGTAGTGACCCTTGCGCTCGCCGGTCTCCTGCTCGGCCTTGCCGACCGCCTCCATCACGAACTGGTACCGGTCCCGCCAGCGCATGAACGGCTGGCTGGTGATGTTCTCGTCATCCTTGGTGAAGTCCAGGCCGCCGGCCAGCAGCTCGTAGCAGGCACGGCCGTAGTTGCGCGCGGACAAGCCCAGCTTGGGCTTGAGCGTGGCCCCGAGCAGCGGCCGACCGTACTTGTTCAGCCGGTCCCGCTCGACCTGGATGCCTGCGGGGGGCCCTTGGAAGGTGGTGACCAGGGCGACCGGGATGCGCAGGTCCTCCAGCCGCAGCGCCCGGATCGCCTTGAAGCCGAACACGTTGCCGGTGATCGAGGCCATCAAGGAGGAAACCGAGCCCTCCTCGAACAGCTCGAGCGGGTAGGCGATGCATGCGATGAACTGATCGGCCCGGCCCGGGACCGGCTCGAGGCGGTAGGCGTGCGCCTGGTAGCGCTCCACCGTGGTGAGCCAGTCGGTCCACACACTGGTCCAGGTCGCGGTGGAGGACTCGGCCGCCACCGCGGCCGCCGCCTCTTCCGGCGCTACCTCGGGCTGGGGGACCACCCGGAAGGCGGCCAGCACGTCCGTCTCGCGGGGATTGTAATCGGGAGTCCAGTAGATCTCGCGGTACTCGCGCACTCCTGCCTCGAACATGTTCCGACCCTACGCGGGGAGACGATGCAGGAATAAGCCCCAGTTTCCCGATGGCTCATAGGTTTTCATCTATGGCTCGACGGGCTCGGTCCGACCTGAGGAATTCGGCGAACTCGGCTACCGTCGGGCGGCGCGGCCCGGTCGCGGCCAGCAGCACGAACCAGGGCCTGGTCAGCGGGGTGCCGGGGACTGGGATCTCGCACAAGGTGCCGTCCCGCAGCTCCCTGGCCACCGCGAGCCGGGAGATCAGCGTGATCCCCAGGCCGACCGCAAGGCCCTGCTTGATCGCGCCGTTCGAGCCGAGCGTCAGCAGCTCGGGAGCCCCCGCCTCCGCGTTACCCAGGCCCAGGTCGCCCAGGAGCCGCTCGGTGGCCAGCCGGGTCCCCGAACCCTCGCCGCGCAGCAGCCACGGGATGCTGGCCAGGTCAGCGGGCATCTCCCGGCCCACGACGATCAGCTCGTTGCCGAAGAACGGGTATCCCGCCAGCGCCCGGCCCGCCGGCCGCCCGCCGATCCCGATGTCGGCCCGGCGAGATTCCAGCCGCTCGAACACCGAGGCCCGGTTGCCCACCTCGAGCAGGATGGTGGTGCCCGGGCGGACCTGGCGGTAGGCCCTGATCATGGCCGGCGCAAGGAACTCGCCCACCGTGTTCACCGCCGCCAGCCTGATCCTGGAGCGCTCGGGCCGCGCCGCCTCCAGGGCCGCGCTGCGGCCCTGGTCGATCAGGCCGAGCGCCTGCGCCGCGTAAGGCGCGAACGCCTCACCCGACTCGGTCAGCCGGACCCCGCGGCCGTGCCGCTCGACCAGCGCCACGCCGAGCTCGTGGCCCAGCGCGGAGATCGCAGCCGACACGGTGGGCTGGCTGACCAGCAGCTCGCCGGCCGCCGCGTGCACGCTCCCAGCGCTGCGGACGGCTAGGAAGCTGCGGAGCTGGGCGAAGGTGATCGGCATGGCGCGGCCGCCTTTCCGTCCGGCTTGATCAGGCCTAACGATCAGTGCCTGACGACAGCTGATTATCTATGAGTCAGCGGGCGGCGCTGGCAGCGGCATCGCCACGACCTGCTGGCAGCGGCAGAGCCCGACGCATCGGACGCGGGCTGCGCCGACTGGAACTGAAGGTGTGACCGACAGCCTGCGGCACTCGGCCTGTATCTGCGCACTGGCTTCCCAGCCGAAGGGTTGCGCCACCGCGCTCTGCTGCGCGACGGCACGGCGATCGACGGGTACCAGATAGGAAAGCTCCTGCCCCACGGGCGGCACCCGACCGCATGGCTCATCACCACGCGGCACGCCGGCGGCAGCGCAAGGCGCGCGCCTCTTTCTACGGCGGTTGTCGGCAAGCCGGTCTTGGGCCGAGACCGCCAGCTGACGGCCCCTGCGACGACAACGCTCCAGCGAGCGCCCACGCCAAACTACGCAGGAAGCCTGAGGCGCGGCGCCCACAACTTGAGAGGGAGCGTCCGATCGTCTGTGTAAGTGATCGTGGCGGTTTTCATGGGGTCGGGATTCGTCCGTCGAAGTAGATCGTGAACGCCTGCAGTGCTTGTTTCCACCCGGAGTTGCGGATCCCGGTACTGGGGTTGCGGTATTCCTCCAGGTTCCGTACCGCCAGGTAGAGGACCTTGAGGGCGGCCTGCTCGGAGGGGAACTAGCCCCGGTTCCGGGTCGCTTTCCGCAGCCGGGCGTTCATGCTCTCTATGAGATTCGTCGTGTAAATCACCCAGCGGACCTCGGGCGGGAAGGCCAGGAACGGGGTGAACTGCTCCCACCGCGCCCGCCACAGCTTGACGATCGCGGGGTAGCGGTCCTGCCACCCGGCGGCGAAATCCTCCATCGCGGCCGCGGCGGCATGCTCGTCCGGGGCGGTGTAGATCACCGGGCGCCTGTACATCTCGGCCAAGACGGCCGAGCACCACGTGAGCCGCGTTCTCGCCAAGCTGGGCGTCCGCAGCCGGGCCGAGGCAGCTGCGATGGCCGTCACCACGGGCAGAGCGCCGGCGGCTGTGGCTCATAAATAGGGGCCGACGATGGGGGGATCCCCCGATTCGCCGCCTGCCCGTTCCTGTCATCGTGCCGTTAGAGAGGCTCCCGGCGCAGCGCGCCCGGGGCTTGATCAAGCCGATGAGCAGGGGAACGAGATGCCACAGGTTTCCGGCTACCACCACGTCAGCCTGACCGTCGCCGACATCGACAAGAGCGCCGGCTGGTACGGCGAGGTCCTGGGGTTCAAGAAGTTCACGGACTTCGAGCGGGACGGTTTCCGGAAGATCCTGCTTCTGGATCCGGCCAGCGGCGCCATGTTCGGCTTCACCGACCACCGGGCCCGTGCCTCGGGCGACGCGTTCAGCGAATTCCGCACCGGGCTAGACCACCTGGCGTTCAGCGTCGCGGACCGGGCGACGCTCGAGGCCTGGAAGGCCCGCTTCGAGCAGCTCGGGGTGGACCACACCGAGATCAAGCAGTCGGCGATGGGAGATGTCATCATCTTCCGCGATCCCGACAACATCCAGCTCGAGGTGTACGCGCAGCACGCGGAGGCTAAATGAGCACGGCGGCCGCGCTCGCCTCGACGTTCACCGGTGAGCTGATCGGCCCCGAACACGCGCGCTACGACCAGGCACGCAACGGGATGTTCGACCAGCGGCCCGCCCTAATCGCCCGCTGCGCCGGGCCCGAGGACGCGCGTGCGGCTCTCGCGCACGCCCGCGACCAGCACCTCGTTGTCGCGGTGCGCGGCGGCGGGCACTCGACGCCCGGGTACTCGAGCTGCGACGGCGGCATCGTCATCGACACCGGCCCCATGAAGCACGTCGGGCTCGACACCGGGCGCCGCACGGGCCGGCTCGGCGCGGGGCTCACCTGGGCCGAGTTCGACGCCGCCACCCAGGAGCACGGGCTCGCGGTCACCGGCGGGCGTGTCTCCCACACCGGGGTCGCGGGCCTGACGCTCGGCAGCGGCTCGGGCTGGCTCGAGCGCAAGTACGGGATGACCTGCGACAGCCTGCTGTCGGCGCAGGTGGTGACCGCGGACGGCCCGGTGCTGCGGGCCAGCGCCGACGAGAACGCCGACCTGCTGTGGGGCCTGAAGGGCGGCGGCGGGAACTTCGGCGTGGTCACCGAGTTCGAGTTCGGCCTGCATCCGGTCGGCCCGGTCGTCTACGCCGGCATGGTCGTCCATCCTCGGGCGGCCGCGGCCGGGCTGGCGCGTTTCTACCGCGACTTCATGCGCGACGCGCCGGACGAGGTGGGCGGCGGCTTCGCGCTGATCACGGCGCCCCTGGCCGACTTCGTGCCCGAGCAGGCCAGGGGCAAGCCCGCGTGCGGCGTCATCCTGATCTACGTCGGCGAGCCGGACGACGGCGAGGAGGCGTTCCGGCCGCTGGCGGGGTGGGGCGAGCCGTGGCTCTCGATGGTCCAGCCGATGCCCTACGT
>WNGK01007360.1_pt1 | contig 12097 bp, 11 predicted proteins | sample 5400601 | NCBI WGS metagenome assembly WNGK01 (sample SAMN13153376, study PRJNA577476) | soil metagenome | isolation source: 60 cm soil or saprolite under Garry oak tree replicate 1 | place: USA:California | collected 2016-06-15
TGAAGGCCCAGCTTCCGGTATGGGCAAGGCGCTGTCCTTCACTGAGGTAGAACTCACTTCGCCGCAGGGCCTGTTCCGACTGCTTTCGATCCTCGATGTCGATACTTGATCCATACCATTTGACGATTGTTCCACTTCCGTCACGCACGGGCACTTTGCGGTGCACCATCCAGCGATATTCGCCATCCGCCCGCCGCACCCGGGCCTCATATTCGAAAATTTCGCCGCTGGCCAGGCAGGCACGCCACTTGTCCACTATCCCCACAACGTCGTCAGGATGAATTGATGCCCTCCACTCCCATCCCTGAACGTCCTCAAGCGGGACGCCCACGTATTCCAACCAACGTTGATTGAAGTAATCAAGGTACCCGTCGGGTAGGGAGCTGTGTATCAGCGCTGGGATCGAATCAGTCAGCAGCTGAAGGTCTGCGAGATCGAACTCGTCTCCCTGGGTGGACATAGGGGACATATTACACCGATATTCACGGGATCAAATGCACTACTGCCGAAGTCCTTTTCCTGCGGCCTGCTGGCCGTCTGCGGGCGGTCAGCCGAAGTGCGGCAGGGAACGAAGCAACTGGCTGATACCATTCCACACAATCTGCACCCCGATGCAAACCAGCAGGAACGAAGTGAGTTTTACAATTACATTCGTTCCAGTGGGACCGAGCAGGAGGGCCAGGCGATCCGAAAAGGCATAGCAGAGATAAATAGTTGCCGCCACGAAGGCTGAAGCGATCGCGGCGGCAATAATCCCTTCGTTCGACTGCGTTCCGATCATTTCCGTCCTTCTCTTTCAGCAGCGCCCAGCCTGATGCAACCACGATCATTCCGCCGCCCACCTGCACGACCGGCAGCGAGATCCCAAAAAAAGCGAGCACGTGGGATCCGACGGCATAGGAGGCCAACATCAATATGAAACTGTTCATCGCGATGCGACGAGCGAGCAGTCGTCGCGTATCCCTGTCGTAGTTGAGCGTGAGGGAGAGAAACACCGGCGCGCCGCCGATAGGATCCACAATAGGGAACAGCGCACTCACGACCAGGAGAATGCTCTTGGCAGCTTCAATGAACACGCCCGCGCCTCCAGAGAAATAGCCACAATGACGAGTCTTGGCCTCTCGAAAGCGGGAGCTCTGATTCTAGACTGGAGAGGGCACTGCTCGTACTAAATCTTCACGTTCGAGTGCTTTTTGCTGAACGGTTATTCCTGGCCCCGAGCGCCTCGATGCTTCTGTCAGTGCCTGCAACCATTGAAATGCGCCTGCCGACAGTTTTTCTTCCGGGCAGCGCCACCCCCAATTTCCTCCTGCACGACCGGGCACATTCATCCGGCTTTCTGCTCCCAGGTTGAGGAGATCCTGCAACGGAGCAATTGTCAGCGCCGCGATCGATGACCATGCCAGTTGCATGAGCGCCGGAGCAGCTTCGTCACTCTCCTTCGGTGAGCGCTTCATGTAATTCCACAAGTTTTGCCGCTGGTAGTCGGGCAATTCTTCGTACCATTGCCGAGTTGGCGCGTTGTCGTGGGTGCCGGTATACGCGACGGTGTTGGAAACAAAGTTGTGCGGCAGATATGGATTGTCTGAATGACCGTCAAAGGCGAACTGCAGAACTCGAGTCCCCGGAAGTTGAAATTGGTCACGCAGTGCCTGAACATCCGGAGTGATGATTCCCAGATCCTCGACGATGAACGGGAGGCGACCAAGCTCTTTTTGCACTGCTTCGAAAAAGCTGGCGCCCGGACCGGTCACCCATTGTCCGGACTGAGCTGTTGGCGCACCCGCGGGAACGTGCCACGCAGCTGCAAATCCGCGGAAGTGGTCCAGGCGAATCGCATCTACGTGAGAGAGCAAAGCACGTAGGCGATCGATTGACCAGCGATAACCGGTCGCGCGAAGGGCGTCCCAGTTGTAAACCGGATTGCCCCACAGCTGTCCCTGCGCGCTGAAATAGTCAGGTGGAACACCGGCAAGGAAGCGCGGGCGGCGATTCTCGTCGAGCACAAACAATTCCGGATTCGCCCAGACGTCGCTCGAATCCGGCGAAACAAAAAAGGGCACATCGCCGATCAGTCTCACGCCTTTTGAATGCGCGTATTCTTTGAGTTGATCGCCCTGGCGGAACAGCAGAAATTGCGCAAAGCGGACTTGGCCGATCTGATCGGCCAACTCTTGACGCGCGCTGGCTAGAGCCTGTGGGTGGCGCTGAACCAGTTCTGCCGGCCACTCGAGATAATAGGCATCGTGATACTTAGCTTTCAACGCCCGGAACAGCGCATAGTCTTCCAGCCAGTGTTCCTGCTGAGTACAGAACTCATCGAACGCAAGACGCAGGTCCTTGCGCTCGCCAGCTTTAAAGTTTGTCCACGCCGTTTCGAGCAAGCGGGTCTTGAAGGGAATCACCGCAGTGTAGTCAACCACGTCCGAAGGAAAGTTGGCCTCACAATCTTTCGCGTCGAGCAGCCCGCCTGAGATCAGGCTGGCGGGGCTGATCAACATGGCATTACCTGCAAACGACGACATCGCCTGATAAGGAGAATTTCCGTAGCCGGTCGGACCGAGCGGCAACGCCTGCCACCATCTCTGGCCAGCGTCGTGGAGACGATCGACCCAGGAGAACGCCGACGGTCCAAGATCACCGATTCCATAGGGCGAGGGCAGGGAAGTGACGTGTAGCAGCAGGCCGGAAGCGCGATACTCAGGCGGAAACGGGGGAACACTTGGCCCGCCGTTATCGCTCATTGCCGAACTCCGGAATCCAGTGCGTTGTTGACCATCTGCTCGGCTTCGCGCACGATCGCATTCAAATGTGACTCGCTCTTGAAACTCTCCGCGTAAACCTTATATATGTTCTCCGTGCCAGAGGGTCGGGCCGCAAACCAGCCACTGGCCGCCACCACCTTCAAGCCACCGATGGCAGCATTATTTCCCGGAGCTTTAGTTAGCTTGGCGGTGATACGCTCCCCCGCCAGATCAGACTCCTTGACTGCATCCGGTGAGAGCTTTTGCAATTTTGCTTTCTGCTCGGGCGTGGCGGGTGCGTCGATCCGTGTGTAATAAGGAGCGCCGAATTCTGCCGTCAGTTCGCGGTAATGTTCTCCAGGGTCTTTTCCCGTAACGGCAGTGATCTCGGCGGCGAGCAAGTCCATGATTGGCCCATCCTTATCGGTAGTCCACACCGTTCCATCCAGGCGGAGGAAACTTGCTCCCGCGCTCTCTTCTCCACCAAAACAGCACGACCCATCGATAAGCCCTGACACAAACCACTTGAAGCCTACGGGCACCTCGCGCAGCTGACGGCCGAGCTTTTGGGCGACTCGGTCAATCATGCTGCTGCTCACCAGCGTTTTTCCTACCGCTGAATCGTGACGCCACTGCGGGCGATGAGTGAGCAAATATTGGATCGCGACTGCGAGGTAGTGGTTCGGGTTCATCAACCCGGCAACGGGAGTGACAATTCCGTGCCGGTCGGAGTCGGGATCGTTCGCGAAAGCTACGTCGTACTGATCTTTGAGCTGTACGAGCCGGGCCATAGCATACGGGCTGGAACAATCCATGCGGATTTTGCCGTCGTGGTCCACCGTCATGAATGAGAAGGTTGAGTCAATGGTTGGATTTGTGACAACAACTTCCAGCCCGTAAATGGAGTTGATCGGCTCCCAATATGGCCGAGCGGCCCCGCCAAGCGGATCCACGCCAAGCTTGAGCTTGGCGCCGCGAATGGCATCAATATCCACGACATTCTTGAGATCGCGAACGTAAGGCAGAACGAAGTCTTCCTGGTGCGTGGTCGCGGCTCGAATCGCTTTGTCGAACGGAACGCGCTTTACGTCCACATTGGCTGCGCGCAACAAGTCATTCGCCCGGTTCTGGATCCAGCTTGTCACGTCGGTGTCGGCGGGGCCGCCATTGGGTGGGTTGTACTTGAAGCCTCCATCCTCCGGCGGATTGTGGGATGGCGTGATCACGATGCCATCTGCGAAGTGCTCCTTCCGTCCGCGGTTATAGACAAGAATGGCGCGTGAAATTACGGGCGTTGGGGTGACGCCATCATTCTCCTGAATGATGGTCTCGACGCCATTCGCTGCCAGCACCTCGAGAGCGGTGCGCTGTGCCGGAACTGAGAGCGCATGGGTATCTTTACCCATATATAAAGGACCATCGATCCCTAGACTCCGCCGATACTCGCAGATCGCCTGGGTGATCGCGAGGATGTGGGCTTCGTTGAAGGCTCCATGAAGGGAAGATCCGCGGTGCCCGCTGGTGCCAAAGGCAACCAGTTGGTTGCGATCGCTCACATCAGGTTTGCGCACGAAGTACTCTCTCTCTAGGCGAGCCACGTCAATCAACATTTCCTTCGGAGCAGGTTTGCCGGCGAGCGGCGAGAGTGCCGGGCCCGCTTGTGTTTCTAAGGTATGGGGCATGGTTCCGCCTTCCAGATTTCGGTTGCGTACTCGTGAATTGTGCGGTCGCTGGAAAACTTTCCTGAACTTGCCACGTTCAGAATGGCCTTGCGCGCCCATTCGCCGGGATTGGCATAGAGCTCGCCGAGCTGGTCTTGGGCTTGAGTGTAAGAAGTAAGATCTGCCAAATGCATGTAGTGATCGCCGTGAGTCAGCAACGTGTCTCTTAATGCGGAGAAGGCCCCAGGTTCGTTCCGGCTGAAGTAGTCGGAAAAAATCAGGTCGAGGGCAGCGCGCGTCTCGGGCTCATGTTCGTAGTGCCAATGCGGGTTATACCAGGCTTGGCTGTTTTGAACCTGCTCAACCGTGAGCCCGAACATGAACATATTTTCCTCGCCGGCTTCTTCTGCCATCTCGATGGTCGCGCCGTCGCGTGTGCCGACCGTCAGAGCCCCGTTCATCATGAATTTCATGTTACTCGTGCCGCTGGCTTCGTAGCCTGCGGTCGAGATCTGGTTCGAGACATCGCTGGCCGGGAGCAGCCGTTCTGCCAGTGAAACGTTGTACTCGGGAAGGAAGACCACTTTCATCCTGCCGCGCACAATCGGGTCGCCATCAATCGCGTCGGCCAGATTGTTGATGAATTTAATGATGAGTTTGGCCAGCTGATAAGCGGGCGCAGCTTTGCCGGCAAAGAAAAACGTGCGCGGCGCGATATCCAGGTTGGGATTGTCTCTCAGCCGGTTGTAACAAACAATGATCCGCAGCGCGTTCAGCAGTTGCCGCTTATATTCGTGGATGCGCTTAATTTGGCAATCGAAAATTGTGTCAGGATCGACGATCTGTCCTGACGTGGTTTTGAGCCAGTTGGCAAAGCTTACTTTGGCTTCGCGCTTCGATTTGTGAAATGCTTCTTGAAGGCCCGAATCTCCGGCTAGCGATTTGAGGTTGCTGAGCTGGCCCAGGTCAGTGATCCATTTATCGCCGATAGCTTCTGTGATGGCACTTGACAGTCCGGGATTCGCTTCCAGCAGCCAGCGTCGCGGTGTAACTCCGTTGGTCTTGTTGCTGAAACGCTCGGGAAACATTTCGGCAAGGTCCTTGACGGTTGTCGTTCGCAGCAGCTTCGAGTGGACAGCGGCAACTCCGTTCGTGCTATGCGAACCGACGATGGCGAGATTGGCCATGCGGATTTTGCGCGAGGGTTTTTCTTCCACGAGACTGATGCGTTCAACGCGGCCCTCGTCTCCCGGAAAATGCACGCGAACGTCATCGAGCAGTCGGCGGTTGACCTCGTAAATGATCTCCAGTTGCCGCGGAAGAAGGACCTCGAACCAAGCCGCGGGCCATTTCTCCAGGGCCTCAGGCAAAAGTGTGTGGTTGGTGTACGCCAGCGTTTTCCTGGTCAGGTCCCAAGCTGTGTCCCACCCGAGGTGCGCGTCGTCCAGCAGGATACGCATCAATTCAGCCACCGACATCGAGGGATGCGTGTCGTTTAGCTGGATGGCTGCCTTCTCGGGTAGCTTTTCCCAATCTGTGTTGTGTCGCAGAAAACGTCGCACCAGGTCAGCCAGCGAACAAGCGACAAGAAAATATTCCTGCATGAAGCGCAGCTCTTGGCCGGCGGCAGTGGAGTCGTCTGGATACAGCACCCGAGTCAGTGATTCGGCTTCGAGAGTTCCGCCCAAGGCGCCTACGAAATCTCCTGTGCCGAATTCCTGAAAATCGAAGTAATCTGGCACAGCCGCAGCCCAGAGCCGGAGGGTGTTGATCGTTTTTCCTCCATAGCCAACTATCGGCCGATCAAAGGGTATGCCGAACAGGCTCGAGGGTTGATTCGGAATCATAACGACGTGCCCGTCCCGCACTTTGAAGCTGCAATTCAGCTTGATCTCCACCTTCTCGTGGGGGCGGGCAATCTCCCATGGATCGCCGTCGCGCAACCAGTTGTCCGGCTCCTCCCGCTGCCAACCATTCACAAACGACTGTCGAAACATGCCGTACTCGTAACGCAAACCATAACCCGTGGCTGGAAGTTGCATGGTGGCCATCGAGTCGAGGAAGCACGCTGCCAGACGGCCGAGGCCTCCGTTCCCCAAGCCCGCATCCGGTTCCTGCTCGATCAATTCAAGCCAGTCGATTCCTTTTTCTTTGATGGCGTATTGCGCCACGGGATCAAGCAACAGGTTCGTAATGTTGTTGGCTAGCGAACGTCCAAGAAGAAATTCCATGGAAAGGTAGTAGATGCGTTTAGCGTTCTGTTGCTCATAGGTCGTTTTGGTTTGCAACCAGCGCTGGGCAAGGATGTCGCGTACAGAATGCGAAAACGCCTCGAATCGCTCCCGGGCGCTCGCTACCTTAGGGTCAATCGCCCGGTCAAAAACCAGGTGCCGTTCGTAGAGCGCATCTTCCGTTCCGGCAAACCGAATTGCGCCAGAGCCGTACGGTTGGAGAAGCTCAGAAATGTTGGCTGGTTTTGCTGCCATTGAAACAACCTTCGCGGAATCGGGGCGTGCCACAGTTTTTGTACTCATTTTAGGGTCCTCATAACCCGAGCTACTTGAAATTGGCTGTGTTTAATCAGGAAAACTATCTGTTCAGCGAACCGTTTCGTTGACCTCATGTTCCGACATGATGATCGTCGTTCCAGAGCCGAATCACTGGCCGTGAGAGATTGTGTTCATAACTAAGAGCGCTTAGGCTTGCGGGGTTCAACAGGAAGTACCTGCCCCCAACTCCCGGACCCAGCGCGAGCCAGCGGGCGGTCAACACCCGAATGAAATGTCCACTAGAAAAGATCAGTACGTCTCCTCCAACATTACGGACGCGCTCGACTACACGGTCGGCACGCTCGCCGATTTGTTCCGGCAATTCTCCTCCCGGGGCGCCGTCGCGGAACAAATCCCAGCTTGGATTCTGTTTCAGGATTTCGGCTGAGGTCAGTCCTTCATATTTTCCGTAGTCCCACTCCACCAGATCGCGGTCGGTTATGGCTCCAGCTCCAAAGCCAGATAGTTCGCAGGTTCGGGCCGCACGCTGCAGAGGGCTGGTAAAAACCTGGGCGAATGTCATGCCCTTCAATCGTTCTCCAAGCCGCACGGCGTTGCGCTCGCCATCAGGCGTGAGAGGCAGGTCGGAAAGGCCGGTATGCTGGCCGGTGTGAGTCCAGGCAGTGTTGCCGTGCCGCGCAATATACACTACTGGAAGTCCGTCGCTCATGCAGCCTCACTCCTTCGCACGTTCAATTTGGTCGCTGATCTTCGCCTGGTTGAAACTGTCAAGTCCAGGTCCACGTCTAATCGCCGGACCAGAACTCGAGCGATTCCGGCCGCCGTCCCTCCGTTCGATTGCGAAAGCGCGGTGGTCAATGCCTCCTCCGAGCCTGTAAGCGAAGACACCATTACCACGCCTCGTCGTGCGTCAAAACGCAGGGTGATGCGTGCGGCGCACTCATCGCACAGCCAGCACCGCTCGACATGTCCTTTGCCATTGCCTGACTTGGTTTGACCGTCGCTGGTGAGACTCTCGGCGTATTGAACTTCAACTTCAAATAGTTTTCCTTGATGAAGGAAACGAAACTGGGCGCTACAGACAGGGTTCGCACATTTGTTCAGCACCACTACTCCTTGCGACAAGGTCGTACGATGAAAGCCAATTGACGCAGTTGAGTCCTTGGCCAAGCATTCGGCGCGGCCGTTGCTACTGTCTGGATGCTCTCGAAGCACTCAAGGTTCCACGTAACCAACCGCGCGTGCATCGAGCACCTCCGGCCCGACGGACCAACTTACAGTCTGCGAACAGCGACAACCACACTCAGCGCGTACCACGTACCAAGCCGTTGGTGACGAGAGCTTGGCAAATGACAATTCAGAGGCCATGCCGTCCCGCAAAAGAACCAGGGCTAATTGCTACCAACGACGGACCGTGCACGGGCCTCTTGAACCGGGATTTGTCCCTCCTTGTTTTGAGTTGCGTTCACGACATAATCCTGGTGGTCGATGGTCAGAACTTTCTTTCCATACATGCGGACCTGGACAACCGTCTCATCTCTCTGCGGAAGCCAGAAATCACCGATCTTCTGGTACTGACGCACGAAGTCGGCGCGCTGGATCCAAAAAGAGGGCCTCTTCGCAGGATGCCCTTCGATCCGTACTACGGCGTAGTCGTCAACATCAATCCACAGTTTGCCCTCAAACAAATACTTGTCCTTTCGGTGCGGAACTGCCTGGGCTACAAAACAACGGTGCGGTCCCACCTGCTGTTCGCCGAGCAGATCCAAAGAATAGTTTTCAGGCGAGATAGCGCTATCATGATGCTCCTTGCCGGCTGCGGCCTCGACCTCGCTGGAGATAAGCTGATTCAGCGCCATTCGACGAACGACCCCCGATCCCGATTCCGATGTTACGACGAATATTTTCTTGTCCGGTGCGTGGAACTCCATCCGCCCGATCTCCTCGGCGTGCACCTTTCCTTTTAGATCGACGACTTGATACGTTCTACGGGCCGTGTAGTCGTGCAGCGCTGACTTTCGAATCTCGTTATGCGCGTCTAGTTCGGCGAACAGCTGGCTTTCAGTGACACCGAGACGCAAGGGCTCGAGTGGAGCTGTAAGTTCGGCTTGGTTTTCCAGATCAGACTGGGCTTTCGCCTCCACCATCAGCACTGTAACCACGATGAACGTAGCGGCCACTAGACGAAGTATGAGCTTGGTTCTTGCTGTTGAAGCGTCTTTTCTCCACATATCCGGTCCTCTATCGTTTGTCCTCGAAACGCAACCTGCTCGGAAACTCTTCTTAACGAAGTTCGACCACAACCACTTGGTCCGAGTCGATTGCTGCATGCGAAGCCGACTGCGAAGGCTCCGGCAAAGATGATTGCTTGATGGCCTTGGCCACATTGCGGGCTAGGTTATGAGTAGCTCGCAAGTTGCTTCCCATAAAACGGACGTTCCCGTTAACCGTGCGTTCTAGAATGATGTGGCCGTCGCGCGCGCATAGCTGGCTACGAACCGTTAGCTTTGTAGCTCCGCTAACTGTGGTTACGGCGCGTCGAGTCTCGCTCCCTGCGGTGTACTTCTGCACGGTTGTTTTCAGAATCAGCAGGTCGGAAACGTCGCCAGCGTTGCGGTCGCTGTCGCGAAGCACCTGCTTAAATCGTTTCGTCTTGCCCAGTTCGTCCACGAGACTTTCGTAGATGGCAATCTGAAAGGAAGGCGCGAGCGCCACGTCGCCCGGGTCAACCTTATCCACCTGCACGCTCCATTGTGCGGCAGTCGAACTAGTTCCGCTGGAGGAAGCTGCATTTTCGGCAGACAACTGTGGCGGATGTGCAACGTTGATCGTCACAACTGCCACCGCAACCAGTAACAATGAAACTCGATTACTTGCTTTCACTCGAAACCTCCGCATTGCTTTGTTTTACGGGCTCGTTCGCGCTCTCGCTGACATGTGCGCCCTTGGCCACTAGTTCGTTCCTCAGAATTTCCGCTTGCCCTTTGTTGAGCTGAAAAATGGCGCCGTGCACTCCGCCATTTGAGTCAACGTACTCCAGGGCAAAAGTGTCGTACTTCTTGTGAGCAAAAAGGCTAACCGCGCGTCCGCCGCCGAACGGAACCGCAGCTTTACCTAGAGTCATTGCCGTCCCACCGACCTGCTTGCTTTGCTCGCCCACTAAAATATCCTGAACAGAGGCTATCTTTACTTGCTCCGTGGGCTTGCCGTTCTTTTGAAACTGCAAAGCGTCGTCTTGAATGGACAGGGTTCCGTTGGCGTTGTTCTTGGCGCTTTCAAAACCGAGAAGATGCGTGCCCCGAATGTTGACTGGCGTAGTCGAATTGGCTGATTGACCCACACTCTGGGCAAGCGCCGCGGCGCTGCACCAGAGCAGGATGAGGCATACTAGGAACAGGTCCGGCTTGTGGCGCGTTGAAATAATTCTGCGATTCATGTTTTCTCTCCCTTGAGCGTTCTCCACTGAATTCAACCCGAACGATATTTAGTTGGTCTGCTTGGCGTCCGCCGCCGGTTTTTGGCTGATGATTGGGACCTCCAACGATTGGCCCAGGATGTCGTTGTACTTAATTGTCTTTGTTTCGACCAGCACGAGCAGTTGGCGCCCCCCCGCATACTTGACCGTGCTCATGCCCAAGGGTGGTGTGTAGAGGACCAGATAGACGGTGTTACCGACCTTTACGGAAACGTCATAGCTGACGACATCAGAAGCCGTACTGCTGTCAGTTTGATGAGTCTTGCAATCGACGATGGTGGCCACTTCCCACTTCGCTGCCGGCTCGCAAAACGCCGGAAATGTCGTCATGCAAATACAAACCACGCACATTAGTCTCAGCATTTACGGCTCCTTGTTAATCGTTCTTCAATTCAAACTAGCTTCGCGGCTTCGGTATCGACACGTCTTGCTGTAACGTGAAGTCGAGCAGGGTCTCGCTCGGAATCTTCACCTGGTCTCCCTTGGTGATGATCTCCGACCCCGCCCCCGCTCCACCGCCGACGGCCGCACCGATCCCCGCACCTTTACCGCCACCGGCAATCGCACCAATAAGTGTGCCCACAGCGGCTCCGCCGATCGTTCTTTTCGCCGTACTAGCTCCGCGCGACTTGCCTTTCAATTCGTACTCTCCCGTCACCAGCGGCACCGTCTGCCCGTTCACCACGACGCCGGTCAGCTCCAATTGCAGTTCCGATTTGCCGGTAAACGTTCCTGACTTTTTCGACTCCGCGAGGCGTCCGTACACGTCGGCGTCTTTGGGCACAACTATGTTTCCGTCAATTGTCAGCGGCTCCGCCAGAGACGCCTGGAAGCGGTCTCCCACATGGTTCTTGGTGGAATCGATGCGATCGATGGTGCGCACAGAGATGCGTGTTCCTGCCGGGATGGTGAAAAACGCAGACGCTTGTATAGCGGTCGCTGCTCCAGAGTCGTTGAGGTGCGAGCCGGCCGGACGTGTCTCCAGGGCACCTGCCGCTGTTTCAGATTCGAACTTCAGTGAAGCGACATCAGCGCGATCGTACTTCTGTACTGACGAGCCAACCTGAAAGCTGATTTCACTTTCGGTGCCGCCCATAAACGTGCCGTTGATCAGGCTCCCATTCTTCAGCTGCAAGGAATCGGCGGACGCCATGGGCACGGCCACGCACACTGCAATGACCAAACCGCAAATCTGATTGATCTTCATCACGGCTTTCTTCCTCGCAAATGCGTTGCCAAACGAGAGACGTGAAACAGAATCGTTGGGCCACAAAGCCTTTCAATGCACTTACGCCTGATTGACCCCAAATCGGCCAGAGAGCGCACCTTCAGCACAGCACGTTCGTCCCTGTCACCTGCCAAATGCTTGTCAGCGCTTCTGACAATGCAACTCCCGCGTGTTGGCGATTGTTCTATTAGCAAGCGTCTCTCAGGATTGATAGTTGGCATCGCGCTTGCAGGCAGCAACCGTAGAGGAGAACAACATGAGAACCATCGACGCGATACCGGGAGAATCTAACGCCAGCGTCATTTCCTCGATTATCAATTTGGTTTGTCCGCAGTGCGGCGGGAGCATGTTGGAGTTCCAATGCCATGGAAAGTGCGGCAGAAACTGGATCGCGGAATGGGAGTGGGCAAACCTCACAACGAGGAGCTTGGATTTCACTAAACCAACACGCCCTGAACGGCGAACGCGCTGACGTATCT
>WNGK01019230.1_pt1 | contig 12097 bp, 13 predicted proteins | sample 5400601 | NCBI WGS metagenome assembly WNGK01 (sample SAMN13153376, study PRJNA577476) | soil metagenome | isolation source: 60 cm soil or saprolite under Garry oak tree replicate 1 | place: USA:California | collected 2016-06-15
GGCTCCTGTCCGGAAATATCGTGAACGCACGCGCTGTAGCTGACGGTTTTCTAAAGTCCGCGCTGGCCACCTGCGATCCGTATCTGCAGGCGCTCGGGTGGGAGCTGCAGGCCCGAGTGGCGCTCGTCGAAAGCGATTTGCAGGGTGCGCAGGAGTCGATTCAGCAAGCCCTGGCGATTGTCGATAAGTTTGAAATTCTGGTCGCTGCCTGGCAAGTCTATTGTACGGCGTGGCAGTTGTACCACCGCGTGAAGCAACACAAAACGGCGGAAATGAATCACCAGAGCGCTGAAACCTGCATCCTCAAAATTGCCAATTCTTTCGAGCCCGACGAACCGCTTCGCACAACGTTCCTCGCCGCCGCTCCTGTCCGACGGGTCTTGGGTAAAAGAATCGTGAACAAGGCCACGCGTCAACATCACGCGTCAGCATAGGTGAGCAGGCCGTGGTACAAGTGGCACGCCAGACTACAACGTCCCTCTCTGATGATGAAGAACATTGCCTGCCAACTTGAGCATTCAGTAGAAGCCGATGTTAGTCTGTCGTTCGCCTGGAGTTGGCGGACCGACTTAAAGAACTGGGACGATCCGCCCGCTCATTTCCAACTCGATGGTCCGTTTACTAGCGGCGTGTGGGGAGCGACCGCGTTTCCTGGACAGGAGCCCCTGCGCTGGCGCATCCGTAACATTCGGCCCCGCAGGTCTTTCATCATTGAGATGCCGCTCGACCGAGCGGTGCTGTCGTTTGAGTGGTCGTTTGACGCCGTGTCGGACCGGCGAACACGAATTACGCAACGCATTATCCTGTCGGGCGACAACGCTACCGCATATGCGCCTCAAGTGCGCGACAGTTTCGGATTGACACTTGTCGACGGCATGAAGCGGATCGCTGACGCGATGGCCAGCGCAGAGCGTTCAACGGAGGCAAGCCCATGACGTTCCCCACTCCTGTCCCGGAGATCTCATGCAACGACTGTCCCGCCTTCCAACGGCGCCACATGTCGCTCTTCTGCACCGCCGAAAGCCCAAACCGTTTCCCTTGGGTCATAAACACCACCTTTAAAAACAGCTTTATACCAGATGGTGTTGCATCGACCGTTTGAGTTCGCACGGCGTATCAGGCAAGTGGAATTACTTTCGAATGGCCGTGACTCTGTCATGAGCCCCAAAAGCACTTCCGATACCCTGGCGCAAGCCGGTAATTGGGGCTTCTGTAAGCACAGCAGGTCGGGGATCGTCACAGCTTCAATCTCAAATCTCCGGCCTTCGACTTGGTCAGGCGCTGGCTGTCTTGGCTGGAGCCAGAGCAACTGCTCGGACAAAAGGTTTCGGCGGGGCCAAGGCAATCAACGCGATACCTACGATTATCAGGGCCGGAACATCGCCGAGCAGATGAGCATGTTGATCGGGGCTCGTCAACGCCTGCATAGCCATGACGCCGGCGTGGACAAGGCTCGACCAAGCAGTAAAGGCGATGAGGCTGCGATGCTCCGCGGGGCGATGTGAAGCGATCAGCAAGAAGACGCCCAGCGTCGCGTAAACCCCGAGAATCATCTGCAGGTAATGCGGCATCTGGCCCGTGTGCCACGACCAGCCGGACGGCCAAATGATAGTGAACGTGTAGATCCCGAAAACGAAAGTCAGGCCTACCAGTCTTAGAACAACTTGTAATGCACGTTCTCTGTTCACATGACTTCCTCCAGAATGGAACTTATACTCAACCAGGTGATTACGGGTTCAGGCTTGGTCGTAGAACTTGAGCGCCATGGCGCCGTGCGTTGCCGCTCCTCCAGCGCGCAAGGCGGCGGCAATCAGCGAGCTTTCGGTGATTTCATCGCGAGACGCACCTGCCGCTCTTGCGGCTTTGGTGTGCACTTCGATGCAGTAGGGGCATTGGGTGGTGAAAGCAACTCCTAAGGCGATGAGTTCGCGATATTTTCTTGGGATGGCGCCGTCGTCACGGCCGACAATCTTGTCCAGGCCGAACCAGGCGTTGAATTCCGTGGGGGCGAGTTTGCCCATCTCTTTTAGAAACCGCACATCGCCGATATCATGGTAGTGTTCGCTCATTTGCCGCTCCTCGATGGGTTTGTAGCGTTCCTCTTCGGGGAGGCTGGCCGGAGGTCAACCCCGGTTACTCTTCTCACCTCCGTTATTGAGTCAAATGGGAAGTTGAGTTTTTCATGAGCCCGTCGGATCGCGTCGACATCGGGCCCCTTCGTGAAGCAGTAGGCCTTGCCCTGGGCAATGTTGACGTGGGCTCCTACGTCGGCTCCGCCCACTTCTTCGCAAGCCTTCTCAAACCCAGAATAAATCTCAATGAATTCGTCATCGCTGACGCTTTCGGATGGCCAACTACCCTTGCTCCTGTCGTGTGTGTCGATGAAGTATTTCATGCGTTTCCCTTTCGTTTGAATGATTGGAGTACCCAAACTGAGTCTTGGCTTCCCCGGCGCGTACCCTCCGAGTGGAGGGTACTGGCGGCGACGAAGCACCAGACTTGATGAAGTCTCTTGTCGGCACTCATTTTCTTCCTCACCCGGCTTCTTCACTCCTGGCGGGCGATGAGCGGAGCGATGAGATCGGCCTGCCCCTGTTTCCACGGCTCTCCGAGAAGTCTGTAGTTCATGCGTGGGAAGAACCCATAGCGCACCCCCAATTCGCCGACAAGAAGTGTCATGCGCTCCACGGTACGGGCATTCGAGAGCCTGCCTGCATCGAGATAGCGGAACGGAGTGTTCGCAACCAGTGCGAGAAATCTCCGCTTCGCCTCCTCGTCGTCTCCGATGACATAGATATCGCTCAGGGTTCCGCCGTCGAAAGTAGGCTGATCGAAGACTTCCCAGAACACGTTCTTGAAAGCGCCGACAATGGTGCTTTTCGGGAATCGATGTTGCAGTTGTTCCGCGCTACTCGTATTCCAGGGAAGGATGAAGTCGGAGTAGTCGGCGTTGAACGGATTCGAGATATCGATGACTAGCTTGCCCTCGAGCTGCTGGCGATAAGGCTCGAGAATGTCGAAGAGCCCGTCGCGCAGGAAGATCGCTGGAAGTACGATGGGCACTGAAGCTGCTTCCGCGTAGGTTACCGGCGCGACCTTCGGATTCGCGAGCTTGCTGGTGATACGCGCAGCGCGTTTATGATCGCGCGATCCGAGCAAGACGTTGGCGCCGGCGTCGGCAAACATCAACGCAAGACGCAGGCCCATTCGTCCCGTTCCAAGAATTCCGACGGTTTCCATCTTTTCCTCCTCTGACCTACATACCTACCACTTAGTAGGTAGCTGCAATCGCGGAAGATCGGTTGCATGATTTGTACGGGATTTTGAAAGTTAGCCCCGGATGAGGTTCAGGAGTTGGACGCCGATTCCCTTAAAGTGCCGGACACCATCCTGCGCGCGACTTATCACAACCGCCCCTTCCAGCAGGGAGAAGATGAGTGACGCTGTTTGCCGTGCGCTTCCCTCAAAGTGGAAGGACCCATCCCGGCGGCCCTCTTCGAGGATTCGAAGCAAACGAGCCTCGTTGGCTTCGTAGAACGAACGCACCTGCCTGGCTGAGTGCGAGCGCAGGGTCGCGAGTTCTGCGCCCAACATCCCACACAGACAAGCTTTGTCCCGGCTGCCTTCACGGAGTGTCGCCTCGAAGATGCCGACGTAGCGTTGCAGCTTCTGGTCGGCCTTACTCTTACTGCGGATGATGTCATCTACTAGCGCTAGGAAATACGCGCTGTAGCGCTCAAGTAGCGCTTCGATCAGGTCTTCTTTGGTCGCGAAATAATAGTGGATGCTGGCCTTGCGAATGCCCACCGCATCACTGATGTGCTGATAGCTTATGGCATTGGCGCCCATCCGCTGGATAAGGTCCTGAGCTGCGTCCATGATGGCGGTCCTCGTGTCTTTTTCAGGCATGCGCTTCTTTGGGATCAACCAGTGTTCAAGATGCTTTCATTAGAAAAGCAATTCATCAAGCTGCTGGTCAAAGCAAACAACGCAAAATTCGGCCAAGCCTAACCGCACCACAGAGAAGCCAAGAGGACACGGCCGCTGCGTGCGCCCCCGGGACATAAAGCGCCCCCATGTCAGTGTGCCGGTACCTCCGATAGATGTCCAACGCGCCGGGGATTCGCATGCTTCTGCACTCTGTGCGAAGGGTACCGCGCTGGTTTTCGCTTTTGGCGATCATTCCCGAGTGACGGGCTACTCTGAAGTTATCCGCTCGGTTCCAGCCTTCGGTTTCCGGATTGCTGACTACACGAATGGCTCCGTCCGTAACGGCGTTCATTGGTCTCGCACCAATCACTGCATATAAGGGGCGATGTTGTTCTCGATCGTACGAAACTCGACGGCCTGTTCCTGATGATCGAGGGAATCGGACGTACAATATCGGACGGCCAGCCTGTTCTGCAGGTGTTAGGAATAATTTCCTATGACGACGAGAGCGGAACGTATCGGAATGCGGGCATTCAACGTGAGCCCGTCGCTATCACCCAGCAGTTTCAATTCCGTCTCGAGAAAACAACCATCGTGGGGCTTTGCCTTAGGGACCGACCCGTGACAGGGACCCAGGGCACATGCAAAGGACGAGCAAGCCGGACCAGAACAACGTATTCCTTACGTATACTATATTAATAGAGTATACATTAAGTGTTTGTGCCTCTGATAGGGGCAAGAAGGCCCGGAGGAGGACTTGGTTCAGGCGTCAGTCTCGACAAGAGCAAAATTGCAAAACGAACTCCGACAAGTCTTTTAGATAGAGACATTTAGGTCTTCGGGGCCGTGCACAAAACCGACAATAAACGCACCGGTCCTGCCCAAACTCGAGGTGCGCCACTCGCTCTCCTGAGAATGAGCGGATATGAGTGAGCCGGGAGAACGCTCTCCGCTACACTCTGAATGGGTTACGCCGAGCGCGGAAGACCGACCCGTGGCACAGACCCATACCGCTTGTAAAGGACGAACAAGCCGGACCAGAACAGCATATATATAATAACGTCGCAGGGACCAACTGGCGGCGGTTAACTACCGGCAAAGCGGATGATCTACTCAACCGAGATGGGAAAGGAGGGTCTCCGTATCGGACGTCCGGCGATCCGGTACTTCAGGGTCGCGCCATCCAAAAACTCCATGGCGATGAACGCTTGCCGACCATTTTGTGGGTGCACTGCGACGCTTTCACTCAGGTATCTTCGATCAGATGGTCTAGCTCGGTACGATAGCCTCGACTACAGGACAGTTCTTTGCCATCCTTCAGCACCACGATGTATTCACCGCTGTTGCAGGGTTGCAGCTCCTTGATCCTTCGAACATTCACAATTGTAGAGCGATGGACCCGAACGAACCGATCCGGATCGAGCCTTTCAGAGATGCGGCCAATGCTTTCTCGAAGCAAGTGAGATTCTTTCCCCACGTGCAGCCTCACGTAATTGGCGGCCGCTTCGACCCAATCAATCTCCTCCACATCAAGGAACACGACGCGACCCGCAGCTTTGATCGCGAGGCGCTTCGTGACTCGCGATTCTGCTCTTGTGCCGGCGAGGAGATCAAGAATTCGTTGTGTCATTTCGCGATCGTTTGTCTTGAGAAGTTCGCTGCGAATTCTTTCAATGGCTTTATGCAATCGTTCATGGTCAAACGGTTTCAGCAGATAATCCACTGCGTGCGTTTCAAACGCTCGAATTGCGTATTGGTCGTATGCCGTGGTGAAGACAACAAGCGGCATGTCGTCAGCAGGGATGGCGCTCAATACCTGAAAGCCGTCTGCACCCGGCATTTGTATGTCGAGCAACAAGAGATCCGGCTTGTAAGTTTGCAGAGCATCGATGGTCTGCCTCCCATCCCGGCATTCCGCAACGATGCGCACACCGGCTTCCGAGGCCAGCAGAATGCGCAACTTCTCGCGTGCCAGCGGTTCGTCATCGGAGACGATGGTGCGAATTGTAGTGGTCATGTCCAGTCCTCATGCAGCCGATTCCGGATCTCCAGAGACCGCCTCATACGGTAGAGGGCGCTCGGCGCGAAAAGGTATCCGCACGCAGGCTTCTACGCCACCTTCCGGAACATCCCGAATGTCAACGCTGTGGTCGCTCCCGTAAAGTGTTTGGAGCCGTTCCCGGGTTGCCCTGAGGCCCAGCCCTATTGCCGACTGATCTACCCCCGAGTCGGGGAGTCCCGGGCCATTGTCTCTGATTCGCAAATAGAGGTTGTGGGCATCACAGCTGACTGCGATTCGAATCTCACCACCGGCAGAGCGCCTGGAAATGCCATGGCGCACCGCATTCTCCACCAAGGGCTGCAGAAGTAAATGCGGCATCTGCGCATCAAGTGCGTCGGGCGCGACGTCGAGTACAATATTGAGCCGGTCAGCGAATCTAACCTTCTCGATTTCAAGATAGCCAGTCAAAAATTCAAGCTCGCGGCTCAGAGTAGTCACCTGGATTTCGCTGTTCTCCAAGCTCATCCGCAGCAGATCGCTGAGACGGGCGATCATTCTGTCGGCCGCACGGACGTTTGTTAGCATCAGCGCCGAAATGGAGTGCAGAGTGTTGAATAGGAAATGGGGTTGCAACTGACGTTTCAACTCCTGCAGGTGTGCCTTCGCCAGTTGTGCCTCAAGCTCGAAGGCACGAAGGTCCCTGTCCTTGAACCTCTTCTGATACCACACCGCGTGTGCGATCAGCACCACCGGCAGATATGCAGAAAAAATGTCGTCCACTAGGTTGTAAAAGAACAGCCTCTCAAACAAGATCCACTGGATACTAAACGCGTAGGCGTGCGGGTTCCACACAGCGTATGCGTAACCACCAATGCGCGGATCCCAGACCGGATATACCAATTGGTTCGTAGAATTGGGTAGCGCATGGCAATTCCAAAAAGCACAGGCGTTAAGAAAGCATAGATGACATTATTGATGAGCGGGAGGGTGATTTCTTTCACGAAAGTCGCGGGCCGCCCCAACGATCGGTCAAACTGGTACATGGACGCCGCGTTGACTAGGGCGATAAACGTCCACAGTCCAAAACTCATTACCCATATCAGCCAGGGACCTCTGCTACCTGGTATTCTTAGATCGCGATTCTCCCCACGCCGGGTAAGTGTTTTCCGCCGTGGCCGGCGAGCAAGTTCACCCCCACAATTCGGACAAATGCCCTTCGTATTCAGAGTACAACTTGGGCAGAGTGTGCACTCGTACGAACAAACGTACGCTTCTCCATCCGGTAGGAGCGTGCCTCCGCACTTCTCACACCGGGTTTTCATTTCTAAATGCATGGGTGGGATACTAGATTACTGCCGAGAAACCCGAATGCCATTACGACATTATAGATGAGTGTTCAACCGCGCTGCAGCCCGGAACAGATGGTTAGTCCCTATTGTCTGTGTATCCGTAACAGAAATTTCACCATTCGTACCATCTGGGCGAGTCCAAGTTAAAGCATGAGGGAAAGGCGCGGTTCCCTTCTTCGGTGTGACTTCGTGTCCTTGGCCGTTTCATCGCGTTGTGCCCGACCAGCAGCACCCGCGCGGCGATTCCTTGGCTGTACTGGATTCAAAACTTTCATGGACGCCGCTCTCACTATCTCTACCCAGGGCCTCAATCGCCGTTTCGGAAAGTTCGTCGCCGCTTACTGCGCCGATCTGCTCTAAAAGATCATCCATGTTGAAATCCAGATTTCCCGCCTCCGCACTGATGTCTTATGCGCTGAATCCGACGAATGTGGCATTGGATCAAAAGGCCATTGGGGTGTCCTTTAGCCTTCTATATCTCATAGGCCCTACTCCAACAATCTACAGTTCGGCATAGCAACTTATCAGACCGAGCCTTCAGGTTGAACGGCCGATCTCCCCAGGAGTGGCAACTAGTGTCGTTGGGCGATTCGTTCGTACCTATGAGTGGCGCAGTCGTCCCTGTAGGCCCCGCGTAGCCCATTTGCGGTTCCGGGACTGCTTCTCTGTTCCTTACGAACGCAAGCTCTTCGCGGGAGACGACCATGAATCAGGCAAGATCAACAAAACAATGCGCAAATTCACATAAGGCTGCGTGGCTAGTCATGCACTTATTGTCGACGGTTGCGGTCGCAGCGGCAATTCTAGTTTCAATTGGTACCGCGGTCGCCCAACGAACGACAGGCACCCTCCGCGGACAAGTCTTGGATCCAGCTGGCGCGGCGGTGGCAAATGCTCGAGTGACGGCAGTGAACAAGGATACGGGCGTTTCGATATCCATCGAAACGACTTCAGCAGGAACCTACGATTTTCCAAGCCTGCTGCCTGGGAAGTACACGGTGACCGTGGAAGTTGAGGGCTTTAAGAAGGCCATAAAGTCGGACGTGCCGGTGCTGGCTGACCAGGACAACGTGGCGGATGTGAAGCTGGAATTGGGGGTAGCCACGGAAACGGTAGAAGTGAGCGCGGGCGCCGTGGCGGTGCAAACGACCTCTTCCGCACTTAACAACGACTTCGATGCAAATGATTTGGCAAATCTTCCCCAGGCGGCGGGGACGCTCAACGGGAGTCCGCTGAATCTGGCGCTTTTGGCTCCTAATGTCGTGGCCCAACCGGGAGGCGTAACCGGAATAGGCGGCTCGGTTGGCGGCACGCGCCCACGAGAAAACAATTTTGTTATCGACGGCGTGGATGACAACAACTTAGGTGTGACGGGCCCCAATTCCACCGTCATTCCCGATGCGGTTGGGGAATTTGCTTTACAGACCAACCAGTTCAGCGCGGAGTACGGCCATTCCTCAGGCGGTCAGTTCGTCCTAGTGACCAAGACCGGCACAAACACCTGGCACGGTTCTGGAGAGTGGTACTCGCAAAACAAGAACTTCAACTCCGTAGATCAGCTGACCAAAGCTGCTATCGTGGGCGGAACGATCGCAGGCCAGCCGGACTTCGACAATAACCGTTTCGGTGGAACAATGGGCGGCCCCATTGTCAGAGACAAGTTATTCGTCTTCGGCGCCTACGAATACACCACTCTCCATGGAGCCGGAAACCCAACCGCTTTGCTGGCCCCTACCGCGACCGGACTGAGCATGCTCAAGTCGATGGCAGCGAACTCAGCCGTTTCGAAGATTTTGGCCAATTTCCCGGTAGCACCCGCGAATGACGCGGGACGTATCTGTGTACACTGCTTAGGTGAAACCGCAGGAAATCCTGGCACGGGTACACCCAACATTCCTATCGGCAACCTCACCATAATCAGCCCTGTTTTCCAGAGAGAGAATGATGCCCAGATTAACAGCGACTACGCCCGGAGGAACCATCAGCTTGGTGCGCGCTTCACTTTCAACCAGGAGAAGTTCATCATCCCGATCAATTCGACTCAGGCAATATTCAACCAGAGCGACCCAGTCCATAACCGCAAGCTTGCCCTTACGGACGCGTGGACGATCAACAGTCATTTTGTGAATGATCTACGGCTGCAATACTCCTCGTTCTACGCGGCATTTCTCAATCCGTGTCAGGTATGCTCGGGAGACGTTACGATGGGGGATCTCGGGTTTAACACCATCGGCCCAGGCGATAGCTCTAACCAGAAGCAGAATACCTATCAGCTGGTGGACAATCTTTCCTGGTCCATCGGGAAACACATGATCAAATTCGGCGGCCAATACACCCATTTCATTTATCCGCAGTTCTTCCTGCCGCGGAGCAACGGTGACAATTGGTACAGCTTTACGGAGTTCGTGGTCGACGACCTCGTTCCCGACATCGCAAGCCGGACGTTGCGCGGCGCCGGCACAGGCAGTTTCCTGGGCACGCAGAGTTTGTTCGCTGGATTCGCGCAGGATGATTTCAAACTGAATCCACGTCTGACCCTGAACCTTGGCCTGCGGTACGAATACTGGACAAACCCGGTCGGTAGCAACAACCAAGTTCTCAATGCCATTTCGAGCGTACCGAATGTAATTACCTTCGGAAAGCCGAAGACCGATAAGAACAACATCGGTCCGCGAATCGGATTCGCCTTCGATCCGACGGGAAAAGGCAAGACCTCGATTCGCGGCGGGGGCGGTATCTCCTACGGCTGGAAGTTCCAGAACTTCGCCTCCATCACCTTGCCGCCGCAGTTGCAGAGCGAGATGGATGAAGGCTCGGCATGCACGTTAACAAATGCACCGGCGTGGTGCGCGAACGGCGGTACCAGCTTCCTGCAGAATGGCGGTCTGCCCGCCACCTACATTGCCCCAGCCACGCAAGCCCAGGCGCAGGCTCTCACCACCGCGTTCATCGACGATACAGTGATGCCCAAGATCCTAACCTGGACTCTGGGCGTGCAGCAGGAGGTATACCGAAATGCGACCATCGAAGTGCGATACCTGGGCACACGCGGATTGGAGTTGTCGGTGCAGTTTCGGCGGAACCGCATCAGCGGGTTTGACGGTGGGCTTGCCGCATTGCCGGAGTATTTCCGCGCACAGGACGTTCCGGCAAATGTGCCGGCTGGTGTGCCCGCGCAGTCGCAGTGGACAGCCTTCTGCTCACCTTCGTCTACTGCGCCTTGCAATGCTTATGCCCCCTTCGGATTTCGGGCAAACGTGACTTCCGATCCAGCGCTGGGCGGCAGCAGATACCACGCCGGTTCCGTGAGCTTCGTGCAACGATCCCGGTTTGGCCTGACGGTCAACACCAACTACACCTATTCCCACACCCAGGACAATTCAACAAACGAATTCTTTACCAGCCTTCTCAATCCCCGGCGTGGTCAGGATACGAATCACCTCTCCGAAGATTGGGCCAACTCGGACCTGGATGTACGCCACAAGTTCTCTCTGGCTTGGGGCTATGACGTCCCGAAGGCCAAGACGGACAATGCCCTGTTAAAGGCCGTTCTCAACGGCTACCAGCTGGGATCGGTATTCCTGGCACAGTCGGGACAGCCGGTCACACTTCAATCGGGAACCGATGTAAACCGTAACGGTGATTCTGCCGGAGACCGCCTGATGTTCAATCCGTTTGGAACCAATCCCACAGGAGGATCAGACATCATTAACGTCTGCGCCCTCGCGGGTGGCGGCAACACCCACACCGGTAGCTGCAATCCAGGCGAAAACGTTGTCGGGTACCTGGCCGCTGATTCCACGGCAAGATATGTCGTCGCCGGCCGTGGAGTACGGACCAACGTTGGCCGGAACAGCATTACCACTCCAGGATTCGCCGTGCTGAACCTGTCCCTTGGCAAGAGGACTTATTTCACAGAGGGGAAGTACTTGCTGGTGAAGGCTGACATTTTCAACGTTCTCAATCACCCGAACTTCGCTCTCAGCAACGGAAACGTCTTCAGCGTTGCCGGCGTCACAACCGCAACCACCACCCAAGGGTATGTGATACCTACAGATCCGAACTTCCTGAGGCCCGACAAGTTCTTCAGCGGCGGGATTCGCAGTATGACACTTGCGCTGAAGATCGTCTTCTAGACCCCAAACCTCCGACTGCGGCATCAGGTGGCTTGGAAGAAGAAGGGAGCAATGAAACTGTAGATCCCCTCAGCCATCACTGACAAAAGAGGGATCCAGGGCACGTGCAAAGGACGAGCAAGCCGGATCAAGAAAGCATATATTACTGTTTATTATTAAGTAACTATAAGAGTCGAATACAGGCAAGAAAGCCCGGAGGAGGACTTGGTTCAGGCGTCATTCTCGACAGGAGCAAAATTGCAAAACGAACTTCGGCAAGTCTTTTAGATAGAGAGATTTAGGTCTTCAGACCTACCGGGGACAGACAATAAACGCACCGGTCCTGCCCAAACTCGAAGTGCGCCACTCGCTGTCCTGAGGATGAGCGGATATGAGTGATTCGGGAGAACGCTCTCCGCTACATGCTGAGGGGCTACGGCGAAGAGAGCACTCCCCAACCTCGGGAGGTGGGTTCGATCCCCCACCCCTACCAATAATTTCTTAGCGGCTACTCAGCAAGTTGTAGACTAACGAACTAGCTTAAGGGAACATTTCAGGTCACGCTTCTTGCGTCGCCAGCACCGAATCTGTGGCCACCACGTGTCGGAGGCAGCGCACCTGCCTCCCCAGCCTGTGCGCTAGTCGCGGTAGGGGTTTTGTAGGCTCCAACCCGAAATCTCAAAGGAACAACTCTTAGGACG
>WNGK01002795.1_pt2 | contig 12094 bp, 13 predicted proteins | sample 5400601 | NCBI WGS metagenome assembly WNGK01 (sample SAMN13153376, study PRJNA577476) | soil metagenome | isolation source: 60 cm soil or saprolite under Garry oak tree replicate 1 | place: USA:California | collected 2016-06-15
TCGCTGGCCGACGTGGCGAACGCGCTGCCCGAGAACCTGCGTCCGCGGCCGGCGGTGACTCGGCCGTTTCATAAGCAGGCAGCCACCGGGGATTTGGTTCTGAAGGGAGCGACCGTCCACCTGCTTGCCGATCTGCATCAATCTGCCTCGGCGACGGCGATCCGCGAGGCCGCGGTGGCGGGCAAACCGCTGGGCCGCTTCGTGGATGCGCCGGTTGCGGAGTACATCAGGAAGATGGGGCTGTACAAATAGGGCGTCATTCCCGGTCGGTTACAATGAAGGTCACCTCAAAGTCCAAGAAAGAACATTTACCGACGGAATGAAGAAGAGCGAACTCAAACAGCAAGTTGCCGCCGCCATCCAAGCCTGCCTCGAGAAAAAGGCCGAAGAACTCAGCATCCTGGAAATGGAAAAAGGGTCGGGAGCGTTCACCGACTACTTTGTGCTGTGCAGCGGGACCAACCCGCGGCAAGTCCAGGCCATCGCCGACGAAGTCGAGCTGCGCCTGAAGGCCACGGACATCCGCCCGGCACACGTCGAGGGCTACAAACAGGCCGAGTGGGTACTGCTGGATTATGTGGACTTCGTGGTCCACGTGTTCTCCGAGAAGGCGCGGAAGTTCTACGATCTGGAGCGGTTGTGGAAGACGGCCAAGCGGCTCGAATTTGCCGACTTGAAGACTGCTCCCAAGAAGAAGAAAGCTTCCAGCAAGGCGCCTGTGGCCAAGCCGGCCGCACCGAAAAAAAAGAAGAAAAAAAGAAAAGCCTAGGACTTTCTTGGGAATCTGAAGCCCCCCATGACCTCGAAGCCAGACTCCGCGCCGGACTGGGGAAACCAGTACCGCCTCGTCGCCTCGGAGAAGTGGAAGGCGAAGTCGGCCGCCATGGGCCAGCCCGTCACCGATGCGCTGGTGGAATACGCGCAGCCGTCGCCGGGAATGCGAGTGCTGGACCTGGCCAGCGGCACCGGCGAGCCCGCCATCAGTCTGGCGTCTCGTGTGGGAGCGCAAGGACACGTCACGGCCCTCGACCTGAGCCCCGGACTTCTGGAGATCGCTGCCCAACGCGCGCGGGCGCGCGGGCTCACGAACTTCACCACCCAGCCGGCGGACGCGCACAGCCTGCCTTTTCCGGACAACAGCTTCGATCTCGCAACCTCGCGCTTCGGTGTGATGTTCTTCGGAGATCCCCGCCTTGCCTTGCAGGAATTGCGGCGCGTTTTGCGCCCGGGCGCGCGGGCGTGCTTTCTGGCTTGGGGGCCGTTCGACCAGCCCTATTGGCAGAGCATGATGGGCATCGTTCACCGGCATGTCGGCGGACCTTTGTTGGAGCCCGACGGGCCGAATCCATTCCGATTTGCCGCGCCGGGCAGCCTCTCGGCGGTTCTGCGAAGCGCCGGATTCAACGCAGTCGAGGAAGAAACCAAAGTCCTGCCGTGGACGTGGCCGGGCCCAGTCGAAGAGCTCTGGGAGTACGCGCGGTCTGTCGCTGTGCCCTTTCGTCCGCTGCTGGACCGCGTGCCGGCCGAGCAGTGGCCGCAAATTCACGCCGAGGTGCACACCGCTGTGCGGCAGTACTCAGACGGCGACAAGGTCGCGTTCGGAGTGTCGGTCGTCTTCACCTCCGGGAAGAAGTAAAGGGACTGGTTCTGCCCGTGAAAATCAAGATTGCATGGATCGGGAAGACGAAGGAACCGGCGATCGCATCGCTGACCGAAGAGTATCTCAAGCGGATCTCACGCTATGTGCCGGTGGAAGGAGTTTCTCTCCGCGATGAGGCGGCATTGCTGGAACTGTGCGGCCGGGCGGCGGGGACTAAGGCAGGGGCAAAGTCAACCCTGGTCCTGTTGGATTCGCGGGGCAAGGAATTCTCCTCCGAGCAGTTCGCCAAGTTTCTGGGAGACTATCGGGACCGCAATCCGTTGCCGCTGGTCATTGCCGTGGACGGCGCGGACGGCTTCAGCGAGATGGCGCGGGTCGCAGCGCAGCACACGGTTTCACTCGGGAAGATGACCCTAGCACACGAGTTGGCGCGAGTGGTTCTGCTGGAGCAGGTTTATCGGGCATTTACGATTCTGAAGGGCCATCCGTATCATTCGGGGCATTAAGCGGGACATTTAAGTATAGAGATGTAGCAGACGTCCGCCGAGTACGGAGAAACTGATCCGCAGAAAGAACGCGGGCTGATTGAAACCAGCCCGCCCTTTATTTTTCTCTCCGTTTTCCTTACTGAACGGTAAGGAGGGCGGATCCACTAACTCCTCCGGAGTTCGCGCCGATTGTGGCTGAACCCGCGGCCGAACAATTCGCCAGCCCCCCAACGCTCGGAGCATTCGCGATCGTGGCAACCACAGCGGCGGACGAACTCCAGTGGCTGTTCAGTGTGATGTCTTGCGTGCTTCCGTCACTGAAAGTGCCGGTTGCGACGAACTGCTGGGTGCTGCCGGCCGCCGCCGTTGGCGCCGCAGGCGTGACCGCGAGAGAAGCCAGAGTGCCTGTACCAACGGTAAGCGTTGTGCTACCAGTCACGCCGGAAGCGGTTGCCGAAATAGTGGCGGTGCCGCCTTTCTTGCCATGCGCTAGTCCGGACCCGCGAATCGAGGCAATGCTCGGCTTGGAAGACTTCCACGTGACGCCACTCAGGTTGGTGGCGGTGCTTCCATCGCTGAAAGTGCCGCTCGCGCTGAACTTAATTGAGGTGCCTCGCGCGATCCGGGGATTGGCCGGGTTGACGCTGATGGAGACCAGGTAGGCAGTAGAAACGGTGAGCCCAGTCGATCCACTAACCGCCCCGAAGCTTGCCTTGATCGTGCTGCTGCCGGTAGCCACGCTGGTCAGAAGGCCTTGGCCGTTGATAGTGGCTGCCGCGGGATTCGAGGATGTCCAGACCGCGGACCCGGTGACGTCCTGCGTGGTGCTATCGCTGAACGTACCGGTAGCAGCGAACTGTTTCGTCGTGCCTACCGCCATGCTGGAGTTCGCCGGCGTGACCGCAATCGAGATCAAGCTGGCGCCGGTAATGGTAAGCGATGCTGTCCCACTCACCGAGCCGGAACTGGCGGTGATCGTGGCTACGCCAGTGCCCACGCTGGTCGCGAGGCCGGTGGAATCCACGGTGGCAATGGACGAGGATGACGAAGACCAGGTCACCGATTGGAGCCATTGCGTGCTGCCGTCGTCGAAATTTCCGACCGCGGTGAACAGCTGAGTGGTTCCGAGCGCAATCGACGGAATCGCAGGAGTGACCGAGATTGAAATCAGGTGCGCCGCGACAACTGTTAATGTCGAGGTGTCGGTAAAGGAGCCGACCGTCGCCGTAATTGTAGTTGAACCCGCTCCGACGGTCGTGGCCAAACCGGAGCTATTGATGGTGGCGACCGTGGTTGAGGAGGACGTCCAAGTCACTCCGCTCACCAGATCTGCGCTGGAGCCGTCGCTGTAAGTCGCAGTGGCGACGAATTGCTGATTGATCCCGATGCCGAGGGTCAATCCCACTGGCGTGACCGCGATCGAAACAACGGTCGGGGCGGTTACGGTCAGCGTGGTCGATTGCGAAACTCCCGCGAAACTGGCAGAGATGTTGGTTGTGCCGGGGGCCACCGCGGCAACCGCACCATTCGAAGCGATGGTTGCCGTCGCGGTCGAAGAGGAAGCCCACGCGACCAACGTAGTCAGATCGGCACTGCTGCCGTCGCTGTAAGTTCCCGTCGCCGTAAACTGCAGACTGCTGTTGACTGCCATCGAAGGCGCTGCCGGGGATATCGCGATAGAAGCCAGGTTGCTGGCCGCTGCGCTCACTTTAAGCGTGGCCGTGGCTTGCAGCGTTCCGGATTGCGCGGCGATCGTGACCGTCCCAGCGGCAGAGCCGGATGCTATGCCTCCCGCACCAATGCTGGCGATGTTTGAATCCGAAGAGCTCCACTGGACGGAGCTGGTCATATCTTTCGTGCTTCCGTCCGAGAGTTGGGCCGTGGCGGTGAACTGTTGCTGGGCGCCCATTCCAATCGACATTGAGGCGGGAGAAACCTGAATCGAGGACACGGTCGGAGAAGTAGGATTTGACGGCGAACTTCCGCCGGAGCTGCACCCCGCCATCATAGCCAACACCAAGAGAAGCCCCGTGCACACTGCAACCTTCATTTTTTGTCTCCGTTTGTATTTATTGGGGGGAACAGAATCTTAGAACGAGTCAAACTCGATACTACGACGCCCGCTTCGGGAATCGGCCAATAATGGGACTTAGGCAGTTACGACGGTAATTGACGGTCATTAGTGATCCGCCGCACATCAGCACAGACAACCCGGCAAACCGCCGTAGTTGCTGGCACTTAGCGGTTCGGCTGATCGCGTTATTGAAGTTCGCGGAGGGTATTGCAGAGGAATGCGGATTGACTGAAACGTGCCCCGGCCTTATTTCTTCAGCGTATTTCCCATCGTCCCCACCAGCACCTTCAGAATCTCCACGGCGAGGTCGTTGGGGCCGATGCCCTCCATGTTGGTGAGCACGACGACTCCGTCCCTCTGCGCAGGTGCCAGCACAAAGGCTGTGCTGGTGCCTTGCTGGCCGCCAGTGTGGCCAACGGACGCGATGCCGTCCTCGTTGCCCGCGCCCCAGCCCAGGCCGTAGCTGTCCTTGGAGTCGTCAGAGGGCTTCAGGGGCGTCCACATCAGGTCGCGCGTTGCTCGTTTGACTAGCTGGTCGTTCAGAATTGCAACCTCGAACCGCGCCATATCTTCTGCCGACGATAACCATCCGCCGCCAGGAATCTTGTAGCTGGAGTCGAGGAAGTCGGCATTCCGCACCGTGCCCGACTCCGTCTTCTGATAGAAGCGGGTGCGATACGGAATGATGGCAATGCGATCGTCGACCTGCGTATGATCCATGCCAGCGGGGACGAGAACGTTTTGCCGCACAAAGTCCACGTACTTGCCACCCGAGGCCCCTTCGATCACGCAGCCCACCAGCGTGTAGCCCTGGGTCGAGTAGTGAAAATGCTTTCCCGGCTCCGAAACTAAAGCATCGTTCTTAAAGAAGTCGAGACCGGCCTGGATGGGGTTCTCGAAATGCTTCGTATTCCCCACTTCAAGATCGTCCTGCGAACCGGATTTATAGTGGCGAATGCCGGCCAGATGTCCCATCGCCTGCCGCGTGGTAATCGGCGCCTGCTTCTGAGGAAACGCCGGGCAGTATTTCTGGACAGGCGCGTCGAGATCGAGTTGTCCACGCTCCCAGAGTTCCATCGCGGCTGTGGCCGTCAGCGACTTGGAGATCGACGCCAGACGGAACAACGTATGTTCGCTGGCGGGCGCCTTGTTCTCCGCGTCCGCAAAGCCGAAACCGCTGGCCCACTCGTACTCGCCATTCTCGACGACCGCGACCGAGATTCCGGGGACGTGGGTCAAGACCATGAACTTTGCGACGGCAGCCTCGATCTGGGCGCGCTTTTCCGGAGGAAGTTGGCGCTCCTGCGCTTGGGAGCACGGCGCAAATACGGCGCAAAATAGGGCGGTTAGGATCAGAGAGCTCAGAGCTCCAACCGCTGCCCGCGAGAACTTTCCGTTCAGGATCATGAAGTTACCTTCCGATAAAGTTCTCTATTGTAGGCCAGGTTGATTGTCGTTGCTTGAAAGGGATGTGCTTCCGGCCGCGCCGTTAAGTAACGCGGGATTAATGGCGGCTTTGAGCGCTGAGAGACGTACGACGTCCAGAGTGCGTCTTTCCGTAACCAGGGTTTTTCTCGCCAAAGTAGCAGACTTACGGCACGGCTGGAAGCCGCGGCGCCCTTTCAAAACGCACTATTGCTGGCTGACGCTGAATGATTCGCCGGGACAAAATTCTACTGCGTGACCGTAGCTTGGTAGCTCACCGCCTGCCAGTGACCCGTGCGGCGCACCCAGATTCGAGTGTAGCGATAGGGACCGCTGAAGTCCTCCCCAAGTTGGTGGCCCTTCACGTCCGCCCGCGCAGTGACCACGGCAGTGTCTCCGTAGACGCGCACCACCATATCGCTCACGTTGATGGTGTCATAGCGAAGCTGGCCGCTCTTGCGCGCCGAGACCGTGTCCTGCTTAGTCGTAACCTGTCCCAGAGGTGTGATGGCGACGTAATCCTCAGCCAGGGTGCGCTGGGAAAATTCGGCGTCGCGGCGGATGCTGGCTTCCCGGGCCTGCCGTTCCATCTCCACGATTTCCCGAATCGTCGACTCGTCGCCTGAATCGATGGACGGCCGACGTACCGCTACATGCTGAGCCGAAAAGGCTGGCAGCGCCACGAGCAGGGACAACAATAACACTACATACCTGTAGAGCACGATGAGACCTCCGCGGTTTGCGAGGGGACAGAGATCCGCCTGACCGAGCTACGCAACTTTGGATGCGGGAGTTCCGTGGAAAAGTTAGCCACGGCGACATTTATGCCAAATCATCATTTTTGCCAATGGTGACAGGTCTTGCTGAAAAGTCTCTCCCTGGGAATAAAGACGGTGCAACAGCTTGTTTTATTTCATTCTTCTTTGGAATGTTGAGCGGATCTGCGTCTCCCAGAAGTCGGCCCCGCAGCGTAATCGCACACGCCACTCCGAAATCTCACTGCAAGTCCACTTCCAGGTGGAGCAGCGACCAAGTCCTTGACACGCGGAGCCGACCGGTGCCGGGCTCCATCCTAATTGTCCACTCCGGGACTGGACTGTCCAGTATCGGACACGAGTCTTTTTGATCCAGCCATGTCTCTTGCCTGGATCGCCTGATGGGCGGCTGGTATATAAGCAAGGGGCGGCTTCTAGTAGAATCAAACGTCCGATTATGCATGGCTGACATCCGTCGTGGTCTGATCATCGTGAACACCGGGCCGGGCAAAGGCAAGACCACCGCCGCCATGGGAACCGCCCTGCGAGCCGTAGGCCAGGGGATGCGGGTGCTGATGCTGCAGTTCCTGAAGGGCTCGTGGCACTATGGCGAACTCGATGCAGTACACGCCTTCGGCGACAAGTTTGTGATGAAGCAGATGGGCCGGGGCTTCGTAAAAGTCGGCGCCGAGAAGCCGGATCCGGAAGATGTTCGCATGGTCGAAGAGGCCTGGACCGAAGCTGACCACGCGATTCAATCGGGGGAGTGGGACCTGGTTGTCCTGGATGAGATCAACTACGCCATCAGTTATGGCATGCTCGATCCGGCCAAGGTGGTCGAGAGCTTGAAGAGGAAGCCAGAAATGGTCCACGTCATCTTGACGGGCAGGAACGCGCACCCCACAATTGTCGAGGCCGCCGATACGGTGACCGAAATGCGCCAGGTCAAGCACGCGTACGAAAAGGGCGTGATGGCGCAGAGGGGGATTGAATATTGATGATTGTTGATTTTTGATTGCCCGATTGAAAAGCGTTGTTGCCTTCGGGTTTTTGATCAGAAATCAACAATCAAAAATCAGCAGTTTCTTCTTATGGCTTGGTTTAAGCGCGAATCCGGCGAGCTGGACACTTCGGGGGAGAAGACCGTCCGCACCGAGGGGTTGTGGGTGAAGTGTGAGAGCTGCCGGCAGATCATCTGGAAAAAGGATCTGGAAGAGAACATGAACGTCTGTCCGAAGTGCGACAAGCACTTCCGGATCGATGCCCGCACGCGCCTCGCCCAGTTGCTCGACGACAACCAGTACGAGACTTTCGACGGGGACATTGGATCGACCGACCCTCTGAAGTTCGTGGACCTGAAGCCCTATTGGTCACGTCTGAAGCAGGCGCAGGAGGAGACCGGCCTGAAAGATGCCATCATTAACGCTCACGGCAAGCTGATTGGGCGACCGGTGGTGGCCAGCGTGATGGAGTACTCCTTCATCGGCGGTAGCATGGGCGCCGTAGTGGGGGAGGCGATTACCCGGGCTGTCGAACGTGCGGCCGATACCCGCACGCCTCTGATTATTGTGTCGGCCTCGGGCGGCGCCCGCATGATGGAGGGCGTGATCAGCCTGATGCAGTTGGCGAAGATCTCAGCGGCGCTGGCGCGGCTGGACAAAGCCAAAGTCCCCTACATTTCACTGCTCACCGATCCGACTACGGGCGGCGTGACCGCGTCGTTTGCCATGCTAGGCGATTTGAACATCGCCGAGCCCGGCGCCCTCATCGGTTTCGCCGGGCCACGAGTGATCGAGCAAACCATCCGGCAGAAATTGCCCCCCGGCTTCCAGCGCAGCGAGTTCCTGCTGGAACACGGCATGCTGGACGCAGTAGTTCCCCGCAAGGAACTCAAGCCCTATATTGCGCGGGCGCTGGATTTTATGGTGGCGTGAAGAAGCTTTTGGCTCTTAGCTCCTGGCTGTTGGCTTGAATCGGCGCCGCCCCTGCCGCTAGTTATCCCACCTCTAGATCGAATCTCAAGCGGACTTGGTAAGCTAAAGGCCAAGAGCCAAGAGCTTCCCCATGTCCTACGAAACCGCAGTCGCGAGCATGTTCGCGCTTGGGCACGAGCTGGCCCATACGCCGTCGGAGAAGTTCGACCTGGCGCACACGCGCGTGCTACTGGGGGCCATGAACCATCCCGAGCGAGCGTTCCCCAGCGTGCTGATTGCGGGGACGAACGGGAAGGGCTCGACGGCGGCGACGCTGGCCTCCATCCTGCGGGCTTCGGGATTGAAGACCGGCCTTTACACCTCGCCGCATCTCATGCGGATCAACGAGCGCATCCGGGTGAACGGAGTGGAAATCGGCGACGATGATTTTGCCGGTCTGCACACTGAAGTGGATCGCGTGGCCGAGCGACTCGTCGAGCGGGGCGAGTTGCCCTGGCATCCCAGCTTCTTCGAGATGATGACTGCGATTGCGTTCGCCCACTTCGCGCGCCAACACGTGGAGATTGCTGTGCTCGAAGTCGGCATGGGCGGGCGGCTGGATGCTACCAATGTCGTGGAACCGCTGGTCAGCGTGATTGCCGACATCTCGCTTGACCATCAGAAGTTTCTGGGCAACACGGTGGGCGAGATCGCGCGCGAAAAGGTTGGGATCATCCGGCCCGGCGGCGTGGTCGTTACACTGCCGCAACAGCCGGAAGCCAACGACGTGATCGGCAACACGATTCTGGACCTGGGAGCGCGCGGAGTGAGTGCGGTGCAGTATGTGCCGCCGGTTTCGCCAGGGAGTGGCGAGTACTTAGCACCGAGTATCGGGAAAAAACCTTTTACGGCCAAGCACGCAGAGAACGCCGAGCCACACGAAAGTCAACCTGTTTACCGCTATCCGCTCCAGGTCATGGGGACGCAGATTCTGGTGGAGTCGCCGCTGGTCGGACGGCACCAGTTGCGCAACGTGGCACTGGCGATTGCGACGGCAGAGGAGTTAAGCAAGCAAAGATTCACAGGCATCACCGCGGCCACGATTGAGCGTGGAATCCGCGAGACGCGTTGGCCGGGGCGCTTTCAGGTGGTATCCCCCCGCGGTGGTTGGCCGGAGATGGTGCTCGACGTGGCGCATAATCCGGCGGGAGCGTGGGCCCTTCGCTCAGCACTTTCGGAGCGCTATGACGGCCGTCCGCTGATTTTCGTTTTCGGAGCGATGCGCGACAAGGCAATCTCGGAGATGACGGAGATCCTGTTCCCGCTGGCCGACCGGGTGATTGCCGCGCGGCCCGGGAACCCGCGGTCGGCGTCGCCGGAAGAAATTCAACAGGCCGGGAGCCGCACAGGGACCGAGATTGAGCCGGTTGCCGAGGTTGCGGCGGCTCTGGAACGAGCTCGCGAGAGTGCGGGACCCGACACAGTGGTTGTCGTTACGGGGTCGATTTATCTGGTTGGGGAAGCCATGAGTCTTCTTGGTGTGAGAACTTGAGGGCGCATCCAGCCGGCGGTTTCGCCTAGAATGAAGGAGTGCAGGAAGTGAAGTCATCTGTTGATCAAGTCGAAGACGGCCCGGTAGAAAACGGCCGCGCAGAGAACGACGCACCTCGGCCGGTGTCTGTCGCTGCTGCGAGACCGAGTCCTCATGCCATTCCAGGGTTGGAATACGGCTGGCTGAGCCGGCTGCGGTCGTACTTCATCCTCGATCCGCTGATCTGGCTCTACACGCTGGTGATGGGACTGCTCGCGATTCCCGGCGGCATGTTCGATCGCAGCGGACGCCGCCTGCACTGGTTTTCCTACGCATGGTCGTGGCTGATCATGAAGACGATCGCTTCGCCGGTGAAGGTGACCGGGCTCGATAGGATCGATACTTCGAAGCCGCACGTCTATGCGGTCAATCACGCGTCCGCGTTCGACATTCCCGTTCTCTATACCTATCTTCCTTTCCAGTTCCGCATTGCATTCAAGAAAGAGCTGCTGTCGTATCCCGTGGTGGGCTGGCAACTCAGGCGATCGGGGCAAGTCTGCATCGACCAGCAGAACCCGGCACACTCGATCAGCAGTATCCGCGCGGCGCTGAAGGGACTGAAAGCCGGCCTGCCGCTGGTGATCTATCCCGAAGGCGGCCGCACACCGGACGGCGAGATCAAACCATTCCTGCCCGGAGCATTCTTTCTGGCGATCAAGGCGCAGGTGGATATTGTTCCCGTGGCGTTGGTGGGAACCTATGAGCTGCTGCCGATGAATACGTACCACATCAAGTGCCGTCCGCTGGAAATGCGGGTGGGCGAGCCGATCTCGACCGCCGGGCTGAAGATGAAGGACCTGGAAGCGCTGTCGGCTGAGGTGCGGAAGGCGGTGGAGGAGTTGTACTATCCGTGACGGATCGTAAGTCTTCGCCTATCAGTTGATTTGAAAAGTCCAGCTCTTACGAACATCATGCATCTAATTCCTGTCCTGCTGCTCACGGTGCTGGGTGCTGCAGTTCTGTTTTATCTCGGCTCGGTTCTGGAAAAAAAGGCCATTTCCGGTCCGAGCAGGTGGGGGCTGTTCCTGGCGGGCTTGATTCTGGCGGCGCCCGGACTTCTTTTCGTCTTCTACTACACGCACCTCTTTGACGACGCTGCCTGGTTCTACAGTTTCCGAGTTCTGCCCCTTACTGAGTTTTAACCGGGTGGTATCGGATTTCTTGCCGGAGTCGTGAATTCATGGTTCGAACCCGAAAGCTTGGGTGAGAAGCTGGTGGCCCCTAGCGCGCTCTTGGTCCTTGTACTAGTTCCTTTCGTGAAGCCTTTGCTTGATCCAATTGCACTTGATCGGCTGCGTGATCGCTGCGATGGCGAGGTCTGCATGCAGAGTACTTTCTCCACATGCGGGCCCTCGAGTGCCGCGACGCTCTTGAAAGCCTTGGGGCAGAGTACTTCAGAAAAGCAATTGTCCAGCGAATGCCTTACCTCACGAGGAGGAACGGAAATCTGGTACATAGCCCGCGCCTTTGAATCGCGGGGGTTTCGAACGCAGGTTCTAATTCAACCGCCGGATAGTCTGTCTCCACCTGCCCCTGCCATCGCCGGAGTGATTCTGCGGGGAGGGGCCGGGCATTTTATCGCGATTATGAGTCAGACCTCGGATGAAGTGACGATCGGCGATCCGATGAAAGGGAAGTTGGTTGTGAAGAGGGTAGACTTGAGGAATCTCTATCACTTCACGGGCTTCTTCCTACTTATCCAGCCCAAGTGATATTGCAGGCGTCTTTCCAGTCCACTAAGAAATCTCCGCTAAGCCGCCTTCCTGGTCTCGTCGCAGAGCTGCTGATAGTGCTCCCGGCCACGCTGGTAGCCGCGGGTGAATGCGGCCTCGACTTCCTTCCCGGGATGTTGCCGCTGCACATCTTCGAGCGCGGCATCCATCTCAGCGGAGACCTGGTCGAATTCCATGCAGCGCGTTCTCGCGTGCAGCGCCGCCTCGAAGCCGCGGCGAAAGTACTCCTCGTCTTCCGCGAAGCTCTTGCCTGATTTTGAATAATGGCTCTCTTCGGCGCTGCGTAAGCCGATCCACCACTGCTCACGGGCCGCGTCAATGGACTCCGCTCCCTGCATCTTCAGCAGGTCCCGGAGCAGTGACGCCGAATCTTTATCCTGGGCAAGGATAAGCACCACACTTCGTCCCTGGCGCAGGGCGTCTTCATAGACGAAGATTTCATCTTCGGGAAGCCCCTCGGTGGTGGATTTCTCCAGTTCATTGCCCGCGGTCGCGCCAATCGTGGCGCCGGCGGC
>WNGK01021772.1_pt1 | contig 12092 bp, 9 predicted proteins | sample 5400601 | NCBI WGS metagenome assembly WNGK01 (sample SAMN13153376, study PRJNA577476) | soil metagenome | isolation source: 60 cm soil or saprolite under Garry oak tree replicate 1 | place: USA:California | collected 2016-06-15
CTGCGCCAAGCGCCGCGCCGCGAAAATGACCCGTAGCCGCGCCGCCAATGATTGCCCCGGTCGCGGCGCCGATGCCAGCGCCCTGACCCGTTGGAGTCTCACACGAACTCAGAATGAAAGAACTCGTCGCAAGGACAGCAACAACTGTGAAAAACTTCCTTTTCATAAATCCACCTTCACTGGCGAATTTAACCGCGCAAGTCAGACAAGGTTGCATGATAACTTCAAAAGGACTTGAGCAACTGTGCCGCAATCCGACCCGCTTTCTCCAATCCGCTGAGGCGATATTCTTTCTCGAAAACGCGAAATTGATCGAGTTCCATTCGGCGAAGCAATCCGCGATAAATGGAGCTCATGATCTCAGCAGGCACCATCGTCCGCTGGTCTTCAGACGGAAGCGCTGCTGCTGCGCGAGAGAAAAACTTCTGCGACCGTGCCGCTTCAAATTCCATCAGGCGAACGAAACGTTCGTTATGTTGCCGATCTTGCAGCTCCTTTTCGGAATAACTGAAGCGAGCCAGATCTTCCTGCGGCAGATAGATCCGGCCGTTGCGTAAATCTTTGCCGACATCGCGGATAATATTGGTCATTTGCAAGGCCAAACCAAGTTCAAGCGCATACTCTTTGCAGCGCGCATTGCGATATCCAAAAATCTCAATGCTGACCAGGCCGACCGCGCTGGCGACTCGATAACAGTAAAGGCGGAGCTCTTCGAACGTGGCATAGCGTGAGATGCTCAAGTCCATTTCCACCCCGGCGATAATTTCCTCAACTATGTCGAGGGGCAGAGAGTATTTATCGATCAAGCTCCGCACCTCACGAGCAAGAAGGGGTTCACCCGCACGTGCGCCACGGACTATCTCCCGCCATGCCGCCAGCTGCGATTGCTTTTGCGCGGCGTCGAAGTCCGCCGAATCGGCAATGTCATCGATCACGCGGCAAAAGGCGTAAAAGACGGTGATGTCGCGCTTGCGCTCGCGTCCCAACGAAATAAATGCGAGGGCGAGGTTTGATTTACTCTGGCGCGTAATTTTAGCCGCACTCATGTGGCTTCTAACCGGCGGGTTTAATACTGGATCCATTTTTCCTGATTAGCGCGGCCGGATTCGCGTTGACGAAATAAGCAAACCCATGAAGCCAGGAGCCAGCCGGTAACAATTCCGCGGAGACACGCAAAGATGAATTTCCAAAGGAACAGCGCGCCCAACCGATCAGCGATTGCGCTGCGCACGATGGCATCGCAGATCATGATCCCAAAAAAGTGGATTCCGCAAATGATCAGAAACCATGCAAAAAAGCCGGCATTTTTCCGGAGGAAGCGGCGATGCGCGTGAATGGCTTCACTCAACGTCTCGTTATGCAGTGCGAGAGAGATTTGGACTGAGCAGAAGGCAATAATGAAACCGCTCATGAGCACGCGCTCGATCGGCAAGTAGTCGAGGACACCGGGAATGTTCGTGAAGTAGGCGAGGAGAAGGGGCAATCGGACGATCAACGTGCTAAGCACGACAACGATGCCGGCCCACTCCAAAACATAACTGAACCGGCGCATGGCGAAGCGGAAGAGTTCTCCTTCTTCAAAACTCACGCCCTTTATCCAGGCCAAACACACAGTGATCAAGTAAACCTGAATGTAGACCCCAAAGAGGTATTCGAAAATGAATGCCACGGTGTCTACCGTGGCCGAAATTCGCAGCAGTCCGGCGGCCGAAACCAGACCGCTCCACTCCGGCAGTCGCCAGAATACAACCGGCTTAAGGAGCGACGCCAGAGCGCTCAAAAGCAAAATCAAATAGATGAAGTAACTCCAGAGACGATAGCGCTTTCGCAAGGCGCGGAGCAGCGCCCCATGGAGTCCACGCCAGTTAATGATCATCAGGACGGCGGCCACGATCGAAAGGGGATAAGTGGTGGTCGCGTTATCGAAAATTCCCGCCACGCCTTCCAGCGCAGGCAACGGCGTTTCTCTCCAGATCTCGACAAATCGCGGCCAATACCAGTTCGGTAACGAGACGATTTGGTTCGGATCGAGATCGGCCCAGTTTCGAATCGGCGTAAAGGTAATAAACTGGAACACGAAGTAGCCGAACCCAAGAAGAGCGAAAGTGAGCCAGATGCGTTTATACCGGCCGATACACCGGAATCCGTCTCCGAGCGCTTGCCGCAACGGATTAAAAAACATTAAGAGGGCGTATCCGCCGCAGAGCCCAAGCAGAGGATAGACGCGCGCCACGCCTTGCCACATCTCAGCGAGAAGGGGGTTTGGAGCAATGGAGTATTGGAGTGGCGGAGTAATGAGAATCACGCGGTCGCATCACTCCACCACTCCATTACTCCATCATTCCATTGCTTTGCTCAACGAATCAGCCCCCAGTGCTGATTGAATGGCCAGTAAACAAGCAAGCCACGCCCGACGAGATTTTCTTCAGGCACCGGGCCCCAATAACGGCTGTCGTAGCTGTTGTAGCTATTGTCGCCCAAGGCAAAATAACCGTTCGGTGGCACGGTGAACGAACTATTTGGATTTGCCAGATAATCACGGCCCGGGCCGTAGCCGCGATAAGGGGGCTTCGCCTCCATCACCCGGGCGAATCCATAACCGTCTGCTTTTTTTCCATTGATGTAGAGAAAAGGCGGATCGATGCGCAAACGATCATCCGGCAGCCCGGCCAGCCGCTTAATGTAAAAAGGCGACCCTGCCTCGGGATCCTCCCGAATTCCAGGGATGTGATTTGTTCGGAAGACAAAAACGTCGCCCCGGTCCGGTTTAACGAAGTTATAGCTAAATTTATCGACAAACACCTGATCGCCGGTGTCCACGGCGCCTCTGGCAATAATTTCGCCGCGGCGATAAGTCCGTCCGGGGAAAACTTTGAAATCATGACTGAGCGTGTCAGGTGACGCGTAAACAAGAAAGTTCTGGTGTTGGCAGATCACTCGCGAAAGGGTAAAGAAGAAAAGAAATTTTCTCTGCTCGATTTCAACGACCTGATCGTCCTCCTGCGAGATGACATTCACATAGTTGCGACCTAGCACGATGAATTCACCGATCTGTCGCAGAAGGTTCGGCGGCGGTTTTGTGCCGGGATAGCCGATAATTCCGTTTAATGTCGGTTGCATCGAGCCGGTCGGAATCTTGAACGGCTGCAAAAAATAGGAGCGGATGCCCACCGCCACTACAATTGCCACCAGGATTACCTCACAATTTTCACGCCAGTGCGATTCCCAAGTGACCGGCGTCAGCCTATGCAGCGTTTTATCGAGTGCGTCGGCCGTGCTGTGTACCTTCTCGTGGTCGCGCTGACGCAACGCATTGCGGAGGTCTTCCATTCCAGTAACAATCTCTTCGCGGTCCGAGTCACTGAGCAGATCGTTCTTATAGCGCAGGTACTTGCGAGCATGCCGCAGAAGCAACCTGCTGTGTTTGACGTGGCGAGGCGTGAACATGACTTACAAAATGACGAAGCCCAAATGTCGAATGACGAATGAATGACAAAGCCCGAATGAGCAAAACGTACGGCGCGAGATTATCGTGGCACCGGATTTAGTCATTTTGATTTTCCCTTCGTCATTCTTCATTCGGATTTAGTCATTGTGCTTTCAACACCTCGATAAAGGCTTCTTGCGGAATATTGATTTTTCCTATGCTCTTCATCCGCTTCTTTCCCTCTTTTTGTTTCTCAAGCAATTTGCGCTTTCGCGTAATATCGCCGCCGTAGCATTTCGCGGTTACGTTTTTTCGCAATGCCGAAACGCTCTCGCGAGCAATAATTTTTCCGCCTATGGCTGCCTGGATCGCTACCTGGTAGAGCTGGCGCGGAATCACTTCCTTTAACTTCGCTGCCAGCTGGCGTCCCCTCGCCTCCGCCCGGTCTTTGTGCACGATTGTCGAAAACGCATCGACCGGTTCCCCATTCACGAGCAGGTCGAGCTTTACTAATTTCGCCGCGCGATAACCGAAATGCTCATAATCCATCGAGCCATAGCCACGCGTGATACTTTTAATCTTGTCATTAAAATCGACGAGAATTTCGTTGAGTGGGAGTTCGCAATGCAGCATCACACGGCGCGTATCGAGCGATTCGGTATGTTCCATCTGGCCGCGCTTCTCGAGAATTAATTGCAGGATGTCACCGATATTTTCATTCGGGCAAAGCACGTAGGCCTTTACAATCGGCTCGCGAATTTCCTGGAGCATGCTCGGATCAGGCAGATGCGCGGGGTTGTCGATCAATAGTTTTTCACCGCGTGTCGTCAATATTTCGTAGATAACGCTTGGGCTCGTGGCGATGATGTCCATGTTGTACTCGCGCCGGAGTCGTTCCTGGATGATTTCCATGTGAAGCAAACCAAGAAATCCGCAACGAAATCCAAATCCGAGCGCAACAGAACTTTCCGGTTGATAGACGAACGCGGCGTCGTTTAGCCTCAGCTTCCCGATGGCTGTCTTTAAATGTTCGAAATCGCCGGTATTAATCGGATAGATCCCGCTAAACACCATCGGATGAACCTCCTGAAAACCCGGCAGCGCCTTGCGCGCGGGATGACGCTGATCCGTGATCGTATCTCCGATCTTCATATCGGCAGTCGTTTTGATATTTGCGATGAAATAACCGACGTCTCCGGGATTTAGGTTCGGCTGGACAAGCATTTTCGGAGTAAAGACACCCACTTCCTTGATCTCGTAACGGGCGTTGTTGCTCATCAATGTGATCGCGTGATTCGCCTCCATCGTTCCGGAAACCACGCGCACGTAGCCGACCACCCCGCGATAAACATCAAAGACGGAATCAAAAACCAGCGCCCGTAAGGTCGCATCGACTGGCTTTTGCGGCGCCGGGATTCGTTTCACGATCGCTTCGAGAATTTCCTCAATGCCAATCCCCACCTTTGCGCTCGCCTCAATAGCTTCCTCGGAAGGAATCGCGAGGATTTCTTCCAGTTGTCGGTGCACTGAAGCTACATCGGCATTTGGCAGATCGATCTTGTTGATAATCGGGATAATTGTCAGTCCCTGTTTGTGCGCGAGATGCACATTGGCCACCGTTTGCGCTTCAACACCTTGGGCCGCATCCACCACCAATAGCGCGCCTTCGCATGCAGCAAGGCTGCGCGAAACTTCGTAGGCGAAATCGACGTGTCCTGGCGTATCGAGCAAGTTCAGCCGATACGTTTCGCCTGACTTGCTTGTGTAACGCATCATCACTGGGTGCGCTTTGATCGTGATCCCCCGCTCGCGCTCCAAATCCATTGAATCGAGCAGCTGGTCCTGTTTGTCCCGTTCGTGGATCGTGCCCGTGCGATCGAGCAATCGATCCGACAAAGTCGTCTTGCCGTGATCGATGTGCGCGATGATACAAAAATTGCGCGTTAACTCGATTGCCATCCCGAAAGCTTTCGGGACTATGCGGGCGCGGCCATGCGTGGTCAATTGTTGCGGTCTCGACCTTGTTCACCGCTCATTCGACCCGTCGTCCCCGCTCGACATGACCACTCTGAATAGCTTAGGTTATGACCGACATTATGCCGAAGCTGGTCATCAGCGGTACTGCGCATGAACTCGTCGGAGATCTGATCACCATCGGGCGTGGCCCGGACAATATGATAGTAATAAACGATCCGTCGGTCTCAACTCATCACGCTCAATTGCAGCGAGCCGGCGAAATGTACCGATTAAAAGATCTGGATTCGACCAATGGCACGCGCGTCAATGGGATCCCCGCCGCGGAAACGGGGCTTCGCTTCGACGATCGGATTCGATTTGGCGCGGCGGAAGCCCGTTACGAATCGGACACGAGCGGGTCGCAACCGCTGCCCCAGCTTGAGAAGATTACAGTTAGGCCGGCGGAATTCAGCGCAGCTCCGGCCGATTTTACAAATGCATCGCCGTTCGCGCATCGAAAAGATCAGAAGGACCCATTCCGCATTGCCATTTTTGTCGGCCTGGGAATCGTGCTGCTCGTATTTCTTGGGAGCATGATCGCAGTGCTTATGATGCACGCACCAAGCCTTTGAGTCACTCCGCGTTCCGAAAGCTTTGGGCTGACGAATCTGTTTAGGCTAATGACGAAGCCCGAATGACGAATGTCGAAACAAGCCTGAATGACGAAGCCCGAAAATATGCCGGCATTCAGTGAAGAAAGCTCTCGTCATTTGATTCCGAAAGCGTTCGCAAGGTGATCTTTGTCATTCCTTCGTCATTCGTCATTCGGATTTCGTCATCTTTTTCGATATGACAGCAAACCAAAAGCGCCTGCTTCTTTTCGACATCGATGGAACGCTCATCCATTCGGGTGGCGCCGGCGTGCATGCGCTCAAATCGGCGTTCAAGGAGCGCTTCGGCATCACCGATGATCTACACGATATCGAAATCGCGGGCATGATGCTTCCGGGCGTACTCGAATTGCTCGAAAAGCTGAAGTCGCGGCCGCATCTCGTACTGGCGCTTCTGACCGGGAATGTCTCGCGCGGGGCGCAACTGAAACTGGAACACTATGGCGTCTGGCACTTCTTTGAATTCGGCGCCTTTGCCGATGACCATCACGACCGCAACCGGCTTGGAACCGTTGCTCGCGCCCGGGCAAGAGAAAAGCATGGCCGTCAATTCTCCGCATCTGAGATCGACGTAATCGGTGATACACCGCGCGACATTGCCTGCGGCAAAGCATTCGGCGCGCGTACTATTGCAGTCGCAACCGGCACATGGAGTCGTGACCAGCTTGCAAAATATCAGCCAGATTTCTTGATCGATGATCTTTCGGATGTAGAAGGTGTAATCAATACGCTCGGTTGGTGAGCCGTTAACGATTGATGGTGTGAATGAAAAAGCCCGCTTCCTCCCCTGTTCCAAAGCCGCGCAAGGATCATCCAAATGTGCTGCCGCTCGAAGGTGAAATCGACTTGCATGTTTCGCCTGCCGTCACGGCGTCACTAAATGCAATGATTGAGAAAAAGCCGAAGCAGCTGGTAATCGATCTTACCCAGGTACCTTACATCGATAGCGCAGGGCTGGCGACGTTTATCGAAGCAATGCAGAAGGTCGAAGCCTACGGCGGCAAATTCGCGTTGGCTGGGTTTGTCGAACTGCGCTGCACGTTGCGTATTTCTGGATTTTGCATCGGCGCGCCGTGCTGGATCGGACCAAAATTGAATCGCGTCGCGCAATCCTGTCACGTTGTTAGCGAGATCGACGGTCGAGCCGTGAACTCCGTTCTCAATAATTTCACTAAAGCCATTGCTGCGCGTCGTGATCACCGGCAGCCCGCAAGCGAGTGCTTCCAGGCACGCATTAGAAAACGGATCGTAAATCGTGGGCAGAATGAAAATGTCGGCCGCCGAGTAAATGCGCACGGGATCGGGAACCTCGCCGAGAAACTGAACATGTTTGGATTTGTAGTAACGCTGGTTTCCCCGACCGGCGACGAGCAAACGCATCTTGCGGTTATCACAGAGGGCCATCGCTGCAATTGCGAACCGGAGCCCCTTGCGTTCCCAACCCGAGCCAGCGAAAAGCAGCGTGATCTCATCTGGCTTCAGCTTTAACTGATCGCGAGACTCCTCTCGAAGCTTCCGATCGAAACTAAATTGCCCGAGGGGAACACCGTTGCGAACGAGGTCGATCCTGTCCGCGGGATAGCAGTAAAGACCAACAATTTCGGTTTTGACCATTTGTGAATTGACGATCACGCGGCCGGCGCCGCGATTTGCCAGGAGCCCTTCTTCGAGCCGCAAAATGGCGCGATGCTTCGGGTTCAGCCCTCGAACAAATCGCTCCAACGGCAATTCAAATTTTCTCCTGCGGCCCAACCAGGCGCGGTGGAGACCGTCGCCGGCGCGGTAAACGTCGCAACTCCAGACGCGCTCAAGGCTCATCAGGACATGGCAACGGAGCTGCGGCCGGATTTTTTCCAGCTCGCGCGCAAACTCCATCACCGATCCGGATTGCAAACGGCGAATTGCACCGAAAGGCCACTCATTGCGCGGCCACTCCTCCGTCGTAACAAGCTGCGCATCATGTCCGCCTTTGACTATTCCGTGCGCGAGCCGTTTTAAGTATGCTTCGGCGCCACCGCTCTGCGAATACCCGCGCCGGACAAAACAGATGCTGAGTTGTTTTGTCATATCTTTAGGGTTCGATATGGCACAGACGCGACTTTACATGCTTCACGTTCGCCAGAATAGTTGTAACCCGATGCTGGGTGAAACCTTAAACGCTCCGCCTCCAGTTGGTCCTCCCTCACCGGCAACTCGTAATTTGCCGAGACATTTGCTGTACTCGATTTTCGCGCGCATCGGCGGTTCCGGTCTGGACACGGATGCATTTGAAACATTGCGCGCGTCGTATCGAGGCGGATTTCTGGGAAAAGCAATCGCCTACGATAACCGGCAGCGGGAAATTCCCGCGTCACTGATCCATTCTCTGCGCTGGCATCCCGTGCGTCTCATCTCGTTCCTAGATCGGCCTTACTATTATGCCGCAAAGAAAAAATATCTCGATTGGATCGCGTCCCGGCATCTGGCGACCGGACGCTACGATCTGTTTCACAGTTGGTCGGGCGATTGTTTGCGCTCGCTGCGCGTAGCAAAACAGCGCCGCATTCCGTCGATCGTCGAGATCCCAACCTGGCATCGCGATGGCGGAAAAGCGAAAATTGGCCGGCCGCAAATCGCTGAATCGACAAGCACCGCTTCGGGGTTTCAAAGATGGAAAGCCGACCTGCTGCTCGAGCGGAAGCGTTTTACCGAAGAGTACAACCTCGCCGATCTGCTGCTCGTCTTATCGCAGACGGCGGCCGACACCTTTCGAATGCGCGGTTTCGCGGAGGAAAAACTATTTTACCTGCCACGCGGGGTGAATGTGGAACGCTTCAAGCCGGGGCAACGTTCAGCAAAATTTCGCGCGGTTTTTGCCGGCGCATTAATCAAGCGCAAGGGCATTCAACATTTGCTCGAAGCATGGCATTACCTCAATCTTCCAGACGCCGAGTTATGGCTCGTCGGTTCCGTGCATGACGAAGCGAAGCCATATCTGAAGCAGTTCTGGCGCAATAATATTCGCATCATAGGTTTTGTGCGCGATCCAGAGACTTATCTCAGCCAAAGCACCGTCCACGTTTTTCCATCGCAATGGGAGGGCAGCGCCAAAGTGACGTATGAGGCAGCCGCCTGCGCCCTGCCCCAAATCACCACGCGAGAGGCAGGCGATGTGGTGCGCGATGATGTGGAGGGAATTATCGTCAAACCGCGAGATGTTGACGCGATTGCGGCGGCACTTGAGCATCTATATCGACATCCTAACATCGTCGAGCGGATGGGAAACGCAGCGCGGCGCCGCGTAGTTGAAAACTTCACCTGGGATCATTTTCGAACGCGATTGCTGGATTCCTACGAAACCGCCATGCGAATGGCGCGATAATTCCGTGGCGGCGGGCCTCCGACCGTCGCATTTTGACCGGCGATCAGCAGCCTGTGAACATTGTCCTCCTTCAACTCAAACGGATCGGTGACCTGATTCTGACTCTTCCGGCGATCGCGACTTTGCGCGAAAATTTTCCCACTGCGCAGATGACGCTAGCAATTTCCACTGAGTGCGCCGACTTGCTCCCGGCCATCCCAGGTGTCAATCGGATCCTACTGGTACGGCGCAATTTGTGGGATCTCGTCCTCTTTCTGGGGCTCGCCCGACAGAGATTTGACTACTGCGTTGATTTCACACGGAATGATCGCTCCGCGTTGCTCGCGTTTTTGTCGGGCGCCCGGAAACGCATCGTATATCGCCGGCGCGACCGGTTTCAGGAACAACGAGCCCGCGTTTATAGCGACTTTGTAAAGGTCCGTAAGCTGGCCATGCACACTATCGACTATAATCTCGCTTTGGTCGGGCCACTCGGTGTTCGCAATGTTTCCCGCGCGCTGCGTCTGGAATTGCCGCAAAAAGCCCGTGAAAAAGCGAACGCGCTTCGGCGTAACTCGAAGATCAACGAGCCTTACGTCATTTTTCATCCGGGCTCTGCGCGTGCGGAGAAATTTTGGGAACCGCGGCGTTGGGCCGACGTAATCGAGCATGCGCGATCTGGTTCACAGATGAGCGTCGTGCTTACTGGCGGCGCCTCAAAGGTCGAACGGAAACATCTCCGTGAAATCAACGACAGATTGCGCAAACCGATTGTCGATCTCTCTGGAAAAACAGATTTGCTCACCCTTGCGGCGTTGATTGAGCGGGCGCGTCTTCTTGTCACAGTCGATTCCGCTCCCATGCACTTTGCAGCAGCAACGCAAACCCCGCAGGTAATCCTTTTCGGACCGACAAATCCATTTCATTGGCGACCGCTAGAGAGCCCTGCACTCATTCTGCAAGGAGGATCGGCCACGCCTCTGAGCGAGTTCTCGCCTGAACAGCCAGCTTTGCCAATGCGCCAAATCTCGACGGCAGCCGTGATCGGTGCTATGGATTTGCTGCTGTCGCCACACGCGACGACGACGGCGCAAACTTCATGAGCAAGGGAAAACGTACCAAGAAAAAGCAGTCATTCTGGCAAACGCTTCGGGCTGCCTCGAGCTCGTACCGGCGCGTCTATGGTTACGTCAAGCCTTATAAGATCCGTTTCATACTGGGATTGGCGTCGGGTTTTGCCTTCGGCCTGGTCAGCTCCCTTTTACCGCTGGCGGTCGCTCGGGTGACAAGCACCGTCTTCCACGGAAGCGCCCCGAATCCGATGGCGCTACGCTCCAATATGGCGGCCTTGGATTCCGGCCCCAAAATCAATTCAATCGTCCTTATCTGTCTGGCCATTCCGGTCATCATGACCCTGCGTAGCTTGTGCTCCTACGTAAATTCCTACTGCATGCAGTGGGTAAGCAACAAGGTGATCACCGATATTCGCACCGAGCTTTTTAACAAGATGGTTCGCCATTCGATGGATTTCTTTAACAAGATGCGCTCAGGTTTTTTGATGTCGTGTATCACTAACAACACGCGCGTCATGCAAATGGCTCTGACCAGCGTCAGCAGCGATCTTTTTAAGCAGCCGGTCGCGGTCATTGGCGGAATCACCGTCCTTCTCCTGATGGATTGGAAATTCACCGTGGTAGCGCTGATTCTTCTTCCGGCTTGTTTGCTGCCGATTCGCAGCTATGGACTGCGCGCGAAAAAGGCGGTGCGAAATGAGCAGGAAGGCATGAGTGAGATGGTGGTAACAATGCAGGAAACATTCGCCGGTATTCGCGTGATCAAGTCGTTTGCACGGGAGGCGCACCAGGAGACGGAATTTAAGCGCGCCAACGACTCGCAATTCTCAAATATTATGCGCATCCAGAGGGCGACCGAAGCGGTCGGACCGGTGGTTGAAACAATGGCAGCCATCGGAGTGGGTATGGCGTTGCTCTATGTTTACGCCGCAAATCTGAGCGCCGGCCGTTTTTTTGGCCTGATCTCAGGAATTTTCATTCTCTACGACCCGATCAAAACACTCAGCAGAATCCACATCGTGATGCAGCGATCAATCGCCGCCACAGCCGGGATCTTCGAGATTCTTGACTCTGAGCCGACTGTGCAGGATACGCCAAATGCCGCCGTGCTCACGTCTTCTCAAGGCCGGATTGACTTTGAGAATGTCACGTTTCGCTATGCAAATACCGCCACTAACGCGATCAGCAATTTGAACCTCCGAATCGAACCTGGAAAAAGCTATGCCCTGGTTGGAGCGAGTGGCGCTGGCAAGAGCACGATTCTCTCGCTCATCCTGCGCCTGTACGATCCGACCTCCGGAATGGTAAAGATCGATGGCCGCGACTTGCGCGCCGTTACCCAAAAATCGTTGCGCGCGCAGATCGGCCTCGTCACACAGGAGACATTCTTGTTTCACGATACCATTTTCAAAAATATCCAGTTCGGACGACTCGATGCCACGCCGAACGAAATTTATGAGGCAGCGCACACTGCGTCAGCGCATGATTTCATTATGGCGCAGCCGAAGGGTTATCAAACCGTGATCGGCGACAAGGGCTGCCTTCTCTCCGGTGGACAGCAGCAGCGGATTGCGATTGCGCGCGCCGTCCTGAAAAACGCGCCGATTCTTCTGCTCGACGAGGCC
>WNGK01009163.1_pt1 | contig 12091 bp, 8 predicted proteins | sample 5400601 | NCBI WGS metagenome assembly WNGK01 (sample SAMN13153376, study PRJNA577476) | soil metagenome | isolation source: 60 cm soil or saprolite under Garry oak tree replicate 1 | place: USA:California | collected 2016-06-15
ATCGACGGTGCGAGGATTGACTGGGTAGACTGGCCAGCCCTCCTCCAGCAGATGAGCAATCAGCAGACCATGGGTGGTCTCGATGATACAGGCCATCTCTTCTTTCGACGCGGTTCCAATGATCTGCTCCAAAAACGTAGTCAGTTTGCTGAGTCCCGCCTTGGTGTGACTGACCCGAAGCGAGCCTCTCTTGTGACCTTTTTCATCAATCACCACGACATCATGATGATCGTCAGCCCAGTCAATCCCGCTCTACCACATGAAACAGACTCCTTTCCGTATGTGATCGTTCCTGAGCAGACGTGCCCTTATACTAGGCGCTCGAAGCGCGACTCTCTCATGATCGGTTTAGCTCAGGAAGAGCGGAAGACAAAGGGCGAGCTTTTTGAATCGGTCAAGCCGGGTGGAGGAAGTAGCCTTTTGCCCTCCGTGTTCACTAGGCGCTCGAAGCGCGACTCTCTCATGATCGGTTTAGCTCAGGAAGAGCGGAAGACAAAGGGCGAGCTTTTTGAATCGGTCAAGCCGGGTGGAGGAAGTAGCCTTTTGCCCTCCGTGTTCACTTGGTTCATCGAACAAGTGTACTCTTGTTCCGGCCCTGTGTCGAGGGCTTGTTCTTAGTTTAATGTATAAGGTGGAATGATGACCATATGCAAACATTTTGCGGGTTTTCGTCTGGAACATACTCTTCGGCGCACTGAAATTTGTCTTTTCAGTGCTCCCCCATACGGTGCCAGCTCTCAACGCCTTTGACATGAAGTTACATTCTGTTTTATCATCCTGTTTCTGCCTTTTAGACAGTCTATTTGACAGTTTCATGACGAACAGAAAGAACGCCTTACCAAACGAGGGGCAGTATACTGAATTGTGTGGAAAATCCGAGTCTGGTATCCTGAAGCTGGAACTCAGTTTGCAAACAAAAGAACCAGGAGGATACCAATGGCTCACACCCACAACGATAACGAAACGGGAATGGGAAGTCAAGAGACGCACGAGCGGCTGCGGCAAGCGGTGCGTGTCGCACTCATCAGTGTGTTAGAGGAGGAGGTCACCGCGTTCATCGGTGCCTTGCCCTATGAGCGCACCCAGCAACGTCGAGATCAGCGCAATGGGCACTACCAGCGTGATCTGGAAACAACCATGGGGCAGATCGCGGACCTGCCGGTGCCGCGGACGCGCGGTGGCTATCACACCCAGGTGTTTGAACGCTACCATCGTCGCCGTGACGAATTGGACACGGCCATGGGAGAGATGTTTGTGGATGGGGTGAGCATGGCCAAAGTCGGCCAAGTCGTCGAAACCCTGACCGGATCGAAGCCGAGTGCTTCCACGGTGTCTCGCGTCTTCCACACGTTGGAGAGTGAGTATCAAGCATGGAAACAACGCCCGTTGGAAGAGCGCTACGCCTACGCATTTGCTGATGGCACCTACTTCACCGTCATCTATAATGGGGAGGGCTGCAAAATGCCGATCCTGGCCGTCGTGGGCATCAGCACCACGGGTCAGCGCGAGGTGCTGGCCTTTGGGGTGGGCGACCGTGAGAATGAACAAGCCTGGAAAGACCTCTTCGACGATCTCAAAGCGCGCGGGGTCAAAGCGATTGGCTTATGGATCAGCGATGGCAACAAGGCCATGCTCAATGCCATCGCAGCCAAATTTCAGGCGGCTCCCAGACAGCGGTGTGTGATGCACAAAATGGACAATGTCCTGAGTTACATCCCCACCAAGCAGCAGGAACAGATCAAACCGGAGTTGCGAGCCTTGTTCTACCAAAGGGATCGACCAGCTGCTGACCAGGCCGTGGCCGCTTTCATCGAGAAATACCAGCAGGTCTATCCTACAGCTATTGAGTGCTTACAGCGCGATTTGGAGGCCTGTTTGACCTTCTACGCGTTTCCAAAGGAGCATTGGAAGACGATTCGGACGAACAATGTCATGGAGCGACTCTTTGGGGAGGTGAAGCGCCGTTCGCATAAAATGGCTGCGGCCTTCCGCAACGAAGGGAGTTGTGTGCTGCTCTTCTATGCCGTCATTCGCAGTTTAAAGTTCAACAAGCTGACGATGCCAGTCACATCTGAAGCTCAACCAGACTCGGCAGTTTTACACAACTCTTGACATACTGCCACTCGTCCTAGCTCCGCGGAGATTACAAAGCGGCGTCAGGCTCACCGAACGTATCCCTACGCAATCACATGGTGATGATGGATAGTTCAAATCCTCTCACCCAGACTTGCACAAACCAGGACAGGGAGCCATCCGCAAGTGGCTTCCTGATTTGGTTGAGGCGTTGGGCTGGAAAAGCTATCACACAAAAAAAGGCTGGTGATAGCAAAACTGAACAATTCTATTGGCTCTCCTTCTGCATCCGCTCAAAATACTCCTGGATGTATTTCCTGGCCTCTTTACTGTAGTGGTTGACGAAAAGCAGGCCAAAGACCATGGCCTGCTCGTGCGGCCATACGGCGGTGCCCCGGCCGAGGCTCCAGAGGTCGCGGCAGATGTGGTCGAATTCGATGGTGATGCGTGTATTCTGGCCGGCCAGGACCGCCAGGGCAATGAGGGCCGCAGCTCCTGACCAGTCGGTGGGACCGTAGATGAGCGAGGTCAGGGCAGCCTTGCGCCGCGAGCCTTCCCAGGCAGTATCATCGCCCAGGGACGCGATCGTGAGGGCACTGGCGATCTGGACGGCGGTGATCCAGTCCCATTCGTCCCAACTGGCGGGCGTGGTCGGTGGATGGACCATTGCTCCCAACAGATCCCTGAGCGCCGCTTCTCCCAGGCGCTGGCCCAGCGTGTGAGCCTGCGCATACCAGCGCAGCAGGATGTAGGGCGTTTGCGCTACTTCGCTGATCTGTTCTGCAATAGCTGGATCAGGAGCCGGGACGGCCGGTTCAGGATCATATTCATGGTAGCGCCAGATCTGGTATTCCACCGGACGCAACGGCAGGCGCGGATCAGGGATGTACACGTCGGAAACCGCCAGCTCAAAGGAGAAACCCCAGGAGTCCAGCATCCGTCTGGCCGCCAGGTGCGCGCTGGGCGCTTCGAGCGAACTCAAGCCAGCTTTGACTTTTCCATCAGCCGGCATCCGGGCCTCGCCCGCTGCTCTTTTGGTTTTGATCGTACGCATCAGATTAATCAGCGCCTCACCGGGCTCTGGCAGCTTGCCGGCATAGGGAACCTGCAAGAGATAGAGGAGCTTGCGAGCCGTTTCCTGGCTTCTGGCCAGCTTTTGCAGGTCCAAAAGCTGCTCGGACGAAGGTGCCTGCAGATAGCGCAGGTAGGCGATGTGGGCGTGGGCTTGCTGATAGGGATCGGTGGGATCAAGCCTGGCGCTTTCTTCATACAGGGCCAGCGCCTCGTCGAGTTTGCCCTGGATGAGATACAGCGTCCCCAGATCATTGCGCACCGCGACATCGTTAGGATCGAAGGTCAGCGCCTCGCGATAGGCAGCGATGCTGGCCTCCAGGTTGCCCAGGGTCTCCTCCGCCATCGCCAACGAGACGCGTGTTTGATAGGACGCGGGCAGTGTCCTGGCGACCCCGGCGGCTTCTTCAAACGCGCCGGTTTTGCGCAGCACTGCCGCGTACGCGAAGGCCGTGGTCAGGAAACGCTCATCAGCCGGCTGCTGCGCGAGCATGAGATAGCTGGTGCGCAGCAGCGGTAGATACCGACTGAGGTCCTCACGAGCTTCTTGGGAAAAGAGGTAGTTGCCAGGATATTTTCGTATGCTTTGCATGGCGATGGCGGCGACTTTTGTGGGGTCCAGCGCATCAATAAAGTCTTGCCGGTTCTGCCAGCGTGTGAGCCAGGTGATGTAGGGAATTTCTGGCTTGACCTGCATCAGTTGCAGCAGCAGCTGCACGCCTTCTTTGATCCTGCCCTGCGCGACCAGGATGTAGGCGTGGACCGCGACCTTCGTGTGGTAATTCTTGCCCACGACGGGGATGACCTCCATGCGGTGGCCTGGGGTGTTGCCCGTCTGCATCAGGCGCTGGCTGGCCTGCAGGGTAGTGAAGTACTCCTTGTCGTACAGAGGCACCAGCTCAAGCGCGCGTGGACCGGCAGCCACGATCCACTGATCGAGCAGAGCCAGCCATTCCTTGTGCTCAGGATCGCCGACCAGCGCGAGATGATAGATGGAGCGCCGTAGGTCGCCTGCTTGCAGCGCCTCCCGGGCCAGCTCCGCGTGCTCGCCCTGGTCGCCAGCATACGCCAGCTCATCGGGATCGTCGGGCAGCTTTTGCTCGCCTGTGCGCAGGGCCATGCGATGCACGCCATCATCACCCTCAGGATGTGGCAGATACTTCGCGAGGTTTTGCCTGGCTTCCTCGGCCTCGGCAGGATCGAGCGGCCTGGCTAAGCCTGGCTGGTCTGTGTGCTGGGGATCGGGTGCGCGTCCTTTGTCTTTGCGCGGGAAAAACCGGCGAAACATACGATACCTCCCCTGTCTTTTTCTGTGAAGAGAAACACGCCTATGTGTCTTTATCGAAGGCGGGGCAATAGCTTATGACCGTGAAGTGGCATGCCTCTTCTACAGGGGCATGTGATGCACTGTCGAGATGCTACCGCCTGTTCCTCCTGATTGTATATGATGGGGAGTGCCGAATACAACAGCATGTGGAGTACCTTATGCAGAGCTAGTACAGCCTACCGTAAGTTCGTGCCAAGCTTTTTGATTTCACACGTTGCATCATGTGTGGAATGAACATGCAGTAGCCTGTACTAGAGCAGCCCTTGGGCCTTTGCAAGGGCATAGGCCGTAAGGGTGAACCCATCTGTCATTTCGTTCTCGCGAATCATGCGCTCAAATTCTGACAATGATGTAGGTAAGAGTTCGACAATAGCTTCGTCAGCCTCTATTTCACCGTAGGATTCAACCTCTGCATAGAAGAAGTCGTTGTATTCCGAAAGTGCACCAGTGTCTGGATACACCCGACCAAGTGAAACCAGACGAGCAATAGTTGCCCCAATTTCCTCTCTCAGCTCTCTGCGGGCATTCTCCTCGCTAGAGAGGCCCTTCTTTCCAAACCCACGTGGGATTTCAATATGCCAGATGCGCGTGGCGTGCCGGAAATGGCGGATCAGGAGGACCTGATCTCGGTAGATAGGCAACACGATCACACCTGGTGTCCCATCACCCACCATTCGGATATAGGTTCCCAGTGCTCCGTTGGGGAAACGCACGGCATCGCGCAGGATCATGGTATACTGATCTTGAAAGGCAATACCTACCTGTGCCCAGTTTGTGGGCAGCCCCTTTTCCTTGAGCCATTGGGCCATCTGCGACTCAGCCTCACGGATCTCCGCTTCATCCAGGAGGATCGTGAACCCCGCTCCCGGAGGGTTCACGAAGAGCGTGGGGTGGGTTTTGGCGAAAGCAAAGTAGTCCTCTAACGTGCTCACGCATGCTCTCCTTTTCTAGGCTACAGGGTTTGGAGGAGTGAGTTCAGCTGCCTTGTCCGGTGAAACCTGTCCTTCTTCGAATACCCTGGTTTCTCTTACGCGACGCAGCAACTCTTCCCACTGTTGTGCGCCCTCTCTCATTTTTCCTCTCATAAGTTCCATGCTGTTAGACAGGCCTTTGTTTGCTCGTTTACTGGCGATATCTCTAACCACAAAGCGAACCGCGAATGGTAAAGCTTTCTTGCCAGCTGTAGCGAGCGCGGCGGCTCCTACAACCTGAATGATAGGGCCGACAGGCGGTGGCATACCTACTAGTGATATCAGGCCTGCGCCGATCTCGATAACCAGCTCAATGACGAAAGTCGTTCGGGCGGCGGATTTGGTCATATCTTGTGCATACCGGTCGCCGATCAGCTTTGTCATTTGGTCTGCAAGCCGAGCATAGCTCTCTTGAACAGCTTGTGCTCCACCTTGTGCGAAAGAAGGAATAGGGTCTGCAAGCAAAGCCTTTAATTTCGCAATATAGTCATACCACTCGTTCATTCCCCTGATTTGATCCACGTCTGGTAGACTGAGTAAATCAAGTGATGGAAGGTACAATCCATCTTGCACAAGACTAAACACAGTACGTTGTAGCATCGTCATAATATCTTGAACGGTTATGTTGGACAGCCGTCCTGTCAACTCGTCTGCTGTTTCCTGTAAAGCTGTCCGAGGTAGCGAGTCAATAGGTGTAAGCAAATAGCCGTCAAGTGCATCTGGCAAGTTACGACTGTAAGCGAGGTCAAGGAGCTGCTTGATTTCACCCGCGAAAGGCTTCGTATAATCGTAACGCCTCTCAGCTGGCGTTGTGCCCGGCGCAGCGATGAAAGTGTGGTAAAGGTCCTCACGCGTTACTGTTCCCTTCTGCCCTTGAAGGTCGAGGGCCATTTGTGCAACCTTATGAAGCTGTTTTCTAAACTCGTCCTTGGCACTAGGATCCAAACCCAGATCTCTTAGGTACTTATCCAAATTTTTTGTGACCAGCGACAGAGCAAAGCTTGCAAACCTTCCTGCAAGAAAGTCGCTTGTGTATTCATCATTCTGGTCATCGTCCCAGGAGAGGCGTATACACTGCATGCCTGGTGCCTGCTGGCACACCTTCTCCCACTCTTCAAAGCTCCGTGTGCTGAACTTTGGTGGTTGGAGAGGACTTTTCTCAGTAAAGAGGTAGGGAACAATCACTCGATTTTGCAGCAATCTTTTAAAAGCCTCACGACTGTCTCGGGCCCTACGTACCTCATCAAAATCACTGCTATTTTTTGCGGGCAAGTAGTCTTGATAGATGATCTCGTTGTTGTAGATGTATGCTCGGTTGATAACCACCTGCTCGCCGTTGATGAGTGATCGTACATACTCGGCCCGCGCGAGTTCCTCACACTGATGCTCTAGTTCAGAAGTTACTTCTCCAGCTTTTAGTGCTTCTTGTAAAAGACTACGTGGTAACCACTGGTTATCAAAAGCCTGGGATAGAACTGGAACAGCACCTAACCCATCACGCTCGATTGCTTCAAACTGAATCCCGTCAGTTTTGATAGTGGTTCCCTTCAGTTGCTGCTGATCGCCATCCTGGGGGGTGTCTTGTGTCGTCTCTGCCATCGTTATCTCCCTCCGTTCTTCTTTTCGGCCACTGCCTGCATCCAATCCTCTCTGTCTCAGAGCAGGCCCTGTAACTTCGCTCGCGAGTAAGCTACAAGCAGGAACACGTTGGTAACCTCACGCTCGCGGATCAAACGCTCTAATTCTGACACCGATGTTAGCAAAAGGTCGGTAATACCCTCCTGCGCCTCTAGCTCACCGTAAGACTCTACCTCTGCGTAGAACAGTTCGACGTAGTCTGCACCCCAGACAGTATCCGGATACACGCGACCGAGCGGAACCAGACGAGAAGCAGTTGCCCCTATTTCTTCCTCAAGCTCCTTGCGGGCGCACTCCTCGCTGGATAAGCCTGGTATGCCGAAGCCCTGTATGACTTCCAGGTCCCAGGTGCGGAGTTCATGCCGGAAGTGGCGGATGAGAAGCACCTGTCCCTGGTAGAAGGGAAGCACGGCCACCCCAGGCGTACCCTGTTCGCCTCCCCAGCGGGTGCAGACGCCCAGCGAGCCATCTGGAAAGCGCACGGCGTCGCGGAGCAGTTGAACATACTGATCCTGATAGACAATGCCCACACATGCCCACTCAACGGGTAATCCCTGTGCCTGTAGTTTCTGCGCGGCCTGAGACTCCGTCTCCTGGATCTCTGCTTCATCCAGGAGGATGGTAAAGCTACCCCCGGGTGGATTCACGAATTGCTCAGGATGGGCCTTGGCAAAAGCAAAATAGTCCGCTAATGTACTCATGTCTCCACCTTTACTCTCATTTCTCCGGTCCTATCACTCATGCTGAACAAGGATTATACCTGCTTAGAGCAGGTCATGGAGCTTTGCTTGCGTGTAGGCCATAATAGTAAACGCTTCGGTGATCTGGCCCTCGCGGATCAGACGCTCAAGCTCTGATACCGTCACCAGCAGGACTTCGGTGATCCCTTCGTGGGCATTCAGCTCCTCGTAGGACGCAATTTCTGCGTAGAAGAGTTCAGTGCTCTCCAGATCGGAACCCAACAGGCCAAGCGAAACTAGACGTGAGACACTTGCCCCGATTTCTTTGGCCAACTCGCTGTGAGCATTATCCTCGGCGGAGAGGCCCTTCGTCCCGAATCCACGCGGGATTTCCAGGTGCCAGGTGCGCGTCGCATGACGGAAACGGCGGACGAGGAGCACTTGACCCTGATAGAAAGGAAGGACAATCGTCGTAGGCGCACCATCCGCGCCACCTACAAAGCGAATGTACGTTCCCAAAGCCCCGCCGGGAAAGCGCACAGCATCGCGCAGGATCATACCGTACTGATCCTGATAAACAATCCCGACTTGTGCCCACTCAGTTGGAAACCCCTTGGCTTCCAGCTTCTGCGCCACGGTCGCTTCAGCCTCCCGAATCTCGTCTTCCCCTAGCAGGATCACAAAGCCACCCTCGGGAGGATTCACGAATTGTTCGGGATGGGCCTTAGCAAAAGCAAAATAATCGGCTTGCGTGCTCATGCATCTCTCCTCACGTTTTAGCACAGTATACCTGAACTACTTTTTCAGCGCAAGAGAGTGTTGCACGAGGCTCTTTTGAACAAATCGGCGTCAGACACTTGCTCATATGAGTGGTGACACATAGTGATAGTTTTCATTGCGATAAAACTGGCTGATCCCATACCAAAGTCCCGCTCTTGGAGCCAGTGGCGAACTCAGAAGTGCTCGATTTTATCGCAAGAAGTATGTGTAATCAGGGTCTCCGGCAATTTCCAATGGTGCTTATGAAGACTGAGACTAGGAGCTGTGATTTGTGCTCAAAATGCATTCCAACTTCTCAGTCTTGATAAGCAAGAAGAAAGAATGCCTGACACCCTGTTTGAGATGTCTTTGGTTGGTATTTATGATATTCACTTGACGGAATGCATCTTTCGTTCAGTGAATTGGATCGATGAGGATGAAGAGCACTGTCATGATGGCCGCATGCGCTTCGTTTCAATCGCTCTCGCCTCTGCATCGCGTCCCATCGTGCGCAGCAGAACGACATAATTTCCTCGGATGATCTGTGCGTAAGGATGGTCTGGCCCCAACTGCTGCTCATAGATCGCCAGGGCGCGCTGGTACATCGGCTCGGCTTGCTCGTACTTGCCTTGCGCACGGTAGAGTTTGGCCAGGTTGTCAAGGCTTTGGGCTGTGTAAGGATGGTCTGGCCCCAACTGTTGCTTATAGATTGCCAGGGCGCGCTGGTACATCGGCTCAGCCTGCTCGTACTTGCCCTGCGCATAGTAGAGTCCGGCCAGGTTGTTGAGGCTGGTAGCTGTGTCAGGGTGCAGTGGCCCCAACTGCTGTTCATAGATCGCCAGGGCGCGCACGTACAACGGCTCGGCCTGCTCGTACTTACCTTGCGCATAGTAGAGTCCGGCCAGGTTCGATGCATTCCTTGCCGTGTCCAGGTGCTCTGCTCCCTTCTCCTGTGTACTCATCTGGTACGCTTGCTCTAAAAGCGGTTCGGCCTCACTATAGCGGGCACGCTCAGTCAAATACCACCCGGTCTGCTGCAGGACCACGGTAGCTTCCTGAAGATGGATCTCTTGGGAGTCCAGCAATGCGGCACAGGCTTGCGCATGCGCCAGAAGTCGTTCCCACTCTGGCCAACTCGCATGCTCCACCGGTGGAAGCGCGGCATGGACGGCTCGGATCGCTCGCTCCATCCAGCGCTGCCTGTCTGCTGCAGGCAGCGCATTGCGCACCACTTCCTGCACCAGCCGGTGCACTGAGAGCGTCTGCAGACTAGGATCACGCCCGATCAATGAATACGCCCGTAGCGCTTCTATGGCTTGCCCGAGCAGGAAGGCATCAGCAGCAGCCGGCCCAAGCACTGGTTCCAGGTGCTCCGCTCCCTGCGTCAGGATCTCCTCGGGGATAGCATCGGGCGCGAGATAGGCGCAAAGCCGCAAGAGGTCAGCGGCCGAAGGATTCATTGCTTCCACGCGCGCAAAGGAGAGGGACCAGGTGCTGGCCACCGGTTCGGGATGATCGGTTCCCTGTGCACGACGTTGCGCGAGCAAGGCCATTCGGTGTTGCTGGTAGATCTGCTGGTAGGCAGCGAGCGCCGTGCCCGTCGCTTCCAGGTAGGCTCCGGCCTGATCGAGCGCGAGCGGCAGCCCTCCCAGTTCCTGGCTCACCTGGATGGCCAGGTCACGCTGCTGGGGTGAGACGCGCTCCAGGGTGGCATCGGGCGCTATGAGGGAGGCACGTCGCAGCAAGAATAGCGCTCCTTGCTCTGGAGCGAGCGTGTCCACTTCGAGATGGCTTGCCAGGTGCCCGACAACAGAGGCGCGCGTGGTCAAGAGGAGATGGCCTCCCAGAGCAGGTGGTAAGGACGCGGGCACCAGAGAGAGGTCATCGGCATTATCTAGAATGAGCAACCACCCGCTATGTCGTTGCAACCAGACTTTGACCGCTTGTACCGTGATCTCCTGCTCTTGCGCCTCTAGTTCTGGCAGGTTGAGTAGAGAGGCCAGAGTGACATATGAGCTTGTCAAAGCCTCGGCACTCTCAGCGCGTGCCCACAGCACGACCTGGTAGTCCTGATGAAAGCGGTAGGCATATTCTACAGCGATCTGCGTTTTGCCGATGCCGCCCAGGCCAGTGATGGCTTGTGGTTGTGAGAGGGCGGTAGCCTGGCCTGCCTGCAACTGTGTCCGTAAGCGGGTGAGGATCTCGTCACGCCCGATGAAAAATGAGTTGCGTGGGTAGGGGACATTCCAGACGAGTGGTAAGGCAGCACGAGGGGCAGAAGCCTGGAGCGAGGAGAGATCTTCAATCACGCGGCGAATGCCTGCGGCTACATTCGTGAAGGCTTCATCCCGATTGCTCCATTTGGTGATTGGTTTGGCACCGATTGGGAGTGCTTGGAGGTGTGCAAAGGGAGCACCTTTCCAGTCCACTGGTCGCAGCAGAATGGGGATGACGCGGGCTTCGTTGGCCTGGTGGCGTTCGAGCGCTCGCTGCATCTCGAGGCCATAGCAGTAGTCGGAGGCCAGGAAGTCGGCGCTGATGAGCAACAGAATCACCGAAGCACGCTCCAGATGCTCGTCGATGGCCTGTGCCCAGTCGGTGCCAGGGAGAATATGCCGATCATGCCATGCTGTGATCAATCCTTGCCGATGCAGGAGGCTCAGGTGCTTCTCCAACTCGTTGCGCCATGACGCATCCTTATGGGCATAGGAATAGAAGACCTCAACCGGGGTAGACGAATCTGGCATTCATCAGTCTCCTCTGCTGCTCCTACAATTGGGAGTGTATGCGGCATGCCTCAAGTATAGCGTACTGTTGGAAGAAGGGCAATACTGGGCGGTAGAAGGAAAACTGGGGTATCCTCCTCTGTTCACCAATACATCGCTCGACAGAAGACGCCTTTCCTCTCGTGAATCGGACAAACACCTCCTGTAGAACTGCCTAGAACGGCTTATTCTCCTCGCACATGTACGAGACGAAAGGTGAAATACAGCAGATCAGGAAATCCTATCTCGATCTCCGAGCGTGCCAACAAGCGGGTAAGATGACAGTTCACTCCTCGCTCAGCGAGGAAAAAGCTCTTATGAGCCAGACAACAAGCGAACATAATCGGTTATGGGGAAAAAGAGCGTCAACAAGTGCGCGCCAGGCGAAAGCAGTGTACACAACGCCGCTTATGTTGGTGAGGGTGCCTCTTGTCTCTGCCCAAAATATAGTTTCTCGCCTGTTTTCTTGGCTAACGGAGAGGTAATAGTTGGAAGAGATTCTGGAAAAACTCTACAAGAACAGGTGAAATTGACACGTCAATGACACGTTTACGAAGATATAGTGTAGAGTTTTGAGAAAAGAGGCAGGCTTCTCAAGAAACCACCGTTTCCTAAGACATTCAATTGCCTGAAGATTGGTGAATATAATCCAGCATTATAGGAAGCAGGGTGAGAAAGAACCTGCTTCGCACATGGTTTTGTTGCTGGCAGAAGGAGCGGTTCAGATCAACCAGCCTTTTGCTTGGCAGGATTGTCTCCTCTTACCTCTTGCACCAGATGGCTCATCTGTTGAATAGAGGAAGAGTT
>WNGK01007324.1_pt1 | contig 12086 bp, 13 predicted proteins | sample 5400601 | NCBI WGS metagenome assembly WNGK01 (sample SAMN13153376, study PRJNA577476) | soil metagenome | isolation source: 60 cm soil or saprolite under Garry oak tree replicate 1 | place: USA:California | collected 2016-06-15
GCAAGCTGGGCGCGGCCAACCGCACCGAGGCCGTCGCCCGGGCACGGGACCTGGGCCTGATCCCCTAGCGCCGGTCCCGGCGGCACCCGGGTACCACAGTCGCCGCCGCGAAGATTCCACCCGGCAGGTACACCTTCGGCTGACGCCCTCGGCGGCGCCGGCTCGTAGCGTCCCTCACAGAACCTGGCCTCTACCAGTAGGCCGCCAAACGAGCGGCGCGGAAAACCGCAGTACCCCCGGAGGATCGTTATGCCTGGAAATGAGATAGCGGGCGCGGCGGCGCTGGTCACCGGCGCCAGCCGCGGCTTCGGCAGTGGCATCGCTACCGCGCTGTCCAAGGCCGGCGCGAACGTCGTCGGCGTCGCCCGCGACCGCGGCCCGCTGGAAGAGTTGCACGCCCAACTCGGCGAATCCTTCACCGCGGTGCCCGCCGACGCGGCCGACCCGGTCGTGGCCGGGCAGCTCATCGACGCCTACCGTCCGGCCATCCTGGTGCTCAACGCCGGCGCCACCCCGCTACCGCGGCCAATCCAGCACCACACGTGGCAGACGTTCAGCCGCAACTGGGACGTCGACGTAGCCCACGTGTTCCACTGGGTGCGCGAGGCGCTGCTCGCTCCGCTCGCCCCCGGAAGCGTCGTGATCACACTGTCCAGCGGAGCGGCGCTGCGCGGCTCGCCGCTGTCGGGCGGCTACGCCGGGGCCAAGGCCGCCATCAGGTTCCTCACCGCCTACGCCGCCGAGGAATCGCAGCGGGCGGCGCTCGGCATCAGGTTCGTCTCGGTGCTGCCGCAGCTCACCCCGGCGACCGCGCTGGGCGCGGTGTTCGTCGCCGCCTACGCCGCCCGGCAAGGCGGAGACGCCGCCCCCAGAACCGGCGGCCCGGCGCTCACCCCCGAGCAGGCTGGCCAGGCGATCGTCGATCTCACCAGTCCCGGCTGGGACCAGGATGCCTACCTGCTCACCGCCGCGGGCCTTCGCCCGCTGCCCTGACATCCCGCTCAGCACCGCAGAATCGGAGGAACAGACATGACAATGGCAGGCAAATCAGTGCTGGTGACCGGGGCCAACCGCGGCATCGGGCAGGCGCTGGTCGAAGAGGCGCTCGGCAGAAGCGCCGGGCGGGTGTATGCCGGCACGCGCCAGCCGCTGGCCCACCCGGATGGGCGCGTCACGCCGCTGGCCCTGGATGTGACCAGCGCGGCGCAGATTCAGGCGGCCGCCGGTCAGGTCGAATCGCTCGATGTCCTGATCAACAACGCCGGCATATGGCTTTTCGATGACTTGAGCGATCGTGCCGCGCTGGAACGGCACCTGGCAGTCAACTTCTTCGGCACCTACGCCGTGACCCAGGCCTTCCTGCCGCTGCTCACCCGTTCCAAGGGGACGATCGTCAACAATGTGTCGCTGATGGCCCTCGCCGCCTTGCCGCTCACCCCGGCCTACTCGATCTCCAAGGCGGCCGCATTCTCTCTGACGCAATCGCTGCGCGCCCTGCTGGCCGGGCGGGGCGTGCGAGTGCACGCCGTCCTGACCGGCCCCGTCGACACCGACATGACCCGGGGCTTCGACATCCCCAAGGCCTCTGCGGAGTCGGTCGCGCGAGCCATCTTTGACGGTGTGGAGAACGGGGAGGAGGACATCTTCCCCGATCCCACGTCGGCATCGCTGGCCGACGGCTGGCGCGACGGGGTGGCCAAGGCATTCGAACGCCAGAACGCGGCCTTCGTCCAGCCCCAGCCCGCCGCGACATAGCAGGAGAGGAGAAGAGAAAAGGAGAGAAACGATGACCAGTCACAAGACCGGGACACGGGAGGAGTGGCTCGCCGCCCGGCTGCAGCTGCTCCAGGCCGAGAAGGAGCTGACCCGGCGCAGCGACGAACTGGCCCGGCGGCGCCAGGAGCTGCCCTGGTACCGGATCGACAAGGACTACCGGTTCGACACCGACCAGGGCCCGGCGTCGCTGGGCGATCTGTTCGGCGGGCGGTCGCAGCTGCTGGTCTATCACTTCATGTTCGGGCCCGGCTACACCGCTGGGTGCCCGACCTGCTCGTCGATCGCCGACGGGTTCAGCGGCTCGGTCGTCCACCTCGCCTATCACGACGTCACGCTGTGCGCGGTGTCGCGGGCCCCGCTGGCGAAGATCCAGGCCTACAAGCAGCGGATGGGCTGGAGCTTCCCCTGGGCGTCGTCGTCCGGCAGCGACTTCAACTACGACTTCCGCGTGTCCCACACCAGCCAGGAATGGCAGGCCGGGGCAGTGCAGTACAACTTCCGCGCGATGGACTTCCGGCCGCCGGCCGGCCAGGAGAGTTCCCGGGACGCCTGGAGTGAGTCGATCTTCGGCACGGACTGGGAGACCTACCGGCGCGAAGGGCCCGGCATGAGCGCGTTCGCGCTCGAGGACGGCGCCGTCTACCACACCTACTCCGCCTACGAGCGCGGGATCGACGTGCTGTGGGGGATGTACGCGTGGCTGGACCGCGCGCCACGCGGCCGCAACGAGACCGGTATCTGGTGGCGCCGCCACGACGAGTACGACCGCCAGTGACGCATGCCGGCCCAGGCGCCACCGGGCCCACGGCCGCGTGCGCCGACCCGCCCGGGCCGGACGCCGCTGCACGCAGCCCGGCCCAGCGGCCGGGACCGGCCGGCGGCCAAACCTGGACACGCACGGAGGAAGACGAGCATGAGTGACCGGCCGAGCGGGGCCAGCGACTATAACACCAAGATCATTGAGGAGTTCCGGGCGAACGAGGGACGCGTCGGCGGGCCATGGGCGGGCGCCGCGCTTATACTCATCCACCACATCGGCGCCAAGTCCGGGACCGAGCGCGTCTCGCCGGTGGGCTACTTCCCGCAAGGAGAAGGCCGCTTCGCCATCGTGGCCTCCAATGGAGGATCGCTAGCCCACCCAGACTGGTACTACAACCTCAAGGCCCACCCCAGGATCACCGTCGAGGTGGGTACCCAGACGTTCACGGTATTGGCGGAGGAGCTGGGCCGTGCCGCCCACGCCGAACTGTGGCCGAAGCTGGTCGCGGAGACTCCTGCCCTCGGCGAATTCCAGGCCAAGACCACGCGGCAGATTCCGGTGGTCATGCTGACCCGCCAGAACTGACCTGTAATGATCACCTGGAGGGCAGAAATGAAGCTCACGATCATCGCCCCGACCGGCGGCGTCGGCCGGCAACTCCTCGCCCAGGCCCTCGACGCCCACCATGATGTCACGGCCGTGGCCCGCAACCCCGCCAAGCTCCCGCCCGACGTGCTTGCCACCAGGGACGCCCGCGTCGTCACCAGTGACCTGGCCGACCCAGACCCGCAGGTCCTGGAGACCGCGGTCGCTGGGGCCGACGCGGTCTTGTCGGCCCTCGGACCGCACAACAACTCCGACGCCGGAATTGCCGCATCCGGCACCCGGGCGATCATCACCGCAGTGCGGGCGGCCGGGGTGCGCCGGATCGTCGCGATCAGCGCCTCCCCCGTCAGCACCACACCCTCGCCGGGCCGCCCAGACCCACCCCGCCACGACCCCGGCGACGGATTCATCATGCGCCATCTCGGGGTGAGAATCGCCAAGGCGCTGTTCGGCAAGGTCTACAACGACCTCGCGCGGATGGAAGACGTGCTGCGCGAGTCCGGCCTGGACTGGACCATCCTGCGGCCACCCCAGCTCACCGGCAAACCGCTCACCGGCACCTACCGCACCGCCGTCGGGCGCAACCCCCACGGCGGCCGGTCCGTCTCCCGCGCTGACCTCGCCCACTGCATGCTCGCCGTGCTGGACCAGCCCGAAACCATCGGCCAGGTCATCGGCATCGCCAACTAGCGGGTATTCCAGCCGCGTTTCGTCCTACCGGTGAAAGGAGACATCATGACAACATTGATCCTGGTCACGGGCGGTACCGGCACGCTCAGCCGGCCCGTGGCGCAGCGGCTGCGCGACGCCGGCGCGACGCCGGTCCGCGGCCCCCCGGGCCGTCCCGGCCACATGGCCGGGCCGGCGCACGCGGGTCAGTCGGCGGCGGCTACCGAGGGCTCGCGTTGCAGGGAAGCCGCGACGGCGCGGGCGATTTCGGTGCGCCGGATGAGCAGGAAGGTGACCGGGACGGCGGCTAGCGCGGTGAGCCCGGTGACCCAGAACGCCCACTGGAACCCGCCGGTGAGCGCGGTGGCCGCGGCGTGGCCCTGGCTGAGCAGCAGGCGGGAGTGGGTCGCCGCCACGGTGGAGGCGACGGCGACCCCGATCGCCCCGCCGATCTGCTGGGAGGTATTGAGCAGCCCGGAGGCGATCCCGGCGTCGTGTTCGGTGACGCCGGCCAGGGCGCCTATCGACGTCGTGATGAACGCGAAGATGGCGCCGCCGGCCACGAACAACGGGCCGGCGAGGTTGGCCCAGTAGTGCCCGTGCGCGGGCACCTGGGTCGCCCACAAGATCCCGGCTCCGACCAGGGTCATCCCGGCCGCCATGACCAGCTTGGCCGAGACGCGGGTGACGAGGATCTGGGCCGGGCCGGCCAGCGCGAGCGCGGTGAGCGACGTCGCCAGCCAGGCGACCCCGGTCTTCAGGGCGGAGTACCCGAGCACCTGCTGCATGTACAGGGTGCCGGTGAAGAAGAAGCTGAAGAAGCTGGCCCCGAGCAAGAAGCTGACCGCGTTCGACCCGGCGAGGGTCTTCAGCCGGAACAGGCGCAGCGGCAGCAGCGGTGCCTCGGCCCGGGTCTCGATGACCAGGAAGCCGGCCAGCATGGCCGCCGACGCCGCGAGCAGCGCCAGCGTCCGGACGTCCGTCCACCCCACGGTAGGTGCCTGCGAGATCGCGTAGACCAGCATCACGAGGGCGCCGGTCACGGTGATGGCGCCGAGCGGGTCGTAGCGCCGGCGGGCGCCGTGCAGTCTGCTTTCCGGCACGACGGGCCGGGCCAGCAGCAGGGTGGCCGCGCCGATCGGGACGTTGAGGTAGAAGATGTACTGCCAGCCGGCGTACCGGGTGAGCACGCCGCCGGCCAGCAGGCCGGCGGTGGCCGCGGTGGCGCCGATGCCGCCCCAGGCGCTGAGCGCCTTGTTGCGCTCGGCGCCCTCGCGGAACATGTTCATCACGATGGACAGCGCGGCGGGCAGCACCACGGCGGCGCCCAGGCCCTGGATGCCGCGCATGATGATCAGGAACGTGTCGGTGGTGGCCAGCGCGCAGGCCAGCGAGGCCGCGGTGAAGATGGCCAGCCCGGCGACGAACAGGCGCCTGCGGCCGAGCAGGTCGGCGGCCCGGCCCCCGAGCAGGAGGAACCCGCCGAACGTCAGGGCGTAGGCGGTGACCACCCACTGCAGGTCCGTCTCAGGGAAGTGCAGCTTGCGGCCGATGGTCGGCAGCGCGACGTTGGTGATCGTCAGGTCCACGATCGTCATGAAGTACGCGACGGCGAGCAGCGAGAAGGCCCGCCAGCGGCGCACTTCGCCGGGTATGGCGGCCTCCTCCTGCCTGGCGTCGTTCCTGCGGTCGAGTGAGGTCATGCTTTTCTCCGATGCTCGGTGGTCGGGTCCTCACTCGTTCAGACACCGCCGGCGGCCAGAACGGAACGGACCGCCGCGGCGGTCTTTTTCCAGCGCGGCTGGTGTCCTAACCAGTGAGAGGCGCGATGGAAAGGCGGAGGCGAGGATGCGATGGTGACCGAAGGCACGCTCGCCCGCGCCCGCGCGGGCGACGAGCAGGCGTTCCGCGAGCTCACCGACCCCTACCGGGCCGAGCTGCTGGCGCACTGCTACCAGATCCTCGGCTCGGTGGCCGACGCCGAGGACATGCTGCAGGAGACCCTGCTGGCGGCCTGGCGCGGCCTGAACGGCTTCGAGGGCCGGTCCTCGCTGCGGTCCTGGCTGCACCGCATCGCCGTCAACGGCTGCCTGAACGCGCTGCGCGACCGCAGCCGCCGCCCACGGGAGGTACCGCTGATGCCCGAGCTCCCCCAGCCCACACATATGGCCGACCCGGTCTGGGTCGACCCCTACCCCGACGTGCTGCTCGACGGCCTGCCCGACGCCGCGCCCGGGCCGGAGGCGCGCTACGACGCCAAGGAGGCCGTCGAGCTGGCGTTCGTCACCGCCTTGCAGCACCTGCCGCCGCGCCAGCGCGCCGTCCTGGTGCTCCGCGACGTGCTCGGCTACCCGGCGGCTGAAGCAGCCGGCATGCTGGGCGGCACCAAAGCCTCGGTCAAGGGCGCCCTGCAGCGCGCCCGGGCCGCGCTGCAGGCCCGGCTCCCCGCCGGCCGCGACCGCGCCCCGCTGCCAGGCTCCCCCCGCGAGCGCCAGCTGGCGGGCCGCTTCGCCGCCGCCGTCGAAGACGGCGACATCGGCGCCGTGCTCGCCCTGCTCACCAGCGACGCCTGGCTCACCATGCCACCCGAACCGTGGGAGTACCGGGGCCAGGCGGCCATCGCCGCCTTCTTGCGCCACCGGGCCGCCCTGCGCGGCGCCCCGCTGCGCCTGGTGCCCACCCGGGCCAACACCCAGCCCGCCTTCGGCTGCTACCTCCCCTGCGCCCAGGCGCCGATCGCCCGGCCCTACGGGATGATCGTCCTCACCCTCACCGGTGACCAGATCAGCGCCATCACCTGGTTCTCCGACAGCAGCGTCTTCCCCCACTTCGGGCTCCCCCGCGCACTGCCCCAATAGCGCTGGCTTCGGGCAGATAAGACAGGCACCCCCGCCGGGACTCCAAAGGAGAGACCACCCGCATGAGCGACGGCACCCGGCCACGTGACGGTCACCCACCCGGCATCCCGGCACCGGGCCCATCACACCCCAGGCGATCACAACCCGAACGGGCTGGGCTCAGCGGCGGCTGGTCCCAGCCAGCCCGCACCCTCCGGCCGGGCAACGGCGGCGACGGTCACCGCGTACGCCGCTGCGAGCGCCGCGTTCAGCCACGCGCTGGTGAGCGCCTACTGGGCCCTGGGCGGGCATCGCCTGATCAGCACCGCCGGCGGATACGCTGCGCAGGTTGCCCACCAGAAAGAGGCGACACCAGTGCTGCTGGCCCTGGCGGCGGCGGTGGCGAAGGCGGCCGGCGGCTTGCCCGCCCTGGCGCTGGCCCGGCCCTGGGGGCGGGTCATCCCACGCGCATGGCTGCGGGCGGTCTCGGCCGCGGCCAGCGTGCTGCTGATTGGTTACGGCGGGCTGAACGTCCGCCTCCCTTGTCCTGTCCAATGCTCTGCACCCCGGGGCGCGCAGTCCTCGATCCCCCTCTGGGTCGGCGGCAACAGCGCGGCAGCGATCGGGCGATCCATCAAGTTCGGCGCCGCCTGGCACCCGCTGCGTGTCACCCTGCCTTTTGCGGGCTGCGGTGACCAGCCATACGCTGACCGCGCTCGCGCCACGCATCGCGCTGCGGCTGGCCAGCTCACCGGTCGGCGACACTGGGCGCCTTGCCGGCAACGGCAGCCTCGAGCAGACCCTCGACGATCTCGGCGAGGTCCGGCGGCTCAGCGCCGACACCGTCGTGCTCGACCCCTACCACAGCGATCCGGAGAAGACCCGCCGGCCCGACCTGGCCTGGCGCGCGCTCACCACCGTGGCCACCCGCTGGAGGACAGCTTCATGATCACCCCCGCCGACCAGACCCTGCTGCGGCGCGCGATCGCCATCGCCGCCCACGCCATCACCCTGGGCGACGCGCCCTACGGCTCACTGCTGGCCGACGCCGACGGCGCGATCCTCATCGAGGCCCACAACACGGTGCGGCGCGACAACGACATCAGCGCCCACCCGGAACTAAAGCTCGCACGCTGGGCGGCCCGCGAGCTCAAGCCCGAGGCGGCCGCGCGGACCACGATGTACACCAGCTGCCAGCCCTGCGGAATGTGCACCGGCGGCATCGCGCGCTCCGGGCTCGGGCGGGTCGTGCACGCGCTGTCCACCCAGCAGTTCACCTTGCTCAGCCCGGAACCGGACTGGCCATCGGTAACGCAGGAAGGACCAGCGCTGTTCGAGGAGGCGCGGGTTCCGATTGAGGAGTACTACCGGCTGTGAGCGGATTCTATGTGGCTTTCCGGCTTGCGGGCCGAACAAGCCTGGGGAGGTGATATTCAGCATGGTGCGCGCGGCGAGCTTGTGAATTTCGAGCGCATGCCCTCGAAGTGCCGAGGAACGGTTCCGGGCTCTAGGACCTGGCAGATCTCCTTCGCACGAAGCGGCTGCCCGTTCAGATTAACCGTTCGGAGTCACGGATATGCTTACCAAGCCATCCGGGACTACCGTCCATATCGGCGGTTCGTGATCGAAATTCGGGTCACGGTTGGTTACGGCGCTGGGGGCTTGCCGCTCTGGCTGCCTAGGCTCCGCCTGGCCTCCATGATTCGGCCAGGCGGAGTCTGCTTCAGAGCGGTCAGCTGCTTATCGGGCGGCACCAGCGAGGTAGGCGGCGACGATGTAAGTGGCGTGCCGGTCGAGGCTGCCGCGGGCACGGTCGTATCTCATAGTTGTCCGGGGATCAGCATGCGAGGCGGCTTCCTGCACGTCGCGGAGCGGGACCCCCGCGTCGAGGGCGGCGGTGATGATGAACGCATGCCGCAGCGTGTGCGGCCCGACTGGCTTGGTGATCCCAGCGCGGCGGGCGACCCGGCGAACGACCCGGGCGGCGCCGTGCCGGTCCAGCCGCTGCCGGTCGCGGCCAAGGAAGATGGCGCCGTCCACCCGCTCACCGACGGCTAGGTCGATCGCCCGCGCGGTGCGGGGTGCGAGCGGAATGGTGACGACCTTGCCGCCCTTGCGGGTGATGACAAGCGTCCGGTGTCCGCGCTCGACGCCCAAGTTCTCGATGTTGGCGCCGGTGGCTTCGGAGACCCGCAGCCCGTTGAGCGCCAGGAAGGAAACCAGTGCGTGCTCGCCGGGCGGGCCCAGCCCGGCGGCAACCAGCAAGGCGCCAGCTCGTTACGGTCTAGCCCGGTGGCGTGCGACTCGTAATCCAGCCGGGGACGGCGGACGTGCGCGGCCGGTGAGTGATCGAGCAGTTCTTCCTCCACCGCGTACCGGTAGAACCCCGCGATGGTGCACAGCCGACGGGTGATGGTGGCCCGCGCCCGGCCGCAGGTCTCCAGGTCGCGGGCGAAGCATTCGATGTCGGCGCGGCGGGCCTTGAACAGGCGCAGGTGGTGCTGGTGGCACCAGCTGGCGTACTGGCGCAGGTCCAGCTCGTACGCTTCGCGGGTCAGACCGCTGTAGCCGGCCAAAAATCCCGCCAGTGCCAGCCGCTCGGTGTTGGTGAACACCGGCGCAACCGGGACAAGGGCAGCAGGCGAGGTCGTGGTGGTCATCGGGCACCTCCCGGGTCGGGCTGGGACCTGGGAGGCGTGGCCTGCCAAGGCCCCAGCGACGATGATTCACCTGACCGTCAGCCCGGGCCGGTGGTCACGCAATGTCAGGAGCTTTCCCCACATCGGCGCAGCACACGGGCCCCGGGAGCACTCCCTGCCGAATAGGAAAGCCTACTGAAGCAATAGGTATATATGAGCCCGGGCGCGCAGATCATCCGTCCGGGCGTGGGTGGAATGGCGAAAGGTGGTGCCCGGTGAGCGTCGAGGCGATCTCCTGGGCACCCATCCCGGCATCACGTCGCCCGGCTGACACGGCGCGAGCACGCTGACGGGGCGGCGGCCTTCGGGGCCAGCCGCCCCGCCTCTTTGCCGGTCAGGACGCGAGCGTGACCGTCCCGGATAGCGCGATTCTGGTGGAGCCGCCCTGGAGGTTGCCGGAGGCGCTGCCGCCGACCGGCCCTTCCCCGGAGACAGTGCCGCTGAGGGTGCCGGTCGCGCCTTGGAAGATGCCTGTGCCCCCAACAATGGTGTCGCTCAATGGGACGTCGATGAATGGCTTGAACACCTGCCCGTTGGATGGGCGGCAGTAGGGTCCAGGTGGGCCAGGACACGTGCCGTCGCCGAGGGCTCTCTCGTCGATGACGAGCGTGCCGTTGGATAGGTAAACGGTCCGGAGGTCGCAGGTGCCACCGCAGCCTGCCCCGAACGCGATTGTCTCCGTTGCAGGTCCGTAGGGATCGACCGTGCCAGTTCCGCAGACGCCATTTGCGACCGTGCAGTTCGGGTTGATGGCCGGTTCGGTGAAGCTCATCTGGACCTGCACGTCGGTAGACGCGAGTGCGGGAGACGCGAGTGCCGTGAGCGCCGCCGCTGCGGCTACCAGCGTCAGAACGATTCGACGCATCGGATTCTCCTTTCTAGGCGCGCTGTTGGCAGCGCAGCTCATCACTGATCAGACACCGACGCTAGAGACGCGGAAGGGCAGGAGATAGCGGGCGTCCCCTCGTCTTAGGGCAGGGCTAGCCCGGCAAATGCCGGCCTGCTGTTAGGGCTAACCCTTAGGGCTCAGGAGCGGAGGAAGGCCAGTACCGCTAGGACGCGGCGGTGGTAGTCCGGGGTGTCGTCCAGGCCGAGTTTGGCCATGATGCGGCCGACGTGGGCCTCGACGGTCTTGGGGCTGAGCACCAGGATCTCGGCGATGCCGTGATTGGACCGGCCCTCCGCGATGAGGGTGAGTACTTCGCGTTCGCGTTCGGTCAGCTCGTCGAGAGGCCCCCGGTGGCGGGGCCGTTTGATCAGGCGGGCCACGATCGTGGGGTCGAGCACGCACTCGCCTTCAGCGATGCGCCAGATCGCGTCCGTGAGTGCCCCGATGTCCGAGACGCGTTCTTTGAGCAGATAGCCCCGCGCCTCCGGATGCTGCTCCAGCAGACGGGTGGCATACCGCGACTCCAGGTACTGGGACAGGACCAGCACCCCGACGTCAGGGTGAGAGCTGCGGATCTGCTCCGCCGCGACCAGGCCCTCATCGGTATGGGTGGGCGGCATCTTGATGTCGATGATCGCCACGTCCGGATGTTCGTGGGCCACGATCTGGAGCAGTTTCCGCGCATCACCGGCCTTGCCGATGACCTGCACGCCAGCGTCTTCGAGGAGGCGGGCGGTTCCCTCCCGGATCAGCATGGCGTCGTCGGCGATTACGACCCGCATGGCATCTCCGCTCGTATGGTGACCCCACCGCCGGGGATGTGCCCGACGTGGAGCTGGCCGTCCAGCGCACCAATCCGGTCGGTCAGGTCGGTGAGCATGGCTTCCAGCTCGCGATCCGGCCTGCCTGCCCCGTTCTCGGTGACCTCGACCACAAGCCGGCCGCCGTAGTGCCGGACATCCAGTGTCATGCTGGTCGCTGCGGCCAGCGTAGCCATGTAGCCGGTGGTTTCTGCGATGAGGAAGTAGGCGGCGGTCTCCACGGGGCCCGGGAGTCGCTCCTGCGGCATGTGAATGATGGTGAGGGGAGCGGGGGTGTGCTCCGCGAGTGCCTCCACGGCCGCGGCCAGCCCGTCATCCGTCAGGGTCGCGGGGTAGATCCCGTGCGCCAGCTCGCGGAGCTCGCTGATGGCGGCCCGGAGTCGCTCGTCTGCCCGGTTGAGCAGTGCTGTGAGGTTCGGGTCGGCACGGGCGCCGGGCTGGGCGCGGGCCAGGCGTAGCGCCAACGAGAGGCCGACGAGGCGTTGCTGGGCGCCATCGTGCAGGTCGCGTTCGAGCCGCCGCCGTTCCCGGCTCCACCGCTGTGCCGGTGGCATCGACCAGCCGCCCGGGATCGCCCAGAGGATAGGCCACTTCCAGGTCCGGGTCGCCCAGCGACCGGGCCAGCATCTCGCGCAGCCCTCCGGGGAGAGGTGATTCCCCCAGTTCGACCACCAGCGCGGCCATCGCAGACCGGGCCCGCCGCCCCAGCAGCCACGACCATGCCACGCCCAGACCGATCACGCACAGCGCAGCAGCCTGGGCCAGCCACAGGCGGTACTCGAACTGGTCGGTGCCGAGCAGGCCGCGTGGCAGGCTGTGGGCGAAGTCGGACCAGGCCAGCAGTAGGTACGCGGTCCCGCCCACGAGGACCGGGGCGGCCACCCGGCGCAGCGGGGCGCCCGGCCGCGCGAGCCGCCACACGCACAGCGCAGCGATCGCGATCGTCCATACGAGCCCCGCCCGGATGCCCCACCGGTTCAGCGACTCGAACAGGCCCGGCCGGCCATCGGCGAGCAGCAAGTTCGGCGG
>WNGK01010705.1_pt1 | contig 12086 bp, 7 predicted proteins | sample 5400601 | NCBI WGS metagenome assembly WNGK01 (sample SAMN13153376, study PRJNA577476) | soil metagenome | isolation source: 60 cm soil or saprolite under Garry oak tree replicate 1 | place: USA:California | collected 2016-06-15
TTACCCGTGGCTTATTCATCGGCTCACCTATCGCAGACCCGGCCAGCACAACATCCATGTCCGCGGCTATAAGGAACAGGGCAACATCAACACGCCGTTGGAGCTTGCCATCCAGAATCACACCGATCGCTTCAGCCTCGCCATCGACGCCATCGATCGAATACCGCGATTCCATGTGACCGGCGCCGGCGCGCGCGAGGAGCTGGTTAACCAACGCATAGCGTGTCAAGAACACGCCTATCGGTTCGGCATCGATCGAAGCGAAATCACGGATTGGAAGTGGCCCTATTAAAATCTGGTCTTGTATGAAGACACCAAAAAATCAAGCGATGCCGAACTCGGAAATCGGTAAACTGGAGACAATAGGAATCTGCTATGCAAACTGACACTAAGAAAGGAATGACTTTGGTGGAAACACAAACAGAGAGCAGGGTCATTTCCGCAAAACCAACAGGGTCCAACGAGCTATCGAAACTCATTGAGCAGTACGGTTGCGGCCCGGTGCAGTTCACGGGAACCAACGACGCGCTTTATGACCGCCACCTCGTCTTCGACAACGTTATGGATGCTGCGGCGATCGGCGCCCGGGAACGTTTTGAAGCCCTCGCCCACTCCGTGCGTGATGTCCTGTCGCAACGATGGATTCGAACAGAGGAAACCTATGATCGCAAGGACCCCAAGCGTGTGTACTACCTTTCGATGGAATTCCTCATCGGCCGTTCGCTAGCTAACAACGTTACGAACCTTCTTCTTGATAACGTTATCAAAAAGGACCTCCAAGAGAAGAAGGTCGATTGGTACGAGTTACTGGAGCAGGAGCCCGACGCTGGATTGGGCAATGGAGGGCTTGGGCGCCTGGCGGCATGTTTTCTCGATTCGATGGCTACGGTGGAAATTCCGGCAATGGGTTATGGGCTCCGCTATCAATACGGTATGTTCAAGCAAACCATCCAGGACGGCTGGCAACACGAGGTTCCAGACAATTGGCTGCGTCGTCCTGATCCTTGGGAAGTCTGTCGTCAAAACGAGACGGTAGAGGTGCCACTCAACTGCTCGTTCAAGCTAAGTGGCGGAAGTTTACGCGCTGTCCTCGGTCAGCCATCCAGTCTGATCGGTGTCCCGTTCGATCGGCCCGTAGTTGGTTATGGCGGCAAGACTGTCAATACCCTTCGTCTCTGGGAAGCAGCGGCATCCGATTATTTTGATTTTCAAGAATTCAGCAGCGGTGATTTCGTCGGCGCACTAGCGGAAACACTCCAGGCCGAATCGCTGACTCGGGTGCTATACCCCGACGACCACACGGCCAAGGGACAGGGACTGCGCTTTGTGCAGGAGTATTTTCTCGTCTCCAGTTCACTGGCGGACCTTGTTCGTCGTTTCCGCAAGACCAACTCAGACTGGGACACACTACCCGACAAAGTTGCTATTCAGCTAAACGATACGCACCCGACGATGGCAGTGCCGGAGTTGATGCGAATTCTGCTCGATGAAGCGCATCTCGGCTGGGACGAGGCTTGGGACCTTACTCAAAGGACTTTGGCCTACACTAATCACACGCTACTGCCAGAAGCTCTTGAGAAATGGCCGCTCGTCTGGTTTGAGCGCATGCTGCCACGTCACCTGGAGATCATCTATGAAATCAATCGCCGCCTGATTGACGACGTCCGAAGACGCTTTCCCAAAGATGAGGGACGTGTTGAGCGGGTAAGCCTTGTAGAAGAGGGTGCCGAGCGCAAGATTCGAATGGCCAACCTTGCCATCGTCGGCTCACATAGCACGAATGGTGTCGCGGCTATCCATTCCCAGTTGCTTCGCACCATCACGGTCAAGGACCTGGCCGAATTGTTTCCTCAGCGTTTCAGCAACAAAACTAATGGGGTTACGCCACGCCGCTGGCTGCTGATGTCAAATCCTGCGCTTTCGCAAACGATTACGGACGCCATCGGCGACGAGTGGGTGACCGATCTCAGCCAGTTGAGAAGGCTCAAACCACTCGCCGGCGACCAGGCGTTCCGTCAGACTTTTCTAAAGGCTAAACGCGAAGCCAAACTGTCTTTTGTTGATTGGCTCAAGCAGACTACGGGGGAAAAGGTAGATCCCGACAGTATCTTCGATTGTCAGATCAAACGCATACATGAATACAAGCGACAACTGCTGAACGCGCTTCGGATCGTAGTGCTTTATGATCGGCTGCGTAAGAACCCGAATTCTGAGGTAACGCCGCGAACTTTCTTCTTCGCCGGCAAGGCGGCACCCGCTTATCAGCTGGCCAAGGTAATCATCAAGTTCATCAACAATCTCGCCAGTATTATCGACGAGGATCCGATCGTCCGGGGACGGCTGAAGGTTCTATTCCTGCCTGACTACTGTGTCTCGATGGCAGAGCGGCTGATTCCTGCGGCTGATGTCTCTAATCAGATTTCGACAGCCGGTTACGAAGCCAGTGGCACCAGTAACATGAAGTTCATGATGAACGGGGCGTTGACCATCGGCACCCGCGATGGGGCGACCATTGAGATGGCAGAAGAAGCAGGTGAAGAAAATTTCTTTCTATTCGGCCTGACAGCTAAACAGGTAGCAGAGAGCCGTAGCTGGTACAAGCCCCAGTGGCACTATGATAACGATCCGGAGACCCGTGCCGCTTTGGACTTCATCTTCTCCGACCATTTCAGCCGTAGTGAACCGGGCATCTTTGCTCCACTGCGGGACGCGCTTCTAACCCACGGCGATTATTACATGCATCTGGCGGATCTCAAATCCTAGGCTAAGGAGCATTAGACTCATGCCAATCTCCCCACTTGCGGGCAAACCGGCTCCAAAAGAGCTACTGGTGGATCCCGCCCAGCTTGAATACGAATATTATGAGCGGCGCCCTGACTTAGGAAACCCGAACCAGATGGTAAGTTTCGGCACCAGCGGCCATCGAGGCTCGCCGGTAAACGGATCATTCACCGAAGCGCATATTCTGGCGATTACTCAAGCCATTTGTGATTACCGGCGTAGTAAGGGCTACGATGGCCCACTCTACATGGGTAAGGACACGCATGCCGTGTCCGGACCGGCTCAGCGTACCGCACTAGAGGTGCTGGCAGCCAATAGAGTGGAGACAATCATCCAGAAAGACGACGGCTTCACGCCGACGCCAGTCATCTCACGAGCTATTCTCGTTTACAACAGGAATCGTAAAGAGCACTTCGCCGACGGCATTGTCATCACGCCTTCGCACAACCCGCCAGCAGATGGGGGTTTCAAGTACAACCCGCCCAATGGCGGCCCAGCTGACACCGACGTAACACGATGGGTTGAGCGCCGCGCCAATGGGCTGTTACGCGATGGGGCTAGTATAAAACGCGTGCCATTTGCGGCGGCGATAAAGGCTGGCACAACACACCAGGAGGATTTTGTGCTGCCTTACGTGGAGGATCTGAAAAACGTCATCGATATGGACGTGCTCCGCAGCGCTGGCCTGAAGCTGGGTGTGGATCCCCTCGGCGGCGCTGCCGAGCCGTACTGGGAGCCAATCAACTCTATCTATCACTTAGACATCGCCGTCGCGAACCCAACAATCGATCCTACTTTCTCGTTCATGACTGTCGACCACGATGGCCAAATACGCATGGACCCGTCGAGTCCGTATGCGATGGCGCGTCTCGTGGATCTCAAAAACCAGTATGACGTTGCCTTCGCCAACGATCCAGACTCCGACCGGCACGGCATTGTTACGCCTTCATCGGGGTTGATGAATCCAAATCACTACCTGGCGGTGACCATACGCTATCTGGTCACCCATCGGCCTAACTGGCCAGCTCACGTCGCCGTCGGAAAGACCTTGGTCAGTAGCAGCATGATTGATCGTGTGGTGCACAAACTCGGGCGCTCGCTTTGTGAAGTACCGGTGGGTTTCAAGTGGTTCGTGCCAGGGTTGTTCGATGGCTCGCTCTGTTTTGGTGGCGAGGAAAGCGCGGGAGCAAGCTTCCTCAGGAAGGACGGCACGGTTTGGACAACCGACAAAGACGGTCCCATCATGGACCTATTGGCCGCTGAGATCACCGCGCGCACGGGCAAGGACCCGGGCAAGTTATATCAAGAACTAACAACCGAGTTCGGCACGCCATACTACACGCGGATCGATGCGCCAGCGACCCCGGATCAGAAGGCGCGGCTGCAGAAGTTGTCTCCAGCCGCAGTTACCACGGATACCGTCGCCGGCGAGCGAATTACAGCCAAACTGACCACTGCCTCAGGTAACGGCGCGCCGATCGGCGGGCTAAAGGTCGTGACCGATAACGGTTGGTTCGCGGCGCGGCCTTCGGGCACCGAGAACATCTACAAGATCTATGCAGAGAGCTTCAAGGATGAAGCCCATTTGGCGGCGATCGTCCAGGAAGCGCAAGAAATTGTGACCGATGCGCTAGGATCGCCTGCTTCAGCTCTTCAGGAACAGGAGGCGCGCTGATGAGCGACGGCAGCGGTTCGAAACTTCCTCCATTTCCATCGTCCTACCGTGCCTCGGGCTTGCTTTTGCATGTTACATCGTTGCCCTCGCCCTACGGCATTGGCGACGTGGGACCAGCTGCAATCGCGTGGATCGATCAACTTTGCGACGCAGGACAAAGCTGGTGGCAGGCGCTGCCTTTGGGCCCGACGGGTTACGGCAACTCTCCTTATCAATCACTCTCATCCTTTGCCGGCAACGGGCTTTTGATCAGCCCTGACTGGCTCATTGAGGATGGCTTGCTGCGCCAAAGTGAGTGTGCCCCACCCTCATCCCTTCCATCTGGTGTCGATTACAACACGGTTATTCCATTCAAACACCGGTTACTCGAGAAAGCCTGGACCAATTTTGTTAGAGCGGGATCCGCGGAGTTACAAGTCGCCTTTGAACAATTCCGCCAGAAGCAGGCGCACTGGTTGGAAGATTACGCGCTCTTTCGAGCACTCAAAATCCGGTACAACGGCGCTTACTATCTCCAATGGCCAACGGAGTTGGTCCAACGTGTGCCGAAAGCTCTGGCCCAGGCGCGGCGTGATCTCGCGAGTCTAGTCGATCAAGTTTGTTTTGCTCAATTCTTATTGTTTCGGCAAGGGGAACGGCTTGAGAAACATGCCAGAGCTAAAGGCGTGCGCCTGATTGGCGATCTGCCCTTTTTCGTGTCTCCAGACTCGAGTGACGTGTGGGCTAATCCGGAGCTATTCTTGTTGGACGACCAACGGCGCCCGCGCTTTGTGGCCGGCGTCCCTCCGGATTATTTCAGCTCGCAGGGTCAGCTCTGGGGCAACCCTGTCTACAACTGGGACGCACTGCGGCAAACTGGCTATCGTTGGTGCATCGATCGTTTGCGCGCTCTGCTCGCACACGTAGATGTGATTCGTCTGGATCACTTCCGCGCGTTTGCAGCGGCATGGCATGTTCCGGCAGGAGCACCTACAGCCCAGTCCGGCCAGTGGGTACCGGGTCCGGGCGGCGATTTCTTCAACGCCGTGAAGAAAGAGTTAGGCCGACTACCGTTTATTGCTGAGGATTTGGGTTTGATCACAGCGGACGTTTGTGCGCTCCGCGATCAGTTTCAGGTGCCTGGTACCCGTGTCCTGCAATTTGCCTTCGATGGCAATTCGGATAACCCCTACCTCCCGCACAACTACGTCTCGAACGCGATCGTATATACCGGGACGCATGACAATCCCACAAGCCGTGGATGGTACGACGAGTTGCCACCGTATCAGCGGCAGAACTTATTGCGTTATCTCAACTCACCGCAGAGTGATAGTCGCGAGGTCGCCTGGCATTTGATGCGTCTGGCGTGGTCGTCTCCGGCTGCGCTTGCCATCGCTCCTCTGCAAGATCTTCTCAATCTCGGGACAGAGGCTCGAATGAACGTCCCCGGTCGTGCCGAAGGCAACTGGAACTGGCGTTGTACCGAAGAGTTGTTATCGGCGACTGATTTTCACTGGTTGCGGGACCTGACAAGAAGCTCAAAGCGCTTGCACATGCTTCCAAATCCAGCAATCGAAATGGCAGAGGCTGTGTTATGACACCGAGCCCAATTGTTTTTCTAGTCGATGCTAACAACACATCACTCGGCCTGGCTAGTCAACAATGGACTCAATTCGTTACGAGGTAACCAAATGAAAGCAACTCAGCTCCTTCACAACCTGGGTCAGAGTCTGTGGCTCGACAACATTACGCGCGACCTGATTAACAGCGGTACACTCAAGCGCTATATCGACGAGCTTTCTGTGACGGGGCTCACTTCGAATCCCACGATCTTCGACCACGCGATTAAAAACAGCAGCTCGTACGATGCTGCGATCCGCAAGAAACTTGATGAGGGTAAGTCCGGAGAGAGGTTGTTCTTCGAGCTGGCACTTGAGGATCTCACGCGGGCGGCCGATCTGTTTCGACCCATCTTTGACCGGACTAACGGCGTCGACGGATGGGTGTCATTGGAGGTATCGCCCCTGCTTGCTCACGACACAGCCAGCACCCTCGCCGCGGCTAAGAGTTTGCATGCTCGTGCGAGGCGCCCAAACCTGTTAATCAAGATTCCTGGCACTAAAGAAGGCCTGCCCGCAATCGAAGAGTCGATTTTCGCAGGCGTGCCTATCAACGTCACGTTGCTATTTTCACGGAAGCATTACCTCGCAGCAGCGGAGGCTTTTTTGCGCGGAATCGAGCGACGCATCGATGCCGGACTTAAATCCGACATCGCCTCGGTAGCCTCGGTTTTCGTCAGCCGGTGGGACGCCGCAGTCGCAGGCGAGGTACCAGCCGCGCTGAATAACAGACTCGGTATCGCAGTGGCAAAGCGCACCTACAAGGCATACCGCCAGTTGCTCGGCTCACCTCGTTGGGAGCGGATCTACAACGCCGGAGCCCGTCCGCAACGCTTGTTATGGGCAAGCACAGGAACCAAGGACCCCAGGGCACCTGATATAATGTACATCAAAGCGCTTGCTGCGCCTTTCACAGTAAACACCATGCCCGAGGAAACTTTGAAAGCCCTCGCCGATCACGGAGATCTCAGCGAGATCATGTCGGCCGACGGCGGCGATTGTGAAGCGGCGCTGGACCAGTTCGCCGCGGCGGGCATCGACATCGATAAGTTGGCCGCAAAGCTTCAGGATGACGGGGCCAAATCGTTCGTCAGTTCCTGGAGCGATCTCATGGAGGTTATCGCTTCCAAAAGCGCAACGCTTGCGAAGGCGAGTTGAATAAATGGAGCACTCGATGAGTGTGCTGGTTGTTGATATAGGCGGAACTCACGTAAAGGTCCTTGCCACCGGCCACAAGGTTCATCGCGAGTTTGATTCCGGTCCAACGTTGACGCCAAAGCAAATGATTGCTGGTGTGAAGAAGGTCGTCGCGGATTGGAAGTATGAAGCTATTTCCATCGGTTACCCCGGTCCAGTTCTTCGGAACAGGCCGGTTTCGGAGCCATGGAACCTTGGCAAAGGGTGGGCCGGCTTCGATTTCGAAGCGGCTTTCAAATGTCCGGTCAAGGTCGTGAACGATGCAGCGATGCAGGCGCTCGGGAGTTATAAGGGTGGCAAGATGCTGTTTCTCGGTCTCGGAACCGGCCTTGGATCCGCCATGGTTGTGGATGGCATCGTCGAGCCGATGGAGTTAGGCCACCTGCCTTATAAGAAGGCGACCTTTGAAGACTACGTCGGGATCCGAGGAGTAAAGAAGTATGGCAGGAAAAAATGGCGGAGCTTTGTCACCGACGTCGTGAAGCGTCTGGTTGCCGCCCTTGAACCTGACGATGTAGTCCTCGGAGGAGGTAACGTAAAGAAACTGAAAGGGCTACCTTCTGGTAGTCGTGCCGGTGACAATGACAACGCATTTCTAGGAGGATTTCGCGTTTGGGAGAAAACCGATCGAGGGAATCGCTCTAAATCCAAACGAACAGTTTCGAGAGCCACGAGGAAACCTGGGAGATAAACCGTCGTGCACAAAGAGTTCCGAGTCCATGTTTCGATTGTGATCGTCATTCTTCGCTGCTCAGCGGCTGTGGCGCGTTCTCAAGATATCAATGAAGCGTCCGCCGGCACGCGATCCCTGGGACCGCTGCCGTTTCAGCTGATCCTGCCGCGCGAGCATCTGCTGGGAGACTGGTACGGCACGCGCACATGGCTCGAGGACCGGGGCATCGTTCCAACGTTGACGTTCGTTACCGACTCTTTAGGCAACCCGAGCGGCGGAAAGGAACAGGGCTTCACGACGACCAACAATGTGGGACTCGATCTGAATTTCGATTTGGAAAAACTGTGTGGCTTCGAGGGCGGCTCGTTTTTGCTCTCGATGTCGTACCGTTTCGGCGGCAGCTTGTCAGCGAACTACATTCACAATGTTTTTACGGTTCAGCAGGTCTTTGGCGGCGAAACGTTTCATCTGATCAACCTGGCCTACCTTCAGAAACTATTTGATGATCGCGTCGAACTCCGGATTGGCCGCATTGGCGCTGGCGACGATTTTCTCGTTTCGCCCTACAACTACGTCTTCGTACAAAACGGCTTCGATGGCAATCCGGTAGGCATTTTCTTCAACTCCCCCGGTATGACCGCCTATCCCAATGACACCTGGGGAGCTCTTGTCAAAGTAAGACCGACCGCGAGGACCTACATCATGGGTGGCGTCTACAACGGCGATCCCTCCATCCGCGACAACAGTAACCACGGCGTGGATTTCTCGATGGATGGACCGCTCTTTGCAATTGCGGAGATTGCGTATCAACCCAACAGCTTGCCGGGCGACCGCGGCCTCCTCGGCAATTACAAGGCCGGTTTTTGGTACGACAACAGTCGCTTCACTGATTTCAACACCAGCGAATTTGAACGTGGGAACTGGGGCTTTTACACTCTATTCGATCAAGTCCTTGTTAGATTCGGGGAGCAAGGCAGCCACCGCGGTTTCGGCATTGCCGGTTCTTTCTTAGTTTCGCCCGACCAGTCTGTCAGCCAGATGCCCTATTTCTTTACGACCGCTCTTGTTACGCGCGGCATATTTCCCTCGCGTCCGGTAGACGTGATCGGCTTGGGCGTTGTCTACGGTCATTTTAGCAACGACCTGCAAGATTTTCAGCAGCGGGCGCAACAGCTGGATCCAAGTGTTGGAGTGCAGTCGCAGGAGACGGTAGTGGAGTTGACTTACCGCCTGGCTTTGCTCAAGAGCGCGCTCTACTTCCAGCCGGACCTGCAGTATGTCTTCCGGCCGGGCGGCACCGGCCGGATTCCAGACGCGCTCGTCCTTGGTGCTCAAGTTGGCGTCAATTTCTGAACTATTAATGGCCGCCATCATTCAGTCTTTTCCGATCTACCAAGATTCTCTAAAATTTAGACGGTGAAAAGCTTGAGAACAATGGAAAGGAAAAGAATTCGGAATGGATAAACCAGCACGCGGAACCAGAGTTGGTTTAACGGGCGGCGTGTCAGCGAATGCCGTTTCTCCCGCGATGCTCCACGCCAGACGACGTAGTTCCGCCTATGTAATCGCGCTTTCCAGCGTGGCGGCGCTCGGTGGCTTTCTTTTTGGTTTCGACAGCGGCGTCATTAACGGGGCCGTCGACGCCCTGGCGAAGGCGTTCGGTACCCAGGCGGCAGGCACCGGCTTTGCCGTGGCTTCGGTCTTGCTTGGCTGTGCCGTAGGTGCCTTCGGCGCAGGCACGCTCGCCGACTCTCTCGGCCGGCGGCCGACCATGCTCTTGAACGCAATCCTCTTTCTGGCAAGCGCTGTGGCAACAGGGGCTGCTAACTCGGCTGGGGTTTTCATCGCGGCAAGGATTGCCGGCGGCATAGCGATTGGCGCCGCCAGCGTATTGGCCCCGATGTACATCGCCGAAGTAGCTCCCCCGCACATACGCGGCCGCCTGGCATCACTGCAGCAGATGGCGATTGTGACTGGACTGTTCTGCGCCTTTTTGAGCAATGACATCCTGGCCAGCCTTGCTGGCGGAGCTAGCGCGATCTTTTGGGATGGGGCGCCGACTTGGCGCTGGATGTTCTGGATGGAGGCCGTGCCGGCCGCCGCGTTTCTGTTGGGTACCATGCTAATCCCTGAGTCGCCGCGCTTTCTCATTTTCCGTGGCAAGCACGAGCGAGCACGTGAAATCTTCGCTCGCATTGGCGCCGATGCCGAGAAACTGGTGCGGGAGGTCGAGCAAAGCCTGAAAGGGGAACATCGCCCGCGTTTGTCGGATCTCATCATTCCAGGCACGAGACGTATCGCTCCAGTGCTTTGGGTGGGGATGGGTTTGGCGGCTTTTCAGCAATTTGTCGGTATCAATATCATCTTTTATTACGGCGAGATCCTGTGGAAAGCAGCGGGGGCAACGGAACAATGGGCCCTGCGCATTAACCTGCTCACCGGCTTGGTCAACATACTCGCCACGATCCCGGCGATAATGCTCGTTGATCGCATCGGCCGCAAACCGTTGCTGTTGGTCGGATCGGTTGGCATGGCTTTGACGCTCGGCGCCATGGCGGTTGTATTCGCCACGGCTGGCGTAGGCGCTGACGGCAAGCCAGTGCTCAGTCACACGGCGGCGGTGGCGGGACTAACAGCGGCGAACCTGTACATCGTTGCCTTCGCTATGTCGTGGGGGCCGGTGATGTGGGTTCTGCTAGGCGAGATGTTTCCCAACCAACTGCGGGGCGCGGCTCTGGCTGTTTCCGGCGCCACCAACTGGGCGGCTAACTTCGCCGTTACCGTAACTTTCCTGCCCCTGTTGAGCGCAGTCGGTCTCGCGGGTGCTTACGCGTTCTATGCCATAGCCGCAGCGATCTCGCTGCCATTCGTGTGGGCTGCTGTGCGTGAGACAAAAGGCAAGACGCTGGAACAAATGAAGGACACAACGAACCTGAATCGCTTCTTGGGAGCTATGAAAGGAACCCAGGGATAGCAATGCACGACTAGAACGGAATGAAAGGAACATAATAATGGACCCAACAACAAAATCAGTCAGCGAGCGTCGCGCATGGAATGCTCTGGTCGCTCATTATCAGAATGCCCGAGAGCTGCATCTGCGCAAACTTTTTGCGGACGATCCCACACGCGGCAAGCGCATGACCATCGAGGCGGTAGGTTTATATCTGGATTACTCAAAGAATCGCGTCACCGACGAGACTCTGAAGCTTCTTATGCAGCTCGCCGAGGAATCGGGATTGCGCGGGCGGATCGACGCTATGTTTCGGGGCGACAAGATCAACATCACGGAAAACCGCGCTGTTCTGCATGTAGCTCTGCGCGCGCCGAGAGGGGCATCGATCGTTGTTGATGGCGAGAACGTTGTCCCGCAAGTCCACGCCGTTCTCGACAAGATGGCCGACTTCTCCAACCGCGTGAGAAGCGGCGCGTGGAAAGGTTACACTGGCAAGCGCATTCGCAACGTCATCAACGTTGGTATCGGTGGCTCTGATCTCGGACCAGTCATGGCCTATGAGGCATTGAAGCATTACAGCGACCGAAGCATGACGTTTCGGTTCGTTTCCAACGTCGACGGTACCGATTTGGCTGAGGCCGTTCACGACCTGGACCCTGCAGAAACGCTTTTCATCATTTCTTCAAAAACATTCACAACCCTGGAAACAATGACGAACGCGCGCACCGCGCGCGAATGGTCACTTGCAGGTCTTGGAGGCGACGAAAAGGCGGTCGCCAGGCATTTTGTTGCGGTGTCGACCAATGCTTCGGAAGTGGCGAAGTTCGGCATTGATACTGCCAACATGTTCGGGTTCTGGGATTGGGTCGGCGGACGCTATTCGATGGATTCGGCGATCGGGCTTTCAACGATGATTGCGATCGGCCCGGATAACTTTCGCGCCATGTTGGACGGCTTCCACCAAATGGACGAGCACTTCCGCACAACCCCCTTTGAGCGCAACCTGCCAGTTCTCATGGGGCTACTGGCTGTTTGGTACAACGACTTTTTCGGCGCAGCGACAGTAGCGGTCCTTCCATACGAGCAATACCTGAAGCGATTCCCGGCTTATCTCCAACAGCTGACAATGGAGAGCAATGGCAAACACGCCACACTTGATGGAAGCAAAGTCCCCTGCGATACCAGCCCTGTTTACTGGGGTGAGCCGGG
>WNGK01016732.1_pt1 | contig 12086 bp, 13 predicted proteins | sample 5400601 | NCBI WGS metagenome assembly WNGK01 (sample SAMN13153376, study PRJNA577476) | soil metagenome | isolation source: 60 cm soil or saprolite under Garry oak tree replicate 1 | place: USA:California | collected 2016-06-15
AGCACCTCAACGGCCGACGCGATCGCGACCAGCGCCCGCGCGCGATCCGCGGCCCGTGCTGGAGTGTCGGCAAGCTCGATGCCGACCCGGTATTCGGCGATGGACACGCCAGCGACCGCCAACTCGTCGGCGTCCAGGCCAGCTCGGTCAATCGTGCCTCGCTCGTAGGCGATCAGGACATTAGCGTCGAGGATCAGGCGCCGGCCCACGGATCCTCCCCCTCGCTGGAGATCAGCGCCAGCGCGCCGGCGATGTCCGCCGCGAATCGGTCATCGGGCGGCGGGATCCGCTCGAGCGCGGTCCGCAGGTCTGCCCCGGTCCGGCGCCGGGCAGGCATGATCTCGGCCACGGCATGGTGCCCGCGGGTGATCGTGACGGTCTCACCGCGCTCGATCGCGTCGAGCAGCTCAGAGAAGTTCCGCGAGGCCTCGGTAGCGGTCATCGTTCGCACGCCCTCATCTTATCTGATAATCAGATCATCGTCGCGAAGGGCGCCGGCGGTAGTGTTGCCGCAAGCGATTGTCACCTTCATCAGCCCGCGATGACCGGCTTCATGCAGCGGACCGGCGAGACCTCGGACTGGGACTACGCCACGGCGGCACACTGGTTCGGGCTGTGGCCTGCCTGCCGGTTCTCTGAGCCGACGGCTACCTCGGGCTGGGCGGTGCCTGCCCGGCGTGGTCACCGGTGGTCAGCTTGCCGTGTTTCATGACGCCGCGGCGCTCGGCGCGGCGGGCGATGGTGGTGTCGTGGGTAACCAGCACCATGGTGAGGTGCTTGTCGCGCCAGAGTCCTTCCAGCAGGGAGATGATGTCGTCCCTGGTGTCCTCGTCGAGGTTGCCGGTCGGCTCGTCGGCCAGCAGCACCTTTGGTTCCTTGACCAGCGCCCGGGCGATCGCGACCCGCTGCTGCTGCCCGCCAGACAGCTCTGACGGTAGGTGGCCGGCGCGGTCGGCGAGGCCGACATCGGCGAGTGCGCGGCCGGCGCGGGCGCGGCGATCGGCCGGCGGGGTCTGCAGCGGGACGAGCGCGGTCTCGACGTTCTCCTGCGCGCTGAGGGTAGGCACCAGGTTGAAGGTCTGGAAGATAAACCCGATCCAGGCGGCCCGGACCCTGGTGACCTCGACCTCGCGGAGCTGGGCAAGGTCATCGCCGCCGAGCAGGATGCTGCCGGTGGTCGGCCGGTCCAGGCCGCCGAGCATCTGGAGCAAGGTGGTCTTGCCATGCCCGGTGGGTCCGTGGATGGCCAGCCACTCGCCGACCTCGATCACGATGTCGACGCCGCGTAGCGCGTGCAAGACCTCGCGTCCCTTGGGGTAGTCCTTGTTCACGCCAGCCAGCTTGTACATCATGCTTCTCCGCTCATATCCGTCGCCACGCCTCGCCCTGCTATTGCCTGCCGGCTCATCCGATCCTCGCCAGCGCCGCCGCCGGGCGGAGCCGGCCTGTCCGGCCTGATCGGCACGCATTCCGCTGCGCCCGCGCCGCCCACCGCAGCCGTTCGATCATGTTGCATGCCGCCGAGCCAGCGGTGGTGATGGCCGACGGCGGGCGGATACGCCAGGTCATCGACAACCTCATCAGCAACGCCCTGCAGCACGCGCCACCACCATCACCCGTGACGATCACCGTGACCCCGGTCACAGGAACCGTCCAGCTCACCGTCGCCGACCGGGCATGACCGCCGAACAGGCAATCCACGTTTTCGAGCGCTTCTACCGCACCGACCAATCCCGGACCCGCGCGCGGCGGCACCGGCCTCGGCCTGGCGATCGCGGCGTCCCTCACCACCGCCCACGGCGGGCACATCGCCGTTGATACCCAGCCTGGCCACGGCGCCGCCTTCCACCTCCGGCTCCCAGCCGCCGACTGCCAGGCAGAACAACCAGCAACCGACCCCATCGATGAGGTCATGCGGACCTCGGACATCCAGTAGCACCGGTCACGACGAAGTACTTGGAAGTGCGCTACAGCTCAGGTGACCTGCGGGTTCGTGTGACCGCTCCTGATCGTCCAGCCGCGCCGAGCGCCAACTCCGGGAGATCCCGGGACTCCGCCGTCAGGCGGGTGACGCTCCCTCCCCGGCCGCGGCGACCAGGCGCTGGCCGAGCACGCGCGCGGCATGACGCACCTCCGGACCGCCCACGATCCGGAAGGCCGCGGGCAGGGCGGCGAGTTGCTCCGCGTACCAATTGGGGTTGCTGGTCGAGCCGACCAGCCGGCACGTACCCGCGTCGGCCGGTTCGAGGCGTCCGAGGCTTCGCGGCACGCGCGGCGCCGCGGCGCCGAACGGCGCATCGATAACCACCTCGACCGCGTACTCCCAGCCGACCGCGAGATGCTCCTCGAGCATGGCGACCGGGTCGAGTTCGGCCGGCGGATCGAACCGGTCGGCGAGCACCTCGACCGAGCGGACCCGGTCGATCCGGTACGCGCGGCGGCCGTTTGACGTGCGAGACCAGCACAGCAGGTACCACCGGCCGTGGCGCACGACGACCGCCCACGGGTCGACATCGGCGTCCCACTCCGAACCCGCCTCGGAGCGGTACCCCAGGCGCACCCGCCGGCGGTCCGAGCCGGCCTGCACGAGCGCGGTCGCGGTCTCCGGGTTCGGCCGGGCGGCAGCGCGGTCGGGTGCCGGGGCGGTGGCCTGGCGGACCGCCTCGGCCTGGGCGGCGACGGGCTCAGGCAGCGCCCGCACGATCTTGCCCAGGGCAGCGCCGACATGACTGGTCGGGTCGCTCGCGTCATGGTGGCCGTCGAGCACCGCCATGACCAGGCCGAGTGCCTCCATCGCGCTGAACATCAGCGGCGGCAGACGCAGTCCTCGGCCCACGCGGTAGCCGCCGTAGGGCCCGCGGACCGACTCGATCGGGATGCCCGCCTCGCGCAGGATGCCGACGTAGCGCCGGGCAGCCCGCTCCGACACGCCCAGCTTGTCGCCGAGCCGGTCGGCGGTGATGCCGGGGCTGCCCTGGACGAGCTCGAATGCCAGCAGAGCCCGTGCGGTGGGACTCGCGTCAGGTCTCACGGCGCGTCCTCCTCCACAGTTCCGCATCTTCCGCGGCGGCGTTTGCTAGTTCCGGACGCTGAACGTCCGGAACCGAGCTTAGCGTGATCCGCGTCGGCTTCACCGGCGAGGCGCCCGGTCACACCGGGGACGCGGCCGGCGCCGCGGGTCCATCCCGATTGGACGCCGGCGCACCGCGGCCGAAAACACGCCGGAGAGCCCGGACCTGCACGACGGGCACGCCCGGCGGGTGGGCCACGCTGACCGCTACGAGGCTGACCACCCCGCTACGAGGCTGACCACCCGCGACGAGCAAGACGAAGCCGTCCGCCCCGCCTTCCTCGCGGGATGGACGGCTCGCCGGCCAGCTAGCTCAGGCCCGGGACCGATCAGTCAGGACCAGAACAGGTCGCCTTGCTGCGGATCGCCTTCGTATACCTGCGTGTCGGCGATCTTGCCGTCCCTGATCTCGAACACCAGGACCTGCCTGTAGTCGAGTTCCTTGCCGTCCCGCCTCGCGGTCGAATGCTGGAGAACCACGGCCCGCTCATCGTCGGCCAGGACGTCGACCGGCTCCACCTTCAGTGTGCCGCCCGACCTCTCGAACAACATGCCGAAGAAGTCGAAGACCCGATCGCGCCCGAGATAGTCCCCCGCGATCGGCGTGGTACCAGGCTGGTGCCAGGACACGTCCTCCCGCATCATGCCCCGAAGCGTGTCCATGTCGCCGGCGCTGAACGCCGCATATCCGCGGCGGGCCAGCGTAGCGTTCGCATGCTCTGTCATCGCGCCCCCTCTCGGGACCACCAATAGTCCCCGAGGAGTGATTCCCTCCCCCCGGCCCGCCACGCCCGGTCGGCTGCCGCAGCAGCACGCCGTGGAACTTGACAGCCTGGATGGTCCTAGTCATAGTAGTTTCATGATGAGGCGCCAGCCGGAGGCCGGCAAGCCGTGATCACCGGATCTGGCTTGCGGGCCCAAGACGAGGCTGACATCGGGCGTGCCGAGCCGGGCTGGCTGGCGCGCCAGGTCCAGGCGCTGTTCGCCGAGGCCAGGAGGCGGCGCCGGCGCAAGCGGCTGAAGATCGCGGCCGCACTGCTTGGCTCGGCGGCCCTGGCCGGAGCGGCGGTGATCGGATATCAGGTCACCGGGCAGCAGCGCCCGGACGCCGGCCGACCCGGCGATCCCGGGGCCGGCCGGCCGCCGCATCTGGCCCTGCCCGCGGCGCTGGTGGCCTGGTTTGACGGGTACGGGGTGCTGCGGGTCGGCAATGTGGCCACGCTGGCCCACCGGCAGGTCGCGCACCTGTCGCAGGCCCCGTGTTGCCGGCTGATCACCGCGGGCCAGAAGATCTACTGGGCCGGACGGTCCGGCGGCCGGGACTACGTCCAGGAGTACGACCCGGCTACCAGGGCGGTCCGCAATGTCGCGCCAGGCTGGGCGGTGATCGCCTCGGCCAGCGGGCGGAACGTCGATATAGCGCAATCCGGCAGCCGTCTGCTGGTGCTGCCCGCCGGCCGCTCGGGTCCGCCGCGGCGACTGGTCACTCCGCCGGGCTGGCACGTCGTTCCGCTGCCGTGGGCGGTCGCTGGCGGGATCATGCTCAGTACGGACGCCCGCCGGCCTGCGATCGGGATGTGGCGGCCGGGCGCCGGCCGGGTCCGGGTGATCGGCCATGGCCGCGTGATGGCGACATGGACCCGGCCGTCCGGCCGCGGCAGCCTGATCGCGTGGCAGTCTGCCGCCTGCCGCCAGCTTTCCTGCCCGATCGAGATCACCAGCACCTCCGCTGACCGCACGCTGACCGTGCACAGCCCGCGTGGCCAGGGCTTCCTCGGCCAGGGCGGGGATGCGGCGTTCTCACCCGATGGTCGCACGCTGGCCGCGTTCGTCAACCCGCGGCAACCCGCCGCCGAGAGCTTCGTGCCGGCCCTGGTGGACACCGCCACCGGCACCGTGCGCCTAGCGAACCGCGCGGTCATGGCCAACGGCGAGATGGCCGGCTGGCTGACCTGGCTGCCCGGAGGCGGCCACCTGCTGGCTGGGCCTGCCGCGGACATCAGCCGCTCGGCGGGCTACGTGATCGACGCGCGCACCGCCGCCGCCCGGCCGTTCACCTTCTTCCCCGGCTCCAGCTATCCGGCCAACTCTTCATCTGACATCACGTACGGCGCCGTCGTCGTATGGCCTGCCGCAGTGCCGGCCCGGCATGCCGAACGCCAGGCCCGGCCAGCCTCCCCGTGACCCGCGGCGTGCCCTGACCGAGGTCTAAGTCCAGTAGGACCGGGTGCCGGCGGCGCCACACCGCCCCCGCGTTGATCGCCGCCGATCAGGCGTCGCCCGTTCGAGATTTAGTTTGATATCTAATCCTTAGATGTCTATAGTTAACCCGCGGGCATCGGCGTCGGTCACGTCGGTCGGCATGCGGTCGGGCGCTCAGAGACTGAGTACTGGACCGGGACCGTCGCCCGTCATGCACAAAACGCTACGCAGATGAGTTGTACGGCCGTTCTGGAAGCTCGAGGAGAGCGAATATGACTGCGTCAGAGAAAGAAGCCTCGGAGGCAGCGCCTGCCGCCCGGCTGACGGCACTTCGCGGCAACTGCATGGGTGCGGCCGTCCTGCTCATCGTCCAGTTTGGGCTCGGCGTCGCCGTCAATCTCTATGTCACCTTGCCGAAGGACAAATCCTTCCTCGCCGTCGTGTTCGGCTCGGCCGCGCTCGCCGCGCACGCAATCGTCGCGCTCTTGCTACTCGGCGCTGCGATTGCTGCCCTGGTCCGTGCGATCAGGTCCGGGCGAGCGATCGTGTACACCTCCGTCGGGCTCGCGGCGATCATCGCCGCCGCGTTTGCCGGGGCATCGTTCGTCAGTAAGACAAGTAACGGATCCTCACTCACCATGGCCCTGGCCGCCGCTGTCGCCACGTTGAGCTACCTGGCGGCGATATTCAGCCTCGGCGATCAATAGCCCTCCCTGGCCACGGCTGCCGGCCGGTCCGGGTCGCGGTCGAGCCTCGGCATCCGTCCTGCGCCCGGACATCACCGTCAAGCAATGTCCATCCGATTCCCGGCGGCATTCACTAGTCGCCCTTTCAGATCGCCAGTCCGTCCGGCCAAGCATCCCTGCGGACGGACCCGGAAACTCATTTCACATCAAGCTTGCCCCAATGAGTAGCGCGATCATCCCGCGATTCAGCTGAACCGATATGGCCGAGCTCGGGCGTGGCATCTTGCCACGTAACAGCCAGTAGTCGAATATGAGCGCCTCATCGTCGGCCTGACGGCCAAGCGGGGAAACGGGGACAGCGGCCTGCGTGCCGCGATGGGGGGATGCGCGAATGTTCGGTGCCACGGGAAAGGTCGGTGCCACGGGAAAGGTCGGTGCCACGGGAAAGGTAATGGCGAGGACGGCGCGAAGCCGGCGGAAGCTGACCGTGCCCGCTCGGGCGGCGCTGGCCTTGTCGACTGCCGCGGTCGGGGCGCTGCTGGCGGTCCCCGCTGCGGCGTCGGCCGCGACCAGAACATCCCAGCCGGCCGGAGCGGCTATCAGCTGGGGCTCCAATTCCGATGGCCAGCTGGGGATTGGGACCACCTGCAATCGCACGACCGGCGCGAACTGCCTGTCGGACAGTCCGGTCACCGTGCTGGGCCAGGGCACGTCCCAAACGCTGTCTCCGGTCGTCGCGGTGTCCGGCGGAACGGCATTCAGCCTGGCCCTCCTCGCCAGCGGGGCAGTACGGTCGTGGGGGATGGCGATCACGGTGAACTCGGCAACGGGGCCAACGGCGTAGAGCAGGATCGGCCGGTGGCCGTCGTCGGCCCGGGCGGGACCGGCCGCCTGACCGGGGTCACAGCCGTGGCGGCCGGCGACAACCACAGCGTCGCCCTTCGATCCGACGGATCCGTGTGGACCTGGGGCCTGAACGACCTCGGCCAGCTCGGGATCGGCAACTCGACCGGACCGGCCACCTGCAAGCCGTTCTCCAATTTCGCGGTCGCGGGCTGCAGTCGTACGCCGGCCCAGGTCGTCGGACCCAACGCATCGGCCACCTGACGAACATCGTGGCGCTGGCTGCGGGAGAGGACTACACCGTCGCCGTGCGCTCCGACGGCACGGTGTGGGCATGGGGCTCCGATGCGTTCTCCGATCTCGGCCAGGCGCCCTCCTTCCAGCCGGAGTTGTGCCACTCCCCCTTCGTGCCGGTCCCGATCCCGTGCAGCACCACGCCGGTGCAGGTGGCCGGTCCCGGCGGTGCTGGTCACCCCGTAAGTTCGGCCTAGCGCGGCGCCGGCCGGTGATCCCGGCTGGTACCGGGATCACCGCCGGCCGCACGCAGCGATCGCAGTAAGGGCCGCACCCGGTAGAGCTATGGTGATGGACCCCTATTCTTCTGACGCTTGGCGGCGCCTAGGTAGCATCTTTGAGCGTCGCCGAGCAGAGCCGGGTTACGGGTTGTTTCCGCGCGCCCGCCTGGCCCGAGAAGGATGTGCCGGGAGAATCTCCGTCAAGACCATTGGCAGAATGAAAAACGGCGAACGCGGTTCGTGTCCAGAGCCCACAATCGGCGCTATAAAAGCCGGATATCAGTGGCCGCCGGGCAGCGTCAAGATTGCGTTGACGACCGGAACTCTGAATCCGTTTCGACTGGTCCCGGCCCGTGGCTATCACGTCATCACGAGCCTTAGCGCCCCGCCGACAGGCGGGGAGCGCCTGGCGTCCTGGATCTACGTTCGGATGAAGCAACGTGGTCATGGCGACGATGCCATCCAAAAGTTGCTCGATGCGGAGGGCCTGCCGCGCGAGCCCACGGCCATATCAGCCGTCAGGCGAATAGCAGAAGCAACGGGGGTCACAGTTAATCAGGTCCTGGCCTTGCTCGGGGCCCAGGACTTGCTCGGCGCCCAGGATTTGCTCGGGGCCAAGGACTTGCTCGGGGCCAAGGACTTGCTCGGGGCCCAGGACAATAACTCACGTCCCATCCTGCGACCTGTTCCCGATAGCGACGACAGCGCCTATCGGAAAGATTGACTCCGGTGGCCGGAAGGTGCGCCGCGGCGGGCAGACAGATCGGTTACGGTCGGCTCGCCTGAGTCAGGCGGGATCGGGTGCGGAGCGGCCGTGGCAGCCTGAAGGGTCGACTGGCACTCCATCGCGACCTTGCAGCCCTGCTGGAAGCCCCGGCGCCATGCGACCCATGCATCGGGAACGATCATGTCGATCCACGCGCCGAGCGTGGTCACCGCGGCCGGCAGGCCCAGCGCGATGGACTGCTGGACGCTGATCGCGTTAAAACTGGACAGGACCACCGTGAGCAGAGTCAGGAAAATGCCCGCGGCCACATACCTCGCCGCGGGCCGCATGTGCGGCCAGCGCCAACCCTCGGCGTGCCTCCCCCATCGTGACCCACCGTCCATATATGCGTATCTCCCTCCGGGATGACTGCGCCATTTCGCTCATCCTGACGGAAGCCACAGGGTCTGGGCGGCTCGATCTATGTCGACCTTTAGTACCCTAGTTGCGGAAGCCTGGAAACTGACGGCTACCCCCCTGCAGGCGTGTCGCGCACGGGAACCTAGTGAGTTAATGCGCTCTTTTCTTCTTCACGTTCGGTCCGCGCGCTGAGGTTCAGCGGCTGGGGTCGACTCGGCGGACGACCATTTCCTTAGCTCGACCTGCGGGATGAGCCAGGTCGCGAGGAAAGCCAGCGCGGCGATCGGGACGGCGACGATAAAGACCGTCTGGATCGACTCGGCGTAGCCGGCCACGAATCCCTGGTGGATCGCCGCGGGCAGGTGCGACAACAGCGCAGGCGTGATGCGGGCACTGGAGAAACCGGCCGGCAGATGCACGCCGTGCAGGTGCCTGGTGAGGTTGCCGACGAGGACGTTAGCGAAGATGGCACCAAAGATGGCCGTGCCGAAAGAACCGCCGATCGACCGGAAGAACGTCGCTCCGGAAGTGGCGACGCCCAGCTCGCTGTGCGGCACCGCATTCTGCACGATGATGACGAGCACCTGCATCACGCCGCCCAGGCCCAGGCCCAGGACGAGCATGTACAGCGAGTCCAGGACGGAGGGCGTGTCAGGTCCCATATGCGACAGCAGGTAGAGGCCGAGCGTCATCGTCGCGGTGCCGGCTATCGGCCAGAACCGGTACCGGCCAGTTCTGCTGATGACCTGGCCGGATCCGATCGAGACCACCAGCAGCCCGGCCATCAGTGGCAGCAGCTGGACACCGGAGAACGTCGGCGAAACGCCCCGGACGACCTGGAAGAACGCCGGGAGGTAGGTAATCGCGCCGAACATCGCGAACCCGACGATGAAGCCGACGACACTCGTTACCCAGAACGCGCGCAGCCGGAAGAGGTGCAGGGGCAGGACGGGCTCCCTGGCGTTGCGCTCCACGAACACGAACGCGCCGACGAGCACCACTCCGCAGGCGCCGAGGACCCAGATCGGCGCGGAACTCCAGGCGTATGTCGTGCCGCCGAGGCTCGTCATCAGGATGAACGAGGTCGCGGCCAGAGCCAGCACGGTTGTGCCGAGGTAGTCGATGATGTGATGCACACGCCCGAGCCTGCCTGGCACCTGACTGGCGACCACTACGAGCGCAATCAGACCGATCGGCACGTTGATGTAGAAGATCCAGCGCCAGGTCAGGTTGTCAACGAACACGCCGCCAAGCAGCGGGCCCACGATGCTCGACACGCCGAAGACGCCACCGAACAGGCCCACGTAGCGGCCGCGCTCGCGAGGCGAGACGATGTCGCCGACGATCGCCTGGGCGCCGACCATCAGCCCACCCCCGCCCAGGCCCTGGATCGCGCGGAACGCGATGAGCTCGACCATGGAGTGGCTGAGTCCGGCCAGGATCGAGCCGACGAGGAAGATCACGATCGCGGCCTGGAAGAAGATCTTCCGCCCGTACTGGTCGCCGAGCTTGCCCCACAGCGGGGTCGATACGGTGGTTGCCAGCAGGTACGCGGTGATGACCCAGGCGATGTGCGCGCCGCCCCGCAGGTCACCGACGATGGTCGGGAGCGCGGTCGAAACGATGGTCTGGTCGAGTGCCGCAAGCAGCATGCCGAGCATCAGCGCGCCAATGATCAGCAGGACCGAGCGACGGCTGAGACCTGGCAGCGCGCCGTTGCCATCGCCCGCTCCGCTGGCGTTCGCGGCCAGCATGGCGCCATCGGCTCCGGCAGCCGCTGGCGACGTTCCCCGGGCGGAGGAGCCAGGCCCGCTCATGTGGTGTCGTCCTTTCCTTGCTGATATTCGGAGTTGCCCGTCACGGCGGGCCGGGATCCGGGACCGCATGCCAGGCCGCGCAGCGCGCCATTCTCGGGAAACCCGTCGGCCAGCGCCTGGAAGGCGGCGTCGGTTAGCTGCTCCACCGGCACCGCGCCGCCGGAGGAAGCCCAGAAGGACACGGCGGCCCGCAGGACGCCCATGGCCGCGCCCGCCAGCACCGTCGGATACGGGTCGCGGTCGAGATCAGATCCGAGCCGGTCAGCCAGGGCGCTGGCGAAGCGGGACTCGACGACGGCCATGTGCGCCGCCTGCGCCACCCGCAGCTGGGGATCGGCGTGCGCGGCCTTCATTTGCCTGGCCCATCGGGCGGGGTCGCCGCCAAGCTCGGTCAGCTCGGCCGCGAACATGCGAGCCTGATCAGCCAGGACGACGCGCAACACGTCCAGCGCACTGCGGCCCGGCAGATCACAGACCAGCCGCGCACGCGACTCCTCGGCCAGGCCGGGATCCGCTCCGAACAGCACCGCTTCCTTAGACGGAAAATAGTTGAAGAAGGTCCGCGGCGAAACGTCTGCGGCGGCGGCGATGTCCTCGACGGTGACATGCGAGAAACCCTGCTCGGCGAAGAGGTCGAGCGCTACCCGCCGGATAGCCCGGCGAGTAGCCAGCTTCTTCCGCTGCCGGAGCGGCAGCGGTGCCTCGGCAGGCCGGCCGGGCCTGGCCGCGATCGTCATCATGCAGTCAATATAACATTGCAGAACCACTACATTTGCAGTGACGCGATCATTGCGGACACTGCAACAATCTTGCGGACGTATCCTCGTCGCCCGTAGCGGCCCGCCGAGACGGCGCCGCGGCGATCATGGCCCAAAACAGCATTCCGGCGGATGACGGCATGCGCTGCGGGGCCGACGTTTTCTCAGGCTCGGCTGAATTCGAGTCCCTTGAAATCGCCCGAGTTGCGCCACTGGTCGATATAGCGGAAGTAGGCCGGGGCTCCGTGCTGGTACCCGATCAGCACGGAGTGGGGGCTCGGGCCCTGGCCCTCGTTGTTGTAGTAGCCCGGGGTGCAGTTGGCCAGGAAGGACGCCATGACGGGATTGGGAGCCAGCAGCTCCATCCAGGCGTCTTCCGCCTCCCTCGCGACATCCACGCCATCGAATTCGTTATCGATCATGTAAGAGATCACGGCGGCAACGGTCCTGGCCGTGTCGGTCAGGTTGTGCGGGACGTTGGCCACGAAGTTGCCGCCCTGGCCGAGCTGGACCAGGAAGGTGTTCGGGAAGCCGTGCACGTGGATGCCGTGCATCGAGCGCATCCCGTCCGCCCAGTAGCCGGACAGCCTGACGCCGTCCCGGCCGGTCAGGTCGAAGCCGTAGCGCCTGGTCGCCTCCGTGCCGACCTCGAACCCCGACGCGTAGATGATGCAGTCGACGGGGTACTCTACGCCGGCCGCGACCACCCCAGCCGGGGTGATGCGCTCCACTCCCCGGCCGTCGGTGTCGACGAGGTGGACCGACGGCAGGTTGTACGCGCTGAGGTACTCATCGTGGAAGCAGGGCCGCTTGCACAGCTGGCGGTACCAGGCCTTGAGCTGCCGAGCTGTCGCGGGATCCTGGACGATCGCGTCGACCCGCGCCCTGATCTCGCTCATCTTCTCGAAGTCAGCGTCCTCGAAGTCGGCCAGCAGCTCCTCGAAGCTGGCGGGGTCCTGGCGCGCTGCCGAGAGCCGGCCGCGGATCCGCTTGGCCAGGTCGGTCCAGCCGTCATTCACCAGGTCCTCGGCGGGAAACTCACCGGCTGACATGTTGGCCACGAAGTTCT
>WNGK01007511.1_pt1 | contig 12083 bp, 9 predicted proteins | sample 5400601 | NCBI WGS metagenome assembly WNGK01 (sample SAMN13153376, study PRJNA577476) | soil metagenome | isolation source: 60 cm soil or saprolite under Garry oak tree replicate 1 | place: USA:California | collected 2016-06-15
AGATCAGGCGTTTTTGCGGTTGGCTGCTCCTGGAGATTTTGTTCCCGGACGACGTTGTAACGCATCCTGATTCGTTCGCGCGCGGCTTCGACTTGTTTGGGATCGAGCACCAGCGGCGGGCCGTCGCCAATCATGTCGAACACGAATCGCTCGGCCGGTTCGGCCAACACTTTGGTCAGTTCCTCCAAAGTATGAATTTTCTTGCCGTTGATTTGATCGACAATCTGCCCGCGATAAGGCGCGAGATAGGTGTTGATCGGGTCGGGCAAAATGTTCGTCAGCACAATCACATCCGGGTGCTCGAGATAAAGTTGATCGATCACATAGAAATCGAAGAAGTGCCGGAGCCGGAGATCGGTCGGCTGATATGCTTCGAGCAAATCAAGCGTCAGCGGTTGAAAAAGCAGCCCGCCGTAAAGAACATATCGCGGTCGGACATCGTACCTATGACTTTGCATTAAATACGGTGGCACGTTGTCGAGCTGCACGCTCCCGCTGGTCGATTGCTTATCGCGCCAGATCTCGAACTTCACGCTGTCGCGCTTGAACTTTCGCTCCACGACTTCGGGCATCTCCACTCGCTCGCCTTCCAGCTCCACATTCCCGTCGCTCGCGATCGGATGCTTATCGATTGCAAGCAAAACGTCGCCCGGCCGCAAAATTTTCGCGCACGGTCCCGCCGCCACTACCGTTTCGACCAGCACGCCGCGGCCATCGTCTTTCAAGCCAAGAAATTTTCGCTGGGCCGGATTTTGTAATTTCCCGTAAGTAATTCCAAGATCGACATACCCATCGTAGCGACCGTGGCTGACGTCTTTGAGGAAACGATTGATGACCGGAGTCGGCACCATATAAGCAACGCCTTGCGCGACGTCGCCGCTGTAACCTTGAAACGCGACGCCGACCACTTTCGTGTTTTGCATCACCGGGCCGCCGCTATTGCCCGGATTAATTTGCGCGCTGATTTGAACGGCGAGGTGCTGATCGATTGACGAATGAGTGTAAAGCTGGAAGTCGATCCGTGAAACAATGCCGGTCGTGACCGACATCCGTTCGCCGCCAATCGGATAACCATAAGCCGAAACTGTTGATTCGAGCTCCGGAATCCCGCCAAACTTTAGCGGCACCATGTTCTTGTAGAAATTCGGCGAATCGACGGTGATGAGCGCCAAGTCACAATCATGCGCGACGAAGAGAACTTTGGCCGGATACTTGTTCGGGTCGCCGTCGCGCTCGACCGTGAGATAGCGACTGTTACTGACGACGTGCGCGTTGGTCATGATGCGATTGCCTTCAATGACGAAGCCTGCGCCGATGCCGCGGCCGAGCATCCCTGCATTCCACGGCGCTCGATAATCGGGCGCAACTTCGGTTGCGGTGATGCGGACAAGGCTTTTTTGGACCGGCCCATTGGGTTGTGGAGGCGCCATCGGCACCGGCACCGTAACGACGTTTTGTGAAGGTGTTCCTGGTTTCGTTCCAATTCCCGGCGGTCGCGGCTGTCCCGGCGAAGCGGACGGCTCCGGAGCGTTCTGCTGACCGAACGATGTCGATGCAGCGAGCACGATAACTGAAATAAAAATGGGAACAGCCTTCATGCTAGAAAGTCTGGAAGATGAAACGAACTAATTGAAAAGCAACCGCTCAAATTCCGGCGCGGTCGAGCAACGATTTCAAAACTTTCTCGGCCTCGAAAATTTCGCGTGCGATTTGTCGGGCCGCACCCGAGTGTTTCGCATAGTCGGCGTTTATCATTTTTACAGCTTCGGCGATTTCGCCGAGTGAGCGGAATGCCAGCAGGCCAGCGTCGCCGCCGTAATTTTTTGTGAACCCGGTGTCCTGAGTGATCACCGGGCGTCCGGCGGCAAGGTAGCACGCACTGCGATCACTGAACCAGCCTGTGTTCAATCGGACGTACTGATCTTTCGCGGCGGTGAATTCGCCTTTCGAGTGCTTGATATAATCGCGGTAGAGCCAGGAATCGACGCTCATTTGCAGCGGCGAAGTGAAACGCCAGCCGTTGTTCTCAAATTTTTCTCGGACCTTTCGGTCCTGAATGTTCGTCGCGAGCTCGAAAGCTTCGCCGGATCGTTTCGGCGCGGCGACAAAGCGCAAGAATTCGCGCGACTTACTCCAAAGATATTTTCGGCGCCGCCAGGTGATATCTTTCAATCCGCTCGTCGACCAATTCGCAATCGAAGTGAAAACCGCCGTCGCCCGCGGCGCGCGATGGGTCTTCCACAAATCGGTCACAATCGGTTGCCGGGTCGCGTACCATTTGAATCCGTGCGTCGGGACTGGAAATCTTTTCGTGCCGACATTTTCACCAAATGTGAAAAGCGCGTGATGCCGGCTGAGGTAATTGATTGTCGATCTTACGCCCTTGTCGATCTTGATTTGTTCGACGCCGGGATCGCTCTCGACATAAATGATCCGATCACTCTTCCGCAGATCGTCGTTGAACTCTTGCGTGCCGCAAATGTTCAGGATCGCGTCCGCCTCGCGATAAAGCTGACGGATTTTCTTTAACGGCAGTCCGGCCGTCGGATTCGCTTTTAAATACCGCGCACAGAAGGCCCAGTGATTCTTGAAATCAAATTCGCCGGCCAGCTGCCCCAGAATCTTCGCTGCGTAATCAAATCCGTCGTTTACCTCAACCGTTTCCGGATTGTAGGGAAGGCGCGCTGAATCTTCGATGTAGTAAACGTCGTGCCCAAGTCGTTGGAGACCGACGACGTAATGGATGTGCTGCCAGATTACGCCGGCGATCGGCATCGATCCCATGAAGCCCATCACGACGATGCGCTTGCGTTTCAAAATGTTTTGACAACAACGGCGGGATTTCCGGCCACAATCGTATTCGGCGCGATCGATTTCGTCACCACTGCGCCAGCTGCAACGACGGAGTTGTCGCCAATGGTTACGCCTTTCAGAATCACTGCGTTCATTCCAATCCAAACGTTGTCGCCGATTTTTATCGGCGCCGTTTTTAATTTTGGTCGCGGCGGTCGATCTTTGAAAAACGGCGCCAGTGCTTGCGCATCGATCAGTCGCTGCGCCGGCTCGAGCGGATGAAAATCCGAATCGGCGATGCCGATGTTCCAGGAGATTAGGCAATGCGAGCCGATGTCGATCTTCTCCTCAGCCATGACGAGCGCGCCGTTAAGCAAAGTGAAATCGCCGACTGTGCAGCGACCGTTCTCGCCAATCGCGAACGAGCAGCCGGCGTAACAGGAAACATGTTTGCCAATGACAACTGCGCCGGGCTTTTTGCTGACCATCTTGCGAAAAATCTGCGCGGTCTCGCAATAAAAGCCTTCGCCGAAGTCGACGTTCGGCGGGATCGGGTGCGGCCACCAATCCTCTTCCACATGTCGATCGTGTTTAACGTTGCTCACCTTGGAAATTTTCCGGAAGCGAACAGTTTGGCGTAAACACCGCCGCGCGCGAGCAATTCCGTTCCGCGACCCTGCTCGACCATGCGTCCGCGCTCGAGGACGACGATCCGATCGACGTCGTGAATCGTGGCCAGTCGATGCGTCGCGATCAAAGTCGTGCGACCGCGCATCAATTCCTTGATCGTTCCCATGATCGCGGCTTCGGTCGCGGGATCGAGCGCCGAAGTTGGCTCGTCAAGAAGCAGCACTGGCGCGTCTTTCAAAAACGCCCGCGCAATGCCGATGCGTTGGCGCTGACCAACACTTAATTGCCCGCCACGCTCGCCCACGGTGCTGGCGTAGCCATTTGGCAATTGGCGAATGAATTCGTCGGCCTGCGCGCGCTTGGCGGCATCAATGATTTCTTCGTCGGTCGCGTCGGATCGGCCGTAAGCAATGTTTTCGCGAATTGTTGTGGAAAACAGGAGCGTGTCCTGCAACACAATGCCGATTTGCGCGCGCAAAGATTTCTTTTTGATCTCGCGCACATCGCGGCCGTCTAGTGTGACCGAGCCGGACGTCGGATCGTAAAATCGCGGGACCAAACTCAAGAGCGTACTTTTTCCGGCGCCGGTGCCGCCGACGATCGCGATCATTTGATTCGGCTCGATCCGAAGATCGACATCATGCAGCACCCGTCGATCTTGCGCGTAGGCGAACGATACATTTTGAAATGCGATTGCGCCTTTCGCTGTTTCAATTTCGATCGCGTTTGGCGAATCGACCACGTCATCTGCGCGATCCAACACTTCGAAACAACGTTTCGCTCCGGCGGTTGCGCCTTCCATCGCCCACGCTGTATAAGTGATCGATTCGAGCGGTTGATAAAGCATTAGCAAATACGCGCTGAAAACGAGGAGTGTTCCGAGCGTAAGCGTGCCGGCGAGGACATGCAGGGTTCCGACGTAATACATCGCCGCCGTCCCGAAAACCATCAGCGTGCTGATGACGAGCGCGCTGTTCACATTAGTCAGAGTCAGTCGCAGGTTCGCCTGCAAACTCTGGCGGGCCTGCTGGTGAAATTGCATCACCTCGAACTGCTCCCGTCCGAAAGCGTGCACCATGCGAATCGAGCTGAGCCCTTCCTGTGCTTGCGCGAGGACGGCGCTTTCCTGTTCTTGAATAGAAGTCGATTCGCGTCGGATGCGGTGCGCGAAAAAGTAAATTGCGCCGATGATGAATGGAACGATGCCCAACGAGAGCAAAGTCAATTGCCAATCCAGCTGCACCATGATCGTGAACGTCCCGATCAATGTGACGACCGATCCGAAAATGCCGGTGAAGCCCTTGTTGTAGATTGTCTGGATCGATTGCGAATCGTAAGCGACACGAAAACTCGAGTCGCTCGAGCGGCGGACGTCGTGATACTTCAGCGAGAGCGATTGGAGATAGGCGTAAAGATCAGTGCGCAGTTTCAGCAGCGCCTGAAGCCCGATCTTCACGAGAAGGTAATTGGTGACCCAGTTGATGAGTCCCCACAGAAATTGGATGACCACCAGCGCGAGACAGAGCAACGGAATCCAAGTGTGCCAATCGCCGCGTGGTGTCGGATTTGGTCGCAGAAAATCATCCACGATTATTTTGAACGGCCACGGTTTGAGCAGATTCAGTCCGATGCCAATGAGCGAGAGCAACAGGCCGACCACGGTTTGCGGCAGAAATGGTCGGTAATAGCGAAGGACACGCCGATAGATCGACATGATAATTTAAGATTGCAGATTGCCGGTTTCAGATTGAACTACACACGCTCAAATTTCCGCTCAGGCTAAATCCTAAATCCTAAATCCTAAATCCGAAATTCTTCGCATGCACCATTTGCTTCAATTTTGGTCGCAATGGGTCCTGACCGGGGGTTATCTTGGAATTATCGTGTTGATGGCGATGGGGAGCACGCCGTTACCGTTGCCGGCGGAAGTGGTTGTGCCGCCGGCTGCTTTTCTGGCCGCGCAAGGCCGGCTGAGTCTGGCGGGTGTAATCCTGGCAAGCACGCTAGGCGCGTATCTGGGGGCGGCGTTGATGTATTGGCTCTCACTTTGGCTCGGTCGACCATTAGTCGTGCGTTTCGGGCGGTTCATTCTATTTCCGCCGAAAAAGTTGGAAGAAGCCGAGCATTGGCTCGCCCGCTACGAAGCTGGGGGCGTTTTTTTCGCGCGACTTTTGCCCGGCGTCCGTCATTTGATTTCCATTCCGGCCGGCATTGTGCGGATGAATTTTGCGATTTTCAGCGTTGTGACGATCACCGGCTCGGCCATTTCGTGTTCAATCCTCGCTTATCTGGGGGTTCGCGCTCAGCATATTGCGCCCGGTCTGCTTAAGGATCCAGACGCGCTGATCCTGTTCGTGCGCGGCCAATCGAAGTGGCTGTTTCTGGTAATTGTTGCATTTGCAGCCCTTTACATCTTGTCAGTTTGGCTTTCCAAGCGGAAATCGAACTGAGCCTTCGCCAAGCAAAACTAGTTAAAACCGCGGCGCGCGCAGCGGACGAAAATTTGATTGAACAAGGCACTGAAGCTGCTGTCAAAAGGATACAAAGCAATGAAGAAAAATAGCCAGATCTTGAAGCCGCGCCCAAAACTTTCCTTTGGCGATCTTGTCCTCGCCGTCAGTTCCTGCACCAGGAACACGAAAGAAACGGTCGCGACCGTGGCTGATCTGTTGGCCAGCGGAAAAGTGCGCGTCCAGAGCGACGGCAAATTCCTGCGCGCCAAGGTTTGCTAAGATAATTCGACTTTCGAAAGTCGCTCCGGTGGATTGTCTGCCGGAGCGATTTTCTTTTGCGCCATAAAACACTTTCGCGTTTGGCGCGCCAATCTATCTTGCGGCGTGATCGATCGTTATTCGCGGCCGCAGATGCGCGACATTTGGTCGGACCAGCGCAAATTCCAGATTTGGCTCGAGATTGAGTTGCTCGCTTGCGAGGTGATGGCCGAGCTCGGCCAGATTCCGAAAAAGGACGCGGCTGAAATCCGGAAACGGGCGCGGTTTTCGATTCCGGAGATTCTCGAGATTGAAAAGCGAACCAACCATGATGTCATTGCGTTTCTCGAAAATGTTGCGGAATCAGTCGGTCCGGCCGCGCGCTGGATTCATCAAGGGCTCACGTCGTCCGACATTCTCGATACAACCTTGTCCGTTCAACTGACTGAATCGAGCAGAATCCTGGCAGAGGATCTGAAGCAATTGCGCGGCGTCATCGCCGTGCAAGCGCGCCGCTACAAAATGACGCCGATGATCGGTCGCAGTCACGGTGTGCACGCCGAACCGATCACGTTTGGGTTAAAGCTCGCCCTCATGTTCGATGAATTTGGCCGAGCGGAGGAACGGCTGGCGCAAACGCTTGAACGCGTCCGCGTCGGCAAAATCAGCGGCGCCGTCGGCACGCATGCACATGTTGATCCAAAAGTTGAACGCGCGGTCTGCGAAAAGCTAGGATTGAAGTCAGCGACGCTCTCGACCCAGATCGTGCAACGCGACCGCCACGCCGAATTTATGACGACGCTGGCGGTGATCGCCTCCAGCATCGACCGTTGGGCAACGGAATTTCGTCATCTTCAACGAACCGAAGTTCTGGAAGTGGAAGAATATTTTGGCGAAGGCCAGAAGGGAAGCTCGGCGATGCCGCACAAACGCAATCCAATCATGAGCGAACGACTGAGTGGACTCGCCCGCGTGATTCGCGGCAACGCGCTCGTCGCTCTGGAGAACGTTGCGCTCTGGCACGAACGCGACATCAGTCACTCCAGCGCGGAACGAATCATTTTGCCCGACTCATGTATTCTGAAGGACTTCATGCTGAACGAACTGCGCAACCTGGTCGAGCGGCTCCAAGTTTATCCGGACCGGATGCAGCAAAATCTCGCGTTAACGAAAGGTCTTTATAACAGCCAATCGATTTTGCTCGCGCTAACCCGGGCCGGCGCCGAGCGCAAGACCGCCTATGAGGCTGTGCAGCGCGCGGCGATGAAAACGCGAAAAGGGGACGAGACTTTCGCGGAGAATGCCAAAATGGAACCGGAAATCGCGGCGCGACTGTCCGCGGCCGAAATCGACCGCCTTTGCTCATTGGATGTCCACTTCCAGTACGTGGACGCCACCTTCAAAGCGCTCGGCTTGGATTAAATCGACAACAACAAGATCGATAATCGTCAGCGAGGTCCGGTTTCGGAGAGAAGTTGCTGCTTCGCTTCCAGCCAATCAGACCTTGCGTCACCCAAGATACCAGATTCTCGTCGCCGCTCCGAAATGAAGTAAGCGCGAAGACGAACTTCCTCGTCTGACGGCTCGGCCGTCGGCGCGGATTCAATCGGTTTTGCTCTTTTTTTCGCCGGAGCTTTAAGTGTTCGGTGAACGAGGCTCACCAACGCATCGGAAAGGAACGGTTTCTCAATTGTTGCGACGATATTTGGAAAGCGCGCAGCAGCAGCCGTCATTTCTGGCACGTGACCGGACATCATCAGCACCGGCACGTTCGCCGTCCGCTCATTCTGCAGAAGCAGCGCGCAAAGTTCGTCGCCGTTAAAATCGGGCAGACTGTAATCCAGCAGGACCAGATCGGGAATTAATCGTTCGATTTCTCGCAGACCATCGCTCGCACTGAGCGCAGTCGTGATCCGTAATTCCGGGTCGGCGGTCGCGAGAATGTCTTGCACGAAAATCAAGAGCATCTCGGTGTCGTCGACGACAACGATTATTTTTCCGGCGGTCGGCGGAACGGTTTCCGGTCGCACTCTGGGCGGTTCGGAAATCTCAGTCTCGGATCCGCGCAATGTCTCAACCACAATTGCTTGCCATTTCGTGATCGTTCGACGTGGAGAGGCAGGTAGCTTCTTCTCGTCGAGGCGCGGGTTGGACCAGTTCAGCATCTCGCGCAACGCGTGTTCGCCTTGGAACTTACCGGTTGCGGCATGCAATACGCGTCCACCGGCAATATAGATTTCGCCCGTTCTGCTACCGGAATGTAGATCGACAATGACACTGGAATTGGCAGCGCAGTGCGTGAGGAGGACATCAATCGCGCTGAGCGCCCCGAGAGTCCCGCGACCGTCCTGTTCCCGCCACGGGCCGAGCAAAGCCTGCACCGCTGCACCGAACGCCGCCAGATCAAATGGTTTTTCGACGAATTGCAGCGCGCCAGACGAGCCGCGCTCCGCCGCAATCTCGGCAGGAATCGCTCCACCGATCACGAGCACGCGTGCGTTAGGATGCGCGGGGCGCATTTTCTCGAGGAAACTCGTTAGACCGGTCCAGGGTGGATCGACATCGAGAATGAAAAGCTCGAGATCGACATCGGAAGCCAGCTTCTCGGCATCGGCGAGAGAACGGGCGACTGCGCCGAAATGTTGGGGCGCGAATTTTTTTAGCGCCAAGCCGATCGCCACAGCCAGCGCGTCGTACTCTTCGAGAAGAAGAATGTTGCGTTGCGGCATATCCGCGCGGGCAGGTTTACGACGAACAGGCACTTGGGCAAGACCTCAAAATTTCTAGGTTATGACAAAGCTGAATGACTGGTCAAAGGGAAGCACGCGCAGTTTGCATGCCCTCGGACAGACGACGTGCGGTCGGATGTCGGTCTATTCGTAGCGCAGCGCTTCGATCGGATCGAGGCTGGCCGCGCGGTAGGCCGGGTAAAGGCCGAACCCAATGCCGATCGCCGAGCAAACGAGTAGTCCGGCGATTGCCCATCCGTAAGGGAAAATCAGATCGACCTTCAGCCAGGCGGCCAGCAAATCGCCGACGACGATTCCGAGAATGATTCCTAAAATGCCGCCGGCTTCCGAAATGAAGACCGCCTCGGTCAAAAATTGCCGCAAAATGTCTTTGCTGCGCGCGCCAATCGATTTCCGGACGCCGATTTCTTTCGTTCGCTCGGTTACGCTCACCAGCATGATGTTCATGATCCCGATGCCCGCTGCCACCAGCGCGATGAAGCTAATCACGAACGCGCCGACCCGAACGATGCCTGCCACGGAAACGAACGCGCTCTTGAGCGAATCGTTGGAATAAATCTCGAAATCGTTTTCCTGATCCGCGCGCAATCCGCGCGCGATCCGCATCGCGCCGACCGCTTTGTCGAACGTTCCATTGTAAGTCTCAGTTGAAGGTGCCTGGGTCGCGATGTTCACCGTTCGTTTTGCTGAGCCGAAATCTTCGAAGAAGCGGGTGATCGGCATGATGCAGAGATTGTCCTGGCTCTGCCCAAACGCCGTCCCTTTCTCGGCCAGGACTCCGATGATTGTGTAAGTGTGCCCGGTCACGCGCACCATTTTGCCGATTGGTGTTTCGTGTGGAAACAAACGCTTCTCGACCATTTTGCCTACGACGATGACGTTGCGGGCAAGATCGACATCTTCGTCGTTTATATTTCTTCCGTAACCGAGCGTGTAAGCGTTGGCCGTCAAAAAACCTCGGTTTGCGCCGACAATGAGGAGATTCGGCGTCGTCTTTACTCCGTTATAAACCGCTTGGCCTTTTACTTCGTAGCCGAAACATTTGAGGCAGATTTCCCGCGCATTTCCTTCCATCAATTTCTGGTAATGGAGCGCCTGCTGATAAGTGACATTGCGGCGGTTCTGATATTTTTTCTTCACGTTGCCGCCGGCACTCACATTTGCCGGATACTTCGCAAACTGAAAAATGTTCGAACCGAGAAAACTGAGACCGTTCTCAATCGAATATTGGAGCGCGCCAATCGCGGTCATGACCGAGATGACTGAGAAGACGCCGATGGTGATTCCAAACATCGTCAGGCCGGAGCGCAGTTTGTTCACGCTCAATGAGCTTAGCGCCATCGCTATGATTTCGCCGAATAGCATGTCGACCTTCTATTCGTAGCGAAGCGCGGTCACCGGATCGAGGCGCGACGCGGACCAGGCCGGCGCAAAACCGGAGATTAAACCGGTGAGCACCGACACGACCATGCTAGCGACAACTAGCCCGAAGGAAAACTGAATTGGAAACGAAGGAAAGGCTTTGCCGATTCCGAAGCACAAGAAATAGGCGAGAGTCAGGCCGATAAATCCGCCGAGCAGACAAAGCGCGGTCGATTCGATCAGGAACTGCAACAAAATCGTGCGACGACGCGCGCCGAGCGCTTTTCGTGTTCCAATTTCTTTCGTCCGCTCTTTCACGCTCACGAACGTGATGTTCATGATGCCAATCGCGCCGACGAACAGCGAAAGGCCGGTAATGAAGAGGCCAGCGATAGCGATCGTATTTTTCACCGGATCGAGCGTACTCTTGAACGCCTGCTGTTCGTTGATCGAAAAATCCTCCTTCTTCTCCGGCGCCAAACCGCGCGCGCGGCGCATGATTCCGGTCAGCTCATCCTTGGCCTCGGCGAGTTTTGTTTTGTCCTTCACCTTCACGCGCACGTCCGATTCGCCTTGATTTTGTCCCCGCACGTCTACTTCGTTTCTTAAGCTGAAGTATTTGTTAAAGGCCGCCAACGGCATCGCCACCATTGAGTCCCAACTGAACAATCCAAGGAAAGTTCCCTGGCGAGCGTTCACGCCAATCACTTTGAACAGGTGACCGCTAATGAGAACAAATTTGTCGATCGGGCTCTCCGATGGAAACAAAACGTTCGCCACGTCGTAACCGATCACGACAACTTGCGCGCCAGTGCGCGATTCGATTTCGTTAAAGAAGCGGCCTTCCTTGCAGTCGATTGTCGATGTGACGGTGAAATCGGACGTGGTTCCAAGCGTGAAAACATTCTCCACTTCGTTTCCGCCATATTTGATTGAGCGCATCAGGCTCGATGTCGGCACCGCGACCATCAGGTTCGAATTCGGCGTCGCCGCAATCATGCGGTTGATCGTTTCGGCGTATTCGGTCTGGATTTTTTTCCGGTCGCGATAATTCCACCAATCGTCCACCGGTTTCCATGGCCATTGCGTCACGTAAAGCACGTCGTCGCCGAGAACCGCCATGCTTTTGTCGAAACCGACTTGAATTCCGCTAATCGCCGTGCCCATCTTCATAGAGAAAACGTTTCATGTCGATCTTAACTCGCGACAGCGGCGTCGAGTTCAGGAATAAACCCGGCGTGATCCATTTCGATGACGCCATCGCGTAGGTGAATCGTGCGGCGAGCGTGCGCGGCGATGTCGCGTTCGTGCGTGACCAGAATAATGGTGTGACCCCGTTGATAAAGATCTTCGAGCAACGCCATTATTTCCTCACCCGTTTTTGAATCGAGGTTGCCGGTCGGCTCGTCCGCCAAAATGATCGAAGGATTGTTCACCAGTGCGCGGGCGATCGCGACGCGCTGGCGCTGTCCGCCGGACAATTCGTTCGGCTTGTGCTGAATGCGATCGCCCAAACCAACGTCGGTGAGCGCTTGCGTGGCCCGTTCTTCACGCGCCTCTGGATCCATTCCGGCGTAAATCAGCGGTAGCTCGACGTTGCGCAGGCTAGTCGCGCGCGGGAGCAAATTGAAGGTTTGAAAAACGAAGCCGATCTCCCGATTGCGGATCGCGGCCAGCTCATCGTCGTCCATGTCTGCGACGTTGCGGCCATTGAATTCGTAACGGCCGGATGTCGGCGTATCGAGGCAGCCGAGCATGTTCATCAGCGTCGATTTGCCACTACCGCTCGGACCCATCACGGCCAGATATTCGTTGCGCCGAATTTGGAGCGAGACGC
>WNGK01006727.1_pt1 | contig 12080 bp, 12 predicted proteins | sample 5400601 | NCBI WGS metagenome assembly WNGK01 (sample SAMN13153376, study PRJNA577476) | soil metagenome | isolation source: 60 cm soil or saprolite under Garry oak tree replicate 1 | place: USA:California | collected 2016-06-15
GTGCTGGCCGACGACCGCGGCGATCGTCTCCCGGTGCGCCCCGAAAATCGCGCGCTCGGTGCGCGTCAGGTAGTACTCGGGCAGCTCGCAGATGGCCTCGAACAGGGCGCAACCCAGCGCATCGTAGAAGTACTTCGGCGGGATCGTCGCCGGGTCGGCCAGAAGGCCTTCGATGAGCTCGCGCCGCTCGTTCCGTGCCTGCGGCCGCCACGGGCCAATGAGCCGGTTCGTCAGCTGAAAATCCGCGTGTGCCCTACCCTCGGCATCCCGTTGCGGGACCGTTGCCCAATGCGCCATCGCCCCCCCTCGTTGAAGTCGTATCATAAACGTCGGCATAGCTTTGAAAAACTTACATCGCCGGCTGGTTACACCCGCTCACCGTGATCCAGGACGCCACTGCAGGCGAGGCCGCGGCACGCGAGGAGAATCGCGGCGCCCGTGCATGGACGAAAGCATGCCGGCGTCGCGCGGTGTTGGTGGTGAGTCGCAAATCCCGTGCCTGATCAGACCGGATCCCCGCTCGACTCGCGCCTCGGTCTTTTCCGGGGCGACGACCTGCGCCTTACGACCGGGCGCTGCAGCGATTGCGTGACGATCCCGCAAGCGCTGTGGTACTTCGCCGACCAAACGATCGCCGTACCGCGTCCCGGTCTTGCGACGGCCGGATTCACACGGGGCGTCACCGCGTGGGACGATCTCCGACAATGGGCCCGCACCCACGCGCTCGACGGAAAGCTCGACGCTCCCCCGCTGGTGTGGATCGGCTCGCCCGACATCGTGCGCGGCGCACGACTGTCCGCGGACGGCAAGGCGCTCTCGGCGGACGAGCGGCACTGGTCCTTCGCGCGGGTGCCGAAAATTCCACTCAACCGTTCGTACTACGACGACAGTTCGTCGACGTTTCTCGCCGCGCGAACCTTAAGCGTGCGCGGGAGCACGGGCGCGGGCACGTTCACCGCACGAACGATCTGGCCCGAGGACTTCCGGCTCGACGAAAACGCGCCGTTGCAGCCGATCGACGCCACGCCCGCCGCGCTGCGGGCGCTGGTCCGCGCGGAGCCACGCGGTGGTGCGCAACGCCCGTTTGCAGCAACCACGCTGTGGGAACGCCGCCCCGATGCGGCACGGCGCTGGACGGACGCGCCCGTGCTCGCCGTGATGCTGAACGGCGCGCAGGGCGATGACGACGAGGCGCATGGCGGGCATTTTGCCCTGGTGACCGGACACGTCGGCGCCGGAGGCGCGATCGGGGACTGGATCGCCAACAACTTCTACACCCTCGACGCCGAAAGCGAGAAGGGCATCCTCGCCGCGATGGTCCCGCTGGACAATTACCTCGCCGATCTCAACAGCGGTCAGGCGTGGTATCGGCCCTCGTATATCCTGGTCGCTGTGCTGAAGCGCGAACGCGTGGCGTGCCGCGTGCAAGCCGCGTTCGAGCGCGTCTACAACCACTTCTATCGCCACCAGCTCGTCTATCGGCACGCGACGATGAACTGCACCAGCATCAGCGTCGATGTGCTGCGCGCGCTCGGCTGGAACGTCCCCACCCGCGGCGCGACAAGCTGGTCGGCCGCGGCGCTGGGACTCCCCTATTTCGCGCTGCGCGACCGGAGCGTCGAGAAGGCTGCGCAGACCTTCGATTACCTGACCGAGGATCAGACGCGGCTCTTCCCCGCCGCCGCATTCGAGGATATCGGCGCCGACCTGCTGCAACTCGCCACCGGGAAGCTCGCCCGCGCACCGACAGCGCTCGAAGACGCCTTGGCGGAAGACCTGGAGGCGCTGGTCTATCTGCGCGTGCCCCAGCTGCCCTCCTCGCGAGCCTGGGGCGATTTTCCCATCGCGACGGGGTGGGAGTACCGCGACCGCTATCCGACCGATCGGTCCAACGCGCAAATCATTCCCGTACCGCCGCGCCCGTTCCCCGACGCGTTGCGCGACGACGACCTTCTGCCGCCGCCGTCCAGCCGTTCGGAGCTCGCCCTCACGGTGTGGGCGCTGCTGTCGATCGTCGGCATCCCGTGGCTGCTCTGGCGGCGGTGGCGAGAACGAGCGCCGCGACAGGCTGAACGTTAGGGAACCTTAGTAAAGCTCGTATTCGATCTGGAAGCGCACCGTAGTGTCCGGCGTATTCCTGTTCAGCCCGAACAGCACCGCGGCATCGTATTTCAGCTTGCTGCGCGCCCCGGTGTAGATCTGACCGAAGAATGCCGGCCCGATATTGCTTTGCGTCTGGTGACCGAAGTCATTGGTGCGACCGAGCGTGCCCAAGCCCTGCAGCCCGGGCTCGAAGCGCGGATTCCCTCGCCACTTCACCTGCCATTCGTAGTTGATCGCAGCGCCAGGTTCGGCGCTGGAGCCCAATTCGCGCTCGAAGAGGACATTGAGATTGCCCTGGAAGGCATCGATCTCCTTCTGGAACATCGGCCCGAGCGCGATCGCCTTGCCGCGCACGGGATGATCGTATGCCAGCTCTGCGAAAAGCCCCAGGTCGAGCCAATAGCGGCCGGGCTCGGTCAGCGCAAAAATGTTCTCCCACTCGATTTCGTCGAGCTTGTACGACTCGCCGGGCAGGCGGGCCGTGCCGACGCCAAGCCCGGTCTTCCACCACGGCGTAACGCCGTACTCGATCTCGCCGACGAACTGGCGCTCGCGGCTATCTTCGCTGTCGCGCCACCATTGCTGGCCGCCATGCAGCTCGAACTCGAGCTCGCCCTGCACGACCGTGGGCAGATGCACCTTGCCAGCGGGATCAGCTTCCACTCCAGGAGCTTGCAACAGCGCCCCGGCGACGACGAGCGATGCGGTCAAGCGGCGGCAGTAACTCTCTTTCTTGGTTTTCCCCATAACCTCATCCCGATGGCGATTAGTGCGCCGGTCACGACATAGAACACGACTTGAATTCCGGCCGGACGCGCGTCGTAGCCAACGAGCGCGTGCAGGGTTTGCCCAAGCAGCGAGCGGTCGGACAGCAGCCCGGAGCTATCCCACAACCGCGGCCCAAGCGAGGGCAGAAGGTCTGCCTGAACCAGGAACCGCGCTGCTTGCGAAGCCATGCCCGCGGCAAGCAATAAGAGCAGCCAGTTGGTCGCGGTGAAAAAGTGACGAATCGGAATGCGCAGCAAGCCAAGGTACAGCGCGAAGCCCGTCGCGACGCCACCCGCGATGCCGAGCGCGATGCCACCCGCAATGTCGATCCAGCCGGATCCGCCCGCGGATTGCGCAAAAAGGAACAGGACCACTTCCGAGCCTTCGCGCAGCACCGCGAGCGCCACGACGATCAGCAGCGCAGCGAGCGGCCTGCGCCCGTGGGAAACTTCGGCGCCGAGCGTCTGCATTTGCATCGCGATCTCCTTGCCGTGCGTCGCCATCCAGATCGCGTGCCAGGCAATCATCGCGACGGCGGCGAAGAGTACGCTGGCATTGAACAATTCCTGACCCATGCCCGCGGCCGCGTCGGCGACGACGCCGGCCGACAACGCCAAAGCAACGGCGCCGAGCACGCCTGCGGCGATGCCTGCGCCGATCCAGCGCTCGCGGCCGCGCACACCGCGTGTCGCGGCGAACACTACGCTCACCACCAGTGCTGCTTCGAGCACCTCGCGAAAGACAAGTACGGCGATCCCGGCCACGATTGGTCCCTATTTCGCGATCAGGACGCCTTGAGCGGTGTCCTTGTGGAAGTCCCCGAAAAACGGATAGCGACCCGGCTGCAACGGACCGACGAAGATCGCGACCTGCGCTTTGGGCGGCACGACCTTCTCGCGGTTGAGCTCATAGCTCTCGAATTCCTCTGCGGTTGCATCCTGGTTGTCGATGATGAGCTTCACCTTCTTGCCTGCGGGAACCGTGATCTCGGCGGGCTCGAATCTATGGTTGCGAATGACCAGTTGCACCTCCGCTTCCTGGGCGCTGGCAACGCCGGCGCCAAGCCCGAGAGCGCAGGCCAATATGACGTTAGACAACGTCCTGGACGTCATGACCGCTCCATGCAACTGGTATCTGTAATAATAATGATTCTCATTAAATAAGGCAAGCTGCCCGTATTCTCAACGGACCCTACTTACAGTTTATTGATATAGCTCAATAAAAGGGCCTTGCGGACAACCTCGGTCTGAGCAATAATGCGAACTATTCTCATTAGTAGAACTTGCCCTCCCTTCTCTCCGCGCCATCATGTACATCTGCCTCTGTAACGCTATTACCGACCGCCAGATCGCGGAGGCCGCGGAAGCGGGTGCGCGCTCACGCGCTGATCTCGCGCACCAGCTCGGTGTCGGGCTCGGTTGCGGGCGGTGCGTATCGTGCGCCGAAGCCGTGCTGAACGAGATCGTCGCCGATCCGCCCTGCCCGGCCGAGAAGCTCGCCGCTTAGCTTAGGCGGCGGACAATGTTGGGACACCATGCGGCGGAAGGAAACACGCGATGAAGGGCAACGCCAAGGTTATCAAGCGTCTGAACCAGGTCCTGACCAACGAGCTCACGGCCATCGATCAGTATTTCCTGCATGCCAAGATGTTCGCCCACTGGGGCTTCGCGCGTCTTGCCGGTCACGAGCGCAAGGGCTCGCTTGACGAGATGAAGCATGCCGAGGAACTGATGGAGCGGATCCTGTTTCTCGAAGGCGTGCCCAATCTCCAAGACCTGCACAAGCTCCTCATCGGCGAGAACGTGCAGGAAGCGTTGTCCTGCGATCTCAAGCTCGAGATGGCGGCACATCCGGCCATCAAGGGCGGCGTCGCCGACGCCGAGGACTGCGGCGACTACGTGAGCCGCGATTTGTTTCGTCGCATCCTCGCCTCCGAAGAGGAGCACATCGACTGGCTCGAGATCCAGCTCGAGCTGATCATGAAGATCGGCATCGAGAATTATCAGCAGTCGCAGCTTGGCGGCGAAGACTGAGCGCGGTCGCTGGCTGTCTCTCTCCTGCGCAGATCCGATCGACGATTGACTCAGGCCTAGGGGCCTGTCCTAGCGGCGTCGCACCGCCGCTCGATACGCAATGAGTGCGACCACCGAGATGACGATCAGAAACCAGAGCGCCGATGCGCGCGCCAGGCCCGCGGCGAGCACGAGCGTGAAGGCGACGGGCGCGACGGCTTTCGCGAGGAACGCCGGCAGCGCCAGCCGACCCAGCAGCGCACCATAGTTGCGGTGCCCGAAAAGCACGGCGGGTACGGTGCCGCGAACGATCGTCATGATGCCGTTGCTCCAGCCGTAGAGCACGGCGAACACGAAGGCGACAGCGGAGAGTCCGTCGACGAGCACCAGGCAAGCCAGCGCCGACGTCATCAGCACGAACGCCAATGCGCCGACGGACAACGCCGAGAGCCTGCCCGCAAACGAGAACTCGGCGATGCGCCCTGCCACCTGCATCGGCCCGATCAGCGATGACACGAGCACCGCGTCGCCTGGCGTGAGGCCGGCGGATTTCAGCAACGCGATAAGATGCGCGGAGAGCGTTGCGGAGAGAAAGGCCGCTGCCGCGAAGGCCCACGCCAGTGCATGATAGGCGGCACCCGACGCCGCGCGCGGCGCTTGGGCGGCGGACGCAATCGTGCTCTGTGCGCTCGGATCAGGAGGTTCTGCAACGCCCACGGCGTGCGCCGGAACGAACCACGCGTGCAGCGGCAGGCACACGGCGACGTGCAGGGTCGCGTAGACCCAGAGCGCCCCGCGCCAGCCAATGCCGTCGAGCAACCACTGCGACAGCGGCCAGAAGACCGTACTGGCGAAGCCGCCGAACAGCGTCAATGCGGTCACCGCACGCCGATACGTCGCTCCGGTCAATTGATGCAAGGTGGCGAAGGCGGGGTCGTACAGACAGGCAGCCATCGCGACGCCGGCCAGCGCCCAGCCCACGAAGAGCGTTGCGTAGTTCCTCGCGAGGGCGAGTGTGGCCAGCGCAAGCGCGCCGACGATCGAGCCCCAGGAGAGCACGAAGCGCCCGCCCCGGGCGTCGACCAGCCTGCCCACCGCCGGCGACACGATCCCGGAGAGCAGCAAGCCCACCGTGAATGCGCCGAAGAGCCACGTTGCCGAGATCCCGAGCTCGCCGCGCATTGCGTCGCCGAGCACGGCGATGGCGTAGAAAAGCGTGCCCCAAGAGATGATCTGCGCCACACCCAGCGCGGGAATGAGCCGCGCCAGACGGACCGGCGAGTTGCGTTCACTGCGCGCCGACACGGCTGGCTGCTACGTGCCGGACGAGAGCAGATCGTACAGCGATAGCGCGACGACTTCGGTCGCGCGATGCAGATCGTCGAGCTTCAGATTCTCGTCGGCGCGATGACCGTTGGCCTCGGCCAGCGTACGTGGCCCCGCGCCGTAAAGGACGGTCGGCACACCCGCTGCGCCATAGTGCCGCGCATCGGTATACAGCGGCACGCCGCGCGCCGGAATCTCTTCGCCGAACACGGTGCGCGCATTCTTCCTGATCGCGGCGACGAGCTTTTCCTGGCCCGGGATGGGCACGAAGGGGAGCGCAAGCAGGATCCTTCGCACCTCGACGGTCACGCCGGGAAAGCGCGCGCCGAATTCGCGGATCTGCCGCGTCAGCGTCGTCTCGACCTCGAGGGGATTCTCTTCCGGAATGATCCGCCGATCGAGCCGGAACACGGCACGGTCGGGCACGACGTTGGTGTTGGTCCCGCCGCGAATCAGGCCGATGACCAGGGTGGGTGAGGCGATGCCCTCGATGCCCGAGCGCACCGTCGCATACTGCTTGCGCAATCGATACAGCTCGGCGAGGATGCCGGTCGCCGCCTCGAGCGCGTCGATTCCCTTCTCCGGCTCCGCGGCATGGCCCGACTTGCCGCCCACCTCGACCTCAAGATGCAGGCAACCGTTGTGCGCGGTGGTGATGGCGTACGCAAACCCGGCGGAGATCGCGTAGTCCGGCTTGACCAGACTCTGCGCGAGCAGCCACGCCGGCCCGATCGCGCCGCCGACCTCTTCGTCGTAGGTGAAGTGCAGCTCGACGGTTCCCCCGACTTTCGCGCCGGCCGCGGTGGCCGCTTCGAGCGCGAGCAGTGCGAATGCATAAGTCGCAAAGTCCGACTTGGACACCGCAACCCCACGGCCATACATCCGCCCGTCGCGCACTTCCGCACCGTAGGGGTCCACGCTCCAACCCGCGCCCGGCGGCACGACGTCGCCGTGCGCGTTGCAGGCGATCACCGGTCCCGGCCCGAAGCGTTTACGCACGATCAGGTTGACGCAACTCACCATCCCGTTCGCTGCTACCGCCTCCTGCGGTACTGCATGGCGCTCAACGGTAAAGCCGAACTGTTCCAGCAGGGCGGCGCCACGCACTGCGTGCGGCGCGCAATCGCCGGGCGGATTGTCCGATGGTGTCATGACCAGCTCGGCGAGAAAACGCTCGGCGTCGTCGCGGTGCTGTGCGACGAAGCTCGAGATCGCGGCGCGTGAATCCATCGTCGCGTTAACGTTTCGGCCGGAACTGCTCGATGAAGCGCAGGAACACGCGCGAAGCCACTTCCACGTCGGCCTCGGTGATCGCTTCGGCCGGATTGTGACTGATGCCGCGCTTGCAGCGCACGAACAGCATCCCGATGTCGGCGATCGCGATCATCGCCATCCCGTCGTGGCCCGCGCCCGAGGGAAGTCGGCGAGCCGAAAGGCGTTCGGCTTCGATCGCCGCGCCGAGCTGCCCCTGAATCCAGGGCGCGCAGGCCGCGGTCTTGGCTTCCCAGACGGGCTCGATGTCGAGGGCCAGGCCGCGGCGGCGAGCGATGCCGGCGAACTCGGCGTGCATCGCGGTCATGGCGCGCCCGCGCTGCGGATCGGTCGGCGCCCGCACGTCGAGCGAAAAGCGCACTCGGCCGGGGATCACGTTGATTGCGCCCGGGGAGGCTTCGATCTTTCCGACGGTGCCGACGAGATCGGGCTCTGCACCGGCAATGCGCTCGACCGCGAGCACGCACTCGGCCGCAGCCGCGAGCGCATCGCGCCGTAGTCGCATCGGCACCGTGCCGGCGTGGCCGGCCATGCCGAAAAGCTCGATCGCGTAGCGGTTCCCGCCGTTGATCGCGGTGACCACGCCCACCGGCAGACCCTCGGCCTCGAGCACAGGGCCCTGCTCGATGTGCAGCTCGGCGTAGGCGAGGACTTCATCGCGCCGGCGCGTCGCAGTCGGAATCGCTGCCGGATCGAGCCCGAACTCGGAAAGTGCTTCGCGCATCGTCTTGCCCGCGGCGTCGGTGCGATCGAGGTTCGCCGGATCGAAGCTTCCCGCGACCGCGCTGCTGCCGAGCAGGGTCGCATTGAAGCGCACGCCCTCCTCGTCGGCGAAGCCGATGACCTCCACCGCGAATGGCAGGCGCGCGTTGCGCGAAGACAGGCACGCGACGCACTCGATGGCGGTGACCACGCCGAGCATGCCGTCGTACTTACCCGCGTCGCGCACGGTATCCAGATGCGATCCGAGCATCAGGCACGGCAAGCCGGGTCGCTCGCCTTCGTAGCGACCGACCACATTGCCCACCGGGTCGAGCCGCGCGCGCATGCCTGCCTCGTGCATCCATTGGAGGACCAGCGCGCTTGCGGCGCGCTGGTCGGGCGAGAGATATACGCGGGTCAGGCCGTCGTGCTGCTCGGAGCAGCGCGCGAGCGCGTCGCAGCGCTCGAGGATGCGCGCGGCGGAGGGAGTCGGCGTGGCGGTCATGGAGGAAAACGGGCCAGCCGCGAGCGAACGCGCCGACGGGTGGCTCGCAGCGCCGGCACTGACGACATCGCTGCAGGGAATTCGGCCCCTGCCGCACCCGGATTCTGTGCCAAAAATAGTAGCACAGCGCGACCGTGCCTCCGGAGACGTCGGCGCAGGATACGGGAATATTCCGGCCGGTCCGGCAGTATGATGACCGTATGAGCGCCTCCAGCCCCGACCAAGGCGGCCGCGCCCGGTTCGAGCAGGTCGTGCTGCCCCAGCTCGACGCGGCGTACAACCTGGCGCGCTGGCTGACGCGCAATGGCAGCGACGCTGAGGACGTGGTGCAGGACGCCTGCGAGCGCGCGCTCAAGTATTTCGGCGCATTTCGCGGCGGCGACGCCAAGGCCTGGTTCCTGACCGTCGTGCGCCATGCCTGCTACGACTGGCTGAAGCGCAACCGCCCCGCCGAGGTCGTCCCCGGGGACCAGGAGACTATCGAGAGCGCGCCGGACCTGACGTCGGCAACGCCCGAGCAGATGGCGATGCGCAACGCCTCGAGCTCGGCGCTCGCCGAGGCGATTGCCGCGCTGCCGCTCGGGTATCGCGAAGTACTGATTCTGCGCGAGCTGGAAGGACTGCCGTACCGGGAGATTGCCCGGGTGGTCGACATCCCGATCGGCACGGTGATGTCGCGGCTGGCGCGGGCCCGGGGGCTGCTCCAGCGCTCGCCGGTGCTGCACGCCATCCGCGAACGATCGGCCGGGTAAGCGATGCAATGCGCATGAGGAAGACAACGAGTCAAGACCAAGCATGAACTGCCACGAAGCGATGAGCCTGCTGCCCGTCTACAGCGACGGCGAGCTCGATCCGCTGCAAAGCGCCGAGATCGAGAAGCATGTGCTCGGCTGCGCGGACTGCGCCGCTCGCCGCGACGAGCTGGCGGGCTTGCGCGTGCGCATCCATGCCGAAGTACCGTATTACGCGGCGCCGCCGGCGTTGCGCGAGCGCGTCCGGGCGGCGATCGCGCGCGGGTCCGGCGCGCGTCCGCAGATGCGCCAGCCCGTGAATCGCTGGCGCTGGCTCAGCACGGGGGCGCTCGCAGGCAGCGCGGCGACGGTGTTCGCCTGGTTCATCGGCAGCGCGATCCTCGACTGGCAGGTCGGCACCGATCTTGTCGCGGAAGCGGTCGCCAACCACGCGCGGGCGACGCTCGGCAATCGGCTGACCGACGTAGCCTCGTCGGATCAGCATACGGTGAAGCCGTGGCTCTCGGCGCGGCTCGACTACTCGCCCCCCGTGCGCGACTTCAGCGCCGACGAGCTGCCGCTGGTCGGCGGACGCCTCGACTATCTCGACGGCCATCCGGTGGCCACCCTAGTCTACAAGTACCGCGAGCACACGATCGATGTGTTCGTGCGACCGGTCGTCGGGGGCAAACCCGCGTCGGTGCCGAAATCGGTGACGGTGCGCGGCTTCAACGTCGCGCACGGAAGCGCGGCCGGGATGGAATGCTGGGCCGTGTCCGACGTCAGCCCGGATGTGCTCGCCTCGCTTATCGCCCGTCTCACCGCCAGCGCGGGCTGAAACGCGCTGTGGAATAGACCTCCCCGGAGACAGCGTCAAATAGCTGCGTTTTCCGCGTCCCAGCGTAGGCCGGGGTGAGCGCATCGCGCGAACTCCGGGACGACATCACCGCGGCCCCCGGGGTTCACCTTCGGTTTATGCCGGGCTACTTGTGTTTGAACTCCGGCTTGCGCTTCTCGACGAACGCGCGCATGCCCTCCTTCTGATCGTCGAGCGCGAACGTTGCATGAAACTCGCGCCGCTCGAAGAGCAGCCCTTCGGCGAGTGACGATTCGTACGCGCGGTTGATCGCCTCCTTGACCTTGAGCACGACCGGCAGAGAATAGCTGGCGATCTTGGTCGCGACCGCGAGCGCTTCTTCTTCCAGCTTGTCCGCGGGCACCACGCGCGCGACCAGCCCCGAGCGCTCCGCCTCGGTGGCGTCGATCATGCGGCCGGTCAGGCACCAGTCCATCGCTTTCGCTTTGCCGACCACGCGCGGTAGCCGCTGTGTGCCGCCCATGCCCGGCATGGTGCCGATGGTGATCTCGGGCTGACCGAATTTCGCCGTGTCGGCCGCGACGATCAGATCGCACATCATCGCCAGCTCGCAGCCTCCGCCCAGGGCGTAACCGGCGACGGCCGCGATCACCGGCTTGCGCGTGTGCTTCACTGATTCCCAGCTCGTGATGTAGTTGTCGGCGTAGACCTTCTGGTAGCTCCACTGCGCCATCGCGCCAATGTCGGCGCCGGCGGCGAAGGCCTTGTCGTTGCCGGTGATGACGATCGAGCCGATGCCCGAATCGGCGTCGAACGCGGCGAGCGCTGTTGCCAGCTCGGCGGCGAGCGCGTCGTTGAGCGCGTTCATGCGCTGCGGACGGTTGAGACGGATGACGCCGACGCGGCCGTTGGTTTCGATGAGGATGTTTTGATAGTCCATTTGCGGCTCCGGGGACGATGGCTAACGTGCAATGCGGCGCAGACCACATGCTAATGGACAGCAGCGAGGGCGTCACTCCGGCGGCATGATCCGACTGCGCTTCTCCGGCCGCGCTAAGGAACCTAACCTGGTGATCCAGAGGCCTTGCTCGGCGCCGCTGCCGCAGCGTGCACGACGACGTCTTCACGCGCCGCCGCCATCGCGGTACGCAGCACGTCCATGTCGCCGATATGATTCGCAAGCAGCAGGATCAGCTTAGCGTTAACCAGCGCGCTTTCTTGGTCCGTAAGCTCGCGATGCAGGTCGATCAGCTCCTGGTAGAAGTCGTCGGGTGCCGCGATGTTGGGTTCGGTATTGAGCATGAAGGACCGCCTCCGGATAGCCGTTGTCGCGGCTTAGACCATGGTCGGCACTGCTTCCCCGCTGGCGACAATCTCCGTGCCCGTCGCGCGACCGATCGAGGCGTGCACCCGGGCGAGATCGAGCGCGCGCCAGCGAGCGCAGACATGCTGGTCGGGCCGGAAGAGGTACGTCGTCCCCGGACGGGCGTCGTAGCGTTCGGCGAGCAGTCCCGTCGGATCCGCGATCTGCCGCACACCCCCCGGCAGAGTGCCCTCCGCCGAGCCGACGAACACGCTAGTGCAGGCGATCGCGTTTGAGGCAAGTGCGTTGACCTTCCGCAGCACTGCTTCCGGCAGCGATGCCGGAGCGAAGAGCAGCAACGTAAAGCCGTCGCCGAGGTAGTCGAGCAGCCACTCGCCGCGATCGCCGATCACCGGCGCATCGGCCGCCGGAGCTCCCGGCACCATCCTTCCCGCGAACGGCTCGGCGTCGGGCGTGTTGAGCGGCGAGTCAGCGAGGACCGTCGGCACCGACAATCGCCCGCTGTTGACCAGGCGGCGCG
>WNGK01016360.1_pt1 | contig 12079 bp, 10 predicted proteins | sample 5400601 | NCBI WGS metagenome assembly WNGK01 (sample SAMN13153376, study PRJNA577476) | soil metagenome | isolation source: 60 cm soil or saprolite under Garry oak tree replicate 1 | place: USA:California | collected 2016-06-15
GAGGAGTAAGCCGCCGCTTCGATCCGCGACGCGATCCACCGATCCGGCTCGCGACCACGGGCATCCCGCGGTTCATCACCTCCACCAGCACGACGCCGAGTCCCTCGGTGTCGCCCCGCAGGGTCCGGCGCGATGACGTCGTCGGTTCTCGAGAGGCAAACACTTGGGCAAAGCGCTTCGTAATGCCGGTCGCGACGGAGCGTTAGACTGGCGCACCGCCACGCGACCGGTTTCGCTTTTTGTGGTCTCCACTGGTCCGGGTCGGGTCAGCCTACTGCTTTAACAGCCTCACTTCTTCCCCTCGATCACCAAGTTGCCATCCGCATCGCGGTGTTCGATAAGGCCGAGGTCGAGCTTGACCAACTCTGGTTCAATCTTGGCGCGATCTCCTACGGCGATGACGACCAGGCTGTCGGGGCGCAAGTACTTCTTCGCCACCGCGTATGCGGCTGCGCTCGTGACCGCTGCGAGCTCGGCCGGCAGGCGGGCGTAGTAGTCCAGACCGAGACCGAAAACGAATGCATCGGAGTAGTCTGCTGCCGCGCCGCCGCTGGTTTCAAACTCGCCTGGGAGCGACCGAATCCGTGAGGCCCTAGCGAGCTCGAGCTCTTCGGATGTCGGGGCGGACTCCTGGATCCGACGCAGCTCTTTGAAGATCTCCGCAACGGAAGGCGCGGTGACGTCCGTTCGCACCCCGGCCCGTATCCAAAACGGACCGGGGGAGCGGTGGCGATAGATGAAGGCTGACCAGGCGCCGTATGTGTAGCCGTGCGCTTCGCGTAGATTCAGATTGATGCGGCTCGAGAACAGGCCGCCCAAAGCGGCATTCAGCACTTCGAGCGCGGCAAAATCGGGAGTCGAGCGCGGCACACCGATCGTAGCGACGAGCAGCTGCGTTTGCGGCGCGTCGGGCTTATCTACAACGATGATCCTTGCCGCAGTGGTCGCCGGCGCGCCCAACTCCGTTTGCGGCAGACGGCGGCCCTGCCACCCACCGAACTGCTTCTCTGCCAACGCCTTGAGTTCTTCTGCGGTGATACTGCCGGCAACGATCAGTGCGGCGTTGTCTGGAACAAAGTTGCTTTGCCAGAACGCGACCATGTCCTCGCGCGTCGCCGCTTGGATCGCCGCCTGAGTGCCGATCTCCGGATAGCCATACGGATGGTGCGGGCCGTAGAGCGCCGCCACCATCACCTGATCCGCGACCACCGCCGGGTTTTCCCGGCGCTGTGCCAGCTCGGCGAGCCGACTGGCACGCTGGCGGTCAATTTCCGCCTGGGGAAAATCTGGATGCAGCACCACATCCGCGAGCAACGCCAGCGCCGCGGAAAAGTTCTTCTTGAGGGACCGGACCGTGACTCGCGAGGCATCCACGGACGAGGCGGTTCTGAGGGTCGCGCCCAGCTGCGCAGCCTCGTCGGCGATCTGCAAGGCACTCCGCGTCGTGGTGCCCTGATCGAGGATAGCTACGGTGAAACTCGCTAAGCCCGGCTTGTCCGGTGGGTTCGCATCGCTGCCCGTGGCCACGACCAAGTTCGCGGCGACAATGGGCAAGCCTGGCCGTTCGTCATAGATGACCGTCAGACCGTTTGACAATTGGAACGACTTCGGCACGGGCAGGTGTAGAGGTCGATCGGCCGCTGGCTTCGGCGGCTGAGCCCTCCAGGGCTCATCCGCGTTGATGGACTCAGCACGCTGACCGGTCAGCGCCGGTTCATTCTTCGGCGTCGGCACGTCGGCGCCGAGATCCGGTTTGCCGGGCAGGCCGTATACCACCGCGCGCCTCTGCGTCGTCAACTGCTGTGTGGCGAAGGCCTTTACGCTCGCAGTCGTCGCGCGGCGGTAGCGCAGAAGGTCTTGTTGCAGATAGTCCGGATTGCCGAAGTAGTGGTTGTACTGGTTCAAGCGATCGGCGACTCCGCCGAATCCGCCGAGTCGCTCCAACCCGCGAATGATCTCGGTTTCAATTGTGTTCCGCGCACGCTCGAGTTCCTTCTCATCGGGGCCCTCGCTGCGGAACCGCTCAAGCTCCTCGTCAATGACCCTCTCGATTTCCGCCGCCGTGTGACCCGGCCGTGTCGTGACGTACAATTCGAAGATCGACCCCAAGAGAAGCGGCTGCAATTGGATGGAGACGTCTTGGGCGATCTCCTGTTCGTACACAAGTCTCTTGTAGAGCCGGCCGGACTTGCCGCCGGCCAGAATCTGGGCTGCGAGGTTGGCTTCTGCATCGCCGGCCCGGTAGATGGGCGAGGTAATCCAGCCCATGTACACACGCGGTAGCTCGACCTGATCAGTCACCACGGCGCGCCGCTCAGCAGTGATCGGCGGCGTCGTCGCGCTGATCTTGGGGACCTGGGGGCCGCGCTTCAGCCGACCGAAATACTTCTCGACCCACTGCTTCACGGTGGACTCGTCAAAGTCGCCGACGATCGTGAGGCTGGCGTTGTTCGGCGCGTAATACAGCTTGAAGAAGCTCTTCACTTCCTCGAGTTGGGCGGCCTGGATATCGGCATGTGATCCGATCACTTCGCCATAGTAGGGGTGCGTCGCCGGAAACAGCTTGTGGTACAACGCCTCCTCAACAATGCCGAACGGCTGGTTCTCCAAAGTCTCGCGGCGCTCGTTGCGCACGACCGCCTGCTGCGTGGCAAGGTTAGTCTGGTCGAGCTTGTCGAGCAGATAGCCCATGCGATCGGACTCCAGCCACAACGCCAGCTCGAGCTGGTTGGCTGGGAGCGTCTCGAAGTAATTGGTGCGGTCAAAATCGGTCGTGGCGTTGAAGTCGCTCGAGCCGGCGCCCTCGAGGTAGCGGATATGCTCGTTGGCGCGCACGTGTCTTGAGCCTTGGAACATCATGTGCTCGAATAGGTGCGCGAAACCGGTACGTCCCGGCTCCTCGTTGGCGGGACCGACATGATACCACAAGTCGACGGCCACGAGCGGCAGGCGGTGGTCGTCGGACAAAATCACCTCGAGGCCGTTTGCGAGCGTGTACTTCTTAAACTTGATGCGGGGTATCTCCGCGGCGGCTGGAGCCGCCTGTACCGCAGCCGCCCCTTGTGTCTGCGCGGAGCCGGCACCCGCCACGCTGTGGGGAGTCAGGGTCAGCGCGAAAAGGGCGAGGAGAAGCCGAAGGATCTTATCCATTCCGTGGTCCCTCCTGCATAAGCTCGCCTCGCCCGGCAACCACCAAGTGGCTGCCGGGTTTCGATCGGGGCACTTCCTTGACAGCTCGCTCGAAGTTCACGCGCCACCGGCGGTGCCAATGAGCGTACTCCGTAAAGGCTCGGTTGTCGAGCTTCCTCGCGTGGATGCGAGGCCGCCAAGGCGAAGGCGAAGGAAGTGGCATAGCCGCGTTATGGCGGCCAGAACCTCAGGTCGCCGCCGACGCCACGCTCGCAACGCTCTTTGACATCTACAGGCGTGAGGTAACCCCCTTGAAGAGGGCGAGCAAACAGCAGCATGACCCGGGCCGCGACGTTACTGCTCACTGCTTGGGGGCGCATCGCCAGGCGCCGACGCTCAATGCCGTGACTGGGATCGCTACATCGAGTAGCGGCGGCACGAGGGGTACGGACGGGCGGGGCGGGCTCACAATCGCCCCGTGCGGGATCGTACGATTACGTACGATCTCAAGTTCCTGCAGGCCGTGCTGAATTGGGCCACGACGGCGTGCGATTGCGCGGGGCGCTCCTCGTGAGATCCTGGCGATGATGGGGTGGTCAAGCAAGGACTCCTGAGGCCAAGATCTCTGCGTATTGGTCATCCGCTGCGCGGCGCCAAGCTGCTCTGCTTGTTGTGATTGCAAGGTGCTTTGCCGGAATGTTTGCCGCAGGAACGAGCCGCCCTGTGCCGACCCCCCTGTACGTGCATCGTGTCGTCTCACTCGCCGACCCGCGCGCGCAGCTTGAACCCTTGCGGGTCGACCACAACCAGCACCGACCCCACTGTCGCTCGGTTACCTGATCCAGAGTCGGGCTCCGTCAATTCCCGGTCCTCTTCCGCACGATGGCCCTCGCCGGCGCCGCTTCGTGCCCTCGGACCTTGAGCGGTAGCACGATCACATCGTAGTCACCCGCTTGAACAGGGCGCAGGTCCAGCCCCTCCACGATGGGAATCCCGCGCCCCAGCAGAATCTGGTGCGTCCTCGGCGCCGAAGCGCCGAATTGCTCCGCCGACATGTAGTCGACGCCGACCAAAAGGACTCGAGCGTCCGCGAGGAGCTGCGCCGCGTCCGGTGCGATGAATGCGAAGTCCTTGTGGAACTCGGGTGAGTCCATCCAGCCACGCAGCGTGCTACGCGTCCGGAACAGCACTCGCTTCGCGCTCCTCCAGTCGTGCTTGTTCAGCTCGCCCGCGTCGATGGCCCGTACGCTGTCGGGGACATCGATCACCCGCGCTGGACCGATCAGCGGGTCCAGCGCCACCTGGTCGATCGGTGCTCCATTGGCGACGAAATGCATCGGGGCGTCGATGTGCGTCCCGCTGTGCGCGCCCAGTGAGTAGACCGATAGCGTCAGGATATCGCCCTCCCGCATATCCTTGAGAAAATCGAACCGCATCGGCGCGTCGCCCGCGTACACAGGAGTCCTCGCGGGATCGAGCGTCGCCGTCACATCGATCCACCCCCGCGCGCTCAGCTCTCGCGCCCCCTGTTCGGGGGGGCGGGGGGCACACCCCACCACGAGGCTGAGCAACAGCGTGAAACCCAACCCCGCCACGCCAATGATCGTCTCGGCAACGGTCCACGTCTTCAGCGTCTGTGGCACGGTCATGTTGAAGAACCAGCGAGCCCGCGCCCGTCGCCAGCACCAACAGCTCCAGGGGAGTCCCCGGCGTCGCCAGTGCTATCGGGGCGACGATGCCGGCAGCGGTCGTCATCGCTACGGTCGCCGAGCCGGTGGCCACCCGGATCAGCGCCGCTACGGTCCACGCAAGCAGGAGCGGCGAGGCGTGCGATCCCAGCGCCACGTCGGCAATCGCTTTGCCGACACCGCTTTCCAGGAGCACCTTGTTGAATCCGCCGCCGGCGCCGATGACGAGGAGAATGGCGGCGGTGGGCCCCAGGCAGTCGTTGGCGAACTTGAGGATCTGATCCCGCGTGAAGTGCTGCCTGTATCCCAGCGACCAAAAGGAGAAGAGCAGCGCCACGAGCAGCGCGACGATCGGGCTGCCGACGAAATCGAGCGCGGTGCGGAGCGTGCTCGCGGTGTCGAGCGCGACGTCGGCTGTGGTCGCGCACAACATCAGGATGACCGGAAGCAGCACGGTGAAGAGCGTGATGCCGAAGCCTGGCATGTCGCGTGGAACGCCGTCCCCGCCGCCCGCGAGCTGCGCGGCGATCGGGCTATCCGCGGGGAGCGCGATGCGCGGTGCAATCCACGAGGCGAAGATCGGGCCCGCGAGCGCCGCCGTCGGCAGCCCGACTAGGAGGGCATAAGCGATCGTGCGTCCCACATCGGCCCGGTAGGCGCCGACCGCGAGCATCGCCGCCGGATGCGGCGGTACCATCCCGTGCACCACCGACAGCCCTGCCACCAGCGGAATGCCGATCTTCACGAGTGAGAGCCCCGAGCGACGGGCAATCGTGAACACCAGCGGAATCAGCAGCACGAAACCGACCTGAAAAAAGACGGGAATGCCCACGATGAAGGCCACGAACATGATCGCCCAATGCACGCGCTTCTCCCCGAACAGCGAGATGAGCGTGGTCGCGATGCGCGTCGCGCCTCCGGACTCCGCCATCATCTTGCCCAGCATCGTACCGAGGGCAACCACGATCGCGATGAATCCCAAGACTCCACCAACCCCTTCCTGAAACGCCTTCACGACGCTGACAAAGGGCATTCCCGCCGCCGTCCCCAAGCCGAGGGACACCGTGATCAACGCGACGAAGGGGTGCAGCTTGAAGCGCCCGATCAGCACGATAAGCGCTACAACGGCGCCGAACGCCAAGAGCAGCAACTGGGTGTTGGGGCTCATACTGAGCGCTTCACCAGATCGGCGACGATCGCGTCGGGCGCTTGGCTGATATCGCACACCCACGCACGCTCATCCGGCGACGGCTCTTCCAGAATGGAGAGCTGGCTCTCGAGCAGCGCTGGTGGCATGAAGTGACCGCGGCGTTGGGCCAGGCGCTCCGCGAGGAGGGCACGGCTCCCCGCGAGATACACAAAACGTACGTCCGCTTCGACACGGGAGCGCAACAGGTCGCGATAGCTCCGCTTGAGTGCCGAACACGAGACCACGAGACCGATTCCCGCGCGCTTCGCCTCGCGGAGTCGCGCCGCGATCGCGATCAGCCAACCGCGGCGGTCGTCGTCCGTCAGCGGCATCCCGGCCGCCATGCGCTTCACGTTGTCCGGGGGGTGCAGGCCATCACCTTCGACGAACTCGATGTCGAGCTCGCGAGCGAGCTTCGCTCCGACGAGGCTCTTTCCGGAGCCGCTTACGCCCATGATCACGTAGAGTCCAGTGTGCACAGCGTGCATGAAGTGGCCCAATCCTATACCACCAGAGGATTCCGGGCTATTCGCCGTTTCGCAACGGAGGATTCGAGGCTATTCTGCGAGCGGCATGACTCAGATCGTTTTTGCGGGCGTCGGCGTCGATTTCGGCGACACCACCCTCTTCTCGAACGTCTCCTTCACCGTCGCTCCGGGCGAACGGTGGGGCATCGTGGGCCGCAACGGGTCCGGCAAGACCACCCTCTTTCGGCTCCTGACCGGCGAGCTCGAGCCCACCCGCGGCAGCATCGCGCGCGCGCCTGGCCTGCGAGTCTCGGTGCTGGAGCAGTACCGCGACTTCGGCACCGCGACGACGGTGTGGGAGGCCGCGGCCGGCGGGTTGGCCGAGCTCCTGGCGCTGGAGCAGTCGCTCGTAACGCAGGCCGCCGATCTGGCACACGACTCCTCGGCGCGCGCCCTCACCCGCTACGGCGAAGATCTGGAGCGGTTCGAGCGCGAAGGCGGCTACGCGGTCACCGCGCGCATTGACGCGGTGTTGCATGGACTCGAATTCGATCCCGCGCAGGCCCGGGTCACGCCGCTCTCCGCCCTGAGCGGCGGGGAGCTCGGCCGCCTGGGCCTGGCGCGTCAGCTGATGACGACCGCCGACGTGTTGCTGCTCGACGAGCCGACCAACCACCTGGATCTCGAAACCACTCGCTGGCTCGAGGAGTACCTTGCCGCGAGCGAGCGCACGGTGTTGCTCGTGAGCCACGACCGCGCATTCCTCTCCGCCGCCGTGGATCACGTGCTGCATCTGGAAGGAAAGACCGCGACGCCGTATACGGGTGGCTACGCCGCGTTCGTGGCGCAGCGGGCCGAGCGCCGGTTAGCGCAGCAGCGGGCGTACGACCAGCAGCAGCGCACGATCGCCCACGAGAAGGATTACATCGCGCGCAACATCGCGGGGCAGAACACTCGCCAGGCCAAAGGCCGGCGCAAGCGGCTGGAGCGGCTGCCGCGACTCAGTCCCGTCATCGGCGCGGAAGGAACGATGGCCGTGCGATTCGAGGTGCCGGAGCGCGGTGGCGATCAGGTCGTCAGCGCCCAGAACGTGACTGTGGGAATCGACGCACGCACCCTGGTGGAGCGATTCAGCGGAACACTGGAGCGGACCGGCGTGCTCGGTATCATCGGCCGCAACGGGGCGGGGAAGTCCACGCTGCTGCGTGCGCTGCTGGGCGAGCATCCGACGCAGAGCGGTGAGCTGCGGCTCGGCACGTCGATCACGGCCGGGTACTACCGCCAGGATCTCTCGCAGGTGCCGCTCGATCGCACGTTGTACGACGTGATCGCCGGGTTGCGGCCGAGGTGGGAGCGTGGCCGCATCCAGGGACACCTGGGACGATTCGGGTTTTCGGGGCAGGAAGTACAGCGGCGCGCCGACTCATTCTCGGGCGGTGAGCGGGCGCGCGTGGCGCTCGCGATCCTGATGCTGTCGGGCGCGAACCTGTTGGTGCTCGACGAGCCGACGAATCACCTGGATGTGGAATCCATCGAGGCGCTCGAGGACGCGATCGAGGCGTACGACGGCACGGTCATTCTCGTGAGCCATGACCGGGCGCTGCTGCGCGCCCTGACGACACGGATTTGGATCCTGCACGAGCGGCGCATGACCGAGTTCGCCGGGGGCTTCGCGGAGTGGGAGGAAGTCAGCACGGAGCGCGCCCATGCGGCGGCGGTCAGCGCCGCCGAGGAACAGGCGCTGCGGCGGGTCCACGAGCGGCAGCGGGTCGCTCCTTCTCCGAAGACCGACCCGCGCAAGGAGCTGCGCCGCGCTCAACTGGGACTCGCGGAGGCCGAGGCTCGGGTGACCGACCTCGAGTCCCAGGTCGCGCGGGTAGTCGCGGCGTTGGAGGACCCGGCGCTGTACACGAAACCCGACGGCGCCGCCACGGCCCGGGAGCTCGGCGCCGAGCTCGAGACACTGAAACGGGAGCTCGATGCGGCGCTCGAGCGGTGGGCAGCTGCGACCGAGCAGGTCGAGATGCTTGACGGACTCGCGTAGCGCCCTTCTCGTTGGCTCACCATCCAGGGAGTGGCGACAATGCAATTGGCGATGATCGGGTTGGGTCGTATGGGCGGGAACATGGTGCAGCGATTGCTCCAGGGCGGGCACGAGCTCGTGGTGTACGACCAGAGCGCCGAGGCGGTGAAATCACATGTCGGCAAAGGCGCCAAGGGCGCCAAGGATCTTGCTGATGTGGCTCGACAGCTGACCCCGCGGCGAATCGTCTGGATCATGGTACCGGCGGGTGCACCGGTCGATAGCACTCTCGAGCGGCTCGTGCCACATCTCGCCAAGGGCGACATCCTCATCGACGGTGGAAACTCAAAGTTCTCGGATTCGCTGCGCCACGCCGAGGCCCTCAAGTCAAAGGGAATCGAGTTCGTGGACGTCGGGACGAGTGGCGGGATCTGGGGCCTGACGGTCGGCTACTGCCTCATGATCGGCGCCTCGCCGGCCGCGTTCCAGCACTGCGAGCCGATCTTTCGGACCCTCGCGCCGCCCGAGGGCTACGCCCACGTGGGCCCCTGCGGCGCCGGCCACTACGTCAAGATGGTGCACAATGGGATCGAGTACGGACTGCTCCAGGCCTATGCCGAGGGCTACGAGATTTTGCACGCCTCTCGGGATTTCACCCTTCACCTGGGCCAGATCGCGAAGCTGTGGAACCACGGCAGCGTGGTGCGCTCCTGGCTGAACGAGCTGGCGGAGCGGGCGTTCTCCCGTGACGACCAGCTGACCGCCATCCGGGGATACGTGGAGGACTCGGGCGAGGGGCGCTGGACCGTGGACGAGGCGATGCGCCTCGACGTGCCGGCGCCGGTCATCACGTTGTCGCTGCTGGCGCGGTTCCGCTCCCGTCAGGAGCAGTCCTTCGGCGCCAAGTTGATCGCCGCGCTGCGCAACGAGTTCGGCGGGCATGCGGTGCAGACCAAATGACGGCAGGGCTCTTCATCGCGTGGAAGGGGCACGTCCCCCGAGTGAGGGGTTGACCCGCCGCCGGACGGCCTCGATGTCCTGCACCGCCCGAACCTCGACGCAGCCTGTGTGGGTCCAGGGAAACTCCGTCGCGATGCGGACCGCCTCGTCCATGTCCTCGGCCTCGATCAGGTTGAAGCCCGCGAGCAGCTCCTTGGTCTCGGTGAATGGTCCATCCACGACCGTCTGCCGGCCGTTACGGACCCGCACCGACTTGGCGGTCGCCGCACGCTCGAGCATCTGGGAATCGAGCAAGCGCCCGTCCTGGCGCAGCTCGTCGGCATGCGCGAGGCAGTCGCGCATCTTCGCGTCGAACTGTCCCGCCGGGAGCGCGTCGAGCAGGGCGGCGTCGGTGTAGATCAGGATCGCGAATTTCATGTCGGTCCCTCTGTAGCGGAGGTGGGATGCGGTAATTTTGCCGCTCGCCGGCCGTATGCCAAGCCGATGCGGACCGGGTACACGCGCGTTGACCGCCGGTTGACGCATGCCCAACTGAAGCAGGCTTCAACCTCGGCCCGGGGGGCGAGGCCTGGAACCTCACTCGCTTGCCGGCCAGAGCCACGCCGCCCCTCGGACGCCGCTCGAGTCGCCGTGCGCGGCGCGCACGACGCGCGTAGCGACGGGATCGGAGGTCGCGCCGGCCGCGAACAGGTAGCGGGGGAGCAGCGCGGACGTCGCTTCCGGCAGCCCGGCGATGTTCGACATGCCGCCGCCGAGCACCACCACATCGGGGTCGAGCACGTTGATCAGCGAGGCGAGGGCGCGACCCAGGCGATCGTGGTATCGGGCCAGCGTCGCGACCGCCCCCGCGTCGCCGCTCTCCGCGGCGCGTGCGATCTCGGCGCCCGACAGGGTGAGACCGGTATGCCGGGCGTGGTCGCGCTCGACCCCGGGGCCGGAGAGCCAGGTTTCGACACAGCCGCGCTTCCCGCAGTAGCACGGGGGACCGGGCTGCTCGTCGGACGTGAGCCAGGGCAGGGGATTGTGCCCCCACTCGCCGGCAATGAGGTTCGCGCCCGCCAGGCAGCGGCCGTCGACCACGATCCCGCCGCCGACTCCCGTGCCGAGGATGACGCCGAACACGACGTGCGCGCCCGCGGCCGCACCGTCGGTGGCCTCGGAGAGGGCGAAGCAGTTCGCGTCGTTCATGAGCCGTACCGGGCGGCCGAGCCGCTCCTCCAGATCGTGTCTCAGGGGCCGACCGTTGAGCCAGGTCGAGTTGGCGTTCTTCACGAGCCCCGTTCTGGGCACGACCGTCCCCGGAATGCCGACGCCCACCGTGCCCGCTGCGCCGGCCGCGCGCTCGAGCTCCCCGACTAGGTCTGCGATGGCGTCGAGGGACGCGGCGTAGTCGCGCGGCGTGGGCACGCGTCGTCGCGCGATCTCCGCGCCGGCGGGCGACACCGCGATTGCCTCGATCTTCGTTCCACCGAGGTCGATGCCGATACGCACCGAAGGGCTCACCGTGTGCCGCTCCGAGCGGGATCACGCAAGCTACGCTAGTGCTCGGTGCCCGGCATGGCCGCCCCTCCCGCCATCTTCCCGATCGGTCATGCGCGGGACACATTGAACGCCCCGTTCGAGGAGGAGATGCCATGCTGGCGAACCTGTTCACACCGTATGCCGGCGTCGGCGAGCTGATCCTGCGCCTGGCGCTGGGGGTCACCTTCTTCGCACACGGGAGGGGCAAGCTGAAGAACCCTGCCGGCTTTGCCGCGTTCCTCCGCCAGATCCACGTACCGGCACCTCTGTTCAACGCCTGGCTCGTGGCGCTGCTCGAGACCGCCGGGGCGGTGCTCCTCATCCTCGGCATAGCGACACGTATCCTCGCGCTGGGACTCGCGGTCGATATGGGAGTGGCCCTCGCGACCGTGCGTATCGGAAAGGCCCCTTTCGCTTCTGGTCCCCAGGGCGGGGGGTGGGAGCTCGAGTTCCTGCTTCTCGCCGTCGCGGTCGCTCTCCTCTTCACCGGCGCCGGCCGGTTTGCGCTCGATTCGTATCTCGGACTGTGAGGAGGCTACGCTCCCCGCTGCGCCGGCCGCGCGCTCGAGCTCCCCGACTAGGTCTGCGATGGCGTCGAGGGACGCGGCGTAGTCGCGCGGCGTGGGCACGCGTCGTCGGGCGATCTCCGCGCCGGCGGGCGACACCGCGATTGCCTCGATCTTCGTTCCGCCGAGGTCGATGCCGATACGCACGGTAGTAAGCTACGCAAGTGCCTTATCGAGGCCTTCCCAGCTCCCCGCATTTCGAACGAACTAAAGACGCCAGTCCGAGCGTTACGCTGAAGAGCGAGCCTGAGATGACACGAGCTGAATCAGAGGAGGATTACCATGAACCCTACACAACAAGCGACCGCAGCGCCGGTTGATGACGCCCCCAGGGTGGAATCGATAGGAGAGATCGTCGTCTTCGTCGATGGGTACACCGACCCTACAGACATCATGGAGTTCGCTGGCGTACTCGCCCAGGAGTATGACGCTCACCTGACCGGCGTGTTCATGCGGCCCGCACCCGCGGTTACACCGCCGGAGATGTTCGTCCGCGGCACGGGCATTCCGAACGTGATCGAGGCGCGCCAAGCGGA
>WNGK01006729.1_pt1 | contig 12077 bp, 11 predicted proteins | sample 5400601 | NCBI WGS metagenome assembly WNGK01 (sample SAMN13153376, study PRJNA577476) | soil metagenome | isolation source: 60 cm soil or saprolite under Garry oak tree replicate 1 | place: USA:California | collected 2016-06-15
ATCGGCTTCAACCACAGGCTGCGAATGCATTCCTTAAGACACTGGAAGAGCCGCCGAGAGATTCGTTGTTGCTGCTTCTGAGCGCGTTGCCCGAAGCGTTGCCCGACACAATTGTTTCCCGGTGCATCGCGATCCCACTTGCTCCGGACGACGAAGGCAAAAATAAACCGGAAGAACAAAAGCTTGTGAAATTGCTTCAGGAGGCGGCGCGTGAGCAGAACTGGAGCATTCAACACGCCTATCGATTGGCTCAGGCATTTCAGCGTCTGCTCCGCCTGATTCGCGACCAGATTAAAGGCGATACCGATGAAGCGTTGCGGAGCGAGGAAGCCCGCTACAGGAATTCGACTGACGGCGTCTGGCTCGAAGAACGAGAAGAATATTACAAGGCGCTTACCGAAAGTCTCTATCTGCAACGGCGAGCCGGATTGATTGAAACCTTGTTCGCCTGGTGGACCGATGTTCTTCGATCCGGCAACGGCGTCGATTGCAGGGAATTACCGAACGCGCGAAAAGAAACCGGCGCGCTCGCCAAGCGTTTTCCTACGACGGAGATCCTGCGAAAGCTCCAGCGGTTGGAAGAATTGCGCGACCAGCTCGGTCGCAATATCCAGGAAGCGCTCGCGATCGAGGTTGCGTTCCTGGGAATCTTCGCTGGCTGAAAGCATGACTCGCCACTTTCGTTGTATTTTGATCAGAGTGAGAAGGTCGGTATGAGATTCGAGAATCAAGTTGCGATTGTAACCGGCGCGGGGAGAGGCATTGGACACGCGATTACATTGCGGCTGGCGAGCGAGGGCGCGCGGGTTGCGTGCATAAGTCGGACCGAGGCGAACGCAAAGAAAACTGCGGAGCAGATCAACGGGACGCAGCCGAACGCGGCTAGAGCATACGCCATCGATGTTGCCAGTCATGCCGCCGTTCAAAAACTCGGTACGCAGATTCTCGAGGACTTCGGCAAGATCGACATCTTAGTTAACAACGCCGGTGTGACGCGCGATGGACTTAGCATGCGCATGTCTATGGAAGACTGGGACACGGTTATCAACACGAATTTGAAGGGTGCATTCAATTTTGTCCAAGCCGTGCAGCGCCCGATGATTAAGCAGCGCAGCGGCCGCATTATTAACATTAGCTCGGTGATCGGTTTGATCGGCAACGCAGGTCAAACGAATTACGCTGCGAGCAAGGCCGGCTTGATTGGTTTTACAAAAGCGCTTGCGCGCGAACTGGCGAGCCGAAACATCACGGTGAATGCGGTTGCACCGGGATTTATCACAACCGACATGACGGCGGGATTGGCCGACGACATTAAGAAAGCGATTGAAGCGCGGATTCCGCTCGGAAAAACGGGGCAACCTGAAGATGTCGCGAGCGCGGTTGCGTTTCTCGCTTCCGCGGAGGCAAATTACATTACTGGCCAAGTCCTTTGCGTTGATGGCGGCATGGTGATGTAAAGCTGCGGATGAAACTGCTCGGAAGATCCGAGCACCCGCTTCGTGCTGCGAGATCAAACAAGTGCCTCGGCACGTTCGCTTGGCCTGCCAACCGTCTGCGCGGATAAACCGAACCGCTTGCAATAGGCCGCAAATGCTTGCGCGTCCTTGCGGACTTCGATGCCAAACTGCGACAGAGCATATCGATGACGGCCATATTGTTCTCGTGGCTGGTTTGCAAGCACTACGCGCATTCGGCGCTCCGCCTTTTCCGATAATAACCACCCGAAGTGTTGATAGATGCGTCGGGCGACAGCGATTGGATCGCGGCGGATTTCAAAATAATCCACGTCGCAAATGCGCTCAGGTGGCAAGCGATCTCGTTCCGGCAAAAATGCGTCCAGCGTTTCCGACCAGTACTGGGTGGCATCGCTGCAAACAACAAAAGGATCGACGCTGTCGCTAAACACACGGCGGAGAATTGTTATTAAACTTGATACGGAAGCCATCGCCTCAAGCGGAGCTCGGTGGGTCTGCACAAAAAGCGCATCGGGATAGACCGAAAGCAGCGTTGGCAAGGCAGACATGTGTGTCGGCGCTTTTAAAACCCAGCGGCGCGCGCTGCGTCGGAACTGCAGATGTTGTAGGAAGCGCCGGTGATATTCGTATGCCGGGAGCAAATCTTGGCGGAAGAACCAAGCCCGATAGGACGGCACATAATACATGGTATCAAACTGATCGCTCATAAAGCTCGGGGTCATGAGTCCAACACATTCTTGCGGGAGCTCCGCGCCCACGGCGTGCACGTGGCGAAACGTTGGTGCCAGCCAATTGAGGCAGTTACAACTTTGGGTCGCGCGCTGAATCCGTCGTTGCTCATTGTCGCGAGTAGGCGGGGATGGCGTCATCACCTCCCAAGTGAGCGGAGCCCGATGTTCCGGATCAGCAGCGAGCAGAGTGTGCAAGAGCGTGGTACCACTGCGGGGTAGGCCAACGATAAAGACTGGTTTGCGGATTTCCTGCCGCGCAATGCCGGGATAAAGCTGCCGATCCCGTTCCATTAACAAACGTGAACACAATGTCCGTAAAAGGTCGCTGCGGAGAGCGATCCTCCCGATCAAATTGAGTCGGGATTCACGGTGGCAGGACTCAAGCAGCCGAGAAATGGCTTCGAAAAAATCGCCTCTGCCAAAATCATCGAGGCCGCAGCGGCGCTTCGCGGTCTCGATCAAATCAACCGCGCGAAGCGGGGAGCGTGGAATTCGGGTTTTCTCCAGCAATGCGCCGCATCCATTTAGAAGCCGTACAGGGAAGAGAGGACGAGTCTGCTCGAGGGTCGTGGTAGAGGTAATCATTCGATAAAGCACATTGGTTATTAACGTCCTGCCAGATTTCGCGGCGGCTTGGCTATAGGACTTTAGGGCAATGCCATGTCGCGCGCAGCAACTGTCAAGCAGTGAAATGTGAACCTAAAGACGGTTGCGTGCTGCGCGCAACCGCTCCATCGTGGCCTATGAAAACGGAGAAAGCTACCTTCGGTGCGGGTTGTTTTTGGGGGGTGGAAGAAACTTTCAGAAAATTGGAAGGCGTTAAATTGACAACAGTTGGCTACGCCGGCGGAATGCAACAAAATCCGACCTACGAAGATGTTTGCACGAACGCGACGGGACACGCTGAAGTGTTGGAAATTGAATTCGACCCTGCGCAAATCACCTATAACGAACTGCTTGACGTTTTTTGGTCGAACCACAATCCCACGACGTTGAATCGCCAGGGTCCTGATATTGGAACGCAATATCGCTCGGTGATTTTCTATCATTCGCCCGAGCAAAAGGCAGCAGCAGAAGTTTCCAAGAAACAGCTGGACCAGAGCGGGCGCTTTCGCAGTCCGGTCGTCACCCAAATCGAACCTGCTCCGAAATTCTGGCGCGCGGAAGACTATCATCAACGCTACCTCGAAAAGCGCGGCCAATCGCATTGCGCGATTTGAGGTAACGCAGTGACTCGAAGAATAGCCATCCTGGCTGCCATGGAAAGACAGGCTTCGAGCCTGTCGGTCGTTTCGACAGGCAAGACCCCTTCGGCCGAGACAGGGAAGCTGCCTCTCTTCCACTTTTCATGAGTCGTGAAGTGATTCGGACAAAGAATTTTGCCGCTGACGGGACGAATTTTATCCTTGATCAAGCACACAAAGCCATTGCCGACCGGAATGAATTTCGGATCGCGCTTTCTGGTGGAAACACTCCGCGGCCAGTGTACGCGCGACTCGCGACGGTCGCACGCGATCTGCGATGGGAATCAATTCGATTTACTTTTGGAGATGAACGCTGCGTCCCACCGGATGACGCTCAGAGCAATTTTCGTATGGCATGCGAAACCCTTTTCGTGCCCGCTGCCATTCCTCAAAAATCGATTATGCGGATGCGCGGTGAACTCGATCCACAAATCGCGGCGCAGGAATACGAGGATCAGCTCGATCTTTTGGCGAGACGGTGCGGCGAACAGATTTATCGACACGATCTGATTCTGCTCGGCTTGGGCGGCGATGGACACACCGCGTCTCTGTTTCCGGGTACCGCTGGTCTTGACGAAACGACGCGGCGTGTGATCGCGAATTTTGTGCCGGAACTTAATTCGTGGCGGCTGACATTCACGTTTTCCCTCATCAATTACGCGCGCCAGATTTGCTTCTTAGTAAATGCAACAAAGAACGCGGAGTTGATCGAACGCGTGCTAGGAGGCGATCCACAATTGCCCGCATCGCGCGTTGTACCTGCTGCTGGGAACGTGACTTGGATCCTTGGCTTGTCGTCCTGAGAGCTCGTCGGCTCAACAGACGAAAATTTAATTTTCTGGTTGCCCAGCGCGATGCCGGCGGCGGGATTATCGAACCCGAACTTAAGGACTCAAAGTTTTAGCATTTCAACGCTTCAATATTGTTCGCCTTCGTCTTCTTTTGGCGGTATGACGCGATCGTCAATGGCGTAGGCGTGAAGCAGTACCGCGATTAAGTAGAAAAAAAAGAGACCGGCGCCAAAGCCAGCAGACGCGATTGCAGCTAGAAACACGAAGATCCCAGCGGGAATCGCGCCGGCCATCCACAAGAGACCGGCGAGTCTGTGTCCTTTATAAATATGACCGAGGCCGGGGATAATACTTAGGAGAACGGCTACCGCATCGCTGGCTTTGCCTTCCGCTGTTTCGGTCGCGCTACGCGCCCAGTCGCATCGGTCGCACCGTTGTGCGTCCCTCGGCAATAAATGTCCGCAATACGGACACGGCATTTTGTCGGCGCTAACTTCCTGCGACTGAGTTGGCGCGTCGGTGTATTCCAAACTTCCTCCTAACGTTCAGGCAACCTCACAAGGTGTGTTGAATTCGTCAAGCAAACTTACGAAACCCCGATAGCAATCGGTAGTGCAAATTTCCGAAGGGCAGCTCAAATTATAACTGATGGCGTCCCTCATCCAAATAGTCCGACACTTGGACAAATATTTGCGCGTTGGCGAAATCGAAGACTGGCCAAATGCGTTGAACGGTTTGCAGATCGAAAATTCAGGCCGCATCACGAAGATTGGAGCCGCAGTGGATGTTTCGACACGTGTCTTGAGCGAAGCCGTAAAAAAAGATGTCGATCTTTTGCTCGTGCATCATGGGTTATTTTGGTCGGGCCTGCAACCAGTGACTAGTGCGTTGTATCGACAATTAAAGCTCGCGCTCGAAAACGACATCGCCGTTTACAGCGCACATCTGCCGCTCGATGTGCATCCGGTCGTGGGAAACAATGCGCAGCTCGCGGCGGCGCTCGGCCTAAGATCGACAACACGATTCTTGGAAGAGAAAGGCCAGCTGATCGGCTTGAAAGCGCGCACTTTCATTTCGCGCGATGAACTTGTGCGCAAACTGGAGAAGTCGTTAGACGGCAAAGTCAAAGCGTTTGCATTTGGCCCAAAGAAAATAAAAACAATCGGGATTATCACCGGCGGTGCCGGCTCGGAAATTTACCGTGTGGCGGAAGAAAAGATTGACACCTTCGTTACAGGCGAAGCGCCGCATTGGACCGCTGTCGCCGCCGAAGAGCTCGGAATTAACCTTTTGCTCGGCGGCCACTACGCCACCGAAACATTCGGCGTAAAAGCGCTCGCCGCACACTTGGCCATGGGGTTCAAGGTTTCATGCGCATTCATCCACTGTCCAAGCGGAATCTGATAGGGCCGAACGGGCTCTTATCCTTGCTTCGGCAACGTAGTTACCGCATCGAGCAACTTTGAACGCCAGCCCGGAATGCTCCGGTGCAGCAAGACCGCGCGTTTTTTTTCTTTCGTAATTTCTGAGACGCTGTTCTTTGTTCGCCGATGACTGCGGCGCAGGACCGGCGAGCGAGCACGCGTGCGACGGGAATCGTCGGCATCGCGATTTTGTGCAGCCGCATCCTCGGACTGATTCGCGAAATGGTGTTTGCTGGGCTCTTCGGCGCGGGAAGAAATCTCGACGCGTTTTTGATGGCGTTCCGGCTGCCAAATTTGCTGCGGGATCTGTTTGCGGAAGGCGCACTGTCAACTGCATTCATCACCACGTTTTCAAAAAAAATCGCCGTCGAAGGGGACGAATCCGCTTGGCGGCTTGCGAACAAAGTCGCAACGCTCACTGCCGTTTTCATGAGCGCAGTCACGCTGCTCGGCATTCTCTTTGCGCCGCAGCTTGTCGATCTTCTGACGTGGGGGAGTTGGCCACCGGATAAAACAGCGCTCACGATTTTGCTCACGCGAATCATGTGGCCTTTCATGCTGCTCGTGTCCCTGGCGGCGCTCGTGATGGGAATTCTTAATGCGAAGCATGTCTTCGGACCGCCGGCCATGGCGTCGAGTTATTTTAATGTTGGTTCGATTATTGGCGGCGTCGCAATCGGCTGGTGGCTCGATCCGCATTTCGGCGCGCGTTCGCTGGTGGGCTTGGCAATTGGGACGCTCATCGGAGGCGCGTGGCAATTGGCGGGGCAATTCCCTTCGCTGTGGCGCGTCGGCTACAAGTATCGCGCCGATTTTCAATGGCGCGATGAAGGTGTGCGTACCGTTCTCGCGTTGATGGCGCCGGCGGTGATCGCGGCCAGCGCGGTGCAAGTGAACGTCCTCGTCAACAGCGGCTTCGCGGCAAGTCTCGGCAACGGTCCGGTAAGCTGGTTAAACATCGCGTTTCGCCTGATGCAGTTGCCACTCGGGATTTTCGGGGTTGCCATCGGCACGGTCACATTGCCACTCGTATCGAAGAGCGCGGCCGTCGGTGACATCGAAGAATTTCGCGCGATCCTTGCACGCGGAATGCGGCTTGCATTTTTGCTCACCATTCCCTCGGCGATTGGGCTCGCAATGCTTGCATCGCCGATCATCAGCGTGATTTACCAGCACGGACGATTCACCGCCGAGATGACGCGGCAAACTGCCGGCGCATTGCAATTTTACGCTGTGGGACTCGTCTCATATGCAGTGTTAAAAGTGCTTACGCCGGCATTCTACGCGATCGGCAAACGCAATACGCCAATGGTCGTGAGCTTCCTCGCAATTGGTACGAATCTTTTTCTCAATTGGCTTTTCACATTCCGGCTTGGCTGGGGACATCGAGGTCTTGCCTTTTCCACAAGTCTGGTCGCAACGATCAATTTTCTCTTGCTCTACTGGCTCATGTGGCGGCACACACGCAGGTTGGAAACGCGCCAGATGCTAATCGGCCTCGGAAAAATTTGCGTGGCCAGCGCGCTGTTGGTGCTGGTTTGCTGGGCCGCGAATCACTGGTGGCTCGATGCATGGGCGCGCCTGCACTTTTTTCCAAGGCTATGCGCGCTGCTCCTTGCGATCGCGTTTGGTGCGACGACCTTTTTTGGCAGCGCATTTTTGCTGCGTGTGCCTGAAGTGCAGGACCTCGTCGATCTTCTCCGGCGACGGATCAGCAGCTAAAATCTTTGTTGTCCCAGGGCCTGATCAAGATCCTCAATCAAATCATCGGCATTCTCGAGACCGATCGACAATCGCAACAGATTCTCCGGAGAAGTCGTTCCTGCACCTTCAATCGATGCACGATGCTCGATCAAGCTTTCTACGCCGCCCAAACTGGTGGCGCGAATGAAGATTTTCGTTCTTTCTGCGACGGACATCGCCGCCTCGCTTCCACCTTTAACTTGGAAGGAGAGCATTCCACCGAACAACTTGTCCTGAGCGTTAGTCGAACGGATCGACATCTGGCGCTTGGCGATTTCGTGTCCCGGATGGAAATCCAATCCCGGATAATGCACACGTTCCACTTGTCGATGCTGTGCCAGAAAATCCGCGACTTTCATCCCGTTTTCCGAATGTGCGCGCATTCGCCAGGGCAGCGTACGCATTCCCCGCAAAATCAGCCAGCAATCGAAGGGCGAGGGGACTGCGCCGGCAGAATACTGGATTCGCCGGACACGCTCAAAAAATTCGCTGTCCTTCTTTGCAATGACAATTCCCCCGGCTACATCACAATGGCCGCCGAAATACTTTGTGGTGGAATGCAGAATTAGATCGGCGCTCAGTTCGAACGGGCGCTGTAACACCGGCGCCCAAGTATTGTCACAGACGCAAAGTGCGCCTGCCTCGTGAACGATCCCAGCGACCGCTGCAAGATCGACAATTTTCAGCAGTGGATTCGAAGGTGTCTCGGCCCAAGCCAGCTTTGTTTCCGGTCGTAAAGCTTTCTTCACTTCATCGAGATTGCTCATGTCGATAAAATCCGCTTCGAGTCCCCAGCGCAGGAAAATTTCGCGAAGCAGTCGTGACGTGCCGTAGTAAGCATCGATGTGCGCAAGAACGTGATCTCCGGGCGCGAGAGATTGAAACAACGCCATCGCCGCGGCCGTGCCACTGCCAAAAGCCGCCGCGGCTTCGCCGCCTTCGAGCATGCTGACTCCGCGTTCCAGCGCTTCGCGGTTCGGATTGTTGTTACGTGTGTACATAAACCCGCGCGAGTAGGTGCCCTCGATATCGCGCTCGAAAGTGGTGGAAAGATGTATCGGCGCCGAAACTGCACCGGTTGCAGGATCAATGGCGTGCCCGGCGTGGACAGCTAAAGTTTCAATTTTCATTTTTGGTGAAGTTACCGGATTTCATTCGCGATTGTCGATCTTTGCGCGCTGTAGCGTCCGCGGTGCTCAGCGGACTTTCGTTGCGATGCGTCTAAGGCCATTGCGCTGAGGAAAGCGCATACTACAGGTTGTTTCGATTTGACGGCTCCGTTTGCCAAGCGGAAATAGCAACTGCGTTTCTCGACCGGACGTTCTAACTTCCGAGTTCGCTCACATGAACATTTACGACGACGACGTGTTTCGAATGGCCTGCGATCAATTTCGGGTGATCGCCGATTACCTGAATATCGATAAGAACCATCGCGATCGCCTCATGTTCCCGAAACGCGCTATCACCGTCACGCTGCCGGTGCACATGGATGACGGCAGCACGAAAACTTTTCAGGGTTATCGCGTTCAGCATCATCTGACGCTTGGCCCGACCAAGGGCGGGACGCGCTTCGCTCCGTCATTGTCAATCGGCGAGACAGCCGCGCTCGCCATGTGGATGAGCTGGAAATGCGCGCTGTCGAATTTGCCGTACGGCGGAGCGAAAGGCGGAGTTACAGTCGACCCATCGAAATTATCGCGCACGGAACTTGAAGCGCTTTCGCGCCGTTACATGCAGGAAATGATTCCTTTCGTCGGGCCACACACCGACATCATGGGTCCAGACATGGGTACAAACGAACAAATCATGGCTTGGTTCATGGATACCTATTCAGTTTATCAGGGGTACGCGGTGAGTGAAATTGTTACGGGCAAACCGGTCTCCATTGGCGGGACGGAAGGTCGGCGCGAAGCCACCGGCCGGGGGGTGGTTTACTTGATTGAGCGCGCCATGAACGTGCTGAAAATGGACGCGGAAAAATGCACCGCCATCATCCAGGGCTTTGGCAATGTTGGATCAGTCGCGGCTTTGTCACTTGCGCTGAAAAGCGGCCTTAAAGTCGTCGGCATCAGCGATGCGCATGCTGCGATCTACAATCCCAAGGGAATCGATGTTAAAGCCGCCGAGCAGCACATTCTAAAAAAACGGCACTTGAGAGCGTTCGCCCAAGGCGATCATGTCGACGCAAACGAATTGCTGACGATGAAATGCGACGTGCTCATTCCGGCGGCGGTGGATCGCGTCATTACCGAAAAGAATGCTGCGAAGTTGCAATGCCGCATTTTGGCTGAAGCCGCCAATGGCCCAACCACGCCGGCGGCAGATCTCATTCTGGAGCAGCGGTGGGATGAGATATTCGTGATTCCCGATATTCTGTGCAACGCGGGGGGCGTGATCGTCTCCTATTTCGAATGGGTGCAAGGCCTGCAGAGTTTCCTTTGGAGCGAAATGGAAGTAACTGATAAGCTCTTTCGCATCCTCGAGCATTCTTTTGCGCAAGTAATCAGACGCGCGAAAGAACATAAGATTTCTCATCGTACCGCAGCCATGGCCATCGGCGTCGAACGCGTCCTCAAAGCCAAAAAGACGCGCGGCTTGTTTCCATGAGTCGCGATGAAGTTTTCCCATTGCGAAGAGGAGCGGGACGATCGACATCTCGACATTTTGATCGATGAAGAGAATGGTCTCCGAATTATCGTTTCGCGTCTGGGTGCGGAACTAATCAGTCTCGCCAGGGTAAATGAGGTTGGCGCCTGGACTGGCTTTCTTTATCGGGATAACGATCTGTCGGTGCCGTCCCAGGGATGGGCGAACCATGCCACTGTGATGGGGTATTATCTTCACCGGCTCAAGAATGGGCGCAGTTTGTACCGGGCTCGCGAAATCAAGGGCGGCAACCATGGCTTTCTTCGTTCTAAAATGTGGCACCTTGTTGGATCCACGATCGAAGGGAGCGGCGCCTCATTGAAATATCGGATTACGCCGCAGGATTTGGCGCCAACTGAATACCCCCTAAAAGTGAGTGTGGATTTAACCTACACGATCGACCTGAATAAGGTGAGCGTTCTTTTCGAGTTTCGGAATGAGGAGCCTGAGTTGCCCGCGCATGTCGCATTTGGATTGCATCCGGGATTCGCTGCGACTTCCTTCGAAACCTTTCGTTTGCAAATGCCGCCGGGTTGTTATCGCCGGCATTTTACACCAGGAAACTATCTCTCTGGCGAAACCCGAGATTTCGATGTTCCGGGCGGGGAAATGCCGTTTCCAAAAAGTGAGTTGCCAGGATCATGCATCCTCGAGCTTGTCGATGTGCCGCTGCGTGAATTTTGCTACGTCGATCCACCAAGCGGACGCTGGGTCATCGTGGATTTAACCGGCGTGCCCTATCTCACTTTGTGGTCCGATGGCGGACCGTTTCTTTGCATTGAACCCTGTTGGGGCCTGACTGACTATCACGAACAGCGCGCCTTTGAAGATAAGGAAGGCATTCAAACAATTTCACCCGGCGGCGAATTGCGCACCTCTTTCGGCATGACGCCGCAATTTGCTTCTTGCGATTAACCGGATAACTGACTACTGCCCGCCACGCCGTAACCTCGGCGAAGGCGGGACCTCTTCCTTTATTATGCCAGCCGCTTCGCTTCGGGCTTTGCTCGCGCATTCGATTGATTACGCGGGGATGTTCCCTCCTTGCAGTCTCGATCTCGAGTCGGCCCTGAGCCATCAAGCGCAATATGTCCGTTCAGCCGACGTGTGGATGTTGAGTGCCTTCGTTCTTCCGGTCGGGCAGTCCGACGCGGCCAAACAAATTCTTTCGAAATTCGATCCTCAACATCCACTGCACGTGTCCGCACTTGGGCCAAAGACGGAAAACGCGTTCGCTTTTTGTGAGGCCATCACAAAGACCGATGCGGCCATTCGTTCGTTATCCAGGTGCAACGTCGATCTTGTATCTGTCAACCAGCTGGAAATGTTTTTGCCCGATGATATCGATCTTGAGTTACTGAATGAGGTGCGAACGATCATCGGGAGTTTGCCAGCATTTTGGGAGGCACCAGCCAACAAAGCCGAACAGACAATCGCGTTGCTCGCGGAGCACAATTCCGACGCTGACACACCAACATTCGGTTACAAATTGCGCACTGGCGGTGTTACGGTCGACGCATTTCCAACTTCCGCCGGGATCGCCAAGGCGTTGGTTGCCCCGGCTACCCATCAAGTCCCGATCAAGTTCACGGCAGGATTGCATCATCCGATTCGGAAGTACCGCGAGGAAGTGAAAACCAAGATGCACGGTTTTCTCAACGTCCTCGGCGCAGCGGTATTGGCAGCGGAGCACAAATGGGACGAGAAACAAACGGCAGCCATGCTTGACGATGAAGACGCGAAATCATTTTCATTCGATGACGAATTTTTCAGCTGGCGCGAATGGAAGATCAACATCAAACGGCTGAGAGATCGTCGGAAATTCATAACTTCGTTTGGCAGCTGCAGTTTCGATGAACCGCGTGAAGATTTGCGCGTGTTGAATTTGTTGTAGGGCGTCTGTGTTAGGCGCCATTGGGTTGGCGTTTCACAGAATGGAGTCGGGCAGCCGAGCGATGTAGACGGGCAGCACGAAGAGGTGAGCGAGCTGGCGCGAGCGAATCAAACGCCCTACAATTCTTCT
>WNGK01006733.1_pt1 | contig 12075 bp, 8 predicted proteins | sample 5400601 | NCBI WGS metagenome assembly WNGK01 (sample SAMN13153376, study PRJNA577476) | soil metagenome | isolation source: 60 cm soil or saprolite under Garry oak tree replicate 1 | place: USA:California | collected 2016-06-15
TAGCCCATTGGTCGCGAAGAGGGCGGCCAACCGCATTATCGGACCCTATCGGATTCCGAACGTCAAGGTGGACTGCTACGCGGTTTACACCAACACCGTCCCGGCCAGTTCCTTCCGAGGATTCGGCGCGACGCAGGTCACGTTTCCGCGAGAATCGCAGATCGACGAATTGGCCGAGCGGCTGGGGTGCAATCCGGTCGAACTGCGACAGAAGAATCTGGCCTTGCGTGGCGAGTCCATCCATCCCGGTTTGCGGCCCCTCGATGCCGACGTGCCCGGGGATCTTTCCATGGTCGTCGAAGCTCTGATGGACCGGCCTTTGCCAAAGGACCACGGCCGGGGAGTGGGCTGCTCGGCCAGCGACGCCGGTTCCGATCCAGTCTCATCGGCTGTTGTGCAGGTCTACGGCGACGGCTCCGTCTCGGTTCTCACAGGAAGCACGGAGATCGGCCAGGGCAGCCACACGGTGATGCAGCAGATTGCAGCCGAGGAGATGGGAGTGGCGATCGAAAAAGTTCGCGTGGTCGGTTCCGATACGGCGATCTCGCCCTTTGATCGATCGACCGGTGCCAGCCGCACCACCACCCTCATGGGGCGGGCTGTGCTGGAAGCTTGCCAGGAAGCAATCGCACAGTTGCGGAATATGGCCGGCGAAGTTTTAAAGACGAAGCCGGAAAACCTTATCATCGAGCGCGGCGGCGTTCGGTTCCAAGACCAGCATGTGCGCTGGCAGGATGTGTTGCGGGATTTTTTTGGGTTGTCCGATTGCAGTATCATCGGCCGGGCCTACCTGAGGAAGACCGGCGATCTGGACCTGCTTCCGGTGTTCTGGGAGATCGGCTGCACGGGCGTCGAAGTTGCCGTGGACACGGAAACCGGCAGGCTTCGTCTTGATCGGCTGGTGGCGGTTGGCGACGTGGGTCTGGCCATCAACCCGGCGATGGCCGAGGGGCAGGACCTGGGTGCGGCTACTATGGGACTAGGCGTTGGCCTTAGCGAAGAACTTGTCTACGAAGGCCAGCAACTTGTGAATGGAAATCTGCTCGACTATCGTGTCCCTCGCTTTTCCGATCTTGCACCGAAGATAGACCTTCTGCTCGTCCAAAATCAGGACGGAACCGGACCGTATGGGGCCAAAGGAGGTGGCGAAGGGTCATTGAATCCGACTCCCGCCTGCCTGGCCAACGCGCTGTGTAGCGCGACGGGCGCACGCGTGCGGCGATTACCGCTGACGCCCGAGCGCGTGTGGCAAGCCCTGAAGGAGCGCACTCACAAGGAGAAAAACATTGGCCGTTGATCTTCTTTTAAAAGGAGGCATGGTCGTGACCGAGGGTGGCGTCGTCCAGGCCGATATTGCCGTCTCGGGGGAAAAGATCGTCGGCATGATGGCGCCTGGCGAAAGTAACCAGGCAAGACGGGTGGTGGACATTGGCGGGCTTCACCTGTTGCCGGGGCTGATCGACATGCACTCGCACCACCGGGAGCCAGGCTTCACTCACAAGGAAGATATTATTACGGCGACGAAGTGCTGTTCTGCCGGGGGGGTCACGGTGACGGTGGGAATGCCCAACGTCAGCCCTTCTCCGACGAGCGTCGCGGTCCTCAAGGATATCTTCGCACTCTATAAGGAAAAGTCGATTCTTGATTACAACATGAATCCGGCAGCCACCGTCCTCGAAGAGATTCCGCGCCTGGCGACGATGGGAATTCTCGCCTTCAAGGTCTTCATGGTCGTTGACACGGGCCGTTCCTACCCGCACATGCCTGGAATCGGCGTGCACGATCATGGCAAACTGCTGTCGATCTTCCAGGCGGTCCAGAAAACCGGCTTGCCGCTCATGGTCCACCCCCACGATCAAGCGCTCATGGCTCAAATCGAGCACACCTACTGGGCCGAAGGGCGTCGCGACTTCCGGGCCTACGCGCAGGCATATGCGGCACACGACGGCATTATTTGGGACATGGCGGTGGCCGTACTTCTGCGGCTCCAGCGGGCAACCGGGATGAAACTCCACCTGTTACACCTGCAGACGAAAAGATGCGTGGAGATGCTCCGCGCTGCAAAGGCAGAGGGCCTCCCGGTGTCGGCGGAAGTCAATCCATGGGCGCTGTGGCTTGGCAATGACTGGAAAACCATCGAACGCCTTGGATCCTACGCGCTTTCCTACTACGTCGCGCCGCATCACTCCGAAGCGGTCTGGAAGGCGCTACTCGACGGAACTGCCGACATCATCGCCACCGATCACGCCCCACACTTGAAAGAAGAGAAAGAGCCGGGCTGGACCGATGGATGGAAGGCCCATACCGGAACGCCCTCCGCGCAGCACTACCTCTCGCTGCTGCTGACCGACGTCTCCGCGGGCCGGATTTCGCTCCAGCGCGCTGTCGAGATCGTTGCGACCAAGCCGGCGAAGTTGTTTGGTCTTTACCCGCGCAAGGGTGCTATTCGAGTGGGAGCAGATGCCGACATGGTCGTGGTCGACCTGAACCGGGAGCACATCATCACGGATGAGGAGGTTCTCAGCAAGTGTGGCTGGACGCCTTATGCTGGCCGGAAAGTGCGCGGCCTGCCGGTACACACGCTGGTGCGAGGGCAGTTCGTTTTGGAGAATGGAAAAGTGGTAGGTCAGCCGGGCTACGGCCGGCTCGCGAGCCCGGTGTGATCGCTATGGCTGTACCTGAGACCCTCACCCGCCTCTTCGCGGCACCCTCTACCAGGGTTGTTCATTACCCACAAGTCGTCCGCTGGACACGGGCGTCTGGGACAGCCGGTGGGAAAGGCGAAATCCCCTCCTTGTCCAAGGAGGGGTGGCCGCGCCATCAAGTAAATGGTCCCGTTCCTTTGGAGGCGCGGCCGGGCATGAGCGGAGCGAATGTGAGCCCGATAGGGCGAAACAAGGAAGAGTGGTTGGTTCAACCTCCGATAATCGGTGGCTTGAACCAACCACCCCGTCTGCGCCCGCTACGGAGGCTTCGCGGCATTTTCTTAATGGGCGCAGCCACCCCTCCTTGTCCAAGGAGGGGACTTCGGCTTTCCCTTCAGTTGTTTTCAATGCCCCCGTGTCCAGCAAGGCAGCGTTCGTTAGGCAAAGCCGGATCATCGAGGAGGGACCTGGATCATGGCAACAGAATATGGTTTGCTTTTGCCGCATTTCGGCCCGGAAACGGATCGAGGCAGGATCATCGAGGGAGCCCGCCGAGCCGAGCAGATGGGTTTTGATTCCGTTTGGGTGAGAGACCACCTGGTATTCCATCCCCACGGGATGGAAGGCACGGATAATACTTTTATCGATCCATTCGTGGTCCTGGCGGCGTTGGGCGCCACTACTACAAAAATCAAACTGGGTTTCGGCTCGCTGATTCCGCACCGGCATCCCATGTTGCTCGCGCTGATGCTCAACTCTTTGGCGTATATGGCTGGGGACCGGCTGCTGATGAGCCTGGGACTGGGAACCTTTCAGCAGGAGTTTGACGCCATCGGGATGGGCGAGTGGCCCCGCGACGAGGTAGTTCGAGAACAAGTTGCGATTCTGCGGCAAGTCTGCAGCGGAGATCACGCTTCCTGGGAGGGCAAGTTTTATCGCTTTCAGGACATGGGTCTCAAGCCGAAATATCCGTCAAAGCTCGAAATTTGGTACGCCGGAGCCACACCGGCCTCGGTCCGCCGGGCGTTGGAATACTGTGATGGCTGGCTGCCTGGCCGGATCACTCTGGCCACTTATCGCAAGCGCGTCGAAAAACTTCGCAGCGGAGCCGCGGCTCAGGGCAGGCCCCCGCTGCACGAAGGCTGCATACCGATCACGAGCATTGACGAAGACCGAAAGACGGCGATCGAAAAGGTGAACCTCAAGGGATTGCTCTCGAACGCCAACAACCAAAAATTCTGGGTGAAGCCGGCTTCGGGTTCCTTTACGACGGCGGAAGATCTGGAGGGTTCCTTCATCGCAGGTAGTTCCGACGACGTTGTGAAGGAAGTCCAGAAGTTTCTCGAAATCGGCATCGATCACATCGTTTTCGATCTGCGCTTTCGGTTTGATGAGTGGGACCAGTCCATCGAACTTCTGGGCACGGAGGTCGTGCCTCGCCTGCGGAAAATCCAGGCAACGGCTAGGTCGGTCCAATGATGCTTCTGCGCCGTTTCGAAATGCACCAGCCCTCTAACGTGGCTGAGGCCGTTCAGATGCTGGGCCATTTTGGTGAGGATGCGTCTCTCTATGCTGGCGGGACGGAACTGCTGCTGGCGATGAAGCACGATGTGCTCCGTTACAAGCACTTGATTGACGTGAAGGTGATCCCCGGACTGGATTCGATCGAACTGTACGATGGGATGATCCGAATCGGCGCGACGGCGACACACCGCAGCATCGAGCGGTCCGCTCACCTCAGAAGTCGCCTGCCGGTCTTCACCAATATGGAGAGCCTCGTGGCCAACGTTCGTGTCCGAAACACCGGCACCCTGGGCGGAAATCTCTGCTTCGCCGAGCCCCACTCTGACCCGGCCACGCTCCTTCTGGTATTGGGCGCAAGTGTGGCTGCCGAAGGCCCACAAGGACGGCGGGAGATTCCCATGGACGACTTCTTCACCGGCGCTTACGAAACGTGCCTCGGACGGAACGAGGTGCTGACCGGCATCCAGATTCCGTTGTCAACCAGGCGGTGGCGGCCGGCTTACGTAAAGTTCCAGGTTCACGAGAGGCCGATGCTGGGGCTGGCGCTGGCGCTGGAGACGACGGACGACGGCGAAACGTTCTGCGGCGCGCGAGTGGCCGTGGGCTGCGTCAGTCCTTGCGCGCGGCGCGCCGCGGCGGCGGAAGGCTTGTTGACCGGCCCCCGCTCCCAGGTCGAGAGCAATCTGCCCCTGGCCGCTGAAGCGCTCGCGGACGCGGCCGAACTGATCGATGACCAGCAGGGCTCGGCGGAATACAAACGACATCTTATCCAGGTATTTCTGCGGCGGGCGTTTCTGAAGGCCTTGGGACAAAACGCTGGCGCTACAGAAGATCGAAACACGTAATCCAAGAGGGATTTTCTATGGCAAAGATGGCAGACATGGCAGACGTCAAAATAGGAGTCGCGGCTCCTCCCCAGGACGAATTTGCGGAACAGTTTTCCCCGCGCATGAGGATAGGATCTGTGTTGGGTCCGCTGGTTGGATTGGCGCTCTGGTTCATCCCAATGCAGGTCGAGCCTGTGGCCCACCACACGCTTGCGATTGTGGCCTTCATGATCGTTTACTGGATTACAGAACCAATCGACCACGGCGTAACCGCCATGATTGGCTGTTTCCTGTTCTGGGCCCTGCACATCGCGGATTTTGAAACCGCCTTTGCCGGTTTTGCCGACAGCGCGCCCTGGTTCCTGTTTGGCGCCATGCTGATGGGAGAAGCCGCGGCGCAGTCGGGTTTGGCTAAGCGCATCGGCTTGTTCATCATGCATTATCTCGGCACTTCATACTCCCGCCTGCTGCTCAGCGTTGTTGTGTTCGTCTTCGTCCTCAATTTCCTGGTGCCTTCGGGGCTGGCGCAGCTTGCGATTGTCGCGCCGATGATCATCGGCGTCGTCGCGGGATTCGGCGTGGGACCACAAAGCAATATTGCCCGAGGCTTATTCGTGATCCTGGCCTACACCTGTGGGCTGTTCAACAAGATGATTCTGGCGGGCGGCGCCAGCATTCTGACGCGCGGCATCGTGGAGAAACTCACCGGCGAGCCAATCTTCTGGAGCAAATACTTCATCGCGTATCTTCCCGCCGACCTGATCACCATCTTCGCCTGCTGGTTGACGGTCCTCTGGCTTTACCCCCCGGAAAAGAAAGAACTGCCTGGCGGCCGCCAGTACCTGAAAGATGCGGTCCAGAGCATGGGTCCGTGGACCGTTGCCGAGAAGAAGACCCTGGCGCTGCTGCTGCTGGCAGTCAGTCTTTGGGCAACCGATCTCTGGCACAAGACCGATCCGGCAGTGATCGCGCTCGGGGTTGGCCTGATGGTGGCGCTGCCCAAAATCGGCGTGCTCAAGACCAACGACATCCGGAGAGTCAATTTCCTGCTGATCATTTTTATGGCCGGCGCGCTGAGCATGGGCGTGGTGCTGAGCAAGACCAAGGCGCTGGACGTGCTCACCGGCATCATGATGTCGTGGATGACGCCTTATCTGGGCGGTTCCTTCTATTCAGCGAGCGTGCTCTACTGGACGGCTTTCGCCTATCATTTTGTCCTGGCAAGCGAGCTTTCCATGTTAAGCACATCCCTGCCGGTGCTTGTGAACTTCGCGGTCCAGCACGGCTTCAACCCGGTGGCATTGGCCATGGTTTGGAACTTCGCCTCGGGGGGAAAGATGTTCGTCTACCAGTCGGCCGTGTTGATTCTGGGATATTCCTACGGGTATTTCCAGGGGAAGGACCTGATTCGTGTCGGGCTGGTCCTCACGATCGTTGAAGGCCTGATTCTGCTCTTTTTGGTGCCCTTCTATTGGCCTCTCATTGGCCTGCAATGGATGAAATAAGGCATCGCCTCGAACCGGCCAGCGCCTTTACCACGGAGAACAACGCCTTCAGTTGACGAAGGCGGATATTTGGAACTGTTAAGCCAAGCCCTTTATTGCTGCCGGAGCGCGTGGTATATTTCGCGCTCAGATAGAGGAAGCTCACCAACCAAAAAGGAGAAAAGGACGATGGCTCATGTGGTTCGAGCATGGCGTGCCTCGCGAATGATTCGGTTCCTTGTCCTGATTACTGTACTTGGGACAACTACACGAGTGATTCTGTCGCGGGGTGCCGGTGCGGTTCAGAATGGAGCCGCTCGGCAGACGAAAATCATCGGAAGTGAACGGCTCGTTTCGGTAGAGCCGCTCACCGAAACGGACGGAGAGATATGCATTCCAGAGCCTGTTGGAGGTGATCGGGAGCTGATGGCTTCCTTACATCAGGAAAATTTGCTTTCCGCCGAGCGCCAAGCCGCTTCACCGCTGAGGATCTCATTGAGGCCCCAGCAATCCGGATCCGCCGGGGCGGCAGCGGCTTCCGTTCCACCGCGGCCAAGCGATGCCGTAAGGTCCGAGGTGACGAAAAGGAAACCCATCAGCACGGTCCGGGACCCTCGCAACGCCTTCGCTAGTCTGGTCGTGGATGCTGCCCGCAACGAAGTGATCTTCGCCGAAGAGAATAATTTCAGCGTTCTTGTTTACGATCGGCTGGAGAACACGCCTCCTCGAGCAGCGCTAAGCGAGCCCAAACGCATCATTCAGGGTGAGAACACCTATCTGGAATTCGCTTGCGGGGTCTATGTGGATCCGCCAACAGGCGATGTCTACGTCATTAATAATGATACGTTGAACTGGATGACGGTGTGGAACCGTAACGCCAAAGGTAACGTGAAGCCTACCAGGAAACTTCACACGCCCATGGCAACGTTTGGACTTGTAGCGGACGAAGACAATCAGGAACTCCTAATGACAGTCCAGGACGACCACGCCGTCGTGACCTTCAAGAAAAATGCAAAAGATCTGGACGGTCCGGTGCGGTTGCTGCAAGGACCGAAAACGCGGATGGCGGATCCGCATGGCATCGCGGTCGATCCAAAAACGGACTTAATTTACGTCACCAATTGGGGAACCGTAAATGAGCGGCAGGCTGGGGGACCTCCACGATTTGGTCATGCCCTTTGGCCCATAGGCCGGAACAACAATATTCCGGGTACCGGGAGATTCGAACCTCCTTCCATCACCGTCTTTCGCAAGGATGCCAGCGGCGATGTAGCGCCCCTTCGTGTGATTCAAGGCCCGAAGACTGGATTGGACTGGCCGACGTCCATTGCCGTGCATCCGGATCGTGGGGAACTATTTGTTGCCAACGATACGGCCGATACCGTCACTGTTTACCGTACGACCGATAATGGCGACGTTGCTCCGATCCGCGTACTCAAAGGTCCTAAGAGCATGATCAAGAATCCTACGGGTGTGGCTCTTGATCTGGTCCACAACGAGCTGTGGGTCGCGAATTTCGGCAGCCACTCCGCCACCGTATTTCCCGTGGACGCGGCAGGCGATCCCAGCCCAAAGCGTGTTATTCGCAGCGGCCGACCCGAGGAAGGGGCGCCGATGCTTGGTAACCCGCACACGATGGCCTACGATTCGAAGCGAGACGAAATTCTCGTCTCAAACTGAGTGGCCCACCCGCAGATTGCGGCATTCGCCAGGTTGGCGAATGGTGGTGCGAAGCCGACGAGAGCTATTGCTGGTCAAAATACACTGTTTAGCCGAACGATTCACGACATGGCCTATGACAACGTGCACGACGAGATCCTCGTGCCGTCGTTCTATGCTTTTGCCATCCTGACATTCCGTGGGGACGCTAACGGCAACGTTGCCCCTGTGCGTAAGATTTTTGGACCCCACACCAGACTCAAGAATCCTCAAGCGGTGGCCGTCGACGGCGTGCACGGCGAAATCTTTGTTCCTCAGGGCAACCAAGTCCTGGTCTTCCCTCGTGAAGCCGATGGAGATGTGGCGCCGATCCGAGTCGTCGAAGGACCCGATACCGGATTGGGTGCGGGTCGCGTGACGATAGATCCTGTCCACAATCTGATGATCACCGCCGCTGCCAGCGGTGAAGCAAGAGAAGGTGGAGCAGGGGGCGGCTTCGATGACGGCACGCGAGGAGGAGGCAGAGGTGGCGCACGCCGTATAGCTGCCATCCGGATCTTTGACAGAATGGCCAACGGGAATGCGAAGCCTCTCCGAGTCATTACCGGCAAGGCCGCACAAGACGCCTGGTTGATGACCACGTATCCCGAAAAGGGAGTTATTTTCGCAGTCGTTCGTCCTGGAAACACCGGCGGTTTGGAAGGCGACATCTCTGGACGATACCTCCTCGACGATTACGTTGGCGTTTGGAGCATCTTCGATGACGGAGACGTGCCGCCGCGTTTCACCATCGGGGGACCAGGCCAGCTTCTAAAAGATGCCCGCGGAATTGCCGTGGATCCCAAGAGCAAGGACGTCATGGTTTCCGATAAGACGCTCAATGCCGTGTTCAGATTCCATGTTCCGGAGGCGTTTTAATTGATGTTGCGCGCTGATTCGTGTGGGGCCGGTCCTCGCGATCGTTGAGGCCTGATTCTGCTCTTTTTGGTGCTCTTCTATTGGCTTCTCATTGGCCTGCAGCGGATGAAATAAGGCTTCGCCACCACACGTAACATGCTGGCAATTCATTCCCCTGAGCATTTGGAAAAAGGAGGGAAACGCATGACGCTAACGGATCGTTGCTGGAGCAATCGGACCATCTGGGCTATTGTGGTCCTGGGAGTCGCCGTTATTCTCAGCGTTTCGCTTGCAAAGGGGGGCCAGCGCTTCGCCCCCGGTGGCGAAGCGATCTACGCGGGACGCAACGCCACAGGTTATCCGCAATTGGTTTCCGTCGAGCCGCTACCGGAAACCGCAATGGAAGGCGAGATGTGCGCGTGGGTGCCGGCAGGCAGCCCGGCTCTTCTCGCCGCAGCGATTGGGCAAGAGCGGCTGATGGCCCAGTCGGCATCCGCTGCCGTTGCGGAGAAGCGCAGTTCCATCGTCCTGAACCGGCCTCCCGCACGAGTGATTCGCGATCCCTATCCCACCTACAGCGCCGTGGCCGTGGATCCGAAGAACGGCGAAATCGTCCTCCAGGATGAGAACCTCTTTCAGCTCATGGTCTATGACCGCATGACCAACACGCCGCCCACGGCAAGATTGTCCGAACCCAAACGGATTATCGGCGGGCATGATACGAAGGTGGAGTTTAACTGCGGTGTCTACATTGACCCCAAGACTGGAGACCTCTACTCCGTCAATAACGATACGCTCGATACACTGACGGTTTTTTCACGCAGTCAGAGCGGCAACGTGCACCCCGCCCGGGAACTGAGCACCCCGCACCGAACCTACGGAATTGCAGTGGACGAAGCCCGTGACGAAATGTTGTTGACCGTCCAGGACCCACCGATGGTAGTGGTCTATCACAAGTACGCCAAGGGACAAGACAAACCGCTTCGGGTGCTCCGCGGGGACCGAACTGGATTGGAGGACCCCCATGGAATTGGCCTGGACACCAAGAATGGCTGGATGTTCGTGGCCAACTATGGAAATGTCGCCGCTCATCCGGATGGGGGCGGAAACAGCTTGCCCGGAAGGGGCTATGCCGAAATGCGGCCGGGCTCCGGCAAATTTGAGCCTCCTTCGATCACGGTGTATCCCATCCAGGCTAGCGGCGACACTCCTCCACTGCGGGTCATTGAGGGACTGAACACCCAGTTGAACTGGCCCGCCCACATTTCCGTGGATGAAGAGCGCGGCGAGGTCTATATCGCCAATGATGGAGCCGACTCCATTTTGGTGTTCCGCGGGACCGATTCCGGCAACGTCACTCCCACGCGTGTGCTGAAAGGTCCCAAGACCCAGATCCGAAATCCCACTGGCATATACGTAGATACTGTCAACAACGAATTGGTGGTCGCCAACATGGGTAATCATCGGGCAACGGTCTATCCGCGCGCGGCCCAGGGGGACACACCTCCGATCCGAACCATCCGAACCGCCGCCGACGGCACACCCGCCCTCCAGATTGGAAATCCGGGCGCCGTCGCCTACGACACAAAACGGGATGAAATCCTGGTGCCGAACTGAGTGGCTCATCCGCAGATTGCGGCCTTCGCCAGGCTGGCGAAGGGAGGCGACGCTCCACGCCGGCGGATCTTCGGACAGGCCACCAAGCTCAGCCGGACGATGCATGACATCCGGTACAACGAAGCCCGCGATGAGTTTTACGTTACGAACCCGTTTGCACAGGCAATCCTCACTTTCCGCGGCGGGGCCGACGGACAGGAAGCCCCGATCCGGGTCATCCAGGGATCGAAAACCAAGCTCATTAGCGCGGATACGCTGGAAATCGACACCATCCATAATGAAATCTTCGTGCCGCAGGGTGACGAAGTCCTGGTTTTTCCCATGATGGCTGATGGGAACGTGGCTCCGATCCGCGTTCTGCGGGGCGGCGCCAAAGCGGGCTGGCGGACCGGGGGCGGGATCGCCGTGGACCCCATCCACAATCTTTTAGTGACCGACGGGACTATTGAAATCGCAGGCCAGGGATATCGGACCACCTTTCGGCAGGGCCGGGAATCCATCTTGATCTTTGACCGTCTGGCGGATGGAGACGTTAAGCCATTGCGCGTCATCCGGGGCCCGAACACGGGGATTCAGGCCATCCGCCAGATCCAGGTCCTGCCGAAGGGCGGCTGGATCGTTATCGCTCAAATCACCGACGGCGGTATCTCCGAACCGGAAGGCACCTTCGTCGCTGTCTGGAGCACCAACGACAATGGCGACGTCCCGCCTCGCTGGAAGATCGAAGGGAAGGCCAGCAACGTCATGAAGAAGCCGCGCGGCGTCGCCCTCGATCCGAAACACAAGGAAGTGATCGTCTCGGACATGCGCCTGAACGCCGTTCTGACGTTTTACTTCCCGGAAATTTTCTAATCCATCCGCCCTGCACAGTATGGGCGAAAGCCCCTTCGACCGCCGGCGGGAGGACTATAGCGATGAAAGAATTCATCGAGAAGTACCAGGATCGCATTCATGGCGTGCTTTCCTGTTTCGATCGGATGTTGTTTCGCGGTTATCTGCCGATCATGAGCGGCTGGCAGATGGCTCAGTCCTTCAATAGCTCGGGGATTCGATTTCGGGAACTGAAAACGTTTCTTGTTCACAATGCCGAGCGCGTGAAGCGGCACGCCCTGGCGATCGCCGAGCAAGAGGGACGGCCGTACGTGTATCTTCACGAAAAGGTCAAGAAGGACGACCTTGCCAAACAGATTGCCGAACGCTTGTTCGCTGATGGCCAGGACTTCCGGATGCATTCGGCCGCCGCGTCTCCCGCGATCGGAAAACCTCCCCGGGCTGGCGCCGCCGGAATCGGACGGCGCGGGATTATTAAGTCTTGCTCATTCCGCCAGGTGCACTTGAAGAGACGTGTGGGAACGCGTCGCGCGCGCCAGCGCGCGATCGGCCGTCAGAAACTCAGCATGGAGCTGCTCGGCGACTGCTACA
>WNGK01008502.1_pt1 | contig 12075 bp, 13 predicted proteins | sample 5400601 | NCBI WGS metagenome assembly WNGK01 (sample SAMN13153376, study PRJNA577476) | soil metagenome | isolation source: 60 cm soil or saprolite under Garry oak tree replicate 1 | place: USA:California | collected 2016-06-15
ATCGCACGCAGGACACAGAACCTGATGGCTTTAACGTGCATCTGAAGATTGGTGAGTTTACTGCGACAACTTCTCGGACGGACGCTGTTGGTGGTGGCCCACCCTGACGACGAGTGCGTCGCCTACGGCACGCTGCTGCAAAGGATGCGCGAGCCGCACGTTGTCTATGCCACCGATGGTGCGCCCAAAGATCCGTACTTTTGGCAGAAGTATGGATCAAGGGAAGAATACGCGCGGCTGCGGCAAGCGGAGGCTCGCGCGGCGTTGGCTTGTGTCGGCGTGAAGGATGTTGAGTTTCTTGCCGATTCGGCTCCTCGCTTCGGTGTGAGCTTCGAGGATCAAGGCCTTTTTCGTGTACTGCCGCAGGCGTTCGAAGCATTAGCCGAGATCGTGGCGCGCTTGAGACCTGAAGCCTTGGCGACTCTCGCGTACGAGGGCGGCCATCCGGATCATGACAGCTGTAATCTTCTGGCGCTTGAGTTGGGCAAGGCGTTCGGAGTTGCCGTTTGGGAGGCTCCGCTTTATCACCGCGAGCCGGGTAACGAGAATGGACACGTGGTGCAGGATTATGCTTATGACTACACGCGTCCGGCGCACGCTGGACGATTGAATTACGAGGCCTGGCAATGGCAGATGACGGGCGAACAAGTGAGCCGCGAGTTTGAAAAGTTTCTCCAGGACCGCCAACGGGCAAAGCAACCAGCTACTTAGAATGCAGCTTCTCACAAGGTGCGCCCATCAAAATCTCTTGGAACAAAATGTCTAATCATTCACAAGGACCGATCCTCTACACCGCGTATCCATTGTTGCCCGTGAGCGATGCGTCCTGCGGCGGGGCGGAGCAGATTCTCTGGTCGCTGGAGCGTGAGATGTCGCTCCGAGGACGCGCAACGGTAGTTGCCGCCTGTCGGAGCTCACGTGTGAGCGGGGATCTGGTCGCGACCGGTAGTGCGCCGAATACCGATGATGCATTTGAAACGCGCGAAGCGGAACACACGGCGAAGGTACTGGAGTTTGCGAACGGACGAAAGCTATCACTGATCCACGATCACAGTGGATGGTTCTGGCGACATGCCGAGAAGGTGAATGTGCCAGTTCTAGCGACCTTGCATTTGCCGCGGAGTTTATATGATGAGTCGGCATTTCAGGGGCTGGCGCGCAACGTGTATTTCAATTGCGTTTCCGATTCGCAGATGGCTTCGTTCCAGGATCTCCCGCGGATGTTGGGCGTGGTGCAAAACGGAATCGATGTGGAGCGGTTTGTGTTTTCGCGGAAGAAGGAGAATTACCTGCTTTGGCTGGGAAGAATCTGTCCGGAAAAGGCTCCGCATCTCGCAATCGAGGCGGCACAGCGAGCGGGTATGAGGCTCGTGCTCGCGGGGCAGGTCTATCCATTCAGCTATCACAGGATGTATTTCGAAAAAGAAGTGAGGCCACTGTTGGATGCCGCGAAATCAAACGTCATGTTTGTCGAGACGCCGACATTTGAGGAAAAGGTGAAGCTATTGCGTTGCGCGAAGGCGCTGCTGGTTACTTCACTTGTGGCGGAGACGTGTTCGCTGGTAGCGCTGGAGGCAGGCGCTTGCGGGACTCCGGTGATTGCATTTCGCAACGGAGCGTTGCCGGAAGTGATTGAGCAGGGCCGCACCGGTTTCACGGTGCCCACATTGGACGCCCTGGATACGGCGATTCGAGATGCAGGCGAGATCTCGCCGGAAGAGTGCAGACATCGGGTGCAGACGAAGTTCTCGTCGAAGGCGATGGCCGATGGATACGAAAAACTCTACGCGCGGTTGATCGGCGAGGACCGTGAATCAAGGGTCGCGGCGTAGCTTCGATCACTCGTGATGGCTGCGCATGAGTTCGACGAAAGCGGCGAGTTCGTTGTAATTCAGGTCAGACACTGCCCAGAACTCCATTCCATTTTTACGCCAGCTCACGAGGTTGAACCCATCACCCAGTTGGTTCCTAGGCCGGCTCTCTCCCGAGTCTTGCGACGGCCATTGGAAGACGTTGATCGGATGTTGGCGTCGATGGTAGACGAGTACGGCGACGCTTCGCCCTGCGATGTAGTCCAGACGTCCGCCGGCTAATGGATAGCCTTGCTCAGCGTAATCATTGACCTGCGGAGCGAAGTCGATCTTGCCTTCAAACCAGGGTTTCACCGTGTGCTGATCGGTTGATTGCACGTCGATCAGGTGATCGACCATCAACGAGCGGACGTGTGCTCCGATGATTTCGCGCGCGATTTCGCGTTGGCGGTTGCGATTTTGCAAAACATAGAGAGCGGGCAGCAATGTAACGATCAACAGCACGAGCGCAGCGGCGAACAGCCATGCAGATTTCGCGCGGAACGGTGAAACGCGAGGCTCCGTTTGGCGACGTATGCTCGCCCGCAACGAGGCAGGCGCTGCAAAACGCATGTCAGATGCCTGAAGTCGCTTGCGAAGAGCGCGCAGGGACTCGACTTCCTGAGCGCATTCCGGGCACGACGCGAGATGTCGTTCGAATTCGACGGTTCGAGCCAAGTCGAGTTCGTCGTCGATGTACGGTTCAAGCACATCACCAGCATTAGGACACGCCATCATGACTCTCCTTTCGCCATCCGCCGGACCAGGTCGCGCTGCAACTGTGCACGCGCCCGTGACAGTCGCGACATGACGGTTCCGATCGGGACGGTCGACAATTCCGAAATCTCTCGATACGAAAGTCCCTCGAACTCGCGTAGTACGAGAACCTCGCGATACTCCGGCGGAAGCTTTCCAAGAGAATTCCAAATCTGATCGCGATCGGCTGTGGCAATGACGTTGGCCTCCGGAGTTCGGTCGGGACTTGCGAGTTCAGGAACCGTGTCAATGTTTTCAAAGCCGGCCCGATTTCGATTACGAAATAACGAATAGAACTCATTTCGCACGATGGCAAAGAACCATGCACGTGGCTCGCGTCCATCGAATCGCTCAAGATTCTGGAAGGCTTTCAGCGAAGCCTCCTGAACGATGTCTTCCGCGTCCGAAGATTCGCGAGAAAGCCAAAGCGCGAGATTATAGGCGGAGTCGAGGTTGGGAACGATCCACTGTTGGAACTTCGATCTCCGCTCGTCGCTGTTTGCCACCGAATCTCCTGGATGCGCTCTGAACGTAACGCTGGAGCCTGACATTTTATTCCCAAATAATTCATTCGAGTATTTGCCCCTGGAGAAATGCGTTTTTTCTTTGTTGCGGGGAATAAACACGACCCACGGGCCGTTACCTGTGCACGAAGGAGGAACCGAATGTCCAGAGCAGTTGATCGTAGAGCCTTTTTGAAAGTGGGCGGCGCGGCCATGGGGCTTGGAGCGGTATACGCAGTAGGTGGGGGATTGATGAGGGCCGAGGCGCGTGACCTTGCGGCTTTTCTTGGCGAAAGCAATGGCGAGCGGGTAACGCCTTTCAGCTTTGTACAGATGAGCGATACGCATGTTGGATTTGAGGGGCCGCCGAATCCGTTGGGCACCGCAGCATTTGAAGCGGCCGTCGCAAGAGTGAATGCAATGCCGACGCGTCCGGACCTCATCTTGTTCACAGGCGACCTTGTCCACGACACGGAAAAGCCCAACGAAGTGCAGAGCCGAATCGCGAAGTTCCGCGAGATCGCCTCGAAGCTGAAGGTTCCGAAAATGTATTTTGTGCCGGGCGAGCATGACGCGGGTTTGGACGCTGGCGTGATTTTCAAAGAAGCGTTCGGGCCGACGCATTATTCGTTCGACCACAAAGGCATTCATTTCGTGGCATTGGATAACGTGTCGCGGGCGCGTCCAGAAGTGGGAGCCGAACAGATCGCATGGCTCAAGAAAGACCTGGAGCGATTTTCGAAGACGACGCCCATCATCGTGTTCACTCACCGACCGTTGTTTGATCTGAAGCCCGAGTGGGAATGGTTCACCAGCGATGGCGACGACGTGATGAATGTGCTGGCTCCGTTCTCGAATGTGACGGTGCTCTACGGACACATTCATCGCGAACACGAAGAGATGCATGGGAGCGCGCGCCATCTCGCGGCGCGATCGCTGGCCTTCGGGTTCCCGGACATCACGGCTGCGGAGAAGAAACCGATGCCGTTCGATAAGACCCAGCCATTCAAGAATCTTGGTGTGAGGGAGCTGGTGGAAGCAAAAGATCAGCCGCTAAAAGTGAACGAAGTGGAGCTAACGCTGGGCGAGTACTCAGGAATCAACGGCAAACAACAACTGCTGCGCGCAGTGACGCTGTAAGGAGAATGGAATGCACTTAAAGAAGCTGGCATTTGCACTCATGTTGGCGCTGGGAACGATGATCCCAGCGCGAGGTGATAGCGCGGGGAGGACCATCGATATCACGGCGAAGAGATTCGAATTCTCACCGAACAAGGTGACATTGAAAAAGGGTGAGACGGTCACGCTGCGGCTCACGGCGGAGGATGTGACGCACGGACTGTTTGTGCGTCCACTGAAGATCGACACGGATATTCCGCCGGGTAAAGCGACGGAGGTTACGATCACTCCGCAAACGGTGGGAACCTTCACGGCCATTTGCGAGCACTTCTGCGGCGCAGGTCACGGCAACATGAAGATGACCTTTGAAGTGTTGGAGTAGCCGTATGAGGTTTGTCGTCGCGTCGGGCGTGGTTGCAATCGTGCTCATGACCACTGCATGCAGCGTGAAGCAGCCCGGCTCGCTTGAAACTCAAGTCGCATCGACGGTGAAACATGACCTTACGGTGGGCGGCGGAAAAGAGAAAAATCCTTTCGATGCGAGCGCGGAGAATGTGAAGCTCGGACAGCGCGCTTTCAACTCGTACTGCTACTCGTGTCATGGGCTGGATGGACAAGGGACGGGCGTACCGTTCGCCGATCGAATGGCTCCGCCGGTGCCGTCGTTGAATTCTGCTGCTGTGCAGAAATATAGCGATGGACAGTTGAAGTGGATCATCGCCAACGGGATCTATCCGTCCGGGATGCCGGCATCAAAAGGGCTGCTCAGTGATGAGGAGATGTGGATGATCGTGCAGTACTTACGCCATCTGCCGGCGAAGGGAAGCCTGGGCGATCCGAAGGCTTACAACGGTAGCGCTGGGAATTGAGCGAACGATTGTACGAGAGAAGTCGGTCCACTCGCCTGAGAGGAGTGGACCGATTTTCTATTTCACGACGCCGCATGCTCGCGCGATCTTTTCCAGCTTCGCGCGCGTGTCAGATTTCATCCTGAGCATCGGCAGTCGATAGTTTTCTTCCATCTTGCCCATCATAGCGAGCACGGCTTTCACCGGCATGGGATTGCTTTCGATGAAGTTCGCCTGCATAAGCGCGAGGAATTTGCGTTCGAGCCTCCGCGCGGCGTCCCAATCGTTGCTGAGCGCGAGGCGCGTCATCTCCGACATTTCTTTTGGAATCTCGTTGGAAGCGACGGAGACGATGCCCACTCCGCCTAGCGAGATGACCGGAAGCGTGAGCGCGTCGTCTCCGGAGAAGACGAGGAAGTCGGCAGGCACGGCGGCGATAACTTCGGCGATCTGACTGATGCTGCCACTGGCTTCTTTCACGGCGACGATGTTCTTGAGTTCGGCGAGACGCGCGAGAGTGGCGACTTCGATGTTGACCGACGTGCGTCCGGGCACGTTGTAAAGCATAATCGGCTTATCGACGGCTTCCGCGATGGCTTTGAAGTGCTGATACTGGCCTTCCTGCGTCGGCTTGTTGTAATAGGGCGAGGCCGAGAGAATGTAATCGACGCCTTTGATCTTGGCAACGGTCTGCGCTTTTTCAATTGCGTCCCACGTGCAATTTGAAGTGGCTCCGGCGACGATGGGGACGCGGCCATTGACGACTTCGATGGTGACGTTGATGACCTTGAGCCACTCGTCCTTTGTCAGCGTCGGCGTTTCGCCCGTGGTGCCACAGGGGACGAGGAAGTCGATGCCCTGCACAACTTGCCATTCGACGAACGAACGCAGAGCGGGCTCATCGATGGAGCCATCCGCTTTGAACGGTGTAACGATCGCTGTGCCACAACCACGCAACTTCATTGGAACTCCCGAAGCGAGTTAGAGCTCGCTGAAAATATCTTTAAATTCGTAAAAACCTTTTTTGCCGGCAACCCATTCAGCGGCGCGCACCGCGCCTTCGGCGAAGCCCCGGCGATTCTTCGCATCGTGCGTGAGCAGAATGGAATCAGCATCACTATCGAGCATGAGAACATGCATGCCGACGGTTTCGCCTTCGCGCACGGAGGCGATCTCGACTTCACCGTGTCCACTTTCTTCGACTAACTTCTTGATGCTGACGGCGGTGCCGGAAGGCGCATCTTTTTTATGCACGTGATGACGCTCCATGATGCTGGCGGCGTATCCGTAGTTGAGGGCTTTGGCGGCGGACTTAATGATCTCGAAAAAGAGATTCACGCCGATAGAGAAGTTCGGAGCCCATACGAGTCCTGTTTTGTGGAAATCGACGAGTTCCTTCACCTTGGCCGTCTGCTCGTACCAGCCGGTGGTGCCGATGACCATATTGGCTCCGGCACGCGTAGCGTGGACGATGTTTCCGATGACCGCGTGCGGAGTAGTGAAATCGATGACGGCGTCGATGCCTTTGAGGTTCTCAGGCGTGAGCCATGTGCCGTTGAGGTTCTCGGCTTCTTTGACGACGGTGATCTGGTGTCCGCGTTCGCGCGCGATCTCGGCGACGATCGATCCGGTTTTTCCTGCGCCTAATAGAACGAAGTTCATGATGCGACTCTCTTGATACGCCGATACGTCAGCACTGCTCCCAGCGCTCCGGCGACAGTTCCTACGGGAAAGCCCCAGAATGACACCCCATGAGCGGCATCGAAGACGGCGCAAATCAACAACGCGGCGAGGAACCCTAAAGTGAAACAAACTACAAACGACAAGGCACAAAACACCAATATCAGCGGGCCATTACGGTGCCCTATCAATCGAACACTTCCGGATCCGGGTTCGTGAAGAACGCCTTATGGAGTCGCTTCACGGCTTCGGGGACATCGTTTTCGTCGATCACGAAGGTGATGTTGATCTCGCTGGCTCCCTGGGAAATCATGCGCACGTTGATGTCTTCGATGGCAGTGAAGACTTTGGCGGCGATGCCGGGAGTTTCGCGAATATTTTCTCCCACGAGGCAGACGATGGCTTTGCGCCCTTCATATTTTACGTCGGCAATCTTTTCGAGGTCGGCGGCGATCAACGGAATCGCATCATTGGATTCCACGGTGAGCGAGACACTGACTTCCGAAGTGGAGACGACGTCGACGGGCACATGATGTTTGTCGAAGACATCGAAGATGGCCTTGAGGAATCCGTGCGCGCCGAGCATGCGAGCGGCGACGACATCGACGATGGTGATGCGCTTCTTGGCGGCGATGGCCTTGAAGGTGGTCTTCGATTTCGGTGCGCGCGCGACGATGAGCGTGCCTTCGTTTTTCGGATTGCGCGAGTTCAGAACGTAAACGGGAATGTTCTTCTGCACGGCAGGAAGCACGGTCGCCGGATGCAGAACCTTCGCGCCGAAGAATGCGAGTTCGGCAGCTTCTTCAAAGCTGATGACCTTGATGCGATGCGCGTCGGGGCAGATATTGGGGTCGGTGGTCTGCATGCCGTCAACGTCAGTCCAAATTTCAATGGATTCCGAATCGAGCGCGGCGCCGATGAGGGCAGCGGAGAAATCTGAGCCGCCGCGTCCAATAGTGGTCTGCACGCCTGATTTTGTGGCTCCGATGAAGCCACCCATGAGGGCGACTTTGCCGGACTTGATGATGGGCGCGATGATCTGCTGCGCGCGGTCGTTAATCTCGTCCGTCAGCGGAATGGCGCGGCTGTGCTGATAATCGGTGATCAGAACTTCGCGTGCATCGACTAACACAGTCTTTACGCCGCGAGCATTGAACGCCTGTGTGCACATCTTGCTGGAGAGTCGCTCGCCGTAGCCGACGACGTAATCGGAGGTTCGAGGCGTGAGCTCGCCGACAGCTGAGATTCCGCGAAGCAGTTCGTCGAGATTGTTGAACTCGTCTTCGAGGTCGGAATGGAATTCCGTGAACAATCCGGTGCCAAGGAGTTCGCCTGCGGTCGAGTAGTGACGCTCGCGAAGCTTGCGCGAAAGCTCGAGCGCTTCGTCACGATTGCCGTTGCCGGCAGCCGTTCCCATGGCGAGGAGTGTGTCCGTCACCTTGGACATTGCGCTGACGACGACGACGGGATGCCGCGAAAGGCGACCTTTCACGATGGCGCAAGCACGGTCGATGGCGGTCGCGTCCATCACCGAGGTACCACCAAACTTCATTACGATCATAGGTGGCTACCCTATATACCCTTCGGTCTTGAGCAACTCGGCGTTGAAGATGGCAGCTCCGGCGGCTCCGCGGATGGTGTTATGCGAGAGCACGGTGAACTTCCAGTCGAAGAGATTGCAGGGGCGCAGGCGTCCAACGCTGGTGGTCATGCCGTTGCCACGATCGAGATCGAGGCGCGGCTGCGGACGATCCGGACGATCGTCATAGAAGATCGTCTGCTTCGGACAGCTCGGCAGTTTGGCAATGATGGCCGGTGCGCGAAACTCGCGCCATGCTTCGAGAACCTTGTCGGACGTGATGTTCTTCTTCTTGAACTTTACGGAGACGGAGGCGGTGTGTCCGTCTTCGACCGCGACGCGATTGCAGTGCGCGCTCATGCCGAAGTCGGCTGACAACACGGTCTTGCCTTTGACGCGTCCGAGAAGTTTGTGCGCTTCCTCCTGCATCTTCTCTTCTTCATTCTTAATAAAGGGAATCACATTGCCAAGAATGTCGAGCGAGGCGACGCCGGGGTATCCGGCTCCGCTGATGGCCTGCATGGTAACGGCGAAAACGCTTTCGAGACCAAACTGCTGGAGCAGCGGCGCAAGCGCGATGGTAATGCCCATGATCGAACAATTGGAGTTCGTGGCCATGAATCCGCCGGAGGTTTTACGCCAGCTCTGCGTGTCAATGAGACGGATGTGGTCGGCGTTCACTTCTGGAATTACCAAAGGAACGTTGGGGTGCATGCGAAAGGCCGATGAGTTGGAGATCACGGCGCATCCGGCGTTGGCGAACGCGGGTTCCATCTCTTTGGCGATGTCGGAATCGAGCGCGGCGAAGATGACTTTGGGCGCGCCTTGGGGGTCGGCGGGCGAAACCTTCATCCGCGCGATGCGTTCCGGTATGTCGGTGCGCATCTTCCACTTGGCGGCTTCACGGTAGGTGAGTCCGGCGGAGCGTTCAGAGGCAGCGACCCACGCTACTTCGAACCATGGATGGTTTTCGAGCAGTTGTATAAAACGTTGGCCCACCGTTCCGGTGGCGCCGAGAATTCCGACAGAAATCTTCTTGGACATCGGGCCCAAATCGCTTTCCGGCCGGTCTCTAGGCCGGTCCGAGTAGTAATGGGTATTTGGTCTTGTTATATCACCGAATTTCCTGATTCGGATGCGGTTTGTGATGGAGTTCCGGCTTGGAGCGGAGGAGGATTAACAGGAAGGACTTTAGCGGCAGCGCAGTTGCACAGCTGCTATGCTTCGCCGGATTGGTCGTCTCGCACGCTACAGGTAGTTGCAGGGACTCGAAGCACGGATGCGAGAACGCGTCCCAAGGGAGAAAGTCATGCCGGAACTTCGACAGAATCGGTTTACGAAAGAGTGGGTGATTATCGCGACGGAGCGCGCGAAGCGTCCGGAAGACCTGAAGGTGAAGAAAACGGAGCAGAAGGTTCTCCCACATTATTCCGAGACCTGTCCGTTTTGTCCTGGCAATGAACATCTGGCTCCGCCGGAAGTCACGAGACTTGAGAAGGACGGCAAGTGGGTGGTGCGCGTGGTGCCGAACAAGTTCGCGGCACTGGCCAGAGAAGGCGAACCCACACGAATGATCGAGCGCTCGCATCGCAGCATGAATGGCGTCGGCATTCATGATGTGATCGTCGAGGGGCCTGACCATGCTTCGACGACTGCGCTAGCCAGCGATGCACAGGTGACGGCGATTCTGCAGATGTATCGCGAGCGCTATATCGACCTGATCAACGATAAACGGATCACGCAGGTCACGATCTTCAAAAATCATGGGAACGGGGCGGGGAGCAGCCTTGAGCATCCGCACTCGCAGTTGATTGCAACGCCTGTCATCTCGCACCAGGTGCGAGAACGTCTCTATGAGTCACTCCGGCACTACGACGAGTACGGCGAGTGCATGTTCTGCGAAAGCATCCACGAAGAGCTAAAGGAGGGAAGCAGGATCGTGATGGAGACGGAGTACTTCGTCGCGATGGAGCCCTATGCGTCGAATACTCCGTTCACCACGCACATTTATCCGAAGCGCCACATGGCCTGCTATGGCGAAGTCACGATGACCGAATTGGGCGATCTAGGAAAACTGCTGCGCACTTTGCTCGGCAAGCTCTATTTCGGGCTGGATAATCCTGACTACAACTACACCATCCGTTCGGCTCCGTCCGAAAGCTGCGGAGCGGCGAATTACCACTGGTATATCTCGGTGATTCCGCGACTGACGAAGATGGCCGGGTTCGAGATTGGCTCGGGAATGTTCATCAACGTGGTGTTGCCGGAAGCGGCGGCGGAATATCTGCGCAAGGTGCAGGTGGAAGCCGTGGTGGGGACGCGGTAATCAAGTGCGCTGACACTCGGCGACGAGTTTGTTACGATGCTGAGCGATGAGTGATCTTTCAATCGAATTGAGCGAGAAGGCAAAGCCGTTCACCTGCGCGCATTGCGGCGAAGAGGCGGTAACGGTTTGGGGTTCCGTCAACGAGCAGGGCGAACCGTATGCGGTCTATTACGCGGGACTGATGCTTCCGCACGAGCAGATCTCGGCGAGGCTGACAATCAGTCTGGGTGGTTGGGGTACGGATCCGAACGCCGAGCGGCACTGGGCCTATATCGAAGTGCGTCCGAAGGACGATAGCTGCGCGATGATGATCCGCGAGCCCGGCGAGAGCCTCCACAAAAACGAAAAAGTCCTGGGCATGGCGATGACTCGCGCGGAGGTCATGAAGAGTCCCCTGAAAGACGAGTTCTATGCTGTCGCTAGTAGCAGTGGTTAGTGCTTAGTGGTTAGAGCTTAGGAAGAGCAACATCAAGATCAATATCAACAACAAGAGCAAATCATAAGCGCGGCTTTGGCTGCGCCTTTCTTTTTGGGCTACCCCTTTTCTTTTTTACTACTCTTCGCTTTCGCGATCTTGCGGAGCGCGTTGGATCAGGTACTCGTCGATGATCACACCCATGAGAGCAGCGGTTGGGACGGCGATGAGGGCTCCTACGATGCCAGCGAGTTTGCCACCGATGGCGAGGGCGATGATGACGGCGAGGGCCGGAAGATCGACGGTGGACTTCATGATCTTCGGCGTGAGGAGTGCGTTTTCAACCTGCTGGTAGATGACGTAGAAGAGAATGACTCCTGCGACTTTGTTCCACGAATCGAACGCAGCGACCGTCGAGGCGAGAACTGCCGCCGCGACTGGGCCAACGATGGGCACGATGTTTGCCAGTCCAGCAAAGACACCAAGCGCAAGCGAGTAGCGCACGTGCATGAGATGGAAAGCGATGGCGCTCGAGGCTCCAAGAAGAAACATCAGGATTCCCTGGCCGAGGAGCCATTTACTCACTCGACCTTCCGCGCGGTGCAAAGTCGTACGAATGCGTTCGCGTTGAAATGCAGGAAAGAACAGGAGTCCCCAATTGAATGCGCGTTCGCCATCGAGGATGAAGTAAATGGTGAGCACAAGCCAACTGACGAATCCGAAGACGCCTCCGGCGATTCCGGCGAAGAGGCCAAAGACTCCGCCGACCGCCGATGTGGCGTAATGCTGCAGGCTGGCTAGGTCGATATTGTTGCCGAACGGTAGGCGTTGGAGGCGAGCGTAAAAATCCTGCATTCGCCTGGGAAGTTCGGCGGAAAACGATTGCAGGTCGCGAATAATCGGTGGCGCGAGAAAGACAATCAATAACGTGAGCGCCAGGCCGATGCCGATGAGGATAGTGACGACGGCGATTCCGCGCGAGAGATGCCAACGGCCAAT
>WNGK01015814.1_pt1 | contig 12074 bp, 8 predicted proteins | sample 5400601 | NCBI WGS metagenome assembly WNGK01 (sample SAMN13153376, study PRJNA577476) | soil metagenome | isolation source: 60 cm soil or saprolite under Garry oak tree replicate 1 | place: USA:California | collected 2016-06-15
TCATCGAAGTAAGGAGATGTTGCCGCTGTTCCTCCTTTGAGACTGTTTTTGTGGAACCTTCAACAACTTGACGGACGACCTGCTCCGCCTTCACGGCAGCGTCGTTTGTCGCGGTCAAAGGGACATCGTTGGGAAGCCAAATGTCGAGGTAAAACCAGTATTGAACATCTTCTGGAAAGAACTGCTGCTTCAGGTGCGAAGCAACGAACCCGCCGATCAGCAAGAAAAGAAAGGAACCTACCAACACCAACCAGCGGTGCCGAATGGCCCGGCCTACCAACCGATTGTAGAAACCATAGAAACCGCGCTCGCGCTTTTCCTCTACGGTCAGCTCCTTTCTTTTTGGCGGCCTTTGGATGTAGTAACCCAGAAGGGGTACGAACGTCATCGCAACGACCAGAGCGCACAGCAGCGCTGCCGTCATCACGATGGGAAGACTGCGAAGAAACTCCCCGGTGTTCCCTCTGAGCATAAGAAAGGGCAGATAGGCGATGATGTTGGTCAGCGTTGCGAAGAAAATCGCGGTCGCGAGTTTGGTCGGACCCAGCCACGCTGCGATTGTTCGAGGCAGGCCGGCCGCAAGGCCGCGTTTGATCCCATCGCCGGCCACTACGGGTACGTCAACGAGCAAGCCCAGCGCAATGATCAACGTTGCCACCGATACCTGCTGCAGGTCAATTCCGAGCATATACGAAACGCCGAAAGTCATGCCCAGCGTGATCGGAATTGCCAGAGCCATGATGAGCGCCAAGCGCCATTCCCAAAATCCAATCAAAGAAACAACAACAACAAGAATGATCGCTTCGTACAAGGCCCGCAAGAAGAGATGAATGTTTTCTTTGACCTGCAGGGGCTGGTCGGAGGTATGGGCGATGATCAGGTCCGGCGGAAGAATTTTCTTGAGTTGAGAAAGTTTCTGGTCGACAGATTGACCGAAGGTCGCGATTTGCCGTTGGTCGCGCATGTAGATCGCAAGCGTGACCGAACGGCTGCGCTGCCATTGCCCGTTGGGGTCTTTCCATGTGTAGTAATTCAAATATTGGGCCGGGCTCTGGTAGCCGCGGCTGATATCAACCAGGTCACGGAGATAGACTGGAGCGCCGCTCGAGGAGACCGAGACTGCGACATTGCCTATCGTACTTATGTTTTCGAATTGACCGGAAGGGTTGAGAATTACTTGCTGCTTTCCGGCCTCGAACGCGCCGCCGGGAGCAATGATGTTACGAGCGCTGAGCACGCTTCCAAGCGCCGCTGGTTGAAGCCCGTACCCAGCCAGCCGATCCTCGGAGAATTCAAGGTAGACCACCTGCGGCAATACGCCTCGCCGCTCGACTTTGGACGTTTCCGGCGCACCTTGCACGGTGCGAGCGATCAGGTCCGAAAAGTCGTCAAGATCGGCGTAGCTGTATTTGTCGCCCGCGACCTTGGCCAATTGGTCGCTAGTCTTCTGAGGATCTCGGATGATGACGGCTTGCCAAGCGTCGGGGTGCAATTCGGACCGCTGCAAATGGGTCTCAAAGAAAGTCTGGATGAAGCTACGGATTGAGTTGTCGTCTCCGGTCGAGACACCATCTACAGCCACAAATCCGCTCCCCTGGATTAGCTGCGGTGCTCTTATGATTCCCGCTTGTTCAGCACGCTGCTCGAAGAGTTGCGCGGCTTCCCGGATTGTCTTGTTCGAGGAAAGAGATTGAGGAAACGAGTAGACGACGGTGACAAGCGCAGCTTGCTCTTTGTATTTCCTCGCGGCCCGCGCGATTTGAATAGCCGATTGTATCTCTCGTGCGCGGATGTCGATCTCGACCGAGTCGGCTCTTGGACTGGCAATGGTCAGCATCAGCGCAGCGGTGTCTCCAAAATCGCTTTGGAAGGAGATGGGACCAGCGCCCCGGGGGAGTTGGCTGTTCAGCGCATCTAGCTTGAGGTTTATGTCGCTGAATTGCCGCTTTACGTCTGAGATATCCTCGGCAAGCTGCACGTAGACGTAGGCGTATCCAGGAATCGAGACGGAACGGATTCCATAGTCGGCGGCTATTCCCGGATGGATGGTCTTATTTTCAGCGACGGCGTCTTCAATCGGTCGAGTAACAAATTGCTCGACTTGCTGCGCGGTCGCGCCGGGCCACGAACACGAGGCCACCGCCACTCTCACAGGAATATCAGGATCTTTTCGTTGTGGCATGGAATGGTAGCCAAACCAGCCCCAAACCAGGACGCCAACGAGGAGAACCCAGGAAACCTGCGGGTGCTCGACAAAGAACCTAGGTACGTTATGCGTGTTTTCGATCCGATCCTGGTCGCTTGTGTGTGCCATCGCCTCTGCCTACGGGATCACTTCGATGGGTTCTCCATCCGTCAAGAGTTGGGCGCCAACGGCGATCACCTTCTCTCCGGGTTGCACTCCGACGGCGGCAATCGAACTCTCGTGGGTCGCGCCCAAGTGCACTTCGCGCAGACTTGCTACCCATTTGCCGCCATGTTGTTGCGCCACCATCACCGCGAACCGGCCGGGTCCCGAGGGATACGCCACTACGGAGCTGAGTGGGACCGAAGGAACCGCCGTGCCGGAACTTTCGCCTAGGCTCAGGGAGGCGATCATGCCGGGCTTCAGACGACCAGCACGATTGGACACGGTCAGCTCAATAGCGAAGACCCGGGTTCGCTCATCCGCATTTGGAGAAATACTGGTGACTCGTCCCTGATAACTTTTGGCGTCATCCTGCAAGTGAATGGTGAACTCTTGTCCCAGATGCAATTGCCTCAATGCGTCCTCCGGCACACCGAAGCTGACTTTCACCGCGCCCGTGTCAGCGATCGTGAAAGCTATAGTCGCGGGCGTAGCTAGATTTCCAAGTTCAATGTTGCGGGCAAGGATGTACCCGGAAAATGGCGCCTTGAGGTCGGAATCGTTCAGAGCCAATTCCGCTTGATGCAAAATGGCGTTGGCCTGGTTTATAGCCGCGAGCGTGGAGTCAAATTTGGCCTGTGCCTGATCAAAATCAGGTTTCGTCAAGCTTTGTGTGGCGTAAAGGGCCTTGGCGCGCTCGTAGTCGTGCTCAGCCTGGACGTGTTGCGCCGTTACTTGACTTAGCTGGGCTTCCGCTTGGTCAACCTGGTTTTTCAGGTCCTGCTGACGAATTTGCGCAAGAACAGCGCCGCGGGCGACATAGTCTCCCGTGCCTACGTTGCGGCGACGGCCGTCTGCGCCGGTGACCTGCTGAATGTTCGTTACGTAACCCGAAGACTTGAAGGAGAGACTAGCCTGCGCAAAGGGCACGATGGAAGCCGAGTAGCGCAGACCTTCTGGAGATCCGTACAAAGTTACTTCAGCAAGACGAACAGGTGTCGGAGACTTCGGGGCGATTTGCGTATTTCGGTGACAGCCAATCGCTGATACCATCAACGCACAAAGTCCGGCAATTTCTAATATTCGGCCTATTCGTGGCGTACTCGCGTCGACCGTCATGGGACTACTCCTCACCCAATGCGCGTTCGAAATCGGCCCGTGCTCTCCAAAACGCTAGTAATCCTTGCCGATACTGATCCTCCGCACTTGCAACAGAGGACTGTTGCTGCAAGAGATCGCTCAACAGAACCGTCTGGTGCGAATAGGCGTCCATCTCGTTGCGAAGTTTTTCGGCTTCCGCATCTCGCGCGGCTTGTGCAGCGGTGAGCAGCTCCCGCGCCTCCCGGAGCCGGCGAAATGACGAGTCCACTTCCTGAAGAACTTGATCTTTCACATTGTCGATGGAAAGTTGCGCCTGGTTTTCAGCATCAACCTTCTGAGCAATGTTGTGACGCTTTTGCCCCCAGTCCCAGGGTTGCCAAGTCAAAAGCACGCCAACCGCACCCACGTTCTGAGGGAGGAACGAGATATTCGGAGCTGTAAGATAGTTTGCTTGAACCGAAATGTCTGGAATGTACCGCGTCTTCTCGATTTTCGTCTCTAACGCGGCTCTTTCCTTCTTGATGGTTTCGGCTTTGATCTCAGGCCGCTTCTCAGTTGCTCTTTTCCTTGCTTCCTGCAAGCTCGATTCCTCAGGCAGCGAAGCGGGAACCATCTCGACAGTCACCTCCGCCTGGAGGTCGCGGCCCAGCAAGTGGTTCAGAGCTTCCTTCTGATCCGCAAGCGCATTTTGGATAACGGTAAGTTGGTAGAGAGCCTTGGAGCGTTGGGCAGTAATGCGGAGGCTATCAGCCTTTAGCACCGCCTCTTGGTGCAGACGCCGGCCGGTGAGCTGCTGCAATTCTTCAACGTAGACAAGCAAAGCTCGCTGCGATTCGAGTTCGCTCTGGGATTGCAAGATCGCGTAGTACGCGCGCCGCACCTCATTCACAAGCTCCTGCTCGCGTTCAAAATAATTCTGCTGACTGAGCTGCGACTCTAGTTTCTGTTGCTTGATGGAAAGATCGATTCGAATGAGTTGAGTAAGTGGCTGCGTGACAGTGGCGGAAGCGATTGCAACAGGTCGAGCGGGAGTGTGAATTACAGAGTCTTTTAGCGTTCCAGCCCTAATTGTGAAGTCGAGTGGCGTGAGAAGTTCCGATGCGAGGACGTACGTGTCGAAACGCGGATAGAGGTGCGTCTTGGCTTCGCCAAAGGCCTCTTTCTGTTTGTGGATTTCCAGTCCCGCCTGTTTCAGCTCGCGGTTGTGCGATCGCGCCAGCGAAACAGCTTCTTCTAAGGTCAGGGTTTTTGCCGGTGCCTCTTGACCCCACATAACAGATGCAGGCAGCATCATCAACAAGAAAACTACTGAGAGAATCCTCGCAAGACGCGCGTGACTCATCTAGCGCCTCGCTCAAGCCAATGCTGCTGCGAAAGTGGCTCTCCTGCGTTTGAAGCGACTCTCTTCAATGGCTCTTTCCTCCGAGCTAAAACCCTTCGCGAATGGTTTGCGGGCTGCTGAGTGCGAAACGCGCAATCTCGTCTTTTCGCATGAAAACGACTCCGGTATGGTTCTGAGCGTAGTCGATAAATTCTTCAAGGACTTTGGTGCGTGATGGACGGCCCGCGATGCGATCGTGAGCGCTGACCGACATCATGCGACGGCGTTTTGATGATTCGGAATAAAGCATGTCGAACTCCGCCTTTAGATCACCGGCGTACTCCTGAGTGCTGAAGTAGCGCGATTCATAGTCGACGATGTCATTCATGTGCAACGTGTACGGCACGACCGCGAACGGCTTTCCTTTCACGTTGATAAGGAATGGTTCATCCCGGCTGACGTCGTCAATGTGATAGATGAAACCGAGCTCCTCGAGAATCTCTAGCGTGTGTGGCGTGCCACGAAGCCAGAAGGCATTGAAACCGACGGGTCTGGTGCCTGTAGCACGCTCAATGCTCGCGACGCTCTGCTCGTACGATTCGCGCTCCTGCTCAGGTGTCATGGAATATTGCGCAGCCCACGTTTGTCCGTGGCCGGACGCTTCGTGCCCACGCTGCACGATCTCTTTGGCTAGGGCCGGGTGAAGATCGACCGTTGCGCCTACCATGTGGGAGGTAACTTTGACTTTTCGGCGGTCGAACATGTCCAACAGTCGCGGAAGCCCTTCTTTGAAACCGTATTCGTACCATTTGGCCGTCGGCAGATCGGGATATAGCGGATCAAGTTTTGGCATTGGGCTTTCCGCTCCGCTCAGCGGCTGAGCACCAGCTTCCATCTGCATCGATATGGAAATGACCAAGCGGGCTCCGTCCGGCCAGAAAGCCGTTTCGCTCCCCGACAGCGCAGATGAGCTCGATGGTTTAGTCCTTCCGAGAACGTCATCGAATGATGGAGATGACGTAGCAATCGCGAGTCCGGAAACTGCGCTATCTTTGATAAAGTCGCGACGTTTCATTCAGATGCTCGCTTAATCGAAAATCGCTCTGCTTTTGGCGCCGGACGCTCGAGTTCGCGTTCGGCTTGCAGTCAATCATCAAACTCGTTGCCAGGAAGGTCGCCACGCTCGAGATGGATTTCATAGGCGCGAAGCCTGATTTCGTCCTGACTGGGTGTGTGGTTCGCGAAAGTATCTTCCGCGTAAGACTGAATTGGGCCCGTGTGAAGCTCCAAAGTTTCATTTCTCTTGTCTTTCGATTTCATACCTTTGTCATTCCCTTTCACAGTTGAATTGTCTCTATCTGAACTAGTGTGCTCTCTGATGTCCTTGCCACCGGTCCCGATGAGCGTCCTTCGTCGCCGTACTAATCACCGAAACTGCGGACGAGTTGATGGCGTGAAAGGCCATTCGCTTTACGGCGCGCCTGCAAGATGTGCGTCCCGGACACCCAAATGGACTCGCGCTTCAATACCCGGTGCAATTTCCTCCGCCCTTGGTACACTCGGCCTTTCACCGCTTCGATCGAGAGCCCCAAGGCCCAAGCGACTTCTTTTGTGGATAATTCACCAAGGTCTCGCAGTTCGATTGCAGTTCGTATTCCTGGCGTTAACTTATTCATGGCCGCAGATAGAACTCTGTTCCGTTCGCTCTGTAAAAAGGCGCTCTCGGGGCTTGCGCGTGAATCGGGAATCTCTAGCGCGGGTGCGGTTCCTTCATTCCCGCTTAAATCATCGATGGATACCTCACGCAGTACGCGACCTTTACGCAGGAACATAAGTGCCTCGTTGATGGCAATCCGCGTCAACCAGGTGGAGAAGGAAGATTTGCCTTCGAATTTGTGCAAGTAGACGAAAGCTTTTTGGAAGCTTTGCTGGACTATGTCTTCTGCATCTTCTCGGTTACGGGTGAAGCGTCGCGAAGTGGCTAGAATCCTTTGCTGGTAACGCTCGACGAGAATTCCAAATGCCTGTCTATCTCCACTTTTGGCGGCAAGGACGAGCGCCGCTTCGTCTTCCTGGCCCGGGGTGTTCTGTCGCTGCGCATCCACAGGCTGGCGTGACGCACGACTCCGCTTTTCCGTGTCCAATCCTTGTATCAGGACCAATTGCGTCGCTGTCGCCATGATGTCTTCTTTCCTGTCGTTGCTAGCAATCGACCTATACACGTCAGTTAATCACATGGCCCCTTAATCCTCGGTATGCCGACACGTTATGTGCTTCCTAAATTTCTGCACACATCAGGAACCATAGAATTAATCCTAGATTTTTCTACAGGTGTGATGGCGGGGGTGAAACTCTGTGAATCGTGATCAGTTCAGATTGGAAGTTTTCTCTTTTGAGCGAAAGAGGTCTCGTATCTTCCTGGACAGAGGCGTTCGCGGGGACATCCCCTTCCGGAAGATGATGCCTCCGGGGACTATTAACTTGATCTCGGTCCCCGAGTTCGAGGAACTCACGAGCGTGAGCTTGCCTCCGATGCGAGCGGCACGCTCCCGCATCCCTTGCAGTCCGAAGTGTCCGTCCTTCCCCCTATCCACGACAGCGGGGTCAATACCTGTGCCATCGTCACGCACACCTAGGGCAAGGTCGTTAGCATATCTGAGGTCCACCTCCAATCGATTAGCCCCCGAATGCGTACATGCGTTGTGGATAGCTTCGTACCCGATACGATAGATTTCATCACGGACGATGGGGTGCATTTCTCTGGCATCTCCAACTACAGAAAATGTGACCGCCATAGAGTTAGGAATCACGCCGTCCTCGGTCACACGCCGGAGAGCTTCAGCGAGGTCGTTTGTCTGGGTCGTCGTCGTGCGCAGGGAATTCAGCGCCGCCCGCCCTTCCTGCATGGCCTTCGCGAGCCAGGCCGACAGCTGTTCCATGGCTCGCCTCATTCGGATTGGATCGGTGGACGTCTCCAACGCATCATCGGCAACCAGCTTGCTGCCTTGGATGGTCTGGAGGAAGGTGTCGTGAAGTTCTCTAGTAATCCGCGTCCGCTCGTTAACCCGTTCCTCGAGACGAAGTTCAATGATTTTTCGCGCTATCGCCCAGGCGAATAACGTGGCGATGGAAAAGGTAGATACCGCCATCGCCGGTACCAAAGCAAGGATTCTGCTCTGCACGCTTCTCATATTAGCCTCGGATCGTGAGAGCTCTCTGACGAACTCCTGATCGACGATTTTCACTAGTGCAGAAGCCTGGATTTCGACCGGTTTCAGTCTGTCGGCGACCCGAAAGTGAACCGCCTCCCAGTCGCCGGATGAAGCCAGGCCAGTTATGGTGTCGAGCTGAGTGGGTAGACTAATTTCAATCGCTTCGAGAGTTGGCAGAAAGAGTGGATCTACTTGGGTCCCAGACGGCAAACGAGTAAGAGCCTCCCTTGTTTGTTGAATTTGCTCAAGTAAAGTGCTTTGCAAGGACTCAGACTCCGTTGTCAAGACGTATGCATTCCTTGACTGGGCCAGTTCACCCAATCTCCGGTGAAATGACAGAAGACTCCCCTGAAGACGCAGAACTGAAATCATTTGCTGACTCACGCCTGAGAGGCGATCTGCCTGAAGCCGAGCGATACGGAATTGCCAAATAAGCAGCCCGTTTCCACCTAAAATCAATGCGACTAGCAGAGCAAATGTCAGCGTCAAACGCGGACCCAGATTGAAATACTTAGCGTCTATTGACTTCATTTTGAGCTCGCTATTTGTCCGCGACAATAGTGGTATCAACGGGGATACCACCTGTGCGTCCTAACCTCAATTTAGTTCTTTGCGGGCGGACCAGTGCGGAAACCCGTGATTTTGACTAGATATTTTTCCAATTCCGCCGCACCTTCCGGCGCGTGTCTTTGTCCAGTCAATACCGAATGCACGGCTCCGAAATAAGCTCTGGTAACTTGTTCATACGAGCGCGCGGCAACGTTGGAAGGCCGACTAATCACAATAGCTTTTAATGGGCCTGATTTCTCCGAATTGATGTGCGAGTCGACGATTGGCGCGACATCGTAAACAACGAGCTGAGTAGACAGATTCGGAACGGTGCCCTTCCCGATTGATTCAATTTGTTCGCGGAGCAGAAAGCGGATAAGAGCCGCGTCTTCTCGAGGGTGAAGTGAATATCTAGAAACCGCCAATCCCAAACCGCCCAAAGTGCCGGCGCTCGCTGTCGAACCGCCGGGAAGAGTTGTATAGCCAACCTTACCGATTGGGAGCTTGCCTCCCCAATGGAGCAGTCGTAATTGCTCGCGGTTTGTTGAGAACCCTCCGGGCTCGGCTCCCCAGTCACGGGCAAATACAGCTCTTCCCGAATCAAAAACGTTGGTGCTGTCAATCTCTCTGTACTCCACGGTACTGGGTGGCGATATCCAGCCGATCCAACGTCTTGCCCTTTGCCACGCCCGAATCGCCGCCGGATTGTTCACACTTATAGTGCCGTCGCTCTCAATAATCCGTCCTCCTCCTTCAGCGACCTGCCATTCCAAAGCATTGCAAGTCAAAGATTCAGCAGCAGCTCCCGGCCAGACGTAACCCCAAAAATCTTCCTTGCCTTTCGCGCGTTCGCTTGTTTGGATTCGCACAGCCATCCTCTCAAGCTCGTCCCAGGTCCTTGGAGGATGATCGTAGCCATATTCACGGAGAAGGTCAGCTCGATACTCCAGAACGCCCACTTGATTCTGATAGGGAATCGCGACAACCTTGCCGCCAACTATGTAGCTAGACGCCACGCCCGGGCCCATAGACAAACTTTCAGCCGTAAAATAGGGTCGCAGGTCGGTTAAGTCCTCCTGCAGCACTCCCAGCCAAGTTACATCAATCTGCAATACATCAGGGCCGGAGCCACCCTCCTGCAAGAGTTGGCGGGTTAGAGTCAGCTGGTCAAGCGTCTCTTCCTGAACTCCCCGAAGATGCCTGAGGCCTACACCTGTTTCGCGTGTGAACTTTCGCGATAAAGCCTCCGTCGCAGGTAACTCGTACGGCGGGATCCATCCAAGGCGAAGGTAATTAAGGGTCAGCGGCTCTGGCGCGGGCTGGTGGCAAGCGCTCAATGTCGCAGCGATAAACAGAGGGATCAACATTCTCAAAAAGGTAGCCCGTGGACAGTATTTCGGCCCCGTAATAACCCCCAGTCCTCTTACTAGATTTTTCTACAGGTGGGGCCAGATTTGAAGCAAGCCAGCTCAAACCGCAATCGTCACCGCATGCTTTCGATCATTGGCCCCCAAACTTGTAGATCGCCTCGTCTCTAAATCCGCCGGGCACGGACACGAAATGCGTCTGCCCGTATCTTGACATTGCCAGATTCGCCGCTTTCGCCGAAGAGCGAGATCTACAGCCAGTACTCTGTAGTTTTCTCCTACAGGCTTGCGCGATCAGATTTGCAGTAGGCCCCGCCGAAGCGCGATGGTGACTGCATGGGTCCGATCATTGGCCTGAAGTTTATCCACCAGGTTTTTAATGTGGAAGTTAACCGTGGTCTCGGCAATCGATAGTTGATCCGCAATCTGCTTGTTGCGGTAGCCATCGCGAATGAGGCGGAGCACTTCCAGCTCCCGGGTCGTAAGATCCTCTTCTCCGAGATGTTCGGCGAGGCGGGCCGCCACCTCCGGTGGAATGTGTCGTCGTCCAGAGTGGACCGCTCGGACTACATTGAGCAATTCATCTTTCGGCATGCTCTTGAGGATGTAAGCCGAAGCTCCCGCTCGCATCGCCCGCTGGATCTCGCCATCGCCGTCTGAGGTCGTCAGCATGATGATCTGAGCTTTAGGGAACTCCCCACGAATTGCGATGAGGGCGTCGGTGCCGTTCGCGCCAGGAAGACGAAGGTCCATCAGGGTGACGTCTGGTCGATGACGCCGGAATTCAGTTACAGCCTCCACGGCATTCGACGCCTGGGCAACGAGAAGCATGTCCAGTTGAGAGCCGATGATCGTGGCCAGTCCCTCGCGGAAGACCGGGTGATCCTCGACGCTCAGGATACGAATCGGCTTAGCCCGAACCACTACCATGGCTTCATTTCTCCAATTGTAATGGTGTTCAACGTTTGAGGACTCTCCGAGCCCGATCGGACTTCGCAGGCGTCTCAACAAGATACACCCGGCGGGCGCCGACGTCACCCACAGCAGGAGACAGTCCTGCTCCATCACCAGCCGTGTGAATTTCTGGCACGCGCGCCAAACTGTGTCTGGATTTCGCTACGTTATTGTCTCGACCTTCGATGCTAATGGTCGAGAGTGAGAGGGCGCACTAGTCAATGAGAACGGGACAGAGGGGGAACGTGTACCAGCCGCATCATCTGGACAAATGGAATCCACGGACACCGGCATACGGCCGCTTTTGGATGGACGTTCAAGGTGGAGAGAGGAAACGCAGAACAGTTTCTCTCGGCCGGTGCGCAACACAATGGGTAGCGCGTCTGCGATTACGTGAGTACATCGAGCGAGCAGGAATCAATGCCAAGAACGCTTTTGGTCAAGTTCCTGTTCCTGGTACAACATTTCGGCAACAGGCTGAACGGTGGATAGAATCAGTCTCCATTCGGAGAAGGAGGCCAGCAAAGCCGGCAACGGTTTATGGATGGCAGCATTGCCTCGACAGATGGATTCTCCCGAACCTTGGCACAAACTGCTGTCGGAGGTGAGAAACCGTGCCTTGCGCGAATTCGTGGAGATTCTGTCTGCAGCAAGGCTTGCACCGAAAACCATCGTCAATGTGGTTACCGTAGTGAAGTTCGTCGTCGCTTCAGCGATCGACGAGGAAGGCGACCAGATCCATCCCTGCATTTGGAACCACGAATTCATTCAACTGCCTTTGGTCACCAAGGAAGAGCAGAATCGTCCCACGATCAATGCGGAAGAAATATCCGAACTACTGAAGTGGGTGAAGGCGCGCTACGCAGTCTTGGTCGCTCTGGTCGCAGGGACAGGGCTGCGAATCGGTGAAGCGCTCGCAGTTCGCACTGAGGATTTCGACCCGGCTTGCCAGGTGCTGCACATACGGAGAAGCGTCTGGCACAGATGCGAGCAAGTGCCAAAGACCCCGAATGCGATTCGACTCGTCGATATCCCGGAGGCATTGGCACAAATTCTACGCCGATACACGGAAGGGAAGGATGGCTACCTCTTCACGACGAGAGCTGGACGGCTCCTTGACCAGCGCAACTCACTCAAAGCACTGCACGCAGCAGGGAACCGAGGGGGATTCCATGCCTTTCGGCGCTTTCGCTTTGCGGTACTTCGCAAGGCAGGGGTGCCGG
>WNGK01020569.1_pt1 | contig 12073 bp, 11 predicted proteins | sample 5400601 | NCBI WGS metagenome assembly WNGK01 (sample SAMN13153376, study PRJNA577476) | soil metagenome | isolation source: 60 cm soil or saprolite under Garry oak tree replicate 1 | place: USA:California | collected 2016-06-15
GTGGCGGCTTTGCTCTTTACGAGGTGCTGCTGGGGGTGACGATTTTCGCCTTCGGGGTCCTTGCGCTCGGACGCGCAGTAGAGAATTGTCTCAACGCGAGCACGCTCAATGCTGAAGAAAATGCCGTCGAGCAGATCTTATCTAATCGCATGGCGGAAATTCAAGCTTCGCGAGGTTTGCCTGATCAAGCCAAGGAATTCAAGATCGATAGCGGTTACGGAGTGGTAAAGTTGATTCAAAAAAGCAAGCCGGCCGAATTGACCGAACCGAATAAGACAGTTCTGAGCGGGATCAATCTTGTCACCCTGATTGCTCAGTGGCAGCGCCACAAAGTCCCCCAATCGAGGCAAATTCAGTTCTATGTTTATCGACCCGGGTAAGGGAAAGCGATGCTGGATACTGAAGATCATCCATATGATATGAACAAACGAGCAAACTGTTCGCCGGGCCCACCGTGCCTCGCCGTAGGACCCTGCGATCGCCCACGGGCAGCGATGAAGGGAGAGCCCTTCAAATTGAATGACCGTCAACGCGATGAAATAAAATGGAATTGTGGCGCAGGGCCCGGGCTCCTTACGCGCTACGCGGCGGGCGACTTCACAGTCTCACTCCGGTTACAACCTGAAAACAGTAAGAGTGATCGGTTTGATCTCGGTTTTTTGCGAGAACCACTGGAGGATTCCGACATCGGAGAGGAGCATGAGAGCTGGGTCCCATTGATCAAAGATGTGGACACTCTCGAAATCCTTTATTTCGATCCCCGCTTGAACACCTGGATTGATCGGTGGAGTGACGGGGGCCGGCTGCCACGGCTCATAAAGCTCATTGTGGAACGCGCCGACGCAACGACGCCATGGGAAGCAATTATTCCACTGGGCCGAACACCGTATTAAAGGATGTCGATCTTGTGAAGAAGCGTTCTTTAATTTCAAAGTCAATCTCCGGAGCTGCCCTCATGTTAGCGCTTTGGGCGCTATTTTTGCTCAGCGCGATGGTCATTTCATGGGCGCTGGACATTGATTCTCACCTTGCGCTTTCCGGTAATGCGAACCGGGTTCTGGCGGCGGAAGCAATGGCAGCATCAGGTGCCGAAGTTGCGTTGCATCCGAGCATCGCGCCGGGTTCGCCAAACCTGCATAGACAAATGGGCGACCGCGACAGCTATGAGGTCGGCGTGACTGGAGAAGGGGGACGCTTGAACTTGAACTGGCTCACTGCGGGCGAGGACCCGACGCGTGCGGGAATTTTGCGCCGCTATCTTGAGCTCAAAGGCGTTGAGCTGAATGATCGCGACACGATGATCGATTCTCTGCTTGATTGGGTGTCGCCAAACATTGGGCTTCATCACTTGAACGCTCCGCCGGAGACTGACGATTACCACCCCGCGCACGCGCCCCTGACTTCTGTAGACGAACTTAAGAAAATCTTTGGCTGGGCGAAGTTCACTTCGAAGCCAGGTTGGGATGAGGATTTTACCATCAACAGTTCCGGCCCAATCGACCTCGTTTGGGCTTCGCGCGATGTTTTGCGCTCTTTGCCAGGCATTGGAGACGATTTGGTTGACCGCTTCTTAGAGTTGAGGCGTGGTCCGGACGGAATCGATGGAACAGCCGATGACACGCAGTTCAGTAGTTTGGCTGATATCCAATCGGTGCTGGGTCTGACACCGGAGCAATTTCAGCAGATCGCAAGCTTGGTCGGATTCAAAGACCAAATCTTTCGCATTTTGAGTATGGGAAAATCAGGCGACCTTACACGCTCTTTGCTGATGATAGTTCGAAAAGGAGGTAGTATTCCTCAAGTGATCAGCTGGAAGGAGCTTTGATATAGACACCGCAGCGACATCTATTTTTATCATTCCCACCGCGCACGGCTGGAGCTTTCTGCGTTCAGCCGAGCAAAACGGATCGTGGGATGTACGCAAGCTGCAGACGCTCGATGAAGCGGTGCCGTTACTTACTGCAACCGACGACTTCGTCCTTGGACTTCCCGTCACGAGCGTGCTTGCTCAGCGATTTCGTTTACCCACGATCGATTCGGCAGAGTTTCCCGAGATGATCCGGATCCAGATCGAGAAGGCGTTGCCATTTTCAGCCGATGAAGTGACCACTGACTTCGAATTGATCGAGCAAAACGAGAACGAAAGCGTGGTTTCAACTGTCGCGATTAGAAACGAACAGCTTGCCGAGATCGCTGCGCCGTTGTTGAAACACGGCTATATCCCGCGACAAGTCACTGTATATGCCGCACAACGCGCCAGTACTTACGCTCCCAAGGGGAACGCTGTTCTTATTTATCCGGAGGGCAAGGCTCTCGTTTACGCCATGACAGAGAATGGAAAACTGAGTCTTGCCCGAGCATTTGAAAACGGGAACGGCGAACAACTGGAAATGGAACTGCCACAGTTGCGATTGAGCGCTGAGCTACAAGGCATAAACGTGTCGGATCCGAGTGTATTGCTAGACGAGAGTTGCTATCAACTGCGCGACGCGATCCAGGGAATTCTGGCAAGCCCGGCCGAGATAGTCGGTATCGAACTTCCACCTGCTCCGATTAAACTAGATCTGCTACCAGAAAGCTGGCGACGCCGGCGCGCCCAACTAACCAAGCAAGCGGAATGGCGAAAGCGGCTCGTTTGGGCAGGCGGCGCTTACGCCGCGCTCCTCTTTCTTTTGTTGGCATACCTCGGCTTCATGCGCTTCGCGATTGGACGCCTTGAGGGGCGCATAGTGAGTGACGCGCCGAAGACGGAGTTTATTCGCGCCACGGAGGAGAATTGGAAGGCGTTGGCGCCTGCTATCGATTCGCGCTATTACCCGGTCGAAATTTTGCAGCACCTTTTCGAGAGTCTGCCATCCACCGATGTGCGTATCACTACATACAACCAGTCAGCTCGGCAGATTTCCGTCGAAGGCGAAGCGAATTCGGCCGACCTTGCTTATAAGTTCATCGAGAACGTAAAGAAGAATTCCGGGCTGCAAATCTTTCAATTCAACATGGCTTCACCTCGCATTTTGCCAAACGACCATGCGCAGTTTCGATTGGAGGGGAGACCACGATGATGCCGGCCTCGTATGAGCGAATGAACCCGCGTGAGCGTGTGCTTTCATGGATTGTTGCCAGCTCGCTTTTCGTGGTTGTGAATCTTTTGATTCTGAGCTGGATCTTTGGTGCGTTGGGTCGCGCACGCAGCGAGCTGGCTACCCGCAAAGCGACGTTGGCCGAGCAAGCCCTTTACATGAAAGAACGCGAGCTCTGGATTAAACGCGACGAGTGGATCCGGCAACATCAACCAACGCTCAAGAATCCCGCGGAAGCTTCCGCCCTGCTTGACCAGTTAAAGGAAGTGGCCGGCAAGCATAATGTCTTGATCGAGAATCCCGCGATTGGCTCTGGTGAAACAACCCCTTATCATCAGGCGGTATTCGCTTCAATCGAAACCAAAAGCGCGTGGCCGCCCCTGGTGCATTTTCTTTATGATGTGCAACAGCCGGATGCTTTCCTAGTATTCGAAAATGTGAACCTCGCGATCGATGGCAGTGATCCGACGATGATGCGCGGTAAGTTTAAAATCGCCCGATGGTTTGCGCCGACACAAAAGGCAAAATAAGGTAGTAATCATGAAGTATTCCCTCACACTCATCTCGATCCTGGCGCTGCTCGGTGTTATCCACAGCCAGGCCGGCGATGTTCTTCCGCCGCGATTTAATTTCGATCGCTATTCTGCGATGGTGGATAAGTCGCCCTTTGCAATCGCTACAGCAGGTGGCTTGCCCGAGGCGACACCCGATTTTGCGAAAGACCTGTATGTGGCCAACGCCGCACATTCGCCGGAAGGCGATCTGGTTACGATCGCTTCCACTTCTGACCAAAATTTCAAAAAATATCTCACCACGAAAGAACCAGTGGATGGCTATGGCATCGCCAATATCGAATGGTCGGAACGCGTAGGTGCGACGAAAGTGACAATTAGCAAGGATGGAAATTTTGCGACTCTTACCTTCAACGAGGCGCTTCTGTCGCAGCGGGCCTCCAACAGGCCGTCTCAAACGCAGCCGAATCCGAATTCGCCGCTCGCGGCGGGGATGCAACCCATTCCACGGACGGTGCCAGCCGGGCCGGGTGTACCCTCCTCCCTACCTACCCCCCCCTCGCTGTCGCTTCCAGGGCGAGGGGAAATAACCCGTCCTCATGCGCGAGGAGTGATTCCGCGGAAGCCGAGTGCCGGTCGGTCAATGAAGCCAAATCTCAGCAGTGCGGCGCCACAGTCTTACTGATCGGCGCGAATAGAGCTGACTTACTCGCCCCAATCGTCGTCTCCGGTGTCCTGTCTCCGGTCAGGTCCTGCGGAATACAGGTCGTAACTGTCGGGATGTTTCTGGCCGGGACAACGGTAAATGTACTCGCTGCCCCACGGGTCCTTTGGCACCTGCTTGAACAATTGGTACCAGCGGGTGGGTTGCGGATCGGTGCTGGGTTGCGTGACCAGTGCTTGCAAACCTTGCTCAGTCGTCGGGTAAAAGCCATTCATGCTTTCATAAAGCTGCAGCTGGGTCCCGATCGCTTGAACGTCGGCTCGAACGGCTGTCTGCTTGGCGAATCCGGTCGGATTGCCAATTTTCGAGATCGCCAATCCCAAAAGAATGACGATGATGCCGACGACGATCATGATCTCAAGGAGCGTGAATCCCTGTTGCTTGCTTCGTATTGTCATTCCCAGGTTCCCAAAGAGAGGCCCCTAAATTCTCACTGGCGTAACAATTTTCCAGCAGAAATTTTCTACTGGCCGGTTTTGAGAAGATAATCCGATTTGTCCCAGAGATATTTTAGCTGGATCTGGGTGCCGCGGATCGCAGAATTACCGCTGCCGGTTCCGTTCACGACGATCAAATCATTGGTTCCGACTTTCAGGCTTGTGATTGGGACAATCTTTTGTGCGCGCAGCCAACCAGTATATCGAAAATACATTTGCTTGAGGAGCGACTCCATCTGGCCGCGATAACCTGGGTCCGCCAGTTCCGGCAACACCAGGGAAACTGGCCCAATGTCTTGACCATTGAGATAAATTTCCGGTGGAGCATCGACACGCGGATTGGCGACCTCGAAAGTGAGCAGCGCTGCTAGCGGCTGGGCCTCGATCCCAAATTGAAAAGCCGCGCTTTCTTGAATGTCCGTGCCAATTTGGATTGGTTCTTTTGCAAGCGTTGCAGTGACAGTTCCAAAATGCTCTACGTCTTCGGAGGGTGAGTGCAACGGCGGCATCGATGAGAATGGTTCCGGAATTACTTCGCGGCGATCGGCATTGAGAGGATGAACCAGCGCACTGCTTGCCATCCAATCGAGGTATGCAGCCCGCACGCTTTTCCCATCTCCTGGAACTTCGATATCAATCGACGAAGCACCAGTCATGGGAATCAATACCGAATCAGAACTGGGCAGATCAATTCCCAAACCGAGCGCGCCAGAGCGCACAACGTGCGTGCCGGACTCATCCCACGCAATCAGTTCCGGTTGCTGACCCGGTTTGTCATCGAAAAACAAGCGGCAAAAGAGGACTTGATAATCTGGTCCCGGAGGCGCGACGCGAATGCGGAAGACGCTCTTCGACGACGTATCACCTGCCGGTTGGGTGGCCGACAGCGTGACTGCTTCGACCCAGGACGGCGCCTCCTGCGTTCTCGAATTCTGAGGCGCGTTTTGCCGGAGATCGAGCCACGCGCTTTCCGCCGGCGCTTGATCCGGTGTTGTTTCAATCGAGGCATGTAACGCGTCGCTAAAAGCCTCCTGCGCATAAACGCGGGTAACAGTCCCAAATAATAACGCCAAAAGAATTATGCGAACCATTTGGTCGGCCAGATTATTTTGGCGGGGCTAAATCTGCAAGCTCTTAATGTGGTCGAAATTGCAGGCTACGTGTCATCTCGAAGACTGCCGAAAGTACACTGTAAACGACCAGTCCGATTACAAGTGCAATCACCGCGATGATTATTGGCGGAATCAATTGGGAAAGGATCGAGCTCGTCCGGTCAAGTTCGCGTTCGTAAACATCTGCGATGGTTTGGACGGTTTCCCCGAAGTGCCCGGTCTGCTCGCCGACTGCCATCATATCGGTAAACAAATCGGGAAACACTTTTTGTTCTGCCAGCGCAGCGGAAAGTGTTGCTCCATCAATGACTGCGCGGCGAACTTCGGCTAATTTTTCTTCGAGAAACCGATTACCCGCGATTTCGGTTACGAGATCGAGTGCGCGCAGCAGCGGTACTCCGTTTTCCAACAATGTTCCAAGCGTGCGCGCAAACTGCGCGTAATAACGGTGGCGGATTACTCGCCCATAGCCTGGGATTGCCAGACGAAAACGATCCCAGGCGATCCGTCCTTCATTTGAGCGCACAAAGATGCGAAACGCCACCATCGCGCCTACCGCCAGAAGCACGCCGACCCACCAATACCCAACGATGAGGTGATGAATTTGCAGTAGAGTTCGCGTCGCAAATGGGAGTGAGCCGCCAGTTTGGACCTGTGCCATAAAGCTGGCGAGTTTCGGCACCATGAAGGTAACAAAAAGCGTGACCAGACCGATTCCCGCAATGGCTAGAATCGCCGGGTAAATCAACGCTTGCTGTACACGATCACGCAACTCTTTCGCCTGCATCAGGTGTTTGACCAGCCGGAGCAGAATCTGCGGCAGTGCGCCGCTGGCTTCCCCTGCTGCCACGAGATTTACGTAAAGCGGTGTAAAAGCGCGCGGAAACTCGCGCAGCGCTTGCGAGAAACTGCGGCCGTCGATTAGCGACTGATGCAACGCGTGCGTCACTTGATGCAAACGTGGCTGTTTTAAACGCTTCTCCAGAACCGATAGCCCTTCGTCGAGGGTCATTCCCGCTTGCAATAGGTTGGCTAGTTGCTCGGTAAAAAGCAATTGCCCGTGCGGAATCTTCAGATTCTGAGTCGAAGCGACTGGCGCCGCACCATCTCGCCCTGCTACTTTTGCCTCGGCGGCCACTAATTCGATTCGGATCGGAATGCACTGTTGCAATTCGATTTGTCGAATCGCAACCGCTCGGTCCGGGCAATCGAGCACTCCCTCGACCAGACCGCCCTGTGCGTTACGCGCACGATAAGTAAACTGGGGCACCGTGACGGGATCTTAATTCGAAAACTCAAGAATACCAAATTTGAGTTCCGAATTTTGGCTCGAACAGTCCGCGCCATCGCTTTTATCCATCATGTTACTGTAGTCAAATTTCCTTGTCATCGGACGATTCAGCCGATAAAAGCCGCTTACATGAAATGTGCAGCAGTGTTCGTAGTCGTTTTCCTTGCACTTGCAGCGGACAGTTTTGGCGTTTTGCGTCCACGCTTTCCGGTCAAGCCAATGCCGCCATTTAATGGCGACACGATCGTCATAGATCACGCCAAAGTGGCGTCCCGAACGGCGCTGAAATAACGCGCCGGCTAAACGTCGGAACACAGGCATATCGCCCGTGTGGTAAGAGTTGCCTTGTCTCAAGTACCGTCCAGAACAGCCCAAAAAAAGCTCTTGGGATTGGAGGCGGGGGCGGGAATCGAACCCGCGAATAGCGGTTTTGCAGACCGCGACCTTACCACTTGGCTACCCCGCCGGTTTTTGAAAAGAGGCAAACTATCCTGGTTTGGAGCGTAAGTGTCAATGAAGCTCAATCGCGGAGTGATGAAGTATTGGACTGATGGAGGAATAAGCTGCGAACAATTTAGCGATTTAATGATTTAACGATTATCGTCGGCGCGTGAGTTCTCGCTCCTCTCAACTATTTGCCGCGGCCAAAAAACGGATCCCTGGCGGAGTTAATTCGCCGGTGCGAGCGTTTCGCAACGTGAACGGCGACCCGTTCTTTGTCACGCGCGCAAAAGGCTCGAAGATTTGGGATGTCGATGGAAACAAGTACATCGATTACGTCGGCAGCTGGGGACCAGCGATTCTCGGTCATGCGCCGGATGTGGTGATCGATGCTGTCTGCGAAGCTGCCTCGCGCGGCTTGAGCTTCGGAATACCAAACCCGTTCGAAGTGGAAATGGCAGAATTAATCTGCGACTGGATGCCGTCGATCGAAAAGGTGCGGCTGGTCAACAGCGGCACAGAAGCGACCATGTCCTGTATACGGCTGGCCCGCGCGTTTACGGGCCGCAATAAAATCATCAAGTTCGATGGCTGTTATCATGGACACGTTGATCCGCTGCTCGTGAAGTCGGGCAGTGGCGCGCTGACGCACGGCCAGCCTAACAGCGCCGGAGTACCGCAAGCATTCGTCGATCTCACCATTTCGCTGCCGTTCAATGATGTCGATGTGGTGCGAAAAGCGTTTCGTGAGAATCGAAATCAAATCGCAGCGGTGATCGTTGAGCCGATCCCGGCGAACGCAGGACTTTATTTTCCAGAGGAAAACTTTCTATCGATCTTGCGTGAGGAATGCACAAGGCATGGCGCGCTCTTGATCCTGGACGAAGTAGTGACCGGGTTCCGTGTAGCCCGCGGCGGTGCCCAGGAGATTTACGAGATCAAACCCGATCTGACCGCCCTTGGAAAAGTGATTGGTGGGGGGCTGCCGGTCGGCGGGTTTGGCGGGCGCGCCGAAATTATGGATCAACTTTCGCCGGATGGTCCTGTTTACCAGGCAGGAACGCTATCCGGAAATCCGCTCGCAATGGCGGCCGGCCTCGCGCAATTGGGCGAGATGCAACGAATCAATGGATGGAAACTGCTGGAAGAACTTGGCGCCCGATTTGAAGAGCTCGCGCGCGAGGCTATCGCGCATACAAAAATCGGCAGCACGTTTCACCGGATTGGATCAATGTTTTGTTTGTTCTTTGCCCCGGGGCCGATTGTTGATCTTGCCAGTGCGCAACGGAGCGATTTGAAAATGTTCACCAAATTTTTCCACGCTTGCTTGAGGCGCGGTGTTTATTTCGCGCCCTCGCAATTCGAAACCGGATTCATTTCCACAGCGCACACGCCGGAGGACATCGCCCACACCGGCGCAGTAATGCGCGAAGTGCTGGACGAAATCGTGCATTAGACGATTGAGTAATGCCTGTCGATTTGTAACGGCGGGCTAATTGCTCGAGCAGTACCTTGTCCACCAAGATGGACGGACTCGTGCCGTGGCGAGCCCGATGCTATTCAGACGGCCAAATCGCATTTGTATAGCATCGGCCCCAAAAGCCTTCGGAGTCGATCCACCTTGCGTGAGTCGGTTGCATGGACTAGGAAACTGCCGCTGTGAGCACCAACTCGCGCATTCGCGCGGTCGCGAAATTCTTTTTCGAAGGCGATCGGAAATTTTTTCTTAAAGGGATCACCTATGGCCCGTTCAAGCCGGACGCAGACGGAAATTATCTCGGACGACCGGAGCACGTTGACGCCGATCTGGCGCTGATGCGCCAGACCGGCTTCAACGTGGTGCGGATCTACCATGTTCCACCGCGATGGTTTCTCGATCGTTGCGCAAGTGCCGGCATGCGTGTGCTCATCACATTGCCATGGGCGAAGCATGTCGAGTTTTTGGCCGAGCGAAAAGCGCGCCGTGAGATTGCTGAAGCAGTGCGTGCAGGAGTGAGTGCTAATGCGGGGCACTCGGCGGTTTTCGGATATCTTGTTGGAAACGAAATTCCCAGCACCATGGTGCGCTGGCTTGGCGCGCGCCGGGTGATGGAATTTGTCGAGAAGTTGATTCGGATGGGGCGGGCAGTTGACCCCGCTGCGCTTTTTTCCTACGCCACTTATCCTCCAACCGAATATCTTCTCCCTCAGAACGTCGATTTTTGCTGTTTCAACGTTTACCTGCACAATCAGCGGGACTTCGAACGTTACCTGCTGCGGCTGCAAAATCTGGCGCAAGAACGGCCGCTGATTCTCGGCGAATTCGGCATGGACACCATCAGGAATTCTGAGGAGGAACAGGCCGAAATGCTCAGCTGGCACATCGATAGCGTGATGAAGTGCGGTCTTGCCGGAACGATCTTCTTTACCTGGACCGATGAATGGTTCACTGGGGGACAGGAAATCACAGATTGGGCATTTGGGATCGTGACAGGGGAGCGGGAACCGAAGAAGGCGTTCTACGCGCTTCGCAAAAAACTTCGCCAGGACAGCTCCGACTTGCCGCTTCGCCCGTTGCAGCGCGCGCCGTTCGTCTCGGTAATTGTTTGTTCGTACAATGGCGCCCGGACGCTCGCAGCCTGCCTCGATTCGTTAGGCAAACTTAATTATCCCGAATACGAAGTGATCCTCGTCGATGACGGATCAACCGATGATACAGCTTACATCGCGGCGCAGTTCCCGTGGGTGCGTTACATCCATCAAAGCAATCAGGGATTGAGTCACGCCCGTAATACCGGCGCCGCAGCGGCGAAGGGCGACGTGTTTGCCTATACCGATTCCGACTGCATGGCGGACGTCGATTGGCTCTATTATTTGATCGGCACTCTTCTGAGCGGTGGCTATGCGGGAGCAGGCGGACCGAACGTCACGCCACCGGCAGAAAACTGGATCCAGGCCTGTGTCGCAGCGGCGCCGGGCGGTCCCAGCCACGTTCTGCTCACCGACATCATCGCGGAACACATTCCGGGTTGTAACATGGCGTTCCATCGTTGGGCATTTGAGAGCATTGGCGGCTTCGACCCCGAATATCGTAAAGCCGGGGATGACGTCGATTTTTGCTGGCGGCTCCAACAGGCTGGTTTTGTGATCGCGTTTAGTCCGACGGCGATCGTCTGGCATCATCGGCGGTTTACGCTCCGCGCTTTTTTGCAACAGCAGGGCGGCTATGGCGAAGCGGAATCACTGCTCCGTTTCAAACATTTGATCTTTTTCGGCCCGACAGGCACTGCAAAATGGCGTGGTCAGATTTACGGAATGCCCCGTTCTACGTGGATCGTTAACCGGCCGGTGATCTATCATGGAATTTTCGGCGAAGGATTTTTCCAATCGGTTTATCCCACGCCGCAATCGGAAGTCGCTGCTTATCTCGGAAGCGTTGAATGGTTCGCCCTTACCATCTTTCTCTTTGGTCTTGGAATTTTTTTATCTCCGCTGCGTATCGTGCCCTATCTCATGCTCGGCGGCACTCTGTGCGTTGCGCTCTCTTACATGATGCGGGCTCCGATCGAGCCGAAATTCGACACGGTGCACGGACGGTTGCTTGTGATGTTGCTGGCTTTCGCCCAGCCGCTCGTGCGAGGGTGGGCGCGTTATTTCACGTGGCTGCATTTCAAGCGCACACCGCGAAGCGTGATTCGAACGCACGAACGTTTGCCCAATGGGCGGCGTATTGCGGGCAGCCTCAGCCGGCGGGTTTTCTGGAGCGAAGAAGGCAGAGATCGTCACTACTTGCTAGGCGCGATCTTCCAATTGCTCAATGAAGAAGGCTGGCGTTATTCCACCGATAGCGGATGGAATGAATGGGACATTCAAATTTACGGAAATTTCTGGTGGAGCATCGCGCTGCAAACAGTCACTGAATATCACGGTGGTGGAAAGTGCCTGACGCGTGTCCGGCTCCGCAACCGGCTGGTCACGACCACCGTTATCTTTAATCTCATTGCGTTGAGTCTCCTGGTGTATCGGCAGCTCAATGTTCCTCATATCGACTTTTGGTTCACGGTTCCTTATTTGTTCTTTCTCGTTTTTCTCGCAACGCGCGCGCGGCTGCTGAAATCACGGGTAGCCGAGCTTGTCGAACTCGCGGCGCGACGCGCGGGTCTGCAATCACTTCCGCGCCCAGGTAAGATCACGGGCAACGAGTTCGCGCGCAGTGTTCAAGTCCCCGCAGACGCAATGGATTCTGGTCTGTCGCGTCCTTCGTAAAAAGGGAAAACCGCGCGTCGCAATCTGATATTGGAGCAGGAACCGCTGGAGTCTGTCCTTACGACAGCCACCGGCGGAGGAAGCGAAGTCGAATGGCGCTCGTCGCGGCCAGCGCAACAACGTCAGTAGACGTCGTTATCGGAGCTGTAACCAGAATCTCCGCGAATAGAACGCAGCCGGGCGCGACTCCCCCACTCCGATTCTGGCCGATTAATCTGCCCCAAAGTGATT
>WNGK01006735.1_pt1 | contig 12070 bp, 10 predicted proteins | sample 5400601 | NCBI WGS metagenome assembly WNGK01 (sample SAMN13153376, study PRJNA577476) | soil metagenome | isolation source: 60 cm soil or saprolite under Garry oak tree replicate 1 | place: USA:California | collected 2016-06-15
ATTGCCAACAGCATCCTCGGCAAGGGCGTGCGGGTGAAGAACGCGAAAGTCGGAGGGTCGGTCATCGGCGACCAGCAGGTGATCGACGGGAAGCAGGTGAAGGATTCCGTAATGGATGCCGGCGAGCTCGCGCCCGCGCGGTAAGGGTGAACGAGTTCCTGGAGTTGTTCGACTACAATGCCTGGGCGCACCGCATCATCTTCGACGCGGTCGCCCAGCTGCCGGACGATGAGTACTTTCGCGACCTGAAGAGCAGTTTTGGCGGGATTCATGGAACGCTCGGTCACATTGTGTGGGCCGAGCAGCTGTGGCTGCATCGCTGGTTGGGAAGGCCCAATCCGGCTGTGGCACAAGGCACCGACCTCCGCAGCCTGGCGGAGGTTCGGAGCCGGTGGGAGCAGGTCGAGCGCGAGCGCACGGCGTTCGTGGCAGGTCTGAACGACCCCCGTCTCGACGAGACGCGGGTTGTAAAGCCTTCCACCGGCGGCGAATACGTCCACTCATTCCGGCAGATGTTTCGCCATTTCATCAATCATTCCTCCTACCATCGCGGCCAGATCGTGGTCTTGCTGCGCCAGCTGGGCCGGGCCGCGCCGAACACGGACTTGATCCGCTTCTACCGGCTGAGGGGTTGACCCAGGCGGGAACCTAAAGTTACTTACTGACTGTTCAGTTAGTAACTTTGGAGACCCAATGCCCGCAACTGCTGTCAAGCGTCGTTCGTCCCGTGCCGCGCGCCCGCGCTGGCACCGCCGCAAGGACGCCCGTCCCGACGAGATCCTGGCCGCCGCCCTCGAGGTCTTCTCCGATCGCGGCTTCGCTGCAACCAAGCTCGAAGACGTCGCGCGCCGGGCCGGCGTGACCAAAGGGACCATCTACCTCTACTTCGCGAATAAAGAGGCGCTGTTCAAAGCGCTCATCCGCGAGACCATCGTCCAGGTGATCGCCCAAGGCGAGGCGCTCGCGCAGTCGTTCACCGGGAGTGCGCGCGACCTCCTGGAGCGCCTGGTGCGGGAGTACTGGCGTCTCGTCGGTGAAACGTCGCTGGTTGGCATCCCCAAGCTGATGATGGCGGAAGCGGGGAACTTCCCCGAGTTAGCTCGCTTCTACTACGAAGAAGTCGTGACGCGCGGGCATCGGCTCATGGCCGGCGTCATCCAGCGGGGCATCAAAGCCGGCGAGTTTCGTCCGGTGAACGTCATGGTGGCGGCCAAACTGGCGATGTCGCCGCTCATGCACGCTGTCATCGCCCGCAAAGCCTTCTCGGCATGCATGCCCGAAGGCTTCAACGTCGCCAATTATCTCGACACTCACATCGATCTCTATCTCCATGGCATCAGCAAGTAGGCTATCGCTCGTACTCATCGCGCTGCTGGGCGCTCAAGTCCTTCAGGCGCAGGCGCCCTCCCCGAGCGCCCTCCGGCTCTCTTTTGCAGGCGCCGTCCGCCAGGCATCGGGAGCCAGCGCGGACACCGCCCCCGCGGCAGTCACCATCGCCGGATTTCGCAGCGACGCCGCGGGCGCGCGCGTCCGGCAAGCACGCGCGGCGCTACTGCCCAATCTTTCACTCGCGGGCTCGTGGGTGAACCGCACGTTCAATCCGCAGACGCTCGGCTTCAAGCTGCCGGGGGTCAACCTGCCGTCCCTCGTACCGCCCTTCAATGCCTATGACGGCCGCGCGCGGGTCACGCAGACGCTCTTCGATCTCTCCAGCGTGAGTCGCGTGAGCGCCGCACGTGGGCAGGTGAACGCGGCCAACGCGGATCGCACCGCGGTCATCGAGACCGCCGCACAGAACGTCGCGTTGGCGTATACGCGCGCGGCGCGAGCGCAGGCGGTCGTCGCTGCGCGCCAGGCGGACTCGGCCCTGGCGGCCGAGCTGGTCGGTCTGGCGGTCGCGCAACAGCGGGCGGGCGTGAGCGCGTCGATCGACGTTACGCGCGCCAAGACGCAGCTGGCAGACGCTGCGGGTCGTCTCGTCGTGGCGGCGAATCAGCTCGATCGCGCGAGAATCGATCTCGCGCGCGCGTTGAGCCTCGACCCCAGCACGCCGATCACGCTAACCGACAGCCTGAGTGCGCAGCTCGGTGCCGCCGACGTCCCGGCGGACCGCAACGCCGCGGTGACCCAGGCGATCGCGAGGCGTCCCGATCTCATGGCCGAGCAGGCGCGCGGCGCGGCGGCGCGCCAGGCGGTGAGCGCGATTTCGGCCGAGCGGCTGCCCCGGCTGGATCTTGAGGCGGACTACGGAGTCAGCGGGCTGCGCGTCTCCGACGCCGTCAGCACACGGCAGATAGCAGTCGAAGTCACGTTGCCAATTCTCGACGGCTTCCGGCGTGAGGGGCGGAAGGCGGAGCAGGAGGCGGTGGCGCATGAATCGGACGTGCGCGCGCGCGACCTGCGCCAGCAAGTCGAGGCCGATGTCGACGGCGCGCTGCTGGATCTGCGCTCGGCGGGCGCCCAGCAGCAGATCGCTGCCGAGCGCTTAGAGCTGGCGGCCCAGGAAGTCTCCGAAGCGCGCCAGCGTTTCAAAGCTGGCGTCGCCGGCAACATCGAAGTCATCAACGCTCAATCTTCATTGCTCCGCGCGCGTGACGCGGACATCGATGCGCGTTTCGCGGCGGTATCAGCGCGCATTGCGCTGGCCCGGTCAGTGGGCAGCGCGCGGACCTTGCATTAAAGGAACAGGACCAATGGCTACGACGATGGAACCCACGGAAACGAGAATTCGGCCCGCACCCTCGGCACCGCCGGCGGCGCCGCAAAAACCCGGCGAGAAGAGCTCACGGCGCACCGTGTTCATGATCATGGGCGTCATCCTGGCCGGGCTGCTTCTGTTTGGCGCGCGGAAGTGGTGGTTCAGCCGCTCGCACGTGTCGACCGACAACGCGCAAGTGGACGGCCACATCATCCCGGTGCTGCCGAAGGTGGGTGGCTTCGTCGCCGAGGTGCGCGTGGACGAGAATCACACCGTGAAAGCGGGCGACACACTCGTCGTGCTCGATGATCGCGATTACCGCGCGCGGCTCGCGCAGACCGACGCCGATCTCGCAGCGCTGCTCTCGACCGTCAGCTCCCGCACGCGCGTGGGGCAGGCGGACGCCGCTGTGGCGCAGGCGCAGGCGAACGCCCTCAAGGCGGCTGCCGATCTGGCGCGGATGGAGCCGCTCGCGATCCAGAACGTCGTCAGCCAACAGCAACTCGACGCCGCCCGTGCCGCGGCCGCCGCCGCCGCAGCACAGCTCGCATCGGCGCAGGCGCAGCTGGTCGGCGCCGATGCCCGGGTTGCCGCGGCCCGCGCGTCGCGCGATCAAGCCGCGCTCCAGCTGTCCTACACGCGTCTCACCGCGCCCGCAAACGGCGTCGTGTCGAAAAAGACGGTCGAGATCGGCCAGCTCGTGCAGCCGGGTCAGCCGCTGATGAGCGTCGTGCCGCTCGAAGATGTCTGGGTGACGGCGAACCTCAAGGAGACGGAGACGGCGGACGTCACGCCCGGCGACTCGGCCGACATCACGGTCGATGCGTACAAGGGGATCCACTTCCGCGGTCACGTCGAGAGTCTGTCGCCCGCGACCGGCGCGAAGTTCTCGCTGCTGCCGCCCGACAACGCCACCGGCAACTTCACGAAGGTGGTGCAGCGCATTCCGGTTCGGATCCATCTGGACGGTGCCCCCGATCCGGCGCACCCGCTCCGGCCCGGCATGAGCGTCGTCGCGACGATCAAAACGCACTAGCGCTATGACTGCCGCCGCCTTACCGCTGTCCGCCGCACCGGATCGCTATCGCTTCAAGTACATAATCGCGATCACGGTCTCGCTCGCGTCGGTGCTGGAGCTGCTCGACACCAGCATCGTGAACGTGGCGATCCCGCACATGATGGGTAACCTGGGCGCGACGCTGGACCAGATCGCCTGGGTCTCGACCGGCTACATCGTCGCGAACGTCATCGTGTTGCCGATCACGGGATGGCTGTCCGCGTATTTCGGGCGGCGCCGCTATTTCGCGGGCTCGATCGCCTTGTTCACGCTCGCGTCATTCATGTGTGGCAACGCGGGATCGCTCGAGGCGCTGGTCTTCTGGCGGATCGTGCAGGGGCTGGGCGGTGGGGCGCTGCTCTCCACCTCGCAGGCGATTCTGTACGAGGAGTTCCCGCGCGAAGAGTACGGCACGGCGATGGCGATCTTCGGCGTCGGCGTCATGGTCGGCCCGACCCTCGGGCCCACCGTCGGCGGCTGGATCACGGATACCTACGGCTGGCCGTGGATCTTCTACATCAATATCCCCTTCGGGATGCTCGCCCTGGCGCTGACGATGTCGTTCATCAACGACTCGTTGCATCAGCAGCGCGCCGAGCGGGTGGACTTCGTCGGCCTGGGTTTGCTGGCTGTGGGGATCGGCGCTTTGCAGACCATGCTCGAGCGCGGTGAGCGCCTCGATTGGTGGTCGTCGGGGCAGGTCCGGCTGCTCGCGATCACCAGCGCGCTTTCGCTGATCACGTTCATCTGGCACGAGCTGCGCACGGACCACCCGGTGGTCGACCTGCGAATATTGAAGAGTCGCCAGCTGGCGGTGGGAGTGATCTTTGGGCTGGTGCTGGGTGTCTGTCTGTATGCGACGGTGTTCGTGTTGCCGGTGTACCTCCAAAACGTGCGGAATTTCACCGCGAATCAAACGGGCCTCGTCATTCTGCCGGGTGCGCTCGCCAGCGCATTCACGATGGGGTTCATGGGACGACTGCAGGGAAAATTCGACGGCCGCTTATCGATTGCCGCCGGCGTCGGGATCTTCGCCCTCTCGATGTGGAAGCACGCGCATTTCACGACCGAGAGCGGTTTCGTCGATTTCTTCTGGCCGCTGATTTTCCGCGGCGTCGGGCTTGGCCTGATCTTCGTGCCGCTCACGAACCTCGCCCTCGCGGATCTGCCGATGTCAAAGATCCCGAACGGCACGGGGCTCTTCAACCTGATGCGGCAGCTCGGTGGCAGCGTCGGCATCGCGATCTCGGCGACGCTGTTGCAGCGGTTCACCGCGATCCACCGGGCCGATCTCGCGGCCAACGTGACGCCGTACGCCGAAGCCACGCGCGAGCGGCTCGGGGCGATTACGCAGGCATTGATCGCGCGCGGCGAAGTCCCGGCGCTCGCCCAAACCAAGGCGATTGGATTTCTCAACGGCATCGTGACGCGGCAGGCGATGATGCTGTCGTTCGAGCAGCTCTTCCTCTTGTTCGGGACGGTGTTCGTGTTGTCCCTGGCGCTCCTGCCCCTCATGCACAAAAGCCGCGGCGTTGGCTCGGCCGGAGCCGCGCATTGACCAGGACACAGATGCTGGTGCGGCTCGGCATCGTGGGCAGCCTGTGGACGCTGTTCCACGTCTACGTCGGCGCACACGTGCTCGGCCCCGCGCCCATCGCGGGCCTGACACGGATGATCGCCTGGGCCGGCGTGATCCTCGTGGCCTGGCTGCCACTTGTCGCGCTCTTCGCCGCGCGTCGCGATCGTGCGGAGGAGCGCAGCCCCGGATTCGCGATGCGCGTGCTCGACTGGGCGGCATATACGGCGATGGGGCTCTCCTCGCTCCTCATCGTGTCCTTCGTCGTCATCGACCTGCTCCGATTGCCCAACACGGTCCAGGTGGTCGGGGCCGTTGTGAGCGGAGCGGCGTTCCTCACGCTCCTCGGCATCGTGCTCGCGCGGCGGCCGCGCGTGGTCCGAGTGACGGTGCCTATCGCGGACCTTCCCAGCGATCTCGCTGGGTTTCGGATTCTGCAGCTCAGCGATCTGCACATTGGGCCCACAATCCGCCGCCGCTTCGTCGATGCGGTGGTCGATCGCGCCAACGCCTTACGGCCTGATCTCGTGGCGGTGACCGGCGACGTAGCCGACGGGCTCGTCCCGGACCTGCGTGAGCACGTCGCGCCCCTCGGTCGTCTCCGGGCGCCGCATGGCGCGTACTTCGTCACGGGCAATCACGAGTACTACTGGGATGTGCGGGGGTGGATCGCGGAGCTCGAGCGACTGGGTATTGAGGTCCTCTCGAACGAACATCGGATCGTGCAGCGGGGCGCGGGGCGACTGCTCCTCGCCGGCGTCACCGACCTTTCCGCGGCCTCCGATCCGGCGGCGGCGGTCGCCGGTGCGCCGCCGAGCGACGTGCGCGTGTTGCTGGCGCACCAGCCGCGCAGTGCGTTCGCCGCACAGGCGGCGGGGTACGACCTCCAGCTCTCCGGGCACACCCACGGCGGGCAGTATTTCCCCTTCAATCTGCTGGTGCGGCTATTTCAGCCGTTCGTGGCGGGGCTGCATCGCCTCGAATCGATGTGGCTCTACGTCAGTCGGGGGACGGGCTACTGGGGGCCGCCGCTGCGGCTCGGCGCGCCGGCGGAGATTACGCTGCTCGAGCTTCAGCCATCGCCGCGGTGACGAGCAGGGCGCGCACGATGCCGAGCGCGCCTGTCTCGTTTTCGTACCACTCCGTCGGCAGGTGAGCGTCGCCCGCGCGACCGCCCGCACCCAGGGCGACCGCCGGGACACCGAGCGCGATCGGGATGTTGGCGTCGGTCGAGCCACAGGCGAGCTGGTGTTCGTGGCCCACCGCGCGGGTCGCGGCGACGGCGGTCTGCACGAGGGGGTGACTGCGCGGCGTCAGCCCTGACGGCCGGTCGCCCACGCGCCGGACGTCCATCGTCAGCGGTGACGTCCCCAGACTGCGTTGCCGATTCTCCTCCTGCAGTGCCGCCGCGACCGTCGTCTTCACCGCGTCATCGAGACGCTGGAGCGCCCGCGGATCTTCGCTGCGGAGATCGATTTCGAACCAGGCCGTCTGCGGGATCGAGTTGAGACTGGTCCCACCCCCGAGGCGAACGACGGAATGCGCGGTACGCGGTCCGCTGTGCGCGGGAACACTCGCGATCTGATCGATTGCGCGGCCAACGGCATTCGCCGGGTTCGCGACGCCGAACGCCGCCCAGGAATGCCCCCCAGGGCCCGAGTACGTGACACGGTAGCGGCGTGCGCCGAGCGCGCGGTGGACGATGCGCTCGATGCCGGCGCCGTCGAGGGCGATAAATGCATGCGGGCGAATCCGCCCGTCGAGCAAATGTCGCACGCCGCGCAGATCGCCTGATCCTTCCTCGCCGACGGTCGCGGCGAACAGAATCGGACGCTCGGTGTGTACGCGCGCGTGCGTGAGCGCCTCGCCGATCGACACCAGCGCCGCCAGCCCGCGCGCGTTGTCCGCGATCCCGGGCCCTTCCAGCCGTGGCCCGTGCCGCGCCACCGAGACGTCCAGCTCGGGCCCAAACACGGTGTCGAGGTGGGCGCTCAAGACAACACAGGCACCGGCCCCCCCGCCCCCGCCGCCCCCGCCGCCCCCGCCGCCCCCGTCTGTCTGCTGTTGACCGTGCCATGCGCGGACGTTGCCGACCTCATCGATCTTCACGTGCGCGAGGCCGATCTCCCGAAAGAACTCCGCCACCCGCGCGCCGCGTGCCGCTTCCGCACCCGTGGGTGCAGGAATCGCGGATAACGCTGCCTGGCGGGCAAGGGTGGCTTCGTCCGAGCGCTCAATATGCGCGCGTGCGGCACGGATCCGGTCGTTCGCGAGAAGCGCGGCAATCACGCTTGCAAACTATGATGACGTCTGGCGTGGGTGCAACTTGACCTGGCTAGGAGCGGGGGCGACACTAGACTCATGGAGGAGCGGCAGCTCATCTACGACTGGAACAGTGCCGGTGGTGCGGACGGCCACTTCGATTGGACCCGCGCCCAGGTTGACCTGAACGACGAGACGTTGCGCGACGGGCTGCAGTCGCCCTCGGTCACCGATCCTTCCCTCGACGTCAAGAAGCGCCTCCTGCACCTCATGGCCGACCTCGGCATTGTGGCGGCCGATATCGGCTTGCCGGGCGCCGGTCCGCGGGTCGTAGAGCAGGTTCGCGCTCTGGCGAAGGAGATTCGCGACCAGAAGCTCCCGATTGCCCCCAACTGCGCGGCCCGCACGGTCTTGGCCGACATCGAGCCGATCGTGCGCATCTCCGACGAGCTGGGCGTCAAGATCGAAGCCGCCACGTTCATCGGCTCCTCCCCGATTCGCCAGTATACGGAAGATTGGACGATCGACCGGATCGTCGCCGCCACCGAGGAGGCGGTGACGTTCGCCGTGAAGCACGGTTTACCGGTCATGTACGTCACCGAAGACACGACCCGCGCGAGGCCGGAAACGTTGAGGGAGCTGTACGGAGCCGCGATCTCCTGCGGGGCGCGCCGTATCTGCCTCGCCGATACGGTCGGTCACGCAACTCCGGATGGCGTTCGCGCACTCGTCAATTTCGTCAAGCAGGAAATCGTCAAGCAGAACGATGTCAAAATCGATTGGCACGGTCACCGTGACCGCGGGATGGGGCTGAGCAACTGTCTCACGGCGATTGAGGCCGGTGTGGATCGCGTCCATGCCACCGCGCTGGGCGTGGGGGAGCGGGTCGGCAACGCCGAAATGGATCTTCTCATCGTCAATCTGAAGCTGCTGGGCGCGCACCAGGGGGACATTCGCAAGCTACCGGAGTACTGCCGCCTCGTCGCCGACGCAGTCGGCGTGCCGATTCCGGTGAACTATCCCGTGGTCGGTCACGACGCGTTTCGGACGGGGACCGGCGTCCACGCCGCGGCGATCATCAAGGCGAAGAAGAAGGGCCACAACTGGCTCGCCGATCGCGTGTATAGCTCTGTCCCCGCCGAAGAGTTTGGCTTCGAGCAGCGCATCGAGATCTCGCCGGTATCGGGCATCTCGAACGTGAAGTACTGGCTCGAGCACCATGGCTACGATCCCACCGACGAAGCCGCGTGCCGCACGCTATTCGACGCGGCCAAGCGGACCGACCGGGTGTTGTCCGACGAAGAGTGCCACCGGTTGTTGAACGCATGAGTTTCCGCGACGTCGAGAAGTCGTTTTTCGATCTCTACTGGCAGATGGATCCGGTCGCCGCGACGCAGGCCGGCGTGCCGGGGCACGATGATCGCTACGGTCGCTACAGCCCGGGCGCGCTCGCCCCGCACCTCGCTGCGCTCAAATCGATCGCGGCGGCGCTCGAGGAAGTGAACGCGGCCGACCTGGAAGAGGAGATCGACCGCACCGCGCTGCTCAACGAAATCCGCGTCGCGCTGCGCCGCTACGAGAAGCTCAAGCCCCAGGCTAAGAATCCCGAGTTCTGGCTCTCGCATCTCCTCGGCGGGCTGCACCACCTCTTGCTCTCCGCCGACCGTACGCCCGCCGAGAAGGCAGCCGCCGCGATCGGGCGGCTGGAAGACATCCCCAATTTTCTCGAGGATCTCAAGACCGCGCTCGAAGAGCCAGTGCGCGTCTTCGTCGAGACGGCCGTGCGCATGACCGAGGGCGGGCGCATGCTCATCAAAGAGATGGCCGCCGCGCTCAGCGCCCAGGCGCCCATGCACGCGGCCCGGCTCGGCACCGCCGCCACGCAGGCAAGTGACGCGCTGCTCAAGTTCGATGCGCATCTCGAGCGCTGGCTCGAGATGGGGACCGAGCAATTCGCGATCGGCGAGGACGCCTTCAACTTCCTGCTCCACTACCAGCACGCGCTGCGCGATACCGCACCGGAATTGTGGCGCTACGGCCTGCGACTCAAAGAAGAGATCGAGGCGGATCTGGTGCGCATCGGCGCGCGCCTCGACGGGAAACCGTGGCCCGAGTTGGTCGACAAGCTCCGCGCCGATCATCCTGCGCCCAACGAGCTGGTGGAGGCTTACTCGAAGGAGATGGCGCGGGCACGCGACTTCGTGGCGGAGCGCAAGCTCGCGCCCATTCCCACGGCGCCACTCGGTGTGATTCCCACGCCGGCGTTCATGCGGCCGGTCATTCCGTACGCCGCCTACGACAGCCCGGGCGCCTACAGTCGCGACCGGACCGGCTGGTTCTACGTGACGGTGCCCGATTCCCGGTTGCCCGCCGCGCAGCAGGAGCGCATTCTGCGCGATCACTGCCGCTACGAGCTCGCCGCGACCGCGCTACACGAGGGCTACCCAGGTCACCATTTGCAGCTCGTCATCGCGAAAGAGTCGTCCTCGCACGTGCGCAAGAACCTCTGGACCCCGCTGACCGTCGAAGGCTGGGCGCTCTACTGTGAGGACATGATGGGCGAGGAGGGCTTTTACGCCTCCGACCAGGAGCTGTTCTTCCAGCGCGTGCATCTGCTGTGGCGGGCGATGCGCATTCTGCTGGACGTGGGCCTGCACACGCGCGGCATGACACGGGAGCAGGCGGTCGACCAGATGGTGAACGAGCTGCACGTCGAGCGCGGCAACGCCGAGGCGGAGGTGCGGCGCTACTGCGCCTGGCCCGCGTATCAGCTTTGCTACGCCGTCGGGCGGCGTGAGCTGCTCCGGTTGCGGGACGATTTTCGGAAAGCCAGGGGCAGCCACTTTTCGCTGCGCGCCTTCCACGACGCCGTGCTCCCGTACGGCGGCCTGCCCGTCACGTTGATCCGCTGGGGACTCGGCCTGGGTGAGTAATCAGCTTCCCAAGCAGGTCAAGCTGTTCGGTGCAGTCTCTCTTCTCAACGATTTCGCGAGCGAGATGGTGTACCCGCTGCTGCCGGCGTTCGTCACCGGTGTGCTGGGCGGCGGGGCGGCGGCGTTGGGCGCGCTCGACGGCGCGGCGGACGCGGCTGCGGCGTTCGTCAAGCTGATCGCGGGGCGACTCGCGGACCGTCCATCGCGCCGCGGACCACTGATCGTTGGCGGATACTTCCTGGCGGCTGCCGTGCGGCCGATCATCGCGGTCACGGCGGCAGCGTGGCAGGTCATCGCGCTGCGTGTCGTCGACCGCCTGGGGAAGGGGCTGCGGACCCCGCCGCGGGACGCGCTAATCGGGGATGTGACGCCACCACCCCTCGTGGGGCGGGCGTTCGGATTGCAGCGCGGACTCGACCATGTGGGCGCGGTGATTGGGCCGCTGATTGCCTGGTGGATGCTGTCCACGGGCGCAGACGTGCGGAGAGTGATTGTCGCGAGCCTCGTGCCCGGTGTGCTGGTGCTGGTCTTGGCGACGTGGGCGGTTAGAGGCAGTACGAGGCGGGAGGGGGCGGGAGGAGCGCAGGAACGATCCGAGACCGTACCGCCCCCTCCCGCCCCCTACCGCCCTCTACCGCCGTCCGTCATCGCGATCTCCGTCTTCTATCTCCTCCGCATGCCTGAAACGCTCATGATCCTCAGGGCTCAGCGATTAGGCATTGCGGTCGCCCTCATCCCGTTGCTCTGGGCAGGATTACACGTCGTTCGGTCCTCCACCTCGTTCGTGGGCGGCGCGCTGTCGGATCGGATCGGCCCGTCGCGAACGATGTGGATCGGCTGGCTCAGCTATGTCGTGCTGGCGGCAGGCATGTGGTCGGCGGCGAGTCCGCTGGCGGCTTGGCTTACGTTTCTATCGCTCGGCGTGGTCGCCGGGCTCACGGAAAGTCCGGAGCGTGCGCTCGTCTCCGCCGCGACGGGGGGTCATCGGGGGAGCGGGTTTGGCGTCTACCACGCGCTGACCGGGGTGGCGGCGTTGATCGGCGGGATCGCGCTCGGGGTCATTTTTCAACGCGTGAGTGGGGCGACGGCATTTCTCGTAAGTGCTGTTGGCGCTTTGAGTTTGGTGATCCTCTGGCCTTTCTGGACGCGCTTGCATAGGGTTCCCCCGCAATGAGCGCCCCTGCCGCACCTCAAAACCCCCACATGACCAGCGCGCAGACCCGCCCCCCCCCCAGGGGTCGCTATCTCGCCCGTCTCTCGCTGCTCGCGCTGGGCGTCGTTTACGGCGACATCGGGACCAGCCCGCTGTACGCGTTGCGGGAGGCGTTCCACGGACAGCACGGTATTCCGGTCACACAAGGCAACGTGCTGGGCGTCCTGTCGCTCATCTTCTGGTCGTTGCTGTTGATCGTCACCGTGAAGTATCACGTCGTGATCATCCGCGCCGACAACAAGGGCGAAGGTGGCGTACTCGCGTTGATGGCGCTGGTCAACGGGAGCCGGGTCGCGCGCGGCCTTACGCCCCGCCGGCTGATGATCGTGCT
>WNGK01011748.1_pt1 | contig 12070 bp, 11 predicted proteins | sample 5400601 | NCBI WGS metagenome assembly WNGK01 (sample SAMN13153376, study PRJNA577476) | soil metagenome | isolation source: 60 cm soil or saprolite under Garry oak tree replicate 1 | place: USA:California | collected 2016-06-15
GAGAGGACTAGCGGTCGCCGAGGATTCTGATCCGAACCAGCTCCGAGAAGTTGAGATCAAGAGACTGACCAGAATGGCAGAACTCGCATACACGAACGCCGAGAACCCGGAGTTCACGATGAAGATGCGTGAGGCGTGGCACCGGAGATACACGAACACTGTTCTAGCGTTGAACCAGTTGTTGAAGGATGCGCAGTACAAGGATTACGAGAAACGACTACGGGCTCTCGAAGAACATGAGGGAGAAGATCCGTAGCGGATGGCGGGGTCCCTGTGGGTCAAGATTGATCGACGGTTCGAGAATTTAGTCAGGTCGCAAAAAAGAGAGAAGGTTGGCGGAAAGCCATTGATTACCTGCGACATTCTCGCGTTCTTCAGGCTTGTCACGGGTTTCGAGCCGACCGACTACCAGGTGCGCTTCCTGCTGGACCCGAGCCAGTTCGTAGTAGCGCGGTGGTCCCGGCAGACTGGAAAGTCATTGACGCTCTCCGTCCTCTGCCTTTACACTGTACTGTCAGGGTCGGACCGTGGGGTTGCGATACTCGCGCCGAGTCTGCGTCAGGGCCGGATGTTGATCCGTCGGATAGCCTCGTTCCTGCCGAAGCTTCCGAAGAAATGGGTGGAAGGGCGGGTGTTGAAGACGAAGCTCTGCTTTGTCAACGGGTCCATGATTGAAGCGTTTCCCAACAGCCCGGAGACGGTAAGGGGGCTGACGCTGGAGGTGTTGATTGTTGACGAGGCGAACTATGTTGAGGATGACAGGGCGTTGTATGATGCTGTTGTCTACTCTCTCGCCACAACGAACGGCCGATTCATAGCCACCAGTACTCCCGGGACGCGTGACTCTCTATTCTATGACATGTGCATGAACGACGAGGAGTATGGAGACTTCTCCCGCCACCACGTCAGCTTCCACGACGCCCTAGAGCCTCGGGGTCCATTGAAGAAGGGGATCGTGGAGAGGCTCGAGCGCCAGATGCAGGAGGACCCGTCACGCTGGGGCCGGGAGATGCTGGCAGAGTTCTCGTCAGATGAAGAAGCCTGGCTCAGCTATCGGCTGATTGACGGGTGTGTCGATGAGAATCTAGAGTATGTCAAGGATCTAAAACGTTCGGATAGTGATGTGCAGTAGAAATGAGTAATGACGCTGGTACTAGGGCGAAGCCTGGCCCGCCTACGAAGGACTACTATGTGGGAGTTGATCTTGGACAGAAGCGAGACCATACGGTTGTGTCTGTGATTGAGAAGAAGAATCGCCAGTTCAAACTCGTCCACTTGAAACAGTTCCCTCTCGGAACCGAATACACAGAGGTCCTAGAATACCTGAAGCTTGTTGGAGAAAGATTCCAAACCATACGCGGCTACTACATCGACCGAACAGGTGTTGGAGAGGTCTTTGTCGAGAACGCTCGGAAGTACGGTTTGAAGAACGTACAAGGAATAGTGCTGACGATGCAGCAGAAGCAGGAAGTGATGACTTGCCTGAAGCAGGTCATGCTGGAAAAGAGGCTACACATTCCCAAAGACAAAGAACTGGAGAACGAGATGAACGGCGAGATCTCGGAACTAACATCAGCTGGCAAGACGAAGTTCTACCATCGATCCGGGACCCACGACGACAGGCTATGGGCAGTTGGACTAGCTGTGTATGGCGCTAGGTATGACATTGAACCCTACCATCCCGTAGCTGTGCTAGGTAGCCCGAAAGATATCTGGGGTCGGCGACGAAGACCCGACTGGACAGACTGGGTAAGAAAACTCAGAGGCGACGCCGGCGAGGACGTGTATCGACAGTTTGCTATGACCGGAGTGAACCCAGGCGCGTGGCCATTGTCTAAGCTTCGGAGAAACCTACTCCATGCAACCCTACCAGCGGTCCGGGCTCTACCCTACGACAGTCAACCCGGAGGACCCCCAAAACGAATCTGTACAGTCTGCGGATCCGGGTATGTGTACGAGTCCGGGAAGGACAGCCCCTGCGGGCATGTCAAGAAGGACGGTACATTAGCGCCGTAAGGAATACAGCAAGGTCAAATGCAATCTGCCTAGTGATACGTCCGCCGGTTTCATACCAAAGGATCGAATTTTCTTGGCATTGACTTTCCAGCCTACTCTCAACGCTGACGAACTCGGCTCCATGCTTGCGATTCAAAGTCAGACATGAAAATAGGGAAAGTACGAAAGAACCTACTTATCAGCGCGACCCACGGGTCCTGAAATTTTGAGGCTCTATTCGAAGCCGTTTTCGGTGTTTCCTAACGCCGCAGACCAATCGGAGTGTCACGTCGTCGGCAACACATGTTCCTCACATCGTTGTTCAAGGAAATCTAGCCAGATTCTGGAGTATCTGTACCACACAGGATCTTTCAGACCGACTGTATTCTTAGCTTACACGACGGAGACTCTAGTTCATTGCGTTTCTGAGAAAATCATTAACAACAACGACTGGACCATCGGTGGGGCATGTCCGGGACCGCCGCTGGACCTCGTGAAGACCCCTGCTAGAGAATGGATTAGCGAAACGTAGGGCGTGAACTTGAAGTGGAATGGCTAGACAAGAAGGGGATAGGTCATCACGTTGCATCATGCCCTTGCTGGAGATGCCATCTTTTCAGACTAATCGGGTTAGCCTCGGCTGGAAGACTGGCGGAGGCCGAGTCCAGATTTCAACCGCGGAGCGCTAGCCTCTCGACTAGACTGGAGCTGCCCCAGCCGGCGAGAGCCGCTGAAACAGCCGAGGCCCTGGCTCTTCGAAGGCGCTGGCTGATTCTCGGGGTTGTACTGGTCGGCTCATTCATGGCTATTCTGGACGTGTTCATTGTGACGCAGGGCCTCCCGTCAATCAAGACTACCCTCGGAGCTGGCGTATCCGATCTTGAGCTCGTAGTATCAGCATACTCTCTAGTCTATGCTGTCTTCCTAATAACCGGTGGCCGTCTCGGAGACATTCTAGATCGGAAACGAATTTTTCTGTTTGGCATGACCGTCTTCACAGTCGCCTCAGCACTGGCAGGGTACGCACCCTCAGCACCATTTCTCGTCGGAGCACGCGCGCTCCAGGGTCTCGGCGCCGCGTTAATGTATCCACAGGTCTTATCAATTATTCAGGTCACTTTCAAAGGATCCGAAAGAGCTCTGGCGCTAGGTCTCTTCGCCGCTATCAGCGGCATAGGCGCGATCACCGGAAACATAGTCGGTGGCCTTCTCATCCAGCTCAACCTGGCAGGTCTCGCCTGGAGACCTATCTTCTTGGTCAATGTTCCAGTCGGCATTTTCGGGGTCTTGGCCGGGTTCTTGGTTCTCCATCCTTCCAGAGCAGAACTTGCACCAAAGCTAGACTTGCCGGGTGTCGGACTGATCTCCCTCTTCCTAGTCTCCCTGATCCTGCCGCTTGCTGAGGGACAGCAGCTGGGCTGGCCTACATGGATGATACTGCTCCTAATCGCATCCCTCCCTCTACTCGGGGTCTTCGTTCTCTACGAACGCAGAAGAACTGACGCGGGAGCTGACCCTTTGGTCGACATGGACCTGTTCAAGCACAGGTCCTTCGCCGTGGGCATGCCGCTGGTCATCCTCTACTACGTTGGAGCAAGCGGGCTCTTCTTCACCTTTGTACTGTTCCTACAATCAGGCCTAGGATTCTCGCCAATAGATTCCGGGCTCGCATTCGCTACGATCAACACCGGCTTCATCACTGCATCACTCCTCGGGCCACGACTAATCCCACGACTCGGCAACCGCCTCCTGAGCTTCGCATATGCCTTGCAAGCAGCCGGTCTCATCTGGACAATGTTCACCGTCACCTCTTCCGGGACCGGCCTCAGACTTTACGAACTAGCTGCGCCACTGATAGTATTCGGACTCGGCGCCGGCTTTGCGCTCTCTCCATTGCTAGGAATTATTCTATCGGGAGTTCCCAGCCAGGACGTGGGAGCAGCCTCAGGCGTAGTCTCGACCTCAATGCAGATAGGGAACACTGTTGGAATCTCACTGTTCGGGCTTCTCTTCTACCGCTTCCTCAGCAGCCAACTATCATCAACCCCCATCTCGTACCTAGACTCGTTCAAGTTGACAATTCCCTTCTTGATAGTCCCGTCCCTCTCATCCTTCATCATAGTCTTCTTCCTATCACAACATCGCGCGAGGCAGATCATCCACCGCCTGGAAGCGTGACCAATCGGGTAAACCCCAGACTGAAAGCCATCAAGATATGGCCGCATCTCACCAAAAACAGAAATGCGAGTCCTAACTTAGAGAACTAGATTCCGATCTCAATCGATAATATTTTCAGAAAAATCCGCGGATAAGATTCATGCATTCCTCATTGAAAAGCTCGTGCTGCTCAGCCCGGTTGCTGGATGTTCTAACTGGGGTCATACGAGATCAAACTTCGTCATTATCTTCAGAATCGTTTTGTCCGGGTCCGCTGAACGGTCAAGGGAGAGGCCAAGAGACCTTCTTCCGGAAAGAGGAACTGTCACCATTCTCAATCCTTTATGGGTGACGCATACGGACTCTGTGGTCCCGAACAATTGGTCCATCTGCCTGGCCATCTCCGTGACGACACTTACCCAGAAACCAATCTTCTTCTGAAGATCATCGCTCTGGCTAAAGATGTTCTTTGTCCTAGCGGCTTCCGCGTAACCTGTGACTTCTGCTCCTTCTATGAACGCTGCAACCCTGATCGCTGGATCTGACTCTAGAATCTGTTTGCAGATCCTGTTATCATCACGGTCCCTGTCTATCGAGAAATTCTGAGGCCCGGAATTCCGACCGACATTTGGGGATGACAAGGCCGGAGATTTGAGGCGCGCCTCTCACTTTGTTATTCTTGTACCTGCTCTCGATGCGAAGAGTTACGCGTAAAGTCGAGAAATGCTTCAGCCCATCACGCCCTCATGTCTCCGAATGCATCCTGTTCTAGTTACGAGATAGTTAATCGCGACTAAAACCGCCTTGCATTAACCCGCCAGATTGTATCTTTGGACGAGAAATGATTGGACCTTAAATCGGATTTCGCCAGCATATTTCAGACATCAGTCAAAGAAGGATTGCGCAACACTCTTGGAGAGACAGTTATGTTAACAATCGTGCCGCTTCTCAAGCAATCCCTTCAGAACTACGCTGAGAAGCCCAGCGAGTTCCATCGGGAACTCCAGTTGTACTTCGGATTCGGAGCCTTGACGTTAGAGAGAATGATAGTGAAAGAACTTTTCCAGAGGCTGAATCGTCACAATCCGGGTAATGAACTCGACTTTGAGTCCTCCGTCGGACTTGCAAGGAAGGACCCAGCATTGCTCCAAAGGTGACACCAGTCTCGGCTAGTCTCTTACGGCAAGATAACTGTCGACAAGTTGGGGCACAGCATTTCGCGCCCCGAACCAAAACTCCTTGTTTGCCTGGTCACCGGGAGCGAACAAGTGGTCAAACTTCAAACGGTCTTCCTCAGAGGGCATACGTTCTAGGCACCTCAAAGCGAATTCTCGCAACTGACGTGCACTGTCCAGGTCATCATTCTTAGCCACATAGTACAAAGCCAATTTTTCCACTTCTACAACATCTCGTCCTGTGGCGCGTCCTGCACGTCTCAGACTTGCCAGTGTAACTAAGATCCTGTCTCCGAAATTCATGGAAGGTATCTCGAACTGGTTTGAGTCTGGTATTCGAGAAATCAGGTCAGCACCTTTGGGACGGGAAGCCATCAACGACTTCATTTCGGCCATGCTATCCCCAGAGCTTCCTGCGAGCACGAAAACTCTAGGAGTCACCTTTGAAGAATCAAGGTACGGTAGTAACGTCTCGTAGGGCCATGACTTGCCGGACTTGCTATCGATTTCGTCAATAAAGAAGAGGTATGGCGTGTTCGATTTTTCTGAGGTGGATAAGACTAATCGAGCCTCTGTCTCCTCGACTTCAGCGAGGTTCAGCTGTACGTATTCGACGTTGCCGCGGTTCATTTCGGATGAACTTTGGGTCTTTTCCGTTTTGGGTCTGGGACGGGATAGAGTCTCAGTCACTTGATTGACGAAAAATGTTTTGCCGCTTCCCGGTCGGGCCCATATCAGATAATTCTCGTGTTTAGACACATTTGAAGATTGAAGGCCGCTCACGATTTTCTGTTTGAGATCTTTCAAAGCACTGCGAGTCTTCTCGTCATACCTCGTGTAGCTCCCTACTACGCGATACTTTGACAATTCGATCTCAGAAGTATGCTCGAGGAGAGAAACTAGTTCCTCAGCCTGAGTCGTTGATCGATACTTGTGGCGTCCGCCACCGGACTGATCGGACACTCCGAGAAACTTTCTGGTTTCCATCAGGAACTCTTTCCACGCCTCCTCGTCTTCCATTAGAATGTGGTTTCTACTGTTCAATGGAACGAAATGCGCATGTGAGATTCTGGTCGCGAGATCTCTTCCGTCATCGAATGGTAGGACAAGATCTCCCCTAGAATGCAGAATCAATGTTGGTACTGTTATTTTTGGTAGTAGGTCTTGTACGTTGATCTGGAGAAATTCTTTGATGAATCGCACTGCGTTCTCTGGGGTGGTGGATTTTTTCTGTAACTCGGTGAACCATTGTCTCTCCTCGGACTTGCCATCAGGCATGAAGATTGATGTGAAGAATTGCTCGTACGCGGGGTTCCCTGTCCCCCAGCCCACCCGGGTCAATGTAAGCATAGCATTCAGCTCTTCAAGATCCCGCATCGAAGTTCGAGCTTTCGCGCGACCCAAGGCGCTTGCCCCATAGAGAATCAGGTGAGTTACCCGTTCCGGATGTCTTGCCGCGTAGGCTATGCTTAGCGCTCCACCATGCGAAAGTCCGAGTAGAGCAAATTTTTCGAGTCCGAGGGTATCGACGACCGCTTCAAGGTCCTCGACCCAGTTCTCGAACGTGGACGATTCTACGACTCGATCGGATAGGCCGCATCCGCGATCGTCGTACCGTGTGAATGAATGATACTTTGCGAGGTCCCTACTCCAATGTCTCAGCACTGGACTGTCAAAGTCGAACTGTAGATGGCCCAGCCAGGTTGCTGCTTTTACCAATGGGGGACCAGAACCTATAGTTGAGTAAGCAATTCGGGTCCCGTCCTTCGAAGTGCAAAATTGGATCCGCTGTTCCAGGATGAAATCCTCTCTTAATCCGAGATGATCAATTACTCGAGCGTGCTTAAGGATAGCGGAGAGTGTCAGCTCTTCCTCTGGAGAATTTGTCTGTAATCACTTCTGGTGACTATTCAACGTGCACGGCCGTTATATGTTGCAGGAGACATAGACCGATCGACGAGAAATGTGTCACATCAAAATAGACCAAGAGAGAATAGAACAGTCGACAGTCAAGACCTGGTTAACGATAAACAATCTTAGACTGGCCACTCGATAGGGCTTCCAGAAAATGGGCGATGTCTCCGTAGACAGTGGCGCGACGGCGAAGCTCGGCATCGTCGAGGGTAATCTAAGAGTTGGCGAGGCAGCAAGAATAGATCCAGAAGACAAAATAATCCAGGTGACCGGAAGAGTATCCTGTGACGGAGACGCCGAGTTTCATGGAAGCCTATCATGCGCAGAGTTCTCCGCTCGCCACGGAAAAATCAGAATCGAAGGCGACCTCAACACCAAAGGCGAAGTGAAAGTTGACGACGGACAGCTAGCAGTCGATGGGTCCCTCGAAGCAACGACGGTCACCGTCGACAAAGCCCTGAGGATAGGCGGGAACGCACGAGCAGACGATTTTGATGTAGGAGGAGTCCTGGAAGTTAGAGGAACCATCTCTGGAAAGAAGGTGGACGTGGGTGGCTCATTCAAAGTCCAGGGAACGGCCGAAGTGGACGAGGTTGATGTTGGAGGCACCGTCGACATCGCCGGCTTAGTCAAGTCTGCAAAGCTCGATGTCGGAGGGATGGCCCGGATAGGTGGAGGAGAAGTCTCAAAGGACGTGGATGTGGGCGGGAAGTTCGAATCGACAAAGCCGCTGAAATTCTCAAAGATCGACGTAGGCGGGCTCGCGACACTAGTGGAGGGCGGCGAAGGAGGAGATGTTGATGTGGGAGGAAAATTCGAGAGCAAATCCGACCTCTCGTTCAACTCTCTAGACGTTGGAGGCATGGCGTCGATCGATGGAGATGGAAAAGGGGTTGAGGTGGATGTTGGAGGTCTCTTGCGAGTATCGGGAAGCCTCACGCTGGAAAAGGATCTGGACATTGGTGGCAGAGCATACATCGGTGCAGAACTTAGACTCGACTCCCTAGATGTCGGCGGCTCCATGGAAGCGGATCAAATCATCGCCCAGAAAAGTATCGAAGTGGGTGGAGACCTCAAGACCATCAAGGGAACAAAAGGAGACACCGTCGAGCTCGGACACGGATCCCGGGCAAGCGGGCCGATCGTCGCACGACAGGTGAGCGTCGGACACGACGGCAGAGTCGAGGATGTCTACGCGGACAAGTTAGAAATGGAACACGGGTCAAGAGCGCGGAACCTCTACTTCAGAGAAGGCGTCATCGAAGCAGGAGTTCACGTCGAGGGCGAGGTTCTATACACGGAAACGATCGAAGCCTCGCCTGACGCAAGATTCGCGAAACCAGCCTCCAAGGTCAACGACCTACCCAAAGCCCCCCTCTGAGAAATTGCAGCCCGCCAAACGGTCCCGGATAGACATCTACGCCGAGATACTAGAAGCTTTGAAACGAAAGGGACTAACCCGGATAACAAGAGTCTCCTACGCTGTTGGATTACCCGTCGACCGGACCAAGAACTACCTTAAGGATCTATCGTCATCAGGGCTCGTCGGCATACAGACGGGCGAGGACTCAGGCTACTCGATCACACATCGAGGATTAGAATTTCTTGATGCTTACTGGAAACTGAAAGGATTCCTAGACTTCATCGGCGGAGAAACTGGCGAGCCGAGCCGCTAGGCTACGTAGCTCTTGTATTCCCGTTCGAACGAGTTCTGGAAACATGACTGCTGGCCCATCCATAGCCAGCTTTGTAGCCGGGTGGTCGAGTCCTAGGACCCGGGCGCATATCTGACGGGTTAACCGTCGCACCTCGCCCTCGTCAACGTATCCCAGCGTGTGCAGGTATTCGTGGAGTAGAGTGTAGAAGACGTAGGCGTTGAGGGTTTGACGATCCTTCGCTATGTGCGTGACTTGATCGAGTAGGCTTCTGTTCATGACGATGAAATTCGACCCCATCTGGTGGAAAGCGCCGATGTATTCCGGTAGATCAGCAAGACCCAGCATCAACCCCGTTCGTCTCTTTCCGAGACTATTCTTGACCGATTTTTTGACTAGCTGAAAGACTTCAGAGAAATTGAAGCTCCTGTCCAGTCCCTCGGATATACCAAGACTGTTCGGTGGTGACTCGATGTCCAAAATTCTAACCTCTAAAATGAACTAGAGTTTTCCAAGACTAGTTTTGGCTAACCGGCTATTTAAGGACTGGATTCCACAGAAATCAATCAAGGGGACACTCCTCGACTCACACGACAGACGAGTGGAACGCAGTAGTCAGAGCGATTGAATGCGCTCTTCCATTCTACGAGTCGATCAGCGAAATAATCTCAATGGGCCTAGCCGGACCCCTCAGGCGCAGAGCCATCCGTCAGCTGGAAAATTACAGAAAAGATTGGATTCTAGACTCAGGCACAGGCCCTGGAACAAGTAGTAGACTGATGCTTGAAGATGGATTCGAGAAAATCGCTGGACTCGACCCGTCGCCAATCCTCCTGCAATACGCGAAGGCTGCACTCGGACCGGGCTTCCATCCGGTCATCGGTGTGGCGGAGAGCCTTCCGTTTCGTTCTAATACTTTCTCCGGGGTCATAACCTGTTTCTCTTTCCGGGATGTCCGTGACAAAGCATTGTCTATGGAAGGGTTTGCTAGAGTAGTGAATCGCGAGGGTCGATTAGAGATAGTTGATATCGGAAAACCTGACGGGACTATTCGGAGGAAGCTGATCGAGCTCTATGTTACGGCGTTGATGCCGATCCTTGCTAGATTCTTCATTCGCGGACGGACGGTAGGGAATCCGTTTCGAATGATCGTGCCAACTTTTCGTCGGCTAGGCACGAATCATGCTATTACTCGACTAGCTGAGCGTGAATTCGGCTTTGCAAGACTTCACGAGTTCGTCTTAGGTGGTTTGGTAATAGTTGAGGCAACTCGAACCACTCAAAGCCGTGAGTGAGGCGACTAGTTCCCTGTTTCTCTAACTATGACACCGTATGCCTCAATCCCTAGCTGATTCAGCGGGGGATTCTGCCACCGAAGAACAGTCCGTCCGGCAGTGGCAGGTTAGGGTACATGCTAAATATCCGCTGAATCCGGCGTTTACGCGAAGGGAGCAACAATTGACGAGTTGGCTCGCCGGAAGATCATGGGGATTTCTCATGGTTGCTGCCTTGTCGATTGCTCTCCTTATGTTAGTAGGCGGAGCGCGCGCTGCCACGTATGAACCCCCCCCAAGTCAGAGTTCCTTCCCGCCGGTCTCTGTACCTCAATGGTTTGACCCGGCAAGCAACGCATGGATGCTTACCGCAGCAACGCTCGTAGGCCTAATGAGTTTGCCTGGATTAGCGCTGTACTATGCAGGTCAAGCCAAGAAGAGATTCTCTCTGAATACTCTCTTCATGGTGTTCTACGCGTATGCCGCGGTGCTTGTGGTCTGGTTAGTCGGCGGTTATAACTTGGGTTTTGGCCCAGCTGGATGGAAGATCGGTTCGTATGGCATTCTTGGGATTCCTTTCCCAACTCTCTCCGCCGCATTTGAAGGTGCTCAAGCCCTAATCGGCCCCGCACAAACCGCCCTCAACATACCGAATTCGAACATAGTCTTCTTCCAGTTTGTATTTGCCGCAATAACCCCTGGGCTCTTCGCAGGGGCCGTCATTGAGCGAATCAGATTCAAGGTATGGATGCTTTTCGTTCCCCTCTGGTCGCTCCTAGTCTATAGTCCGTTGGCGTATTGGATGTTCGCAGGTGGCTGGCTGAACCAACTCGGGGCAGTCGACTTCTCTGGTGGATATGTGATTCACCTTTCTGCCGGCATAACAGCTGTCGCCGCGGCTCTTGCTGTCGGCCCGAGACTGGCTTCGGATAGAAGGATGAAACCTAACAGCCTCATTTTCGTGCTGGTCGGCGCCGGAATCCTCTGGTTGGGCTGGAACGGTTTCAACGGAGGGGACCCCTACGGGAGCACGATTGATGCTTCAATTGCTGTTCTAAACACTGAGTTAGCCGCAGCGGCAAGCGTAATTACGTGGATGCTAATGGATATGAAATTCCAGCACAAGTCTTCGTTGCTAGGAGCAATGACCGGGGCAGTCACAGGATTGGTAGCAATTACCCCCGCCGCAGGTTACGTGGATGGCTATGGTGCCCTTCTAATTGGCATCGCAGCCGGAATTACGCCCTGGGTTGCGATGAACAAGCTGATGCCGAAGCTGAAGTTAGATGATGCTTTAGGAGTGTTCTCAGGTCACGGGGTCGCTGGGCTCACTGGCGGCCTGCTTACCGGAATCCTGGCTAACCCGGCAGTAACCCAATACGTCGCGCCAGGTCTGACGGGCGCATTGTTTGGCAATATCAACCAATTAGGCATACAGGCGCTCGCCGCGGCAGTCACTGTCGTATACGTCTTCGCCGTCTCCTTCGGGCTCCTGAAACTCATAGGTCGCTTCACTCCTTTGCAGGAGAGCCCAGAGAATCTGAAGATTGGTGACGCCGCTATCCATGGAGAAATAGGAATTGACCTGGAGGACGCGTAGTATGGATCTAGCCGTGCGTCGGCCGTGAATTCAAAAAAGCCTCGGAATTCAAGATGTAGTCACGGCCGAAGAAAAAGAATCTCTGGCTAAGCCCGAAGCTCCGCCAGAAACTCGGTAGCAGTAAAAAAGAAGGGGGTGGACTAGGCCCCTAGTTTAGGGACTCCTAGTACCTGCGATGCTTTTGATAACAGTCCCTACAGTAGACTGGTCTTCCCTCTGTGGGCTGGAAGGGGACTTCCGTCTCCTTGCCACAGTCAGAACAGACTACTTTATGCATCGTCCGAGGACTGCCATACGAAC